>Ga0138256_10007966_pt1 | contig 11159 bp, 12 predicted proteins | sample KNB2016incub_MG_FD_105486 | JGI IMG/M metagenome (GOLD analysis project Ga0138256, IMG submission 105486) | Active sludge microbial communities from wastewater in Klosterneuburg, Austria - KNB2014incub_MG | ecosystem: Engineered > WWTP > Activated sludge > Unclassified | place: Austria...
ATGGTATTGAAAATAAAAAACTTCCAACTTTTTTTGATCAGCATGAAAAATCCTTAGTCGGAGGAGATCATTTGGCCGTTTCTTCTATGGGAGATGTTTTGGAGCATTTTGAAAAAAAACTTAAAGGAAAAGTTGAAATTTTACTAAATCACAGAGTTTTAGTTTTTGATTATTCCCAAGATCAAGTAGTTATTACTGCGACAGATTCTACTGGAAAAGAAGTGCAGTTTAAGGGCGATAGAGTTTTATGTACTGTCTCAGCAGGTGTTTTGAAATCTGGAAAAATAAAATTTATTCCAGATTTGTCTCAAGAAAAAAAGAAGGCCTTGGAATTTGTAGGGATGAGTGAGTTGAAAAAAATATCCTTTGTTTGGGATGAAAAAACCTACAAGAAAATGAGTGGTATGCATTCAGGAAAAGATCCAGATGTTTTTTTTGCATTTTATGATACTCCTATTTTGGATAGAACTTCTTGGTATTGGTTAAATTGGTCTCATTCGCTAACAGCATTTTCAGTAGAAAGTGACACCGAGGCCTTTCGTCTTATTGAACAAATGCCAGCTCTTTTAGAAAAAGAATTAGATCTTAAAAGGGGAAGTTTAAGGCCTTCGGCCACTTTTAGTTATAATTGGACTGCTGATCAGGAGACGTTAGGGGCCTACAGTTTTTTAAAGTTGGGGAGTACTGGTCAAGAAAGAAAAATTTTGCAAAAAGAGGAAAAAGGGGTCTTGTTTTTTGCAGGAGAACATACATCAATGGATCACCCGAGTACTGTTCATGGTGCCTTTTGGTCAGGGACAAGGGAGGCGGCAAAAATTTTAAAATCACTTAATCTTTAAAAAGCTTACTAGCGGCGTCTAACAACCTATCTTTATCTGGTTTTTTTGAACCGGCGTTAATGGCCACTTGAAAATAACTGCAATAATTGGGCCGCTCTTTGTCTAAGATTCGTTCGGCGTTAATTTCCTTACACTCATTGTAGGTTAAAACATCATAAAAATGACACATTTTACAGCAGCGTAGAATAGTTTTGCATTTGAAACATTCATCATGGCGAGAGATTTTACTAAATTCATCATAGTCAGGAAGGACGGTGTTGCAATTATAACAAGTGACGTTTCCTGTTGTTGTCGTAGGATTGTTCATGGCCTAAAATTCCCATTTTTTCTGAAGAAGTAAACCAAAGCTATGCGCATTTTTATCATGTTGTTCTGGAATTAGATAGATCTGAGGGAGGTTGCGTTTATTATATTCTTCTATCGCTTTTAAGAGATTGTTTTCATTATAATTAGCAATTGTCATAACATAAAAAAAATTTAGTGAGATAAGTCCGATTCCAGAAAACAGAAGAATTTTTTTAGTAGGGTTATTGGAGTCCAAAAAAAAGGAAGAAAGAATCATTCCCCCTCCAAGACTGCCTAAAACGGCCTTGTCCCATGTTAATTGAGTATTATTCTGATAAGTGTTGAGATATTCAAGGGCCTTAGAATCCTTTTCAATAAAAAAGCGTAGGCCTTCTCCTTTTAACGAATTTGTTTGATCAATTAAGACTTCTTGGCCATTGATAAAGGCCACTCGTCCACAAAAATTATGAGCGTTTCCCTTGTAAGAAAAAAGGAAAAAAGAAAAAATAAGAGCAAATTTAAAGTAAACTGGCATGATTCTCCTTCTTATGTTTTTTAGAGGAAAGGGATAAAATAAGAGCGACATGGATCTTATAAAAAGTGGCCGAAAACTTACGAAAACAATCCGCAATATGGGCAGGCTAAAGGAGATTGTATCTACTTTTGCTAAGCATGGTTTTGCTGACTTTTTAAGCTACGGCCTTTCTTCCACTCTTCCTGATTTTATTCTTCCAAGGTCAGAATCTCAAAAAATTCTCAAAAAAGAACTAGAAAATTATGAAGAAAAAGAGTTGGAGTATTTATTAGGAAAAAATTTACGACAATGTTTTGAAGAACTAGGGCCTAGCTTTATTAAAATAGGTCAACTTTTAAGTACAAGAGAAGATCTTTTTGGGCCTATTTTTTTAGGACAAATGAAGTTGTTAAGGGATCAGGCCGCTCCTTTAACCTTAGAACAGGTTCAGTTTGTCTTAGAGGAATCTCTTAAGACTCCTCTTGAAACAGTTTTTGAAAGTATCTCACCTGTCCCTTTAGGAACGGCCTCTATTGGTGTAGTTTTTAGGGCCAAGCTTAAAAATCAAGAAGATGTTGTTATAAAGATTCAACGGCCTGGAATAAAAAAAATTGTTGAAACTGATTTTTCTATTTTGTTGTTTTTTATCGAGCAATTAGAAAAATCTAGTGAAGAGGTACGTTATTTAGGCCTAACAAGAATTATTCAAGATTTTTTTCAAGGAATTCAAACAGAATTAAATTTTAATACAGAGGGCATCAATGCTAAGAGATTTGGAGAAAATCTTAGCTTGATTGATCATAAAAATATTTTTGTTGTACCAAAAATATTGGAAGAATTCTCTTCTTCTTGTGTTCTTGTGATGGAAGAAATTAAAGGAATTCCTTTTAGTTATGCGGAAAAAATTTTAGAAAAAGACCCTCTTATAGACGAAAAAATGTCTTATGGTGTTGAGCTTTTTGCCAAGACATTGTTAACGCAAGGACTTTTCCATGCGGACTTACATGGAGGAAATTTTTTTCTACAAGAAGATGGGCGTATTGGGATCATTGATTTTGGTTTAATGGGGTATTTAGGCCCTAAAAATCGTTTAAATTTTGTGGCCATTATTTATGCTCTTTTAACAAAAAATTTTGAGCTTTTAGTTTACGAATTTTTGGAAGTGGCCGAATATGAAGAACTTCCTGATGTGGATGATCTTATTCGAGATATAAAAAGGGCCTTACTGCCTTTTTTAGGCCTTTCCTTAAAACAAACAGATCAAAAAGTTGTTTTTTCTTTAGTCACAGAAGTTTTGCGTCGACATAAAATTTACGTTCCACAGGAATGGCATATTATTTTTCGTTCTCTTATTGTGTTAGAAGGAGTCGCTAAATCTCTAAAGATTGATTTAAATATTTTTACCTTGATGGAAAAAGATATTTTTCTTTTAATGCAAGAAACAGTTTCTGAAAAATTGCTTTTAGAGGAGGGCACATGGGCCTTAAAAGAAGGCCTTTCTCTCCTTAAAAAACTTCCACGCCATCTTAATTGGTTTTTAAAGCAGGCCTCTAAAAATAATTATAAAATAGAATTAGTTCATCATAACCTAAAAGAATCTGCCCTTATTGTCCGTCAAGGATTTTATTTTCTTGGAAATATGAGTCTTGTTTGTACCTTTATTTTTTCAGGAATTTTTTTACTAGATAAAACAACAATTCAATCTTTTCATGATCTGCCTTTTCTTTCTTTATTTTTATGGATTTTGGCCATTACATTTTTTTTTGGGGGCCTATTTAAAAAAAGAAAATAAAAAAAGAAAATTAAAAATTAAATACTCTCATTACCTGAAATATAAAGGGGCCTATGAAGAGTGAGGGGATTTTTAAATAAAGCAAGACAGCAAGGGTCTTGTGTTTTTGTTAAGCTAGGTTTTAATAAACGAACAAAAGATTGACTAAAAAAAGTCAGGGAATTTTTTTCTATTTCCAACTCTTCCTTCTCTAGGACTTCTAAAGAATATTCATGAATGATATTTTTTAAATCCATTCCCTTGTTTATGAAAAAATATTCAAACGTAGGGTTTTCTTTGAAAAAAAAAAGAGAACTTTTGATGAAAGAAATTTCTTGCCAATGTTCTTCCTTGCGTTGGAGAGAATAAAATTGACTACAAGTTTTTTGATGGGCCTGTTTAAGCTTTTCCCATTGTTGTTGGGATAAGTTCTCTAAAGGGAGATGTCGGAAACTATTTTCTTCATTTGAAGAAAAGGTAATTTTTTTATCAATAAAAGAAAAATATCCAAAAGCAGAAAAACCAAAAGAAGCATATAAAGAGGCAGGGCCCCACAAAAGGACGCCATCGGCTTGTTCTAGGCATTTAGATAAAATTTCTTTAAAAAAAGAAGAAAAAATTCCTTTTCCTCTTAGTTTGGGGTGTAGGCAGATTCCTCCCATTAAGGCCACTGGAGTAGTTTCTAAGGTATGCCATTTTATTCCAATATGCCCTACAACCTGCTCTTGGGCGTTGAGTAAGAGGTGATTATTTTTGAAAATTTTTGAATTGATTAGCGGGTAAAAGTCTATTTCAAAGGAAAATTTGGGTTCATATTTAAAACATTGTTCAATAAGCTTTACCGCTGCGTTTTTTAAAAAAGGGCGTTCTTCAAGAGTTGATAAAGTAAAAGGCATTTTTTTCCTCTTTAAATTAAGAAAAGTGTTTTACTTAAATTTTTGCATAGTTAGACGAAATGTTGCTAGGAGAAAGAAGGATTTTTCTCTAGCTGATAGGAAGGAATCTTATCAGTAACCCAATCAAGGAGGATGTAAATGGGACTTCGGATTAGTACGAACGTTGCCTCCCTTAATGCTCAAAGAAATTTGAGAAACACAAGGATGGCATTAGATCGTAGTCTGGAGAAATTATCATCAGGGTCTCGAATCAATCGAGCTGGTGATGATGCCGCAGGGTTGGCCATTTCTGAAAACCTTAAGGCCCAAATTAGAGGGTTAGGACAAGCAGAGCGAAACGCAGAAGACGGGATTTCTCTCGTTCAAATTGCTGAAGGAGCGCTCAATGAAGTTTCTAACATTTTAATTAGGCTAAGAGAGCTTTCAGTTCAGGCCGCTTCAGACACGATTAGCAACTCGGAAAGAAAGTTCTTAAACGTAGAGTTTGAGCAACTTTTGCAAGAAATCGATCGAATTGCCAATTCCACAGAATTCAACAGAGTACCGCTATTAAATGGAACAGGTGCTGTGTTTGATATTCAAATTGGAACACGCAATGACCCTATCAGCGATCGGTTAACGTTTGACGCTTCAAGTGCAGATGTGAATATTGCAGCACTGGGGTTAAATCTGGCATCGGTTGCAGATAAAATTTCAGCGCAAAATTCTCTTTCTTCAATTGATCAGTCGATTCTAACTGTTTCTGGAATTCGGGCAGATTTTGGTGCTCTTCAAAACAGACTGCAATCTACAATTAACAACATTGCTGTCAACATTGAAAATTTAAGTGCTGCCAACTCTCGAATTAGAGACACTGACATTGCAGGAGAAACGGCCCAATTAACTAAGAATAATATTTTAGTTCAAGCGGGAACTTCTGTTTTAGCACAGGCGAATATGTACACTAAAAATGCAATTCAGTTAATTAACTCAACAGGAAATTAAGGGAGATTTGAATGAAAAAAGAGATTAGCAAGAAACATATGGAAACGAGTTAAGTTTTTTAAACGATAAATGGCCTGCAACTGTTTATTGTTTAAGAGGAAAAAGAGAATGAATACAAAATTTTTATAAACCAATAAATGAAATAGGATTGTTTCATTTTTTAGTACAGGAAGTGCGCTTTATGAAAGGAGCGTAACTATGAGTTTTGGAATAAGGATTAACACAAATGTGCCGGCAATTTCGGCGCAAAGGGCGTTGGGTGCAAATAATTTGCGCTTGCAAGATAACTATCGCAAATTGGCCTCTGGCTCTAGGATTACTAGGGCAGGAGATGATGCGGCAGGGCTTGCTATTAGCGAAAATATGCGTGCTCAAATTAGAGGAACACAGCAGGCAAATAGAAATACAAATGATGCTATTTCTCTAATACAAACGGCAGAAGGAGGGTTGAATGAAATTTCAAATATCGTTATTCGGCTGCGAGAGTTGGCCGTACAAGCGGCCTCAGATACAGTTGGGTCTGCAGAAAGAAATTTTACGGATATTGAATTTCAACAACTCAAAGACGAAATTGATCGAATTTCAAATGTGTTGGATTTTAATGGTACTAAATTACTTAATGGAACGGGTGGTATGTTAGAGTTTCAGGTAGGTTTAAATAATAACCCTGTAGAGGATCGAATTCTCTATGATGGCAATGAGGCCAATACGAGATTATCGGCCCTTGGATTGACTGCAGAGTCGATTTCTACAAAAGAGGGCGCTCAGGTCAGTTTAGAAAGGTTGGATCAAGCACTTCTTAGGGTAAACGGAGCAAGGGCCAAGTTAGGGGCCACTCAAAACAGACTGACGTCTATTGTAAATAATTTAGGAATTTACGAGGAAAATATCAGTGCCGCGAACTCCCGAATTCGCGACTTAGATATTGCAAAAGAATCCTCAGAAATGATCAAGAATAATATTCTTGTTCAATCGGGTACGGCAGTTTTGGGCCAGGCCAATGCTGCTCAGCAATCAGCGTTAAAACTCCTGGGTTAAATCGTATTCATTCTTTTGAAGGTCTGTAGCTTAGAATTAGGCACAGACCTTTATTTTTAAAAATATCAAAAATAGTCTACAATTTTAAAATTCTTATGAAATCAGTATTTTTTTTAAAATATAGTGTTTTAGGAAATGATTTTGTTCTTCTAAAGCAAGACTATCATTCAAGAAAAGAGGCCATAGAAGCAGGTGTTAATTTTTTTTCACGATTTTTACAAGTGGCACATCGACGTTTTGGCATTGGTTTTGATGGCCTTGTGGTTTTTTACACAAATAGTAAGAAAGAGAAGAGCAAAGGAATGGTGTACTGGAATGCTGATGGAGAAATGGCCGATTTATGTGGAAATGCTTTAAGGGCCTTATCTTTGTGTTTGGTTCAAGAACTTCAAACATCCAACATATTTTCAATTGAAACGGCGGCCGGAGAATATGGGTGTGAAGTAAATCTTGAAAAAGAAGAAGTCATTGTGGAGTTATCACCTGCAATAGAATTTAGGCAACTAGATTTAAGTTGGAAAGATTCTCCAAATTCTCTGGAATCTTTAGAATCTTCTTGGTTCGTTAACACAGGTGTTCCGCACCTTATTTTTTTGGTCAAAGAAAGAAAAGTATTTGAAGAGGCCTCTTTGAAGGAATTAGGGGCCTTTTGGTCAAAGCATCCTCTTTTTCCAGAAGGGGTTAATGTTAATCTTGCTTTTAAAGAAGAAAATTCTTGTAGTAGTGTTTTTTTAAGAACTTATGAAAGAGGAGTTTGGGAAGAAACCCTGTCCTGTGGCACAGGGGCCCATGCTTTAGAGCGTGTTTTACGCCATCTTTTTTGCGTAGACGGTGAAATAAAAATTTTAATGCGTGGCGGAGAACTCACGTTTTTTCTCTCTCAAGATAAAAATAAAGTATATGTAAAGGGAAAGGCCAAGAAAATTTTTAGTGGTTTTATTGAATAATTATGAGAATAAAAATTTTTGCATTAATGTTTCTATTTTTAAATTTTTCGGCCATAGGGAATTTACCAAATATGCCCATAAAATTTCATATTCATATTGTGATTACAAGTGGCCCTGACTCTATGACTCTTTTGAAAGAAGAATTTTTTGGACTAGAACACTTGAGTGTTCTTCATGAAAATATTATTAAAACAGATTTTGGGGTGATTTTAAAAATTTTTTGTTCACCCTATACATCTTTTGATAGTAAAAAAATTCAACTTAAAATGAGGGTTATTTTTGGTGAAATAGAGATAGTGGAAGAAAATCTCAATAAAATTCATTGGCCTAGGCCAAATGAAAAAATAACTTTTGAAATGCCCTCTCCTCACACTAATGACAAGCGACGAATTAAAATTGAACTAACACCGTTAATGAACTAGCAAAAAAAAGGATGAGGCAGTGTTGAAAAAAATTTGTGTTTTCTGCGGGCATCGAGAAGGGCAACTTTTGGGTTTATCTGAAGTTATTCTTGAGTTTGCAGAAATGGCAAGAAAATATGAATTAGAACTTGTTTATGGAGGGGCCTCCGTTGGGGTAATGGGGCAGTTAGCAGAAGCATTTTTACAAAAAAAATTAAGGGTAACCGGAGTTATTCCAAAATCACTTTTAAAATTAGAAGTTGTTCATACAGGCCTTATTGAACTTCACGAAGTGGAGTCCATGCATCAAAGAAAAGATTTAATGTATCAATTAAGTGACGCTTTTTGTATTTTTCCAGGAGGGGCCGGAACGTTAGATGAATTTTTTGAAATTTTGACTTGGAAGCAACTAAAATTTCATCAAAAACCCATTGTGATTTTTAATCATAAAGGATACTACGATTCTTTGTTAGTACTTTTTGAACAAATGCGGCGTTATGGGTATTATACACAGCAGGAAATGTCTTTGTTTTCTGTTGTTCAAGGAGTTGAAGAACTTGAGTCTTTATTGTTTTGAATCCTTTTCTCCTAAGATTCCGGAGACTTGTTTTATTGCACCAGATGCGACTGTTATTGGCGATGTTATTTTGGGAAATAAGAGCAGTATTTGGTTTAAATGTTTGGTGAGAGGAGATGTTGCCCCTATTAGAATTGGTGAAAATAGTAATGTGCAGGATCTTTCTGTTTTACATATAACAACAGGTATTCCTTTAATTATTGGAAATGGAGTTAGTATTGGCCATGGTGTGACTCTTCATAGTTGTACTATTGGTGATCGCTGTCTTATTGGAATGGGGTCTATTATTTTAGATAAAGCAGTAATTGGAGAAAAATCCCTTGTAGCAGCAGGAACGTTGATTCCTCCTGGAAAGAGTTATCCTCCTTGCTCACTTATTAAAGGGCCAAAAGGAGAAGAAGTTCGTCCTTTGACTGATCAAGAAATTGAAAAATACTCGAATCATTATAAAATCTACCTTTCATTGGCCACTCGATATTTATCTAAGACTTTTTGTGAAATTCTTTGAACTTCCAAAGAAATAATTTTTTCAGCGGCCTTAGCAATAAGTTCTGGAGCGATTTCTTTTATTAAATGTTCTATTTTTGATTCGGCCATTTTTGTAACATCATGTTCGATTTGTTTCCAGTGAGAGGAAAGTTCTTCTAGGGAAGAGTCATCTTTAGAAGAACTTGGAAGGGAGGCAAATGTTTCTGAAAGAAGCTGCCCTTCAAAGTCATGATGTTCTTTTTTTTCTATTTTCCAAAGATCATCTTCTTCAAATTTTGTTTGAAAAGTGGATTCAAAAGAGGGAATTTCTGGTGTTGAAATAGAAGAAAAAAGAGTGTCTTCTTCTGTTTTGTCAAAGGCAATAACAGGAGGAAGCATGTCGTCTTCTTCTTGATTTTGATTTAAGGAAAGATCAGTATTTGTTTTAGATTTCAAGCATAATTCTACTTTTTCAAGTAAATGTGGGCCTTCGAATGGTCTTCCTAGAATTTCTTTAATATGAGGAAAATTACCTAAAAAATCAGAAGAAGGGCGTTCAAAGGCATTGTGAAGAAGTAATATAGGGCAATTAGAAAGTGAGTGTACTTGCTGAAGAAAGGTTTTTGGGGAAGTTTTTGAAAAACCATAATCAAGAATAAGTAGATCAAAAGTTTTGGAATTTTGAGTTTGATTTAAAAGAGCAAGACAGTCTGCTTCGTTAAAGCAAGAGGTGATATTGGGAGTGAGTTGCTCAAGAGAAATTTCAATAACTTTATGAATGGTTTTGCCTTCGTCTGCAATCAAAATAGAAACACTCAAGAATACCTCCTGCATTATTTAGGTGTTCTATTTTTAAGTATAGCAAGTTCTTGAAAAAATTAAAGGTAGGTTTAAAGAGGCCTATTTTTATTCCCAAATATATTTTGATTGGCCAAGTGGTAAAATTTTATCTTCCCATAAATCCTTTAAAAATTCTCTCCATGGGTAAATAATGATATTATCCTGAGTAATTCGCTTGTATTCTTCAAAGGAAACAAGAAGAAATTGAGTTAAAAGATTTTCTTCTTTTAGGGCACGTAATCCTTTTAGATGATTATCATTTATACGGGTAGTTGTTTTTATTTCGAGAGCAATTTTTTCATTGATAATTAAATCTACTTCAAAGCTACTGGTAGAACGCCAATAATTTAAGGAAAAATTGAGGTGCCTATAATGTAGATAGGATCGAATTTCTGTGATTAAAAATTGTTCAAAAGATTTTCCAAATTCGGTAGATCCTTGCTCTAAGTTTTTTTTCTTTGCTAGATAATTAGAGATTCCTACATCGAAAAAAAAAAGTTTTCCTCTTGTAATGGCCTTTCTCTTTTTTGTTTTTGTAAAAGCATTAAGAGTATAAGCAACTAAGGTATCTTCTAAAATTTCAATATAGTTTTTTATAGTGTTTGGACTTACGCCTAAATCTGAGGCCATACTTTGATAGCTTATTTCTTCTCCTGAAGAAAGTGCGATACAGGAGAGAAATTCATGAAAAACTCTAACGTTGCGAGTGAGGGCCTCATTGAGAATTTCTTCTTTTAGGTAAAGTTGAATGTATGATTCTAAATCGCGATAAGGATTTTTTGAGGTGTAAATAGCAGGTAGTCCGCCAATATTAATATATTTAAGAAGATTAAAATCAGGGATCTCGAAAGAAGTGAGAGGAAAAAAATACTGAAGTCTTGCTCGGCCGGCCAAAAGATTTACGCCTGATCGTTTTAGTTTTCGAGCACTACTTCCAGTTAGAAGGAAAATAATTTTTTTATTTTCAATGAGTCTATGTATAGGGTCTAATAGTTCTGGAATTTTTTGAATTTCATCGATGATAATCAAAGGCCCTAGGTCTCTTTCTTCTAAAAGTGCTGGATTTGTTTTTAAGGCCCAGTATTCTTTAGGAGAGAGAAGGTCAATAAGAGGAGTTGTTTTAAATAAAAATTTAAGAAGTGAACTTTTACCAGTTTGTCTAGGCCCTAATAAAAAACAACTTTTTTCTTTAATAAGAGAGTGAAGATCTCACGGCCGTCTCATTAAAATTATTGGCTGAATTTTAATAAAAAAAGTTCTATTATATCTGTTTTTATACTCACTCATCATGGGAGATGAAGAATGCAAAAATGGAGTAAAGAAGAGCTACAAGTACTATTTAACAGTATTCAAGATCCTAGGATTGATCGACATAAAGATTATCCGATAGGTGAAATTGTTTTTCTTGCTCTTTATGGTAGTCTAGCTGGATTTGATAGTTGGCGGGCCATCGAAATCATGGGGAATGAACGATTGAATTTTTTGAGACGATTTTTTGAATATAAGAATGGAATTCCATCTCATCAAACGATAGGCCGCGTATTTTCATTGTTGCGGCCAGAAGTTTTTGAATCATTTTTTTTAGAATGGAATTTGCTA
>Ga0138256_10007967_pt1 | contig 11159 bp, 7 predicted proteins | sample KNB2016incub_MG_FD_105486 | JGI IMG/M metagenome (GOLD analysis project Ga0138256, IMG submission 105486) | Active sludge microbial communities from wastewater in Klosterneuburg, Austria - KNB2014incub_MG | ecosystem: Engineered > WWTP > Activated sludge > Unclassified | place: Austria...
AGCGCGACCGGCGGAACCGGTGGAAGCGCGACCGGTGGCACCGGTGGAAGCGCGACCGGTGGCACCGGTGGAAGCGCGACCGGTGGCACCGGTGGAAGCGCGACCGGTGGCACCGGTGGAAGCGCGACCGGTGGCACCGGAGGCGGCGGGGGTCAGGCGTGCACCTGGGGTACCACCAAGTGCCCAACGGGTCAGTACTGCGAGTCGTCGACGTGCGGCGCCGGCACCTGCGTGGCGATCCCGAAAGAGACGAACGGCAAGACGCCAGTCTGTGGTTGCGACGGCGTCACCTACTGGAACGTTACTGTCGCTGCGAACAACCAGGCATCGGTCAAGGGCTCGGGAGCGTGCAGCGCCGGCGGCAAGACCTGCGGCGGCCTCGCGGGGTTGCCGTGTCCGACGGGCACGTTCTGCAACTACGGCGTCAACAGCGCCGTCATGTGCGGCGTCTCCGATCTGGGTGGCACGTGCTGGGGCTTGCCGCAGCAGTGCCCCACGCTCGGGTTCGGTCCCAACACCCGCGCCTGCAAGGCGGCCACGTGCACCGGAGAGTGCACCCTGATCAAGACCGGCAAGACCTGGTACGTGGACAACACCTGCCCGCAGTAAGCGGCGGGTGGGTCGCGGTGCCCCGGGCACCACGCTCACTCGATCCGTGCCATACTCCGACCGGGGTCGTCGATGGGGCTCGGATACAAGCTGGCGCTCGCGTTCTCGGTAGCGATGTCCGCCTGCGATCAGGCTGCGGAACCAGGCGGCCCGGTGGGTGCGGGATCGGGCGGCGCGGGCGCGTCCCCCGGCGGGGGAGCCGGCGGTGGGGGAACCGGCGGCGGCAGCCCCGCGACGTGCTCGCCGGCCCACTTCAGCGGCGTCGTCGGCTCGGTGCCTGCCGGCCAGGTGTGCACCGCCGTCCTCCGGATCCCGCCAGCGCCGACCCGGTTCGCTGTGACCTGCGGCCCGCCCGGCTCGATCACCCTCGCGAACGCCCAGGCGCTGGCACAGGCAGGCCTGGATCCCGCAGGCCTGGGCAACGCTTCCGGCGCGCTCCCCAACGCCTACGTGTTCTTCCACGATCCGATGGACTTCGGCGGGGTCGCGCTGGTCAGCGCGCAGACGGGCCTCTTGGCGCTGAAGATCAAGACCGAGTTCGCGCTGGACGCGCCGCTGCCGCCCGCCATGCATCCGCCGGCGGCCAGCTGGCTCGAGCCGACGCCGTGCGCTTCGACCGCAAAGATGCCCGCGGCCAAAGGGATCTTGCTCGGCGGAGGCCAGAGCCCCATCGCGGAGCCGCTCGACGACGCTTCGACGGCGGCGGCCATGAGCGCCCTCGCCAACACCTCGATCGCGGACGAGCTCGCGTCGCGGGGCGCCATCCACTGGGCGCTCGTGCTGCAGAACAAGGCAGCTGGGCCCGCGGTGATCATCGAAGCCGGTCCGCTCGAGTAGCCCGCATCGTCCGCGGTGGCGCCGCGGCCCGCCCGACGAATTTCCACGCGGCGCTGGCCCGCTGGCAGATAATCGGCGGACCATGATCTGGAGCAGGCTCGGAACGGTTTCTCTCGTGGCGCTCGCTCTCGCGGCGTGCTCGTCGGACGACGACACCTCGGGCGGCAGCAGCGGCGGGACGGGCGGTGGCGGCACGGGCGGGGCCGGCGGGTCGTCCGGGAGCGGCGGCGCCACGGGCGGCAGCGGCGGCGGCTCGGGGGGCGGAGTGACGGGCTGCACCACCGCGTGCGAAAACGGCGAGGTCTGCGTGGTGAGCGCGTGCTGTGCCGAAGAGCGCGCGTGCGGCAGCAAGTGCTGCGGCGCGAGCGAGGTGTGCTCGTTCCAGAAGTGCGTGACGCCGGGCGCGTCGTGCACCAGCTCGGCGCAGTGTGCGCCCGGCGAGTACTGCGAGCCCTCGCTCAGCTCGGGTCCGATCACCACCTGTGCTGCGCCCAAGGGCAAATGCCTGCCCCGCCCGCCGCAGTGCTCCCCCGGTCAGACCGAGAACTGCGTCGAGAAGTGCGAGGTGCCGGTGTCGCAGAAGTTCGACCCGGTGGTGAAGTACTCGTGGCCGGCCAACGTCACGTCGCCCACCGCGCCCTATGCCAGCGACGTGATGATGACGCCGCTGGTGACCCAGCTCGACGACGACGACTGCGACGGCCAGGTGACCGCGATGGACGCCGCGGACATCTTGGTCACCACCTTCAGCGGCGGCGCGTGGCAGACCACTGGCGTGCTGCACGCGCTCTCGATCAAGAAGGGGGCGATTTCCGAGCTGTGGAGCGCGCCGGGCATCTCACCGGGCGCGTCGCTGGCCGGCGGCAATCTGGACGGCAAGAACGGCAACGAGATCGTGGCGTGCGCGGCCGGCGGCGGGTCGGTCCTGGCCTTCAGCGCAGACGGCAAGCCGCTCTGGACCGCGGCGGCCTCGTGCTTCATGCCGGCCATCGCCGATCTGGACGGCGACGGCGCCCCCGAGGTGGTGGTGGGCGGCGGCATCATCGACGGCGCGACCGGCGCGGTGAAGAAGGTCTTCTCGCCGGTGCCCAGCGGGTATCACACCGTGGGTGACCTGGACGGCAACGGCAAGCCCGAGATCGTGTTCGCCAACCGGGTGTACGACGCAGCCGGCGCCCTCACCATCGATCTGACGGCGAGCATCTCGGGGACGTGGCTCGTGCCCTCGCTGGTGGACTTCGACAAGGACGGCAAGCCCGAGGTGATCGCCACGCTGGGCGACTCGAACTCGGTGGTGCTCTGGCGCTACGACGCCGCCGAGCCCAGCAAGGCCAAGATCTTGCGCGCGCCCTTCAAGGCGCACGTCGATCCGGGCGGCGCCTGGGGTTGGTCGTTCGGCATGGGGCCGATCACCGCGGGCGACTTCGACGGCGACGGCACCCCCGACGCCGGCTTCGTCGGCTTCCGTGGGTATGTGGTGCTCGACGGCAAGAAGCTGATGAACGGCGGCTTGCCGAGCACGCTTGCCGGCCTCGCGCTGTGGTCCAAGCCCACGGACGAAGACAACGGCTCGACCGGCTCGGCGGTGTTCGACTTCGACGGCGATGGCAAGGTCGAAGTGCTCTACAACGACACCCAGCGCGTCCACATCTACGACGGCAAGACCGGGCAAGACACCGCCACCCCGATCTGCAACACCACCGGCTCGCTGCTCGAGTACCCGGTGGTGGCCGACGTGGACGCCGACGGGCAGGCCGACGTGGTGCTGGTCGCCAACTCGTTCTCGAACAAGCCGGGCTCGAACCCCAGCTACATCTGCGACGGCACCATCCAGTCGGGCGTGCGCGTATTGGGCAGCGCCTCGAAGAGCTGGGTGCAGACGCGACCCGTCTGGAACCAGCACACCTATCACGTGACCAACGTGGGCGACGACGGCACCATCCCCAAGAACGAGGCCAGCAACTGGACCGTGGCGGGCCTGAACAACTTCCGCCAGAACAAGCAGGTGGGCGGCGAGTTCGGCGCCCCCGACGCCGTGGTCACGGTGCTGCCGAATTGCGCGAAGCCCTACGGCGTCCGCGTGTTCGTGCGCAACGTGGGCAGCGCGCCGATGCCCGCCGGCGTGACCGTGAACGTGCATCGCGAGGGCGGCAAGCTGCTGGGCACCGCCACCACCACCCACCCGCTGTTCCCGCTGCAGGTCGAGACGCTGATCGTGCCCGTTCCGGCGCCCGACGACCTGGACCTCTCGGGCGGCAAGGCCAAGGCCTACGCCGTGGTCGATCCGGCGCCGAAGAAGCTGGTCGAGTGCCGCCCCGACAACAACCAGTCGCCGCTCACCGCCGTGGGCTGCGCCATCGTGCGCTGAACATGCACCCGAGATCGCCAGCGCTGGTCGCGTCACTCCTTCTGCTCGCGAGCTGCGCCGGCCACGGAGCCGTGCTCGAGGCATCGCCCGGCACCGACACGTCAAAGCCCGCCTCGAGCGCCAGCGTTGCGCAGCCCCCAAAGCCCGCGTCACCCCAAGATGCTGGCATCGTTGCCGCGCCGCCGGACGGGCTCGTGCTGACCGGTCACGACCCGCCCCGGGCGTTCACGGCCGACGCGGATCTCGGCGAGTGGGGTTCCCTGGCTGGCCGCCAGGGGTCACAGCATCCGGACGGCTCGTACCTCGCGATCGCCGTGAGCCGCGACGCGATCCTGGTGGGAGCCTTGCTTCGTGAACCGTTCAGCGGCGGCATCTGGCTCGGGCTCGCCACGGACCCGCCTGACCTGCCCGAGCCCTACGACTCGAACGTCAACGGGTACACCATCCCCGTCACCGAAAACGAGTGCCGTTTCGTGAGCGTGTGCTGCCCCAGCGGCGACGTCGAGCTCACCGGGAAGCCTCGCCCCCGGGCAGTGACCGCCCGTTGCCTCGACGCGCTCAGCCGGTATCGGGAGCTCGTGAGCCGGCTGGCGAAGCGCCATACGCGACAGCTCAAACTCGAAGCGAGCGGAGTGAGTGAGGTGCTCGAGTCGGGCAAGCTCGAGCCGATCGCCGCAGCGAAGGCGGTCTGGAAGACGCGGCCGAAGGGCGTGAGCGTGGAAGTGTCGCTCCCGCTCTCGGCGCTGCCACGCCTCTCGACGCCGGCGCTGGCAGACGTGCTAGCGTGGGCGGGTGCGTCCGGTCGCCCGCTGGCCGAGGCGCGCTCGAAGCCGATCGATGTGGCCTTCCCCAACCCGGTGCGCTTCCAGCCGCACGCCGAACTCCGCGAGGCGTTGATGGCGTTGCAGGGGAAGCCGAATCGGCTCGAGAGCTACGGAAGCTTCCTCTATGGCAAATTCGGCATTTCGTATCGGGCCGACGACCCCGAGCACTTCGAGATCCTCGAGCATCGGACGAAGATGGAGCTTTCCCCCAAGCAGCTCGGCTTGCATACCAAGGCTTCCAACGTGGGCGCCTACGACCTGGGCGAAACCAAGGCGCCGATCCGGATGCTCGAGATCTCAAAGCAAGGCAAGACGCTGGGTGCCGTGCGGTGGGACCACGCGGAGCAGCGAGCATTCCTGCTGGATGGCAAGCTGATCGTGGCTTGGTACGAACCTGGCTACTACGAGTGGATGGTCGCGAGCGCTGTCCCCCCCGCGTTCCACGCCGTCGACTTCGACCAGCAGCCGCCGAAGGATCTGGTCGATCGAGAGCTCGAGAGCAATCTTCTGAGCGACTGTCAGGACCAGTGGAGCCTCCCACCCGGACGCTTGGTGGTGAGCGCCAACTCGGACACCTGGGCCTGGAGTGGGGGCTGTGCTCACGGTTCCGGGAAGGGCGCGAAGCGTGTGCGCTTCACGGCGACCTGGCGCTGGAACAAGTCCAAGGGCCAGTTCGAAACCGAGTGGAAGCAGCTGCCCTGACGCTGCGCCATGGTGCACTGAACGCTTCAGCGCCGGCGTCGCGCGAGCGCGAACGCTAGCCACGTGAGCCCGAAGAGCGCTGCTCCGCTCGGCGCCCGCGCCGGCGTGCGACACCCGCAACCGCCGTCGTCGCCGTCGTCGGCGGACTTGCCACCGCCGGTGCCGCCGCCCCCCGCTGCCGAACCGCCCGCGCCCCCGGCGCCGGCAGCGCCCCCGGCACCGGCAGCGCCCGCGCCGCCGTCGGTGCCGCCCGTGCCGCCGCTTCCGCCGGCATTGCAGGTGGGTGAGACCGCGCTGGCCGGCAGGTTCTTGCGATAGGCCTTCCACATCTCCTGCTCGAAGGCGCTGGCCGTCCCACCGCCGTCCACGTCGCCGTTCATCCAGCGATCGACGTAGTCGAAATATGGGTCGTGGGCCCACACGCCCTTGGCGCCCAAGATCAGGGTCGAGAGCATCTGCCCCACCCAGTATCCGCTGGTGCAGCAGTTGCGATAGTCGGGGCAGCCGTCGACCATGCCGGCGGGGTCGCGGCAGTCTTTCGCGCCGCCACCGCTGCAGCCATTCGCGAAGTAAGAACCCTGTCCGCCGCCGCAATCCCAGCCGAACAGCGCCTTGCCGCTCTTGCCCTGATAGGTCTGGCCGTCTTCGCCGAAGTGCGTGTCGTCGTAGTCGGCGCCCACCTTCTTCATGTCGCAGTCGTCGAGCAGCGCGGCGGCGAACACGATGGGCCACTTGCGCCCGCTGTGGTGTCCGCCGTTGGCCGCCCACTTCCCGCCAGCCTTCAGCACGCCATAGTTGTCGATGCCGTGCTGGATCATCGAGCGGGCCAGCTCGTCGCGTTCGGCGGTATCGATGAGCACGTAGAGGGCGGACTCGCTCACCCACGCCGAGACCTCGCGGCCGTAGCATGCGTGGGCGCCCGGTCCGTTGTTCCAATTCTCTTCCGCGCAGCTGTGCTGAATGGTCCACGAGCTCAGGTGATCCATCCGCGGTCGGTCGGCCTGAGCGAGAAGGCCGGCCCCTTTCGGCGCCGAGCTCGGCGCCGCCAGCTTGGGCAAGAGCTTCCAGTCGATGGCAGCGGCCGGGTGGTACTTCTTGTACGCGCCGGCGTACGCGGGCCGAAACGTGCCCGCGGTGAGCGGCGCCGACACGACCGTCAGTACCGCTTGCGAGACCATCGGCCCGACGTTCTTGGGGTCGATGCCCTCGGGCTTGCTGACGCTCGACACCAGGGACTGATCAGGCGACAGCGTCTTGGGAAAGGTGATCTGATCGTCGGTGGCGAAGTTGCCGCCCCGGTCGTCGTAGCCCTGGCGCCCGCCCTGCGGGTTGACGCACGATCCGTGGCGCGTGCCGGTCGGGGCCGGGGTCACCGACACGATGGTGACGGGGCCGACCACCCAGTGGTCCCCGGTCACGAACGTTCCCGACTCGTACGCCTTGTCGAAGGTCCAGGTGACGCCGTATTGCGAGATCGACGAGACCGGCGCCCCGAGAGCGACGGAGGCGGCGGACGCGAGGCAGAACGACCCGAACGCGAGAGCGTGCTTCATTCGAGCCAGGCTACACCAGCTTCCGCGCGTGTCACCCGGGCGACGGGCGGGTGGCGCCAGCGCGCCCGCGCGTTGACGTCGTCGGCCCGCCGCGCCACACGTTGCCCACGATGATCGCGTTCTTCGGCATGGGACTGCTCGGTTCGAATTTCGTGCGCGCGCTGCAGAAGCGGGGTGAGGCGGTGCACGTCTGGAACCGGACGGGGGACAAGGCGCGGGCCCTCGAAGGCGCCGGGGTGGCGGCGTTCGCGGATCCGGCCGAGGCCGTGCGCGGCGCGGCGCGGCTGCACCTCACCCTTTCGGACGACGCCGCGGTGGACGACGTGCTCGAGCGCGCGCGTCCGGGCTTCGGGCCCGGGCTGGTGATCGTCGACCACACGACGACTTCCGCCACGGGCACCGCGGCTCGAGCCGCGCGCTGGGCCGAGCGCGGCGTCGCGTTCCAGCACGCGCCGGTGTTCATGGGCCCGGTCAACGCGCTCGAAGGCACGGGCCTGATGCTCGCCTCGGGCGAGCGCGCACGCTTCGATGCGCTCGAGCCGGCGCTCTCGGCCATGACCGGCAAGCTGGTGTACCTGGGCGAGCAGCCCGAGCGCGCCGCCGGCATGAAGCTCTTGGGTAACTCGTTCTTGATCGCCATGACCGCGGGGCTGGCCGACACCTTCGCGCTGGCCAAGGCGCTGGCGATCCCCCCGCGCGAAGCGGGCTCGCTCTTCGATCTGTTCAACCCGGGGCTGCTCTTGCCCATGCGGGTGAAGCGCATCCTGGACGAAGAGTTCGACAGCCCGTCGTGGGAGCTGGCCATGGCCCGGAAAGACGCCCGCCTGATGCTGGAAGAAGCGGCCCGCGCCCAGGTGCCGCTCGCGGTCTTGCCCGCCGTGGCCGAAGAGATGGATCGCTGGCTGGCGCGCGGCCACGAGAAGCGCGACTGGACCGTGATCGCCAGCGACGCGCTGCACTGAGCGTGCCGTCAGGCGGCCCGCTGGCGCGGCTCGATCGGCGTGAGCACGCCCAGCTCTTGCTCGATGGCGCGGGCCACCGCCAGGCACAGGTGATCGCAGCCCTTGCCCGCCACCACCTGTACGCCCAGCGGAAGCCCGCCCGGATCGAGGCCGGTCGGCACCTGGGTCGCGGGCAGCTCGAGCACGTTGAACACCCCGGTGAAGCCGCCGTCGAACGGCCGCAAGAGCGGCAACCGGTGCCGCGGCGCGGGGCGCGCATAGGGCGGGTGGAGAATCACCGCGTTCTTCCCCAGCCGCTCGCCCAGCTCACGCGAGAGCGAGCGCCCCAGCTCGAGCCAGCGCTCGCCGTGCTTGTCCGGCAGGCGACGGATCGCGCGCTCGGCGACGATCATCGCCAGCACCGGCCCGGTGTGCCGCGAGCGACCGAGGGCGAGCCGGACCAGCTCGCGACCGACCGGCAGCGCGGGATCGCCGCTCACCAGCTCGGCGTAGCTCTTCCCCTCGACCTCGGCCAGCATGGCACCCCACACCCACAGCGCGTGGCGCAGCAGATCCGATCGCAGGCGCTCGATGCGCGCGCCGCGCCGCTCGAGCAGGCGTGCCGACCGGTGCACCGCGTCGCGGACGGCGGGGGTGACGGTGGCGCTGCCCTCGTCCAGCGGGAAGACGGTGACGCCATGCAGATCGACCGCGTCCGGGTCCCCCAGCGACCACGGCTCGACCGCACCGGAGTCGTCGGGGCCGGACACGACCTTCCAGACGGCGATCAGATCGTCCACGCTGCGCGCCATGGGGCCACAGCTCAGGTAAGCGTTCAGCGCGCCTTCGAGCGGGGGAAAGTGGCCGGTGTTGGGGATCATCCGCCCGGTGGGCTTGTGCCCGGTGATGCCGCAGAACGCCGCGGGCAGGCGGATCGAGCCGCCGATGTCCGAGCCCATGCCAAAGGGGGAGCCCCCGGCGGCGATGATCGCGCCCTCGCCACCGCTGCTGCCACCCGACGTGCGGCCGAGATCCCAGGGGTTGTTGGTGCGGCCGTAGACCGTGTTGTGCGTCTCGAGCCACAGGCCGCCTTCGGGCACGTTGGTGACGCCCAGCACGATGGCGCCGGCAGCGCGCAGGCGCTCCACCACCACCGCGTCTTGCTCGGCGACCTCGCCCCGCCGCCGCCAGAGGCCGCCGGTCTGCGACATGCCGGTGACGCCGTAGAACTCCTTGATGGTGCAGGGCACGCCGAAGAGCGGCGGCAGCTCGCCCACCGGGGTGCGCGCCAGCTGCGCCTCTGCCGCGCGCGCTTCGCAGAGCGCTTGCTCGAAGCGCGCGCCGACCACGGCGTTGAGCAGCGGGTTGACCGCCTCGATGCGCGCGATGTGCGCCGCCGCGACTTCCACCACGCCGAGCTCGCGCTGCCGGATGCGCCGCGCGAGCTCGAGCGCGCTCATTCGAACCAAGGGATCCATGGGGCACGGAAGGATAGCGTCAGCGCCCGAGCTTGCCCGGAAATTCGTGGAGAGCTTCGCCTTGGGTCGGAACACGGTGGTATGCTCGGCCCATGCGTCTGCTCGCCGCCGTGCTGACCGCGCTGTCGGTGCTCGGCTGCGCCGATCTCGAGCCGGTCAGCGACGAGCCCGGCGGCGGCGCCGGCACGGGCGGGGCGTCGGATGGCGGCGCAGAGGCCTCGCCCCCGCCGGATGGTGGGCTCTGCTGGACGGACCAGAAGTGGTGCGGGGTCTGCGTGGATCTGGCTGACCCGAGCCACGGTTGCGACAGCACCGGGTGCGACCCTTGCCCGACGCCGCACGCGACCGCGAAGTGCGAAGCCGGGAAATGCGCGGTGAAGACCTGCGACGCAGGCTGGGCCGACTGCAACCAGAGTGCGACCGACGGTTGTGAGGTCGACACGGCGTCCGACCACTCCCACTGCGGCAAGTGTGGCGGCGCGTGCGCGGCCTCGGAAGTGTGTCTCGCGGGCGCCTGCGCGTCGAACTGCGGTTCGCTCCAGAACTGCGCTGGCTCGTGCGTGAACGCCGCCACCAACAGCCAGCACTGCGGCGCCTGCAACCACGCCTGCGCCGGAAGCCAGACCTGCCAGGCCGGCAAGTGCGTGTGCCCGGCTGGGCTGACCTCGTGCGCCGGAGCGTGCATCGACACCAAGGTCAGCAAGCAGCACTGCGGCGGGTGCAACAAGCCCTGCACCGATCCGGCGAACGGGCTGGCCGCGTGCCAGGCCGGGCAGTGCGCGTTGGCGTGCCTCGCAGGCTTCTCGCTGTGCGGCGGCCAGTGCGTGGTCACCGCAACCCACGTCAGCCACTGCGGCGGGTGCAACAAGGCCTGCGGCCTCGGCGAAGCGTGCCAAGACGGCGCGTGCGTGGCGACATTCTCGGCCTCGGCGGGCTTCTCGAGCGTGCAGGGCAAGAACGGGTGGAGCTATCTGAGCTCGGACGGCGCGGCGATGAGCTACGTCGCGGCGCAGAACTACTGGCAGGGTGCAGAGACGTACGTGATCGTGACCGCCGGTGGCGGGCACCCAGGCGTGAACCTGGACGCAGTGCGCCGCTGGACGGCGCCGAAGTCCGGCAGCGTCAAGATCACGGGCAAGGCCTTCGACACCCACGCGGGCTGCGGCGCCGACGGGGTCAACGTCTCGATCCGCAAGGGTGCGACCGTGCTGTGGCAAGCGACCATCGCCAAGGACGACGCCACGGGCCAGAGCTACGACCTCACGGCGGCGGTCAGCGCGGGCGAGAAGATCGATTTCGTGCTGAACAAGGGCGCGGAAGATGCCTGCGACTCGTCGCACTTCGATCCGACGATCGTGCTGACCTACAAGCCCTGAGCCCGTGCATCGAAGTGACCTTCACTTCGGGACGGCGAAGGGCGCGCAGGTGCTGACCGCCGCGCCGGCAATCAGGGCGTTCTGGCTGATCGGAACCTCGTCGAGCTTGACGAACGTGCCGGTGGTCGGGCTGTAGCGGCCGACGCGCACCTTCTTGTCACCCACCCCGCGAAACGCGAACAGGTCGCCCGCGAGCTGCGCGAAGCCGAGCCCACCGCCGTTGCCGGCCAGCTCTTGCACTTCCTTCATCACCTTCACGTTGCCGTTCTTCTTGTCGACCTCGCCGATGGGGGTGGTGAAGCCCATGGCGAACAGCTTCGCGTCGCCGGTTCCGGTCAGGCGCGGCAGGTTGATGTGAGGGCTCAGCTTGCCGACCTTGGTCACCTGCAGGCTGAGCGGATCGATGGTGCCCAGCTCCCCGGTGGGCACATCGACGGCGAACAGGGTCTCGGTCTTCGCGCCCGGCGCGTC
>Ga0138256_10007969_pt1 | contig 11156 bp, 13 predicted proteins | sample KNB2016incub_MG_FD_105486 | JGI IMG/M metagenome (GOLD analysis project Ga0138256, IMG submission 105486) | Active sludge microbial communities from wastewater in Klosterneuburg, Austria - KNB2014incub_MG | ecosystem: Engineered > WWTP > Activated sludge > Unclassified | place: Austria...
ACGCTCTGCGGGCACCGAAGAGGCTGCTGAAGCCACTGAAACCGCCGAAGGCGAGGGTGCTGCCACCACAGCGCCGCGCAAGCGCCGCCGTCGTCGGCGCAAACCCGGCGGTGCTGGTGCTGGCGCTGGCGCAGCCGGCGGGGGTGAAGGTGCACCCCCGACAGGCGAGTGAACGAGCGGGTGTTCGTCGGCCTGGGTGCCAACCTGGGCGACACCACCGCCACGCTGGACCAGGCCGAACGGGCGCTGGCGGTTCTGGCGACCACGCGCGTGGTCGCGGTTTCGCCGCGCTACCGCAGTGCCCCGGTTCAAGCCAGCGGCCCGGACTTCCTCAATGCGGTGGTCGAACTGGCGACCGATCTCGAGCCCGCGCCCTTGCTGGCCGCCTTGCACGAGATCGAAGCCACACACGGCCGCCAGCGGCCGTATCTCAACGCGCCGCGCACGCTGGACCTCGATCTGTTGTTCTACGGCCAGCGAAGCCTGAACACCCCCTCCCTGGTCCTGCCCCATCCGCGCCTGCATGAACGGGCCTTTGTGCTCTTGCCCCTGCTGGACATCGCACCCGACATCGAGCATCCGGCCTGGGGCCGCCTGCAGGCCCTGCGTGCGCGAGTCGCCGAGCAAGAGATACAGCGCTTGACCTGAATGCGCGAACGTGGCCCAGCGCTACAGGCCCAGCGCAAGCGGCCCTGCGCAAGCCCCGGGGCCCTAGAATCCATCGTGACAAGACGATGACCGTTTGGTGACAACGCGGGGAGATCAAGGTGTTCGGTAGGCTATTGCCCCGCGAGGGGAATTTTTTCGAGTTGTTCAACGAACACGGCCAACGCATCGCCGAGGGGGCGCGTGCCTTCCTGGCCATGGTCCAGAACTATGCCAACCCGGCTGAACGCGAACGTTATGCCGTGCTGGTCAACGAAGCCGAGCATGCGGCCGACAAGCTCACAGCCGAGGTGCACCGCCTGTTGCACCGCACCTTCATCACGCCGCTGGACCGCGACCAGATCCACCGCCTGATCAACGCCATGGACGATGTGCTGGATCTGCTGCAGGATTCCAGCGAAGTGATGTCGCTGTACGACCTGCAGACCCTGTCTGAAGAAGTGCTGCGCCTGTCGGAGATCTCGGTGCGCTGCTGCGAACGCGTGCAGCATGTGCTGACACTGCTGTCGCGCTTGAAGGACCCCAGCGTCGCCGAGTCGGTGCTCAAGACCTGCGAAGAGATCGACCAGCTTGAGTCCGATGCCGACCGGGTGATGCGCGGCGCCATGTCGCGCCTGTTCCGCGAAGAACCCGACACCCGGCAGCTCATCAAGCTGAAGGCGGTGTACGAGCACCTGGAATCCATCTCCGACCGATGCGAGGATGTGGCCAACATCGTCGAAGGCATCGTGCTCGAAAACTCCTGAGCCGCGCCAAGGAAACCCCAGATCATGCAGATCGCCCTGTGGGTGGTGGTGATGCTCGTGGCGCTGGCGCTGCTGTTCGATTTCATGAACGGCTTTCACGACGCGGCCAACTCGATCGCCACGGTGGTCTCCACCGGTGTGCTGCGGCCTACGCAAGCGGTGGCGTTTGCCGCGTTCTTCAATGTGGTTGCCATCTTCGTGTTCCACCTCAAGGTGGCGGCCACCGTGGGCAAGGGCATCGTCGACCCGGGCGTCGTGGATCAGTACGTGATCTTTGGCGCCTTGATCGGCGCCATCGTCTGGAACCTGATCACCTGGTTCTATGGCATTCCGTCCAGCAGTTCCCACGCGCTGATCGGCGGCATCGTGGGCGCGACGGTGGCCAAGGCCGGCACGGCGCCGCTCGTCACCAGCGGCGTGCTCAAGACGGTGGCGTTCATCTTCGTCTCTCCATTCATGGGCTTCCTCTTGGGCTCGCTGCTGATGGTGGCCGTGGCCTGGATCTGCCGGCGCACATCACCGATGCGCGTGGACAACGTCTTTCGCCGGCTGCAACTGGTTTCGGCGGGTCTCTATTCGCTGGGCCACGGCGGCAATGATGCGCAAAAGACCATCGGCATCATCTGGCTGCTGCTGATGACCGCCGGCATCACCACCCCGGCCGATGCCATGCCGCCGAGCTGGGTCATCTGGAGTTGTTATCTGGCCATCGGCATGGGCACGATGTTCGGCGGCTGGCGCATCGTCAAGACGATGGGGCAGCGCATCACCAAGCTCAAGCCGGTGGGGGGCTTCTGCGCCGAAACAGGTGGCGCGATGACGCTCTTCCTGGCGTCCTCGATGGGCATCCCGGTGTCGACCACGCACACCATCACGGGCGCCATCTTCGGTGTTGGCTCGGTGCGCAACGCTTCCGCTGTGCGCTGGGGCCTGGCCGGGCACATCGTGATGGCCTGGGTGATCACGATTCCAGTCACCGCCTTCATCGCAGCCTTGTTCTACGGGCTGGGGCGGCTGCTCTTCTAGTGTCGCTGCCCGGGGGGCTGCGCGGTGTTGGCGGCCTGCAGTTCCCATTCAAAGTACTTCTGCCCGCTGTAGGCCACGGTGCCCATCAAGGCCGCGCCACCCAGCAGCAAGGCCGCCATGGCCGCCAGTACGGCGCCCCAGCCGGTGCCAACCACGGCCTGCCCCGGGTTGTGTCGCGCGTCCCACTTTTCGTCGGGCGTCAAGGCGTAGACGATGGCGGTGAGCATGGCTGCGGAGATCATCAGCCCCAGCACCGGGACCAGCATCCAGGCCACGGGGTCGTCCTGCCCGAGGTTGCGCAGCCGGATGGCACCCACCAGGCCCACGGCCGTGGGCACCAGGTGCAGCCAGGCCAGGCGGTCGCGCAGGCCGTGCAGATACAGGCGGTGCAGGCCCAGCGTGCCCACACTCAGTGCGAGCCAGGCAGCGACGGTCTTGGAGCGGTAGTGCATCGGTTGGAGCGGGTCTGTACAGCAGCAGAGCCAAGCAGTTTATAATGCGCGGTTTTCGGCACTGGCTTGCGGGGTGACCCAAGGGCGTATCTACGGTGCCGGCCGCGGTTGAACGGGCTGCCCTTGAAGGGTTGGCCCGGCAGCCAACACAGTGAACTGCCCGGCGTGTCCCCGTGGCAGGTGCACTGGCCCCCGATCCAAGGAATCCAGATGGTCGTGATCCGACTTTCCCGTGGCGGCGCGAAGAAGCGCCCCTTCTACAACATCGTCGTGGCCGATGCCCGTGAGCGCCGTGACGGCCGCTTCATCGAGCGTGTGGGCTTCTACAACCCGGTGGCCGCCGGTGGCGAACAGCCGCTGCGTGTGGCACTGGACCGCGTCGCCCATTGGGCCGGCGTCGGTGCCCAGCTGTCGCCCACCGTGGCGCGTCTGGTCGACCAGGCCAAGAAGGCGGCCTGAAGCCGCTCGGCGTGAATCCCCTCACGCCGAACCCGGCGTCTGCTTCTGAAGAGCCGGCGCTGCCTGAAGATGCGGTCGAAGTCGGCCGCATCCTCGGTGCCTGGGGCATCAAGGGTGGCATCAAGGTCAAGCCCTTTGCCGCCGACTCCCAGGCCCTGTTCTCTTCCAAGCGCTGGTACATCCAGCCTTCCGAGACACCGCGCCCCGCTGTTGTCAAACCCACGGCCTTGCCGACTCTGCTGCGGGTGCTGCAGGCCCGCGAACACGGCGACGGGGTGGTGGCCACCGCGCAGGAAATCCCCGACCGCAACGCCGCCGAGGCCTTGCAAGGTGCGCGCATCTTCATTTCGCGGGCCAGTTTTCCGACGCCCGACGATGGCGAGTTCTACTGGGTGGATTTGATCGGCATGTCCGTGAGCAACCGCGAAGGCGTGCTGCTGGGCCCGGTGGTGGGCCTGCTGGAAACCGGCCCGCACTGCGTGCTGCGTGTCCAGCCGCCAGATGCCCAGGCCGACGAGGTGCTGATTCCTTTCGTCGAGGCCTATGTCGACGAGGTCGACCTGCCCGGCAAGAGCCTGCGGGTGGACTGGCAAGCCGACTACTGAAAGCGCGGTGGCCAAGCCATGCGCTTTGACGTCGTCACCCTCTTCCCGGAGCTCTTCGCTCCACACCTGAGCCACGGCATCACACGCCGCGCCTTCGCCGCAGGCTTGGTGGACGTGCGCTTGTGGCCCCTGCGCGACTTTGCCGATGACAACTACCGCCGTGTCGACGACCGCCCGTTTGGCGGTGGGCCGGGCATGGTGATGCTGGCCGAGCCCTTGCTGCGTGCGCTGGATGCCGTGGCCGCCGATCGGGGCGGCCCGCCGCCCGAGGTGGTGCACTTCACGCCCACCGGCCGGCGCATCGACCAGGCGCTGGTTCAGCAGATGGCGGTCGGCCCGGGCGCCATCCTGCTGTGTGGCCGCTACGAAGGCATCGACCAGCGTGTCATCGACGCGCGGGTCACGCAAGAGTTGAGCCTCGGTGACTTTGTGCTCTCCGGCGGCGAACTGCCCGCACTGGCCCTGCTGGATGCCGTGGCGCGGCTGCAGGAAGGTGTGCTCAACGCACCCTCGCACGAACACGACAGCTTTTCGGACGGCTTGCTGGAGGGGCCGCAGTACAGCCGCCCCGAGAAGCTGGCGCTGCCGGGGGGCGAACAGGCGGTGCCGCCCGTGCTGCTGTCGGGCCACCATGCCGAGATCGAACGCTGGCGGCGTGAACGTTCGCTGGAACTCACCGCGCGCCGCCGGCCTGAGCTGATTGCCGCGGCGCGGGCGGCCGGGCGGCTCAGCGCGGCCGATGAGCGTTGGCTGGCCCGCCTCGGGCTATAATCAAAGGCTTTTCGATCCTCTGCCGGGCCCACCAAGACGTTATTCCAACGCGCCCGCGACATGATCGCATGGAGAAAACCTTGAACCTGATTGCCACCCTCGAGCAGGAAGAGATCACGCGTCTCAACCGCACCATCCCGGCTTTCGCCCCCGGCGACACCGTCATCGTCAACGTCAACGTGGTTGAAGGCACGCGCAAGCGCGTGCAGGCCTACGAAGGCGTGGTCATCGCCAAGCGCAACCGCGGGCTGAACAGCAGCTTCATCGTGCGCAAGATCTCCAGCGGCGAAGGCGTGGAGCGCACGTTCCAGACCTACAGCCCGCTGATCGCCAGCGTGGAAGTCAAGCGCCGCGGCGATGTGCGCCGCGCCAAGCTGTACTACCTGCGCGATCGCAGCGGCAAGTCGGCCCGCATCAAGGAAAAGTTGGCCTGAAGCGGCCATGCGGCGGCACGTGCCACGTCCCGCCGTTCAGAGCAAGGCCGCCCCCGGGCGGTCTTCGTCTTTGTGGCGCTGCGTGATCGCCTGATGTCCCCCCTGCGCATCCTCGACCCCAAGCTCATCCCCGTCACAGGCGTGGATGGCCATTTGCCGCCGGTGCCGCCATCGGGGCTGACGGCGGGCGCGTTGCGCAGCCGTTTTGCCCAGTTGCACGGCTGGGAGCCTGAAATCCCGGGCGACGGCCGCGCGTTTGCCGGCCGCGATGCCGCCCACGCCGCCGTGCTGGTGCCCCTGGTGCAGCGCGCTCACGGCCTGCAGGTCCTGCTGACCCGGCGCACCGACCACCTGCGCGATCACGCCGGCCAGATCAGCTTTCCCGGCGGCCGCGCGGAGCCTGAAGACGGCGATCCGGCCATCACGGCCCTGCGCGAGGCGGAAGAAGAAGTCGGCCTGCCGCGCGACCGCGTCACCGTCATCGGCCACATGCCGGTCTACACCACGGTGACGCGCTTCGAGGTCACCCCGGTGGTGGCCCTGGTGCAGCCACCGTTCGACCTGGCCCTGGATGCCTTTGAAGTGGCGGAGGCCTTCGAGGTGCCGCTGGCCTACCTGATGAACCCGGCGCACCATCGCCGGCATGTCGTGCAAATGGAAGACGGCTCGCGCCAGTTCCTCTCGATGCCCTGGCAGGGTGAGGGCGCCGACGGTGTGTCGCGTGAGTACTTCATCTGGGGTGCCACGGCCGCGATGTTGCGTAACCTCTACCGTTTCCTGGCCGCTTGATCCGGGCCTGCCCCTATCATTCCCGGCGATGAGCTTTTTCGCCGTCCTCTTTGCACTGCTCATCGAGCAGCTCAAGCCGCTGCCCCGCGACAACTGGGTGCACGAGCATCTGGTCTCGTGGGTGCGCTGGACCGGCCGCAACTTCGACGCCGGCGAAAACCACCACCGCTGGGTGGTGTGGTGCGTGTCGGTGCTGGGGCCGGCACTGCTGGCAGGCGGCGTGTACCTGCTCATCGCGCACTACAGCCTGCTGCTGGCCATGGTCTTTGATGTGGCACTGCTCTACCTGACCCTGGGTTTCCGCCAGTTCAGCCACTTCTTCACCGACATCCGCGACGCACTGGACCGGGGCGACGAGGACCAGGCGCGGCGTCTGCTGGCGGAATGGCGGCACCTGGACGCCAGCGAACTGCCGCGCACCGAGGTGTTGCGCCACGTGATTGAACACGCGCTGCTGGCCGCGCACCGGCATGTCTTCGGCGTGTTCTTCTGGTTTGTCGTGCTCTCGGCCCTGGGCCTGGGGCCGATGGGCGCGGTGCTGTACCGGATGGCCGAATTCAGCAGCCGCTACTGGGGCTATCGGCAGCGCGCGATGGACGCACCCACCAACAACACGCTGCTCGCGCTTTCGCGGCGGCTGTATGCGCTGATCGACCATCTGCCTTCGCGACTCACGGCCTTCGGCTTTGCGGTGGTGGGCAACTTTGAAGAAGCGGCGGCGAGCTGGCGGCGTGATGCCGGCCTGTGGCAGCAGCCCAACGAGGGTGTGATCCTGGCGGCGGCTGCCGGGGCCGTGGGTGTGCAACTGGGTGGGGCGGCTGCACCGGGTGTCACACCGGATCGGTCCAAGACCTTCACTTCGGGCAGCGAAGACGGCACCGCGCAGGCCCAGGGCTCCACGGCGGGTGCTCCCGCCCAGCCTGGCCACCTGCACAGTGTGGTGGGGCTGGTGTGGCGCTCGGTGGTGCTGTGGATGCTGCTGGTGGCCCTGCTCTCGCTGGCCAACGTGCTCGGCTGAAGGCCGCCCGCGGCCGGCTTACCAGCGTTTGGCAGAGAGCTCTTCGAACAAGGCCTCGTAGATGCGTTGCCGGTGCGGGCTGATTTCGCCCCGCTCGATGGCTGCGCGCACGCCGCAGCCGGGCTCGTGCCGGTGGCTGCAGTTGTGGAAGCGGCAGTCACCCAGCGCCGCCGCGTAGTCGGGCATCAGGCCGGCCAGCGCTTCCGGCGCGATCTGGCGCAGGCCAAACTCCTGGAAGCCGGGTGAATCGATCAGGGCGCCTTGTCGCGCGGCATCCAGCCAATACCAGGTGGTGGTGGTGGTGGTGTGCCGCCCGGCTGCCAGGGCCTTGGAAATCTCGCCGACCTGCGCGGCAGCTTCGGGCACCAGCAGGTTGATCAGCGTGCTCTTGCCCATGCCGCTGGGGCCCAGCACCAGGGTCACGCGGCCGGCCAGGCGTTCGGCCAGCAGCGCCTGACTGGCTTGCGGGTTGGCCTTCAGCGACAGTTCCATCACCTCCACCCCCATGCGGCGGTAAGGCGCCAGACGCTCGCGGGCGACGACGGCACTGGGCAGGTCGGTCTTGTTGAAGCCGATCAGTGTGGTGATGCCTGCCGCCTGCGCGGCAATGAGCGCGCGCGTGAGCTGCGATTCGCTGAACACCGGCTCGGCGGCCACCAGCACCAGCAGCAGGTCCAGATTGGCGGCGAAGGACTTGGTGCGCCACTCGTCCTGGCGAAAGAGCAGGTTGCGGCGCGGCTCCAGATGTTCGATCACGCCCCCGTCGCCCGTGGCCTGCCAGCGCACCTGGTCGCCGACCACGAGCTCGCTCTTCTTGCCGCGCGGGTGGCACATCACGCGCTCGCCCTCGGGAGTTTCCACAACCACATGGCGGCCATGCGCAGCCACCACCAGGCCCAGATCCAGTGCGGTGTGGGCAGTCAAGACAAGGCGGGGGCGGGCAGGGCAGCCAGCCGCTCGGAAGCCGGCGGGTGCGAGTAGTAAAAGCGCACGTACAGCGGGTCGGGCGTGAGCGTGGCGGCGTTGTCTTCGTGCAGCTTCAGCAGTGCGTTGGCCAGATCGGCCCCGCTGGCCTGCGCGCAGGCATAGGCGTCGGCCTGGAACTCATCGCGCCGCGAAAGCTGGGCCAGCAAGGGCGCCACAAAAAAGCTGAAGGGCGGCAGCGCCAGCATGAACAGCACCAGGGCCAGCGCGTCATTCGGCGCCACCAGATTGGGCCGCACGCCCAGGCCCGTGTAGAAGCCACTTTGCCCGGCCAGCCAACCCAGCAGTGCCAGCGCGGCCAGGCTCAAGGCAAAGATGCCCAGCATGCGCTTGAGCACGTGCTTGTGCTTGAAGTGGCCCAGCTCGTGCGCCAGCACGGCCTCCACTTCGCCGGGTGACAGGCGCTGCAGCAGGGTGTCGAAGAACACCACCCGCTTGGAACGGCCCAGCCCCGTGAAGTAGGCGTTGCCATGGGCCGAGCGCTTGCTGCCGTCCATCACGAAGAGGCCCTTGGCGGCAAAGCCGCAGCGCTGCATGAGGGCCTGCACGCGCGACTTGAGCACTTCGTCGGACAGCGGCTCGAACTTGTTGAACAGCGGCGCAATCACCGTCGGGTACAGCACCATCAGCACCAGGTTGAAGGCCACCCAGGCCAGCCAGGCCCAGAACCACCACATGCCGCCCGAGGCGCCCATGATCCACAGGATCAGCGCGGCCAGCGGCAGGCCGATCAGCGCGCCCACCGCGGCACCCTTGGCCAGATCGACGAGCCACAGGCCCAGCGTCATGCGGTTGAAGCCGAAGCGCTGCTCGATGCGGAAGGTGCTGTACCACTCCAGCGGCAGTTCGACCAGGCTGCCGATCAGCGTGAAGCCCGCCAGCAGGGCCAGTTGATAGGCCATCGGCCCCCAGGCGGGCAGCATGGTGTCGCGCAGCAGCGCGTTCAGCGCGTCCAGCCCGCCCAGCAGCGTCCAGCCCAGCAGCACGGCGCTCCCGAAGGCCGTGGTGATGAGGCCGAAGCGGCCTTTGGCCAGGGTGTAGTCGGCGGCCTTCTGGTGTGCCGGCAAGGGCACGGTGGCGGCAAAGGCCGGCGGCACCTGGGCGCGGTGGGCGGCCACATGGCGCATCTGGCGCGTGGCCAGCCAGAACTTCACGGCCAGCGAAAGCAGCAGGGCGGTGGTGAAGGCCAGGGTCAGAACGGGAGCTTGCATGGGCCGCGAGTGTAGGCTTGGGCGAGAATGGGCGTTCCCCGCACTGGCATCCGCCCATGACGCAAATCGCACTCCCCTCAAGCGACCAGAACCTGGTCTGGATCGACCTGGAAATGACCGGCCTGCTGCCCGACCAGGACCGCATCATCGAAATCGCCGTGGTCGTGACCGACCCCCTGCTCACGCTGCGTGTCGAAGGCCCGGTCTTTGCCGTGCACCAGACGGATGCCGTGCTCGACGGCATGGACAACTGGAACAAGGGCACGCACGGCAAGAGCGGCCTGACCGATCGTGTGCGCGCTTCCACGGTGGACGAAGCCTCGGCCGAGGAGCAGGTCATCGCCTTCCTCAAGCAGTACGTGCCCAAGGGCAAGAGCCCCATGTGTGGCAACAGCATCTGCCAGGACCGCCGCTTTTTGGCCAACTACATGCCCAAGCTGGAGGCCTTTTTCCACTACCGCAACCTGGACGTGAGCACGCTCAAGGAACTGGCGCGCCGCTGGAAGCCCGAGGTGCTGGACAGCTTCAAGAAGGCCCAGGCGCACACCGCGCTGGCCGACATCCACGAATCCATCGACGAGTTGATGCACTACCGCCGCTTCCTGCTGGCGGTTTAGCCCGCCCCAGGTGCACGCCGACTGTCACGATCCTGTCGCATCCGCTTCATAGACTGAGGCGATGATCGAAGTTTCCAGCGTCGGCCCGGCCACTGAGCCGGTGGCGCCGACGCCGCTGCTCAACCGCGAGCGCGCCATCCTGCAGTTCAACCGCCGCGTGCTGGCCCAGGCGCAACGTGCCGATGTGCCGCTGCTGGAGCGTTTGCGATACGTCACCATCGTCTCGTCCAACCTGGATGAGTTCTTTGAAGTGCGCGTGGCGGACCTGGTCGAAGCCGGTCGTCGCCCCGGCTCGGGTGTCTCGCGCCAGGACTTGCAGGCCGTGGCGGCGGCGGCCCACCAACTGGTGCAGGACCAGTACGCGCTGTTCAATGACATCGTGATGCCGGCGCTGCAGCGCGAAGGCATCGTGGTGCTCAACCACGCCGAGCGAGACGCAGGGCAGCGCCAGTGGGTGAGGCACTTCTTTGAAACCCAAGTGCGGCCACTGCTGGTGCCCGTGAGCCTGGACCCCAGCCACCCCTTCCCGCAGGTCGCCAACAAGTCGCTGAACTTCATTGCGCGGCTGGGCGGGCGAGATGTGTTCGGGCGCGAAAACTTGATCGCCATCGTCAAGGTGCCGCGTGTGCTGCCGCGGGTGATCCGCCTGCCCGATGCCTTGTGCGGTGGGCGCCAGGGTTTTGTGCTGCTGACCAGCGTCATCCGCGCGCACCTCGGTGAGCTGTTTCCGGGGCGCACGGTGGAGTCGTTCTCGCAGTTCCGCGTGACGCGCGATTCGGACCTGGATGTGGACGAAGACGACGTCGCCAACCTGCGCCAGGCCCTGCGCACCGGCCTGAGCACGCGCCACTACGGGCAGGCGCTGCGCCTGGAAGTGGTGGCCAGCTGCCCGAGTGATCTTTACGGCTTTCTGCTTGAACAGTTCGGCCTGCCCGAGCAGGCCTTGTACAAGGTCAACGGCCCGGTGAACCTGGTGCGCCTGAACCAGCTCATCGATCAGGCCGCCGGTGCGGCTTTGCACTTCCCTCGCTTCGACCCCCGTTGGCCCGAGGCCCAGTGGCCGCGCGCGCAGTCGGTATTCGAAAGGCTGCAACAGGGCGATGTGCTGCTGCACCACCCCTTTCAGAGCTTCGAACCCGTGGTGCAGTTCCTGCGCGAAGCCGTGCATGACCCCGACGTGCTGGCCATCAAGCAGACCATCTACCGCACCGGCACCAAGAGCGTGCTGATGGACCTGCTGATCGAAGCCGCCCGCCGAGGCAAGGAAGTGCTGGTGGTGGTGGAGCTGAAGGAAGCTTTCGCGGAGAAGCCCAATACCAACTGGCCCAACGCCCTGGAGCCGTGGGGCGCGCTGGGGGTGTCCGCCTGGTTGGGGTTG
>Ga0138256_10007971_pt1 | contig 11156 bp, 9 predicted proteins | sample KNB2016incub_MG_FD_105486 | JGI IMG/M metagenome (GOLD analysis project Ga0138256, IMG submission 105486) | Active sludge microbial communities from wastewater in Klosterneuburg, Austria - KNB2014incub_MG | ecosystem: Engineered > WWTP > Activated sludge > Unclassified | place: Austria...
CACGGAAGCACTGGACGCTTTGCTGGCGGAGTATTCCGAACGGTCGAACGAGCTGAGGATTGGATTCACAGGAATTGTTTGAGTGGCGTGCTGACTGCTTATCCGGTGGATGTTGGTGTGATGGATTGGGCAATCGAAAGGAACTTCTTCAACGTTGAAAAGGCGAACAACGCCGTAAAGTTGAAGGATCCTGAGTTCATCGCCAGTTTCACCACCGCCAGTCAAGAGCACTTTCACTATTCGGACGGAAAACGCGCGTAAGAAGTAATCGAACAAGGAGTCGCAAGAAAATCGAATGCCCTTCACCATCCGAATCCTCCTCGCCTTGCTCTGTCTGATCGTCGCGGCGGGGCTGGCTTGGTATCTCCGGCGGATCAGCGCGACAGGCGTCGCGCGGCGGGAAACGGATGCGGGTTTCGACATGGGAACGCTGAAACGTTCCGAGAATCCAAAACGGTTCGCTCGATACATCGTGCAGCTTTGGTTTCTAGTCGGATTGGCATTGGGCATGGCGGTGGTGATTGTGATGTTGGGATTTTCGAGATGGTAAACCTCCGGGTGCCACGGTCGTGACTCCGAGGTCTGAATGAGTTTTCGTAGGGTGGGCTTCAGCCCACCGTCGCGCAGCGAAGGTTTATGAATCGGTGGGCTGAAGCCCACCCTACAAAAGAGCAGAAATGACCGCAGAAAAAGAACAACAAAAGAAAATGAAGCTGGCCTGCAACGCCGCGGCTTTCCGGCAGACTTTGCCCGCCTGCCCGTTCTGCGGCGGAGCCCTGATGGTCGTCAGCCGCAGCGAAACCTTCGGCTCCATCGCCGTTGCCGTGCAATGCGACAAATGTAAGAAGCGTCGATCGGAAACGATCAAAACAAACTAACGTAGGGTGCGTGCAACGCACCAAAGTGGAGTGTGAAAGGGAAACATGCCAACCGTTCTGATCGAAGGCCCGTACCGGTTTTTCTGGTACTCGGGCGATCGCACTGAACCGCCGCATGTTCATGTTGAACGCGATGACAAGACTGCAAAATTCTGGCTCGACCCTGTAGTGCTGGCCAGAAACAATCGCTTCAACAATCGAGAATTGAAACGGATCGAAGAAATCGTCAGGCAGAATGCAGAAGAGTGGATCGAAAGGTGGAATCGTGAGTTCGGAAACTAAAAAGCAAACGAGCATCAGCTACGTCGCTGTCGATGACACGACGCTGACCGTCTCGCTTGCCGACGGTCGCCGGCTTTCGCTTCCGCTCGACTGGTATCCGCGCCTGGAAAACGGATCGCCAAGCGAGCGAAACAACTGGCGATTGATCGGCAAAGGCGAAGGCGTCCACTGGCCCGATCTCGATGAAGATCTGAGCCTGGAAGGTTTCATCGCCGGCCGGAAAAGCGCAGAAAGCAAACAATCCATTCGAAAGTGGATCGAAGCCCGTCGTCCAAAATCAAAGAAATCAGCTTAAATTTTCGGAGAAAATCATGACCCTGAAACCCCTCGCAGATCGTGTCATCGTCCAGCAAGCCGCCGCCGAAGAGAAAACCGCCAGCGGAATTCTTCTTCCCGATGCCGCCAAGGAAAAGCCCACCAAGGGCAAAGTGATCGCAGTCGGCCCGGGCACGCTCGGCGACAACGGCAAGCGACAAGTGCTCGCGGTCGAAAAAGGCGATGTGGTTTACTACGGAAAATATTCAGGAACCGACGTCGAAGTCGATGGCGTGAAGTTCGTCATCCTTCGCGAGTCGGATATTCTTGGAGTGTTAGAATGATGGTATGTGGTGTGTAGTATGTGGTATGTGGGAAGACATTGAGTTGCTTCAACATTCCACAATCTACAATCCACACTCACCAGAAATTGTCATAGATTAGAAAACGAAACCCACATACCACAAACCAAATCACCACAAACCAGGAATCAATATGTCTGCCAAACAAATGGTGTTCGATAACGATGCTCGTCAGCAGATCGCTGCGGGTCTTTCCAAACTGGCTCGTGCTGTCAAAGCGACGCTCGGGCCGCAAGGACGCAACGTCGTCCTGCAGAAATCCTACGGTGGCCCGCGTGTCACCAAAGACGGCGTGAGCGTCTCGAAGGAAATCGAGCTGCCACAGCCGTTCGAAAACATGGGCGCCAAGCTCGTGAACACCGTCGCCAGCAAAACGGGCGACGTCGCCGGTGACGGCACGACCACCGCTGTCGTGCTCGCCGAAGCTATTTTTCTCGAAGGACTTAAGCACGTCACCAGCGGCGTGAACACCGTCGCTGTCCAGCGCGGCATCCTCAAAGCCGCCGATGTTGCAGCCGAGGCGATCACCACGCTCGCCAGGAAAGTCAAAGGCACCGACGACTACAAGAAGGTCGCCACCATCAGCGCCAACGGCGACGCACGGATCGGCCAGCTGCTCGCCGATGCGATGGAAAAGGTCGGCAAGGAAGGCGTCATCACCGTTGATGAAGGCAAGGGAACTGAATCGACTCTTGAGTACACCGAAGGCATGCAGTTCGACAAGGGTTACTTGTCTCCATACTTCATGACCAACCCAACCACGCTCGAAGCCGAACTCGAAAATCCGTACATCCTTCTTTATGAAAAGAAGATCTCGAATCTCGCCGAGTTGCTCCCGCTACTTAATAAGATCGTCGCCGGATCACGTCCGATGCTGATCGTTTCGGAAGATGTTGAGAGCGAAGCTCTGGCCGCGCTCGTCGTCAACAAACTGCGCGGCGTGTTGAACGTCGTTGCGGTGAAGGCACCGGGATTCGGTGATCGTCGCAAGGCGATCATGGGTGATCTCGCTGTCGTCACCGGCGGAAAGTTCATCAGCGAAGATCTCGGCATCAAGCTTGAGAACGTCGAACTCGACGACCTCGGAACCGCCAAGCGCGTCACCATCGGCAAGGAAAACACGCTGATCGTCGAAGGCGCGGGCAAGAAGAAGGAAGTCGAATCCCGCATCGAGCAGATTCGCAAGCAGATCGAATCCACCACGAGCGATTACGATCGTGAGAAGCTCCAGGAGCGTCTCGCCAAACTCACCGGTGGCGTCGCCGTCATCAAGGCCGGCGCGAATACTGAAATGGAAATGAAGGAACGCAAGGATCTCATCGACGACGCGCTGCACGCAACCCGCGCGGCGGCGATCGATGGCATCGTACCCGGCGGCGGCGTCGCATTTTTACGGGCGATTCCCGCAGTCGAAGCGGCTGCGTCGAAAGCCAAGGGCGATGAAAAGCTCGGCTTCCAGATCGTGGCCGATGCGCTTCGTGCCCCGACAAGACAGATCGCCGAAAACGCCGGTGAAGACGGTGACGTCGTCGTCGCAAAAATCCTCGAAGGCAAGGGAGAAGGCTTCGGCTACAACGCCGCCACGGGCGAGTACGGCGACCTCTACAAAATGGGCGTCATTGATCCGGCCAAAGTGAGCAAGACAGCGCTGCTCAATGCTGCAAGCGTCTCGGGCCTCGCCCTGACCACCGATGTGCTCATCACCGAGTACAAAGAGAAGGATGGCAAGCCGACGTACCAGGTTGCCGGCGCTGTTGCTTGATGAAGTGATCCTTCAATTGATGCAATCGAAAGGCCCACAGTCCAAGGACTGCGGGCTTTTTTTATGGATTGAAAACTCATCGCTGCTTCGATTTGAAATGATTCACGACAAGTCCTCCAAAATAGCTTTGACGGCATCCTTGTCCCTTGCAACGATGACATCCAATCTGCCAATCTGCGTAAGGCCGGATTCCGAATCGTCTGCAAATGAACAACGCTGATCCGAATCGAAAGGATTGTCCGCATGTCACTCAATCCCAATGCAATCAAACGTTTCATTTCAACCGTTGAAGCATTCGAACCCCGCCAGATGCTGGCCGTCACTGCCACGTTTACGCCCGCCTCGGGAGTGCTGGGTGTCTTCGGAGACTCACTGGCGAACGTTATTGCGATCAGCCGAAATGCCGCAGGCACAATTTTCGTCAACAACGGCGCTGTGGCGGTGCAGGGTGGTACGCCCACCGTCGCCAACACAAGTTTGATCCAGATTTTTGGACAGGCCGGTGCGGATGAACTCTCCTTCAACGAATCCAACGGCGCGCTTCCAAGAGGATTGATTCAGGGTGGATCGGATAATGACACGATCACCACAGGGTCGGGTGCCGACCAGCTTTTCGGCAATTCAGGGGATGACTTTCTGCTCGGCAAAGGTGGAATCGACTTTTTGTTTGGCGGCGATGACAACGATGTGCTTATCGGAGGCGACGCTGATGACCAGTGTTTTGGCCAGGCCGGCGACGACGTGATGATCTGGAATCCGGGCGACGACACGGATCTCAATGACGGCGATAGCGGCAATGACACCGCGCAGGTGAACGGCGGCAACGGCGCTGAATCCTTTACCCTCAATCGCAACGGCGATCGTGCGCGGTTTGACCGAGTAACTCCCGCGCCGTTTTCTCTCGACATCGGCGAGACGGAGAAGCTCCTCCTCAACATGAGCGGCGGCGGTGACATTGCGTCGATCAATTCTGCTCCCCCTGGTTTTGAAGTCACCGTGAACGGTGGGGCCGGAAATGATCAGGTTGGAGTTGCCGACATGGCGACTCCCGTAACCGTGAACACCGGCGCGGAAGATGCGACAGGAGGCGATTCGCTGACGGTGAATTCAGACGCGTCAGACGCGGGAGACGAACCTGCCACAGTGATCGTTAATGACGGCGACATCATCAGTGAGCTGAGCGTCCTGGCAAACGGAACGCTGCGACTGACAGACAACGCAGTGCTGAAAAAGACCGACGGTGCGATCAACATTCAGGGCACGATTGATGTCGGCGGCGGCGCACTGGTCGGCGTGCTGCCGATCGCGCCGATCCAGACCTTTCTGTCTCGGGGCTATAACAATGGTGCATGGAACGGCACGAATTCTTCCGGCGCAATCAATTCGTCGCTGGCAGCCGGCTCGCTAACGACGGACGCAGTGGGCTACGGACTCGGTTCTGAAATTTCCATCACAACCATCGGATCATTCGCGATCGCGCCAACCGATGTGCTCGTCCGCTACACGCTCGACGGCGACGCGAATCTCGACCAGACCGTCAACTTCAACGATCTGCTCAGGCTGAGCCAGAATTACAATCCCTGGGCCGGCAACAAGTCCTGGGCGCAGGGCAACTTCAACTACATCACCGCCGACAACGTCGCCGGCGCCGTCGGTTTCGCCGATCTGCTGCGATTGAGCCAGAATTACAATCACTCGGTCATGATTTCGTTTGGCCGTGCTTCGACGCGATTCAGCATTCGATTCATCAAAGAGATATTCCAGACCATTGACTTGGAATATTCATCTCCAAACAAAATGCGAATGACGGAATAATTTGCGATTGGAGTAGGTTGTTGTCACGGCGGGATGCCGGCACGTTCGTTGCGAAGTGCCTGCCATTCCAGCGCGGAGATGCGAGTTGTTAACTTGATCAGGAGGAAGTCATGCAGGTCAAAGAATCGAATTCCGGCCGAGTGAACGCACATCAAGTTCGTCGAGTCCGTCCCAATCACCGGGCACGAAAGTTCGAGGTCACCGCGCTTGAGCGCCGCTTGCTGCTGGCGAACTACTCGGTCACCAGCATTTTCGATGTCGGCGACGGCACGCTTCGACAGGCGATCATCAACGCCAACAACAATCCGGGCCTCGACAACATCTTCTTCAACATCGCCAGCGGCGCGCAGAGCCTCACGCCCAACAGCGAATATCCCGAGCTGACCAGTCCGGTGAATATCGACGGCACCACGCAACCCGGCTTTGAGGGAAGGCCCATCATCGAGATCAACGGCACGAGCGCCGGTGGTGGATCGAACGGCTTCCGCCTGCGCGACGGCTCTGGCGGCTCGACGATTCGCGGGCTGGTGATCAATCGATTCGGCAGTGATGCGATCGACATTTCTCAGGGCAACAACAACGTCATCGCCGGAAACTTCATCGGCACCAACCTCGCGGGAACTGAGGATCTCGGTAATCAGGGAAGTGGCGTGGATGTTGGGACCGACGGCAATCAGATTGGCGGCATCACGCCTGCCGATCGCAATCTCATCTCCGGCAACTCCGGCGCAGGCGTCGCGCTTGCCGAAGGTCCGGATGATTCCGTCAACAACAATCGCGTTCAAGGCAACTACATCGGCACTGATATCACGGGAACTCTCCCGATCCCCAACAACGGCAGCGGCGTAGCAATCGAACGCGGCTTCACCAGCACCATCGGTGGAATTGCAGCGGGAGCGGGCAACGTCATCGCATTCAATGGCGGCGACGGCGTGTCGGTTTTCATCGGCAACAACAATCGCATCCTGAGAAATTCGATCTTCAACAACAACGGCCTGGGCATCGATCTCGCGCCCGATGGTGTCACGCCGAATGATGCCGGTGACCCTGACGACGGGCCGAACTTCCGTCAGAATTTTCCGATCGTCACGCAGGCGACTGCGGCCGGCCCGTTAGATTCCACCGTAACCGGCGAGATCAACAGCAATCCCAACAGCAATCTCCGCATCGAGTTTTTCGCCAACACGGTGGCCGATCCATCCGGAAATGGTGAGGGCCGTCGATTCATCGGTTTTACCAACGTGACGACGAACGCCAACGGCAACGCTGCGTTTTCTGCGGTGGTTGCGTCGGTCGAAGTAGGAAGTTTCGTGACGGCCACCGCAACCAGCAACGGCGGCGAGGGCAGCACGTCTGAATTCTCCGCGGCCCGCGCTGTCACCATCGCCGGTGATGTGATCGCGCCAACAGTCATCGCCAAGGCGTTTCTTTTCGAAACGCTTCCACTCAAGGTCACCTTCAAGTTCAGCGAGGCGATCAATCCGAGCCAACTGGGCACTGAGGATGTCGTCGTTCTGAGGATCGGAAATCCGAATCCGATTTCGCCGACCGGATTCACCTACAACCCCGCGACGCAGACCGCCACCTTCACACTGCCGGGCATCCTCGACGACGGCGTCTACACCGCGCGACTCCGCGCCGACGCCGTACGCGATCTCGCTGGTAATCAGATGGCCGCCGACAGCGTGCTCGAATTCTTCGTCCTCGCAGGTGATGCCAATCGAGATCGCACCGTCAACTTCAACGATCTGCTGGTCGTCGCCCAGCATTATGGCCAGGATGGCCAGACCTTCTCTCAAGGCAACTTCGATTACAGCGAAAACGGTCTAGTCAACTTCGGCGACCTTCTGATCGTCGCGCAGAATTACAACGCCACTGTGCTCCAGGCACCCACATCTGCTGGCCAAAGCAGGAGAGATCGCCACATCGATCTTGTGGATGAATTGTCGTAGTCGCCGAATTGATGTGAATTGATTCTTGATTCGATGAATTAAGAGGCCCGCAGTCCGAGGACTGCGGGCTTTTGTTTTTGCAGCTTGCAGTCCATGCAGTGACGATACGAAACTCATTCGTCGATTCTTCGCGCGGTCAAAATGGCATCACTCCCACGAATTGAAACCGACCGCGCCTTCACGCCGTCAACATCAAACCGGAACCGCACGCTCGGAACGCCGGATGGGAAGAACTCATCCTCGCCGACGTAGTTGAGGTTGGATCGCGAGACCGGCTCGACATTCGCCTGCTGAATTTCAACGACCAACTGGCCGTTCTTGTTGAGTCGACATTCCAGTCGAACTCCGGTTTCTTCAGACACGAACTTTCCAACGAACACTTCTTTCCGATCGTCGGGAAGCGGCGTGATTTTGTGTCCGACATCCGCATCGCCCAGCGCGGTCAGATACGCGAGCGTGTCTGCGGCTTGCTCGCCTCCCGCCTCTGCGTGTTTGAGCAGGGTGATGCCGTGCGGCCCGAGTGTTCGCTGGATTCCGGGCTGCGACGTGACGAACGCTTTGACGACATCGGTCAGCCCCAACATCGCTGCAGCGAAGATGTCGATCCGCGCGCCGTGTTCCAAAAGAAACTCTGCGATGCCTCGCTGGCCGACATGCGATGCCGCGCCGAGCGGTGATTCCCAATCGCCGAAGCCCCAATCCCACCAGGCATTCACGAGCGGTGGATGCGACTTGACCAACTCGCGCACCGCCGCTTCGTCTCGATGCGACTTGCCGACGATTTCCGCGACGAGCTTCGCGTCCTGTCGCGGGAAGCCCGGCCAGAGCGCCGGCTTCTCGTCGACGGGCAACGGCTCGGCGCTGGCACGAACGATTGCCGGCATCCCGCTCAGAATTCCCGATGCGAGTACAGCCGGCGTGGCCGAGATCAGATCGCGGCGGGTCATTGATCGATCCATGGATCGCCTCGTTTCTGTTGAGATCAAACTACAGCGTGACGCACGAGCGAGCTTCAGTCCAACGGCGCAAAGCGAAATGATTTTCTCCGCAGGCGAGGTCGACGTCCGATTTCGTCTTCGCTCAGACGTCCAGTATCTGGCAACTCATTCTTGCCGATAACCTCAAATCCCTAGTTTGTTTTCTGAATTTGTTGAAGGAATCGAATCGAACCGATGACGGGTCGAACCTGCGGTGTGCGCACTGGCGCATGTCGGCGGGGTTTCGATTTCCCGGAGATCAAGAACATGTTGCGCAAGAGAATGATGTCGAAGAAAATGTCGTCTGGAAAATCGCTTATCGAAACACTCGAACGCCGCCAGTTGCTGGCGAACGTTTTGGTGACGTCATTGGCCGACAGCGGCGCGGGTTCGTTGCGACAGGCCATCTCTGATGCCACATCGGGCGACACGATCGATCTTCGATTTCTGAGTGGTGTGATCGAACTTGATACCGAGATCACGTTCAACAAAAACCTCACGCTGAATGGTCCCGGCGCGAACGTGTTGACGATCGACGGGCAGGATGCTTCCCGATTTGGCAATCAGACATCGAGTACGGTGACGGTGCGCGATCTGCTCATCAAGGATGGAAATTCCGGCACAGTAATGGTCATGGGGATGCCCATGCAGCAACGTGGTGGCGCGTGGAACATGCCCAACGCGAACACACATGCCACGTTTGAGCGTGTGGAGTTTGAATCGAACTTCGGGGGCGACGGCGGTGTAATCAATGTCGCCAATTCGAACAGCAGTCTGACGATTCGTTACTCTTCATTCATAGATAACGACGGTGGCTACGGCGGCGCGATCTGGTCGAACGGCACGTTGTCGATCGCCGGTTCGACGTTCACGCAGAACGAAGCGACGTCCAACGGCGGCGCGATCGCTGCGGGTGGGCCGTCAGCGTCGATCGCCGACAGCACCTTCGCAAGCAACACAGGTGCGGGCCAGGGCGGAAATGTCTGGCTGAATGCGACCACATCGACGATCGATCGAACCATCATCTGGGGCGGGAGTCTGTATCTCAACAGTCCCGGGAACAACACGAACACGAACATCCTTGAAGGTGTCGATCCGGTCTTTGCGAACTTCGGTACGCCGGAAGGAAGCACCACGCGAATGTACGATCTAGCGTCCACCTCGCCTGCGATCGATGCGGGCGGCGCGTCGGCGACTACGGTTGATCAGCGTGGCTATTCAAAGAACGGCGATCGAGACATCGGCGCTTACGAGTACGACGGTGTGGCGGGAAATTTCGCGCCGGTGTTCGATAACTCCGTGGCTGATCCAGCGGGTGTGAACGCGCCGTTCTCGTTGACGATCCTGGCCACCGATGCCGACCAGGACACCATGACATTCGAGAGCGTGCAACTGCCTGACTTCCTTACGTTGAACCAACTGAGCAACGGCGTTGCAACGATCACCGGCACGCCAACAAGGGCCGATGTAGGGACGCACTACATCTATCTGGTAGCAGACGACGGGACGGTGGAAACAGCGCGGCGTTTCAGCATGACGGTCGACGATTCGTTCGCCAAAATTCGCGGCGGAGTGCTGCAGGTCAACGGAACAGGCATCAACGACACGATCCGAGTGTGGTCGCTCGACGATGAAACCGTACGCGTGACACGAAACGGAACCATCCGGAACTTCGATATTGCCGATGTCGATTCGATCTACATCTTCGGTGATGTGGGCGATGACGAGATCACCGTGAGCAGATTGAGGAGAGATGCCCGAATTCTTGCCGGCAATGGAAACGACACCGTGCATAGCGGAAATGGAGCTGACCAACTCAACGGTGGCGATGGGAATGACCAGCTGTTCGGCCACGGCGGTGACGACCGCATCCATGGCGGCGCAGGCGCGGACCTGATCAATCTCGGCGGCGGAAAGAATCGCGCGTGGGGCGGCTCGGGCAACGACACGCTGATCGGCAACAACTCCATCGATCGTCTGTGGGGCGAAACGGGCGACGATGTCTTCTATGGACGGCGCGGAATCGACATCATCGACGGCGGCGCGGACGACGACACGGCACATGATGCGGATAATGATGAGGTGACGAACGTCGAGACGCTGGTTTAGGGGAAGATGCCGTCGATCGATATCGAACCAGGAAATTTGTCATGCCAAAGATTGGGTGCCACGGTCGGTACTCCCAACCTTATGCGCCCCGCCCCCAACTCCGCGCCGCCAGCGCACTTGCGTTCGATTTCGCTGACTCTTGCGCGATTCGGAGAAAGCCTCCATGCTCATGCTTGCAAACCCTTTGAACAAGGAGCACAAGCATGGAGGTTGCAAGGTATCGTCGGTTGTGTCGGCTGATTGATCAACTTTCACTTCATCGAAAGCAACGCCAGCAGTTCTCTGACGCGGCGATCGTCAAAGTTTATTTCCACGCCATGCACGCCAACCGGCCGGTCTGTTGGGCATGTCGAAGCGGGAACTGGTCGCCGAGGTTGTTGCATGAGATGGTTGGCCTGGTTCTTCCAAGTCAATCAACGATGAGTCGGCGTCTGGGCAGCGTGTGCGTGCTGCAGTTGATCGAACGCGTGCAGATGAAGTTGGCGCAGTTGCTTTGTGCGACACGTCGCGCGGTGGTGAAGCCGATCGATTCCAAGCCGCTGCGTGTTGGATGTTTTTCGAAGGATCGTGATGCACGGCGTGGCTACACCGGCCCGGGCGAAAAATCACGCGGATACAAGCTTCACGCGATCACTTCTGGCGATGCGTTCATGCACTTTGTGATTCTTCCGATGAATGTGAGCGATCAGCGTGGTGCGGCGTTGCTCCTGCCGCGTCTGCGCGACGATCGACATGGATTCGGTTACGTGGTCGGCGACAATGCG
>Ga0138256_10007972_pt1 | contig 11155 bp, 8 predicted proteins | sample KNB2016incub_MG_FD_105486 | JGI IMG/M metagenome (GOLD analysis project Ga0138256, IMG submission 105486) | Active sludge microbial communities from wastewater in Klosterneuburg, Austria - KNB2014incub_MG | ecosystem: Engineered > WWTP > Activated sludge > Unclassified | place: Austria...
CGCGCTCGACCGAGTCGCCCTGCGCGAGATCGTCTTCAGCGACCGGCAGGAGCGCGAAGCGCTGAACGCCATCGTGCATCCCGGCGTGGAACTGCTGCGCCGTGCACGCATCGACGACGCGCGAGGCGACGGCGCCGACGTGGTCGTCTGCGACATCCCCCTGCTCTTCGAGACGGGCCTCGACCGTGCGTTCGATTGCATCATCGTCGTCGACGCCCCCGACCGGACGCGGTGGCAGCGACTGGTGACGCATCGCGGACTCTCCACCGGCGTCGCGCGCCAGATGATGGACTCTCAGCTCTCGGCCGAGTCGAAGCGCGCGCGGGCCGACTTCGTCATCGACAACGACGGCACGCCGGACGCGCTCACGGTCAAGGTCGAGGCGCTCTGGTCCGCGCTGCGCGCGCGGGCCGCACAAGCGACGTGAAATTCTTGACAATGCCTTTCGCCCGCCGGTAGACTTCGCCGCGACCCTTCCACCTCAGAGCGGCGAACGTGTCCAACATTCCCAGCGACCTCCTCTACTCCACCGACCACGAATACCTCAGGGCGACGGACGAGCCCGACGTGTTCATCGTCGGCATCACTCACTACGCGCAAGACCAGCTGGGGGACATCGTCTTCGTCGAGTTGCCCAAGGCGGGCGCCACCTTCGGTGCGCACGACACCTTCGGCACGATCGAGGCGGTCAAGGCCGTGTCGGAGCTGTTTGCTCCGGTATCGGGTACGGTCACTGAGGTGAACAGTGCCCTCGACGGCGATCCGGCCGTGATCAACCGCGACCCCTTCGGCGACGGCTGGATGATCAAGATCCGCCTCTCCGACCCCTCGCAGAAGGACAGCCTGTTGTCGGCCGAGGCGTACGCGGCCCACACCGGCGCCTAGCGCCGCGCGGTAGCGAAGGCGCCTGCGGTCGCAGCGCGCACATCGTCAGACAGCCTGCAAGACACGAGCGGCGCCGGATTGCGGCGCCGCTCGTGTCATTTCATCCCGGCCTCACACGCGCCGCCCGATCCTACATGTAGTCCTCGATGGGCGGACAGGCACAGACGATGTTCCGGTCGCCGTACGCGTTGTCGACGCGGCTCACGGCCGGCCAGAACTTGCGCTCGCGCGTCCAGGGCGCGGGGAAGGCGGCCTTCTCCCGCGAGTAGCCACGGCTCCACCCATCATTGACGACCGTCTCCAGCGTGTGCGGCGCATGCTTGAGCGGGTTGTCCTGCCGATCCATCGCCCCGGTCTCGATCTCGCGGATTTCCTCGCGGATCGCGATCATGGCGTCGCAGAATCGGTCGATCTCGGCCTTGGACTCCGACTCGGTCGGCTCGATCATCATCGTCCCGGCGACCGGGAAGGACATCGTCGGGGCGTGGTAGCCGTAGTCCATCAGGCGCTTGGCGATGTCCTCGACCTCAACACCGCTCGTCCCCTTCACCACGCGCGTGTCGATGATGCACTCGTGCGCCACCCGTCCGTTCTCGCCCTTGTACAGCACGGGGTAGTGCGCCTCGAGGCGCTGGGCCATGTAGTTGGCGCTCAGGATGGCGATCTTCGTCGCGAGGGCGAGGCCCTCGCCTCCCATCATCTTGATGTACACCCACGAGATCGGGAGGATGGACGCCGAGCCCCACGGCGCCGCCGACACCGCACCTAACGACGTGCGGCCGGGCTGCGGCACCAGCGGATGGCCGGGCAGGTGCGGCGCAAGGTGCCGGGCCACGCCGATCGGACCCATCCCGGGCCCGCCGCCGCCGTGCGGGATGCAGAAGGTCTTGTGCAGGTTCAGGTGGCACACGTCGGCCCCGATGTCCCCGGGACGGGCGACACCGACCATGGCGTTCATGTTCGCCCCATCCATGTAGACCTGCCCGCCATGCGCGTGCACGATCTCGCACACGGTCCGGATCCCCGTCTCGAAGACGCCGTGCGTGGACGGATACGTCACCATCAGCGCGGACAGCTGGGCCGCGTGCAGCGCCGCCTTGGCGCGCAGGTCCTCGATGTCGATGTCGCCGTTGGCGGTGCTCTTTACCACGACCACCCGCATCCCCGCCATCGCCGCACTGGCGGGATTCGTGCCGTGGGCCGACTGCGGGATCAGGCAGACGTCGCGCGCGTGCTCGCCACGCGTGCGATGGTAGTCACGGATGGTCAGCAGCCCGGCGTACTCGCCCTGGGAGCCGGCGTTGGGTTGCAGTGACACGGCGTGGAAGCCGGTGATCTCGGCCAGGTCGGCCTCGAGCGTGGCAAACAACGCGTCGTACCCCTGCCGCTGCTCGGCCGGTGCGAACGGGTGCACCCGCCCGAACTCGCTCCACGTCACGGGCAGCATCTCGGCCGTGGCGTTGAGCTTCATCGTGCAGGAGCCGAGCGGGATCATGGAGTGGCACAGGGACAGGTCACGCCCCTCGAGCTTGCGCATGTAGCGCAGCATCTCGTGCTCGGCATGGTACCGCGAAAAGACCGGGTGGGTCAGGAACGTCGAGGAGCGCCGGAACGTCGCGTCGATCGCGTCGTCGAGCTCCGCATCGAGCGTGGCGACCGATGGCGGCGCATTCCCGACGGCCAGCACTGCCAGCACGTCCTGCACGTCGTCAGCACTCACGGTCTCGTCCAGCGCGATGACGACCGATGCCTCGCCGGCCTTGCGCAGGTTGAGGCCGCGCTCGGTGGCGGCCGCCACGATCGCGTCGGCCGTGACCCCCGCCAGCTGCACCGTCACGGTGTCGAAGTAGGCGGCGTGGGGGACTCGATGCCCGGCGCGCTCGGCGCCGAGCGCCAGCAACGCCGCATGGCGATGCACACGCCGCGCGATGCGCGTGAGTCCTTCCGGACCGTGCCAGACCGCGTACATCCCGGCAATCACCGCCAGCAGGACCTGCGCCGTGCAGATGTTGCTCGTGGCTTTCTCACGGCGGATGTGCTGCTCGCGCGTGCCGAGCGCCATGCGCAGCGCCGGTTTGCCCTCCGTATCACGCGACACGCCGATGATGCGACCCGGCATCAGGCGCTTGTAGTCGTCGCGCGTGCTGAAGAACGCGGCATGCGGCCCGCCGAATCCCATTGGCACGCCGAAGCGCTGCGAGTTGCCGACGCAGACATCGGCGCCCCACTCACCCGGCGGCACGAGCAGCGTGAGCGCCAGCAGGTCCGACGCGGCGATCACCAGCGCGCCGCCGGTGTGGGCACGCTCCGCGCACGCCCGATAGTCGTGCACCGCGCCATCGGTCGCCGGGTACTGCACCAGCACGGCGAAGACGTCCGCGTCGAAGGCGGCGGTCAGCGCGTCACCCACCGTCACCGTCCACCCGCGCGCGCCGGCGCGCGTCCGCACGATGTCGATCGTCTGCGGGTGGCACCCGGCATCCACGAACACCGTCCCCTTCTCCGTGGCCGAAACCCCGTGGGCCATGGCGACCGCCTCCGCCGCCGCCGTCCCTTCGTCCAGCAGCGAGGCGTTGGAGATCGGCAGGCCGGTGAGGTCGATCACCATGGTCTGGTAGTTGAGCAACGCTTCGAGCCGCCCCTGCGCGATCTCGGCCTGATACGGCGTGTAGGCCGTGTACCAGCCGGGGTTCTCGAGGATGTTGCGCTGGATGACCGGCGGCACGAGCGTATCGTGATAGCCCAGTCCCAGGTACGAGCGGTACACGCGATTGCGCTCGGCCATTCCGCGCAGCTCGGCGAGCACGTCGTGCTCGGTGCGACCGGGACCGATACTCAGCGGCTGCCGGAAGCGGATCTGTGCGGGAACGGTCGCGTCGATGAAGGCATCGAGCGACTCGTATCCGAGCGCCTCGAGCATCGCCTCGATGTCGTGCGCAGAAGGGCCGATGTGCCGGCGGACGAAAGAATCGGCATCGAACGTGAACGTCGGCTTGGTGCTCGTGGTCATGTACACCCCAAGGGCGAGGTCAGGGACGGCGCACGGACGGCGCAGGGCGCGCGATGCGCCGGAAGAGCGCGACTGTCAGCGCGATGGCATGGACCACCACGACGACGATTCCTGAAAACTAGTCGCTGGAGGAACGCGCCGCGAACAGCACCAATCGAGGAGGAGTTCGCGGCGCCGCGACGAGGAATGCCGGTCCGAATTCCGGTGCGACGATTCGTCCTATTTCGCCCCGGCGTCGGCGTGAGGCATCGGTACCATCCTCACCCGACTCCACCGCTAGATTCGTCCGCATGCACTGGCACCTGTTCCTGACGCCCCCGCTGTCGGGGGCCGACAACATGGCGATCGACGAGGTCTTGATGGAGCGCGCCCGCTGGTCGGGCGAAGGCGTGGTGCGGGTGTACTCCTGGGCCGAACCCACCCTGTCGCTCGGGCGAAACCAGTACGCCCAAGGCATCTACACCCGCGAGCGAGCGCGCGCGCTCGGCGTCGCCGTGCTGCGGCGGATGACGGGCGGGCGGGCCCTGTTGCATCACCGGGAGATTACCTACTCCGTGACCGCCCCGACGCCGCCGGGAGAGTCGCTGCATCGCTCGTACGCCATGATCAACTCGGCGCTGCTCGCCGCACTTCGTGTCCTCGGCGTCCACGCCGAGCGCGCCGACGACCGGGTACGCCTCCCGCCGCCCGGCAGCGCCCCGTGCTTCGAACGTCCGTGTCGAGGCGAGTTGATGTTGGACGGGAAGAAGCTCGTCGGGAGCGCGCAATGCCGCGACCGTGGAGCGCTCCTGCAGCACGGGTCCGTGCTGGTGCACGACGATCAGGCGCTCGTGTCGCGACTCGCCGGTATGGACGAGGAGGCGATCACGCCGGCCGCGACGCTCGCCGGCGCGCTGGGGCGCGCCCCCGATCCCGCGGAGTTTGCCGAGGCGCTGTTCGCCGTGGTGCGAGCGGAGTGGGACGCGAACGCGTCCACCTTCGCCATGTCGCAGGAGCTGGACGAGGCGTGCGACGCCGCGCGCCTGCACTTCCGAAACGATGCCTGGACGTGGCGACGGTGACGTGGCACCTCGCTCGTGCGGCAGCGGTGGCGTACACTTAGCGGCGCATGATCGCCTTCCTGTTCCGTCGCCTGCTGCAAGGGGTCGCGATCCTCGTCACGGTCGCGACGGTCACGTTCGTCCTGATCCACGCCGCGCCGGGCGAACCGTTCGCCGGGCAGCTGGACGACGTCCGCTTCACCCCCGCCATGCAGGCGGAGTTACGGCGACAGCGCGGCCTCGACCAACCGCTCGCGACGCAGTACGTGCGGTACATGGGACGGCTGGCACGCGGTGACCTCGACGTGTCGCTCGCGCAGCAGCGCCCGGTGCGCACGATCCTCGCCGAGGCGCTGCCACGCACCCTCCTGCTCATGTCGGCCGCCCTGTTCGGCGGCTTCGCGTTAGGCATCGTCGTCGGGGCACTGCAGGCGGCGCGCGCCGGCTCGTGGGCCGACCGGGTGGCGGGACGGATCACGGTCGCCCTCGCCGCCCTCCCCGATTTCTGGCTCGCCCTGACCCTCCTGCTCCTCTTCTCGGTGCGCCTGCGCTGGTTCCCGGTCTCGGGAATGGTCGATCCCACGATGCACGAGTACCTCTCGCCCCTCGGTCGGCTGCGCGACGTGGCCTGGCACCTCGCACTTCCGGCAACGACGATGGCCCTGATCTTCGCCGCCGTCGTCGCCCGCTACCAGCGACAGGCGCTGCTCGACGTCCTCCCCGACGACTTCGTGCGCTCCGCGCGCGCCAAGGGTGTGAGTGAGCGCGGCGTCGTGCTGCGCCACGCGCTGCGCAACGCCCTGCTCCCGACCATCACGCTGTTCGGCATGGCGCTCCCGGCGCTGGTGGGCGGCTCGCTCTTCGTCGAGTTCATCTTCGCCTGGCCCGGCATGGGGCGCGCCGCCGTGGAGGCGCTGTCGGCGCGCGACTACCCCGTGGTCCTCGGGACTACCCTCGTCAGCAGCGCCCTGGTCGTGGTGGGGAGCATCGTCGCCGACCTGCTCGCCGCGGCCGCCGACCCGCGCCTGCGCCGTGGCTGATACCCCGGTCGTCGCGTCGCTGGCCATTCCGGCCCTGCCGACTCCCGCGTCGTCGCTGTCGTCGACGCCGTTCTCCCGCCTCTTGCACCTGATGTGGCGCGAGCGCAGCGGCCGGTGGGCGCTGCTCTTCCTCGCGCTGCTGGTCGCCGCCGCGCTGGCCGCCCCGTGGCTCGCCCCGTTCGATCCGGCGCGCCCGCTCGATCCCGGGGCTGGCGCGGCCGGGCCAAGCCTCTCGCATTGGTTCGGCACCGACCTCACGAGCCGCGATGTCCTGAGCCGCATGCTCTACGGCTCACGCGTCTCGCTGGCCGTCGCATCGCTGGCCGCGCTGCTGGCGTCCGTGGTCGGCCTGCTGTACGGGGGAGTGGCCGGCTTCGCCGGCGGTCGCACGGACGGCGCGATGATGCGCCTCATCGATGCGCTGCTCGCGATCCCGCGCATCCTGCTGCTGCTGACCGTGCTCGCCCTGTGGGGCACGGTCAACGTTCGCGCCCTCATCCTCCTCATCGGCCTCACCGGATGGTTCTCGGTGGCGCGACTGGCGCGCGCCGAGGCGTCGGCCCTGCGCGAGCGCGAGTTCGTGCTCGCCGCGCGCGCCCTCGGCGCCGCCCCGTGGCGCGTCTTCGTTAGGTACGTCCTGCCTCACGCCACCGGGCCGGTCCTCGTCGCCGCCACGATCGCCATCGGACAGGTCGTCGTGCTCGAGGCAGGACTCTCGTACCTCGGCTATGGCGTCCCCCAGCCGACCCCCACGTGGGGCAACATCATTCGCGATGGACGAGAGACCATTGCCAGCACCTGGTGGCTCACCGTCTTCCCCGGTCTTGCCCTCGTGGGGACGGCGCTGGCGGTGAATACTGTCGCCGACCGCTTGCGCGCAGCGTTGAATCCGCGCCAGCTTCACGCGCCATGACCGACCCCCTCCTGCGCGTCGAGCACCTGCGCACGTACTTTCACTCGCCGGCGGGCATCGCCCGGGCGGTGGACGACGTGTCGTTCTCCATCGGGCGCGGGGAGACGGTTGGCGTCGTGGGGGAGTCGGGCTGCGGCAAGTCGGTCACGGCGCTCTCGTTGCTGCGCCTGATCCAGGCGCCCGGGCGCATCGAAGCCGGGAGCCACATCTGGTTCGAGGGTCGGGACCTGCTGACCCTCGGCGCCGAGGACATTCGCCAGGTCCGTGGCAACCGGATCGCGATGATCTTCCAGGAGCCGATGACGGCGCTCAACCCGGTCTTCACCGTCGGCGACCAGATCGCCGAGGTCGCCCGGGTGCACGACGGCGCCAGCCGCAAGGCGGCGTGGGAGCGCGCCGTGGAGATGCTCGCCCTCGTGGGCATCCCGTCGCCGCGCGAGCGCGCGAGCAACTACCCGCACCAGATGTCGGGCGGCATGCGACAGCGCGTGCTCATCGCCATGGCGCTGGTCATGAACCCCGCCCTCCTCATCGCCGACGAGCCGACCACCGCGCTCGACGTCACGATCCAGGCGCAGATCCTCGAGCTGCTGGCCAAGGTCCAGCAGGCGTTCGGGACGGCGATCCTGCTCATCACCCACGACCTCGGCGTCGTGGCCGAAACGGCATCGCGCGTGGTGGTCATGTACGGCGGACAGGTCGTCGAGGAGGCGCCGGTCCGGACGCTCTTTGCCGATCCCGGCCATCCGTACACCAAAGGACTGATGCAAGCCATGCCGCGTGTCGGGATGAACCGCGAGCGCCTGACGACGATCCCCGGGAGCGTCCCGCCCCCGACGGCGTGGCCCACCGGTTGCCGCTTCCGCGATCGCTGCGGCTTCGCGTGGCCGCGCTGCGAGGCCGAGGCACCAGCCCTCGTCCCGATCTCCGCCGGTCACGCCGCGCGCTGCCATCTCGCCGAGGTTGACCGCCCGCCGGAGGCCGCTCCGGCTAACGCGGCGAGGTCCACGTGACCGCCCCCGACGCGCGCGCCCTGCTCGAGGTGCGCGACCTGCGCACACACTTCGTGCAGTCGCAGGGACTCTTCGGCCGGCGAACCGCTGTGGTCCGGGCAGTCGACGGCGTGTCGTTCGACGTCTTTCCCGGCGAAACACTCGGCATCGTGGGAGAGTCTGGCTGTGGCAAGACCACCCTCGGGCGCACGATCCTCCGGCTCGTGGAGCCGACCAGCGGCTCCATCCGGTTCGACGGGACCGACCTGCTGGCCTTGAAGGGGAGCGGATTGCGCGCCATGCGCCGGCACCTCCAGATCATCTTCCAGGACCCGTTCTCCTCGCTCAATCCGCGCCTCACCATCGGCGCCACGATCAAGGAAGGGCTCACCGTCCACCGGTTGGCCGAGGGAAGCGCCGCAGACACCCGCGTCCGCCAGCTGCTCGACGAGGTCGGGCTCCGGCCCGAGTACGCCAGTCGGTATCCGCACGAGTTTTCCGGCGGCCAGCGCCAGCGCGTCGGCATCGCCCGTGCGCTGGCGGTCGAGCCGCGCCTCATTGTCTGCGACGAACCCGTGTCGGCGCTGGACGTGTCGGTCCAGGCCCAGGTCATCAACCTCCTCCAGGACCTGCAGCGCGATCGCGGCCTGACCTACATCTTCATTGCGCACGACCTGTCGGTCGTGGAGCACATGGCCACACGCGTTGCGGTCATGTACCTGGGGCGCATCGTCGAGTTGGCCACAGGCGACGACCTGTATCGCGAGCCGGTGATGCCGTACACGCAGGCGCTGCTCTCGGCGGTGCCCGTCCCCGATCCCACCCGTGCACGGGGACGCATCGTCCTGCGTGGTGATGTCCCATCGCCCGCCGATCCCCCGTCGGGGTGCGTCTTCCATCCGCGCTGTCATCACCCGTCGCGCGACGCGGCCTGCGAACGTCTCGTACCGCCACTCGAAGAAAAGGGGCGCGACGGCGAGACCGCCGTCGGCCATGGCGACACGGGCGCCGGGATCGTCCATCTGGCCGCGTGCATCAAGCAGTCGCCCACGTCCGTGAGTGCCGCGGCCCAGCAGGCGGCCGGCGGCACGCACGCCGCCATTCGGTACCTCCCGACTGCCGCACTCGGGATCCGCAGCGAGTCCTGACCCTCCCTCTTCCGAGCCCGCTCATGGCCCCCGCCGTCGACACCGCGTCTCCCCGTCTCTCGCCCGCCGAAGAGGCCGCCCGGCGTCCGTACACCGCCGATCGCAGCTTCTTCGGTCACCCCGGCGGACTGTCGACGCTGTTTGCCACCGAGATGTGGGAGCGGTTCTCGTACTACGGCATTCGCCCACTGCTGGTCCTGTTCATGACCGCCGCCCTCACCAGCGGCGGTTTCGGTTTCGATCGCCCGCAGGCCGCATCGATCGTCGGGATCTATGCTGCCAGCGTCTACCTGGCGTCGCTCCCCGGCGGCTGGGTCGCTGACCGCTGGCTTGGGCTGCAGCGCTCGATTTGGTATGGCGGCCTGTTCATCGCGGCCGGGCACCTCAGTATCGCGCTGTCCGCCGTCTTCGCGCAGTCGACCTTCTTTCTCGGGCTCGTGCTGATCGTCGTCGGGACCGGACTGCTCAAGCCGAATATCTCCGCGCTGGTGGGCGACCTGTATCCCGAGGGGGGAGCCCGTCGCGACGCCGGCTTCTCGATCTTCTACATGGGGATCAACCTCGGGGCCTTTCTCGCCCCGCTCCTCACCGGCTACCTGGGCGAGCGCGTGGGATGGCACTGGGGCTTCGGCGCGGCAGGCGTCGGCATGCTGATCGGTGTCCTGATCTATCGCAGCCGCATGGTGCGCACGCTCGGGCCGCTCGGACTCGAGCCGTCGTCATCCGTCGAGGAGCAACAGAAGGTCAAGCGGTGGGCGCTGGGCGGACTGGGCGTGGCCTTCGTCGTCGTCCTGCTGGCGATGCTCGGGATCATCGCCGTCGACCCGGTCGCCGTCGCCCAGCGATTGAGCATGACCATGGCGACGTTGGGGCTGCTCTACTTCGCCTATCTGTTCCTGCTGGCCGGACTCACGCTGGACGAGAAGAAGCGCATGGCCGTCATCTTCGCGCTCTGCATCTTCTCCATCGTGTTCTGGGCTGCCTTCGAGCAGGCGCCAACCTCACTCAACCTCTTTGCCCGCGACTTCACGGATCGCACCGTGTTCGGCTGGGAGATGCCGACGCTGTGGCTGCAGTCGGCGAACTCGTTCTTCGTCATCACGCTCGCCCCCGTGTTCGGCGCCATCTGGATCGGGCTCGCCAAGCGCGGCATCGATCCGTCCAGCCCCGCGAAGTTCGCGTTCGCCCTCGCCGTGACCGGCGTCGCATTCCTGGTCATGGTGCAGGCTTCGAACGTCGTGATCGATGGCGGCGGCCTGGTGAAGGTGTCGGCCTGGTGGTTGACCGGCAGCTACCTGCTGCAGACCATTGGAGAACTCTCCCTGAGCCCCGTGGGCCTCAGCTCGATGACCAAGCTCGCCCCGCGCAAGTTCGTGGGGCAGATGATGGGCTTGTGGTTCCTGGCGACGGCGATGGGCAACCTGATCGCTGGCCTCGTCGGCGGTGCGGTCGATCCGGAGAAGTTGGACCAGATGCCCCAGCTCTTCACGCGCACCGCCATCTCCCTCTTCCTCGCCTCCGCTCTGCTCGCCCTCCTGATCGTCCCCATTCGCCGCATGCTGGCGACGAGCAAACAGTAGAGGACATCCGGCACACACATGATCGACTGCCGCCGGCCGGCGCGAGCCGCGTCACACGCGCCGCGTCACACGCGCCGCGCGCCTAGGGCCAGTTGAAGATCGACTGCGGCAGCACGCGCTCGCGGATGCGCCGCATGTCGCCGGGCGTCGAGTGGAACGTACGGGTGCGATTCACGTTGGTGAGTCGCATCCCCCAGCGCGCGCCGTCGCGACGGTCGATCGGGAACGCGACGTCGAGCCGCCACATGCGTTGCGAGCGCGGCGGGACCGCAGCCATGATCGAGAACCCCGCCGCCTCGCGCAATCCGCTGTCCAGTCCGAGCGGCACGTCGCCGGCCCACACCTGCCCCACGTCGAGAAAGGTCCCGACCCCGGCATCGGCGGTGCCGCGGAAGCTCCCGATGCGCCAGCGCTGCTCGAGACGTCCGATCACCCGACGCGCCCCTCCCACCTCCGCATCGTCGTAGCCACGAAGCCCGCCCGTACGCGCACCAAGGTCGAGCTGGTAGGGGACGCGGGCACTCCACCCTCCCCCCCACGACACGTC
>Ga0138256_10007973_pt1 | contig 11155 bp, 8 predicted proteins | sample KNB2016incub_MG_FD_105486 | JGI IMG/M metagenome (GOLD analysis project Ga0138256, IMG submission 105486) | Active sludge microbial communities from wastewater in Klosterneuburg, Austria - KNB2014incub_MG | ecosystem: Engineered > WWTP > Activated sludge > Unclassified | place: Austria...
CCATTAGTAGGGGCTATGAAACGATTGATCAACAGATCTTCCACTTTTTTAGAATAGATATTGGTCACTAAATTTAGACGGTTATTTAAGAAGCCGAGTTCAATACCAAATTCGAGCTCATCCTGGCGCTCAGGTCTTACATTCGTATTGGCAAGTGTACCGCTGCTCAACAGGGCTGTGCGGCTTAGAAATGAATTGCTGGAGTATGCGTTAAATCGTGAGTAAGCTCCAATACCAGTTAGGTTGCCGCTTTGTCCGTAGGCTACCCTGAGTTTGGCAAAATTCAGAATTTTACTTAAGGAAAGGTCTTTCCAGAACTCATGCTCACTGATGACATAGCTGGCATTGGCTTTAAAATATTTTTGATTTCTTTGATCCGGTCCAAATACAGAAGATCCGTCCACCCTGATAGCACCTGCCAGATTGATGAGTGTTTTATACCTTAAAGTTTGTTGGGCAAAAAATCCGGAAACGGAAAGCTCACTTCGATCGTCTACACCTTGTAATAAAGTGCTGGCACCGTTAACAGTTTGAACAAAGGGAGCAAGACCGCGTCCTTGTAATAAGCTGTAATTATTTTTCTCATATTGACTACTATAACCTACTTGTGAAGTGGAAAAAAGATCACGATTTATATTAAATTGATAGGTTGCTGATACATCATTATTGATCTGGAAAAAATTATTGGTGGCAGTACTGGCATAACCATTTCGGGTAGGGTCGAGTGCTGCGCCACCTCCAAAAAATCCATCACTTACATTATAGGCAAATGGGGGAATATAAGTCTGTCCTAACTGTCCATATTGATCAATACCGAAAGAATAATCGATGAGCAGTCCTTCGAGAGGCCGATATTTTAATCCTCCACCGGTGATGATGCGATTAGTTTGTTGGTTTTGTTTGATGTCTTCGATAATGGAAACCGGGTTTACGCGTCCACGCTCGCCGATTGCTTTAATATTGCCCAATGCATCTCTTGTCTGTATATCGTGTATGTTGCCAATAATATTAATAGAATTCATTGGTGAGAAAAATGAATTTCCATCCGGTTTTTCATTGGAAAGGCTGTTGACATAATTTAATCCAATGTTAAAATTCAGTTTGTCGGTTAAGACCTGGTCCAGGTTGATTCGGAAACCGTAGCGCTGGTGATCCGTGTTCTTGATGATACCTTCGTTTTTCAGATAGGAGGCTGAAGCAAAGTATTTGGTTTTATCCTTACCACCCGACACGGATATATTATTGTCGGTTCCCATCGCGTGTCGAAAGATATAATCATTGTAATCATACCTTGTCACCGGAGTGGTGGTGGTCAAAGCCGGCAAGAGGATATCCTGGGTGACAGCGCCTGGCCCATCTGCCGGTCCTCCAAATTTAGTAGGAGATTGATTGACCGGAACCGCTTTACGTAGAGAACTAAAAATAGCTGTAGTGCTGAAACTAATAACAGGGGCACCCACGCTGCCTCGTTTAGTAAATATTTGTACTACTCCGGCATTTGCCCTACTACCATATATGGCGGCAGCCGCTGCTCCATTGAGCACCTCGATCCGTTCAATGTCATTTGGGTTAATATCGGCTAATCTGTTTTGGCCGATGGTACCTACAAAATTGCCGCCATCATAATTGGAACTGGTATTTGTGACCCGATTGGTAGCATTATTGACAATGACCCCATCAACAATGTATAATGGTTCGCTGCTGCTGGATATAGAGCTAATGCCCCGGAGCCTGACAGAAAATCCTCCAGCGGGGTCGCCGCTATTCTGAATGATCTGTGCCCCCGGGGTCTTACCCTGCAAGGAGCCAAGCACATTGCTGGTGGCACCTTTGGTCAGCTGATCTGCTTTAATAGTACTGACAAAACTTCCCAATTGCTTTCGGGTCGTGCCGGCAGTAGTTCCAGTGACAACAATTTCATCGAGCCCCGTGATGTCGTCTTCCAGTACAGCGTTGACGACGATCTCTGCACTGTTATCAACTATAAATGCCTTGTCAATCGTTTTATATCCGATACCGGAAATGGCCAATATATAATTACCTGGTGAAAGGTTGGAGTTAAATTGAAAATTTCCGTCCACATCCGTGGCAGTACCAAGGTTGTGGTTTTTTATCTGTACAGTTACTCCAACAGCAGCCAGGCCTGATTGATCGGTAATAGTGCCTTTAATGATTTGTTGGCTAGACAAAGTACAGGTAAGGAATAAGAAGATCATCAGCGGTACCGATGATCGGAGAGCGGTTTTTTTAATAGGAAACATATGAATTAATTTTAAAAAGCGGCCAAATGTAGTGAATTTTAATCCAGAGACTTTTTAAATTTATTTTTCTCAAAACCTCTAGTCTAACTGTCGATTAAAAGAAGACGCAGACTAATTAATTGTCATGAGACCTAGGAGAAAAAAGAATACTCTGAATCAAATACACAACGTATACACCTAAATCGAAGCTGCTTGATATCGGAAAACTACTATTAGATTTTATTTTTACCAATTTTCTAAACCTTTTTCATGCGGATATGAATTCAACTAAATTTTGCTATTTTGATGCCTCAAACCAAAATTACATTTAAATGAGTCTATTTATACGTAAACCAATTAGCCAGCTTTTAGCCCAAGCTGAAGGAGGCGAAAAATCACTCAAAAGGACCTTGACCGCCACTTCTTTGATTATGCTCGGTATTGGCGCTATCATCGGTGCAGGCCTATTTGTAAGGACTGCGGCGGCAGCTGCTCAGAATGCAGGACCTTCAGTTACTTTTGGTTTTATTCTGGCTGGGGTAGGATGTGCCTTGGCTGGACTGTGTTATGCGGAATTATCTTCCTCTATCCCTATAGCGGGTAGTGCTTATACGTATACTTATGCCACCATGGGTGAATTCGTAGCCTGGATCATAGGTTGGGACCTCGTATTAGAATATGCTGTGGGTGCGGCTACCGTAGGCATAGCCTGGAGTGAATATCTCAATAACTTGCTTGTCAATATCCTACATTGGAAAGCTATCCCTTATCAGTTTTGTCATTCTCCATTTGAACACAGTGTAGACGGAGTAAATGGGATCATCAATATTCCTGCCCTGATGATCGTAGCTTTATTATCGCTTTTGCTCATCAAAGGAATTCAAGAATCAGCAGCCGTAAATAATATTATTGTAATCGCCAAAGTGGCTATAGTGATCCTGATCATCATCATCGGTTGGGGGTTTATCAACCCAGTCAACCATACTCCTTACATACCACCTGCATCCACCTATGTAGATCACCTGGGTATCTCCCATAAATTCGGAGGATTTTGGGGCATGGTTGGAGCTGCAGGGATCGTATTCTTTGCTTTTATAGGATTTGATGCTGTCAGTACTACGGCTCAAGAGGCTAAAAACCCAAAACGAGATATGCCGATAGGGATTCTGGGGTCACTGGTCATCTGCACCATATTATATATATTGTTTGCTCATGTACTTACAGGAGTGGCTACGGTAGAAGATTTCAGGACTTCAGGAAAAGAGGCTTCTGTAGCTTTTGCTATCTCCAAATACATGGCAGGGTATGAATGGCTCGCCAAACTGGTCACAGTAGCTATTCTGGCAGGTTTTTCTTCGGTGATCCTTGTTATGTTACTGGGTCAGTCCAGGGTATTCTATTCAATGGCCAAAGATGGTCTGCTTCCGAAAATGTTTAGCGAAATTCATCCCAAATATAAGACTCCATACAAAGCCAATCTGATCATCCTGGTTTTGGTGGGATTGTTTGCTGCTTTTATACCGGGCGATGTCGTAGGAGATATGACCAGTATAGGCACTTTGTTTGCATTTTGTCTCGTATGTATTGGGGTAATCATCCTGAGAAAGACAGATCCAGACCTTCCACGACAGTTTAGAGCACCGTGGGTGCCCGTGCTGCCTATTTTGGGAGTGGTAGTCTGTTTGCTCATGATGTTGGGCCTTGGCTGGACTAACTGGACTCGACTGATAGGTTGGTTGGCGATCGGCTTTGTCATTTATTTTGGGTACAGTGCCAAGCACAGCCATCTTCGTAATCCGGGTAAGGAGCAATAGCATTGGCAAATTATTTTCAAAGTCTTCTTTGAGCCAATAACAGCTGGTTTCCGGCTCTAACTAAATAGTATGGCATCAAACTTCCTAATAGCAGTGGGGATTATGTAATTTTGCAGCCTTCATGCAGAATAAGTTAGAAGCCATCTCGCACAGATATTACGATCTGGAAGAACAAATGTCTGATCCATCAGTGATTAGTGATACAGCCCGTTTTTCAAAAATTCATAAAGAATACAAAGATCTTGATCCGATAGTCAAAGCCTACAAAAGACAAAATCAACTTAATTCGGAATTAAAGGGAGCTAAAGACATGCTTAAAGAGGGCGATGAGGAGCTAAGACAAATGGCCAAGGCCGAAATAGCCCTGCTCGATGAGGAGTTAACTGAGCTTGAAGAACGGCTAAACCAATTGCTCATACCGAAGGATCCTGAAGATTCAAAGGATATCATCCTGGAGATCCGCTCTGGTACCGGCGGTGATGAAGCCAGCATATTTGCAGGGGACCTGATGAGAATGTATACGAGGTATTTTGAGAAACAAGGATGGAAAATGGAGACCATTTATGTCAATGAGGGGGCAGCAGGAGGTTATAATAAAATAGTCCTTGAGGTCACTGGTGAGGATGTCTATGGTAAAATGAAATTTGAGTCGGGCACACATCGGGTACAGCGTGTGCCCAAAACGGAAGCCCAGGGTAGGGTTCATACTTCTGCTGCGACGGTAGTTGCTGTACCAAAACTTGAGCTGGAAGATGTCAATATCAATAAAGCAGATCTTCGTACAGATACTTTCAGAGCGAGTGGTGCTGGAGGACAGCATGTAAACAAGACTGAAAGTGGTGTTAGGTTCACACATATTCCAACCGGAGTGGTGGCTGAAAGCACTGATAGCAGATCACAGCATAAAAACCGGGAGATCGCGATGGGCCGTCTGATCGCTAAAATAGAAGAAGCTAGCATACAATCTCATAACGAAGGCATATCAGCTCAAAGGAAATCCATCGTCGGTAGTGGAGACCGTTCAGAAAAAATCAGAACCTATAATTTCCCTCAAAATAGACTTACAGACCATCGGATCAACCTTACGCTGTATAATCTGGAGGCCATCATGCATGGAGATCTTGATGATATTATTGAAAAATTGAGAGTGGCGGACAATGCAGAAAAAATGAAAGGTGCCACTGAATCCTAAGGCAATTATAATATTTAAAAGACTCAAAAAATATATTTAGATTTGCCTAATTAATTATAATGGCTAGCCAAACTGTAGAAAATTATATCAAAGCAATATTTCAGCTTACGGAGAAAGAGGGTAATTCGGTGACTACTTCTGCCCTGGCTGACCATTTGACTACCAGTGCAGCTTCCGTCACCGATATGCTCAAAAAGTTAGCAGATCAAAAATTAATTGAATATATCAAATACAAAGGTGTCAGACTCTCAACTTCAGGCAAATCAATGGCTGTTCAATTAATCAGGAAGCACAGGCTCTGGGAGACTTTTTTATTTGAAAAACTGACCATATCGTGGGATGGGGTGCACGAGATAGCGGAGCAATTGGAGCATGTACACAGTGATCGCCTGATTGAACAGCTGGATGAGTTTTTGGGGTTCCCAAAATTTGACCCTCATGGTGATCCTATACCGGATGCCAGCGGCAAGTTTACCCTACGAAATCAAGTCTTGCTCTCGAGCCTTGAGGTAGGGGATGATGCTCAAGTAGTGGCTGTCAGAGAACACGATGCTGATTTTTTACAATATTTGCATTCGAGGCAGCTCAATATCCACTCAAAAATAAAAGTCGTAGACAAGCTGGCTTACGATGAGACGATAAAGGTGAGAACTCATGATGGTCTGGATACTCTTTTGAGTGCCAAAGCTTCTCAAAACCTGTATGTGAAGAAGATTAATTAGGAGGGAGATGGTAGTCGCTTCGCAAGTTAATTGCCACTGAAGTTGCGGAGGAGCACGGAAAAATTCTTCATCAAATGATATTTATTCTGGATATCCTGCTTTGCTCCAACATTCAAATAGATTGAGTTCATTGCTGGTCAGTTTTGGTGATCCGGATGGAGGCATAGATCCACTGGTCACTGTACCGATAGCTTCATCAAAAAAATGGTCACCTAATGAACCGCTACCGGTTATAAACCAATGGTTTGCACCTGTTCCACCTGGTGAATGGCAAGCTGAACCGGCACATTTCGAATTAATGATGGACTCTAGTTGGCCGCTATTGCTATTGAAAGTAGCACCAGTCAAGGTCGAACAGTCCAAAGCCAAGGTATCTGACTTGCAGGAGATGGCGATCAATAGTATTAGAATTGCGGTATAAATGATTGTTCTCTTCATCAAACTATTTTTTTATAGTAACGTAAAAAATGGGTATACGGTCTATCACCAAACTAAAACTATTTTGAATATTTTATGAATAAAAAAGGCCATGCTGATACGCATGGCCTTGAATAATTTTAAACGGAATGTCAAATTAACCTTCGACTACATCAAATGCAATGGTTGCAGGTACTTCCTTGTGGAAAAGCACATTAGCACTGTAGGTACCGAGATTTTTGACTTCTTCCGGCAGTATGATTTTTTTTCTTTCAACTTCTACACCCAATTCCTCTTTTAAAGCCTGAGCTATTTGAAGATTGCTGACACTTCCAAAGATTTTGCCGGTTGAGGCAGCTTTCACCACAATTTTGAGTGTTTTGCCTTCCAGTTTTTTAGCAAGTTCTTTATAGGTATCGAGTAGCTTGGATTCTTTGGCAGCTTCGTGTCTGAGCATTTCATCCAGGCGGGCACGATTAGTTTTATTGGCGATGATGGCGTATCCTTTTGGTATGAGGAAATTACGGCCATATCCGTCTTTTACTTTGACCAAAGTATGCTTATCGCCTACCTTGTCTATATCTTGTAACATGATGATTTCCATGATTCAATACTGATTTGACGGTTAATTAAATTATTTTAATAAGTCGGTAGAATAAGGCAAAATCGCCAGGTGTCTCGCTCTCTTGACAGCAGTAGCTACCCTGCGCTGATATTTGAGTGAGTTGCCAGTGATCCTTCTTGGAAGAAGTTTGCCTTGATCATTAACAAATTGTAGCAGGAATTCAGGATCTCTGTAGTCGATATGTTTGATACCAAACTTTCGAAATCTACAGTATTTTTTTCTCAGATGTCCAATGCTTGGATTGGAGAGAAATTTGATTTCTTCTTGTGATGCCATGATAATTTTCTGAATTTAAATGAGATGATTAATTTTCGGCGGAAGTTGATTTTTCTTTCTTGGCCTTATGCTTACCAATTTTTCCGTTACGTTTGTCATCATTGTACTTGACACCATATTTGTCCAATCGGACAGTAAGGTAGATCAGGATACGTTCATCTCTCTTCATTGAAAGCTCTAGTTTTGGAATCAGGGCACCTGCCTCAGATTGAAATTCCAGACCAAAGTACACTCCAGTATTACGCTTATTGACAGGGTAAGCCAGTTGTCTCAGGCCCATCTCATCAAGTTGTACGACCACTCCACCTTCATTGGTGATCAGGTCGGTATAGTTCTTTGCTGTCGACTTTATTTCATCGTCCGACAGCACTGGATCTACGATGAAAGTCACTTCGAATTGTCTCATTACGAAATGTTTATTATTTATTTGGGCTGCAAATGTACTACAATTATGTCAGCTGGCAAAGGGAAACTTTTTAATTGGTAGGATTTCGAAATACTTAAGATAAAATAATTGCATACTGCTGTTAATCAGAACTTAATGCATTAATGAAATTATGATAAAGTCTATGCAGGGGGAAGTTACTTTCTATAGGCAAGCTACCTTCGGTACTTATAGACTTCCAGTCGCCCAAAAAAAAGCTGCATGGGTTGAAATACATTCAATGTTTAAAATTGAAAATGCTGGTATGATCAGGCTTTCACCATCCGACAAAACTGCTCCATTATACACCAACTTACCCTTCTGAACCAGCATAACCGAAACTGTATTGGACTGTATAGTTTTTGTACTGCCATGTTTGAGAGGATAATACTTTAATAAAAAATCATGCACCGGTGGGCTGAATGCCAACTCATCATCCATAAGATAGATAGGCGACAGTAAGCATTGTCCGGGCGAGGTCGTATCCAGGTGCAGCATTAACTCTGCCGGATCGATATGCTTCGGAGTCAGTCCTCCTCTCAAGACATTATCCGAATTGGCCATCAACTCTATATTTTGTCCTTCAAGATAGGCATGTAATACACCAGGAGCCTGGTATCCTAACTGCCCTGGTTTAAGATATTGGACATGCATCAACATCATGACCAGGACACCTCTGTCAGGGCTACCCGATGCATATGGATAGGATTGCAGCGCCTTCTCTATCCAATGATATATATCGTCTTTGTCCCCACAATTTTGACTTTGTATTTGATGCGTTATGGTATCTAAATATCCTAGGTATAGTTCACTATCCAGAGCCCAAATACGAGCCATAAGGGTTCTCCATGAATAATTAGAAGACCATTCGAATTGGGGCAACAATGCTTCAAAACGAGTCTTAATCACTTCCATCGTCGCAAAGCCCTGGAGCATCCAGAAATCGGATAAGGCAAATAGAAGCTCAGGCTTATGATTTGAATCTTTATAATTTCGATTTGGAGAGAGAAGTGGTATATGCATTTCATTTTCCAATGCAAATCCTTTGATAGCTCCATTTTTGGAAGGATGGAGCTGTAAGGACAACATATTCCTGACATCGAGGATTTTAAGCAAAAAAGGCATTCTTGGGCCGTATACATCCACTGATTCTGCTCCTAATATTGCTACCGGGTTAGAGGCGATCCATTGATCCAAATGGGTGTGTTGATTATCTTCCAGTTGAGCAGGAGCCAAAGGATGGTCACCATACCAGGCTTCGGCATAGGGTTTGTCAGCCTTGTTTTCTATTCCTAACCAATCAGGGATAAACTTTGTGCCACCCCATGCATAATGTTGAATGCCAGGACTTATTTTACTTATTACAGGTTCAATCATTTAGAACGCATTTTCTTATATTCATTGATCAGCCCATTGGTAGAACTGTCATGTGAACTCACCTGATCATCAGAAGATAATTCTCTTAAAACCGAAGTGGCCAATACTTTTCCTAATTCTACCCCAAACTGATCAAACGAAAATACATTCCAGATCACGCCCTGAGTAAATATTTTGTGTTCATACAGGGCGATTAAGGCACCGAGATTGAAAGGAGTCATTTTTTGAATCAAAATTGAATTGGAGGGTCTGTTGCCTTCGAACACTTTGAAAGGGGCTATACGATCTGTTTGAGCCTTCGTATTGCCGGCTTTTTGCATCTCGGCTTGCACTTCTTCAAGTGATTTGCCATTGAGCAAAGCCTCCGGTTGAGCAAAAAAATTAGCCATCAATTTTTCATGATGATCAGACAGCGGATTGTGCGACTGAGCCATACCTATAAAATCACAAGGTATGAGCTTGGTACCCTGGTGTATCAATTGATAAAAGGCATGTTGGCCATTGGTGCCCGGTTCTCCCCAAAGGATAGGTCCAGTCTGGTACGATATCGGATGGCCATTTCGGTCTATTTGTTTGCCGTTGCTCTCCATATTGGCTTGTTGGAAATAGGCTGCAAACCGATGAAGGTATTGATCGTATGGCAATATGGCTTCAGTCTCTGCCCCATAGAAATTATTATACCATATGCCGATCAGTGCCAGGATCACCGGAATGTTTTTTTCTAAGGGAGTAGCTCGGAAATGTTCATCCATGGCATGAAGGCCATCCAACAATGCTTCAAATTGTTCAAACCCTATGGTACAGGCTATCGACAGACCAATTGAGGAGCTTAGAGAATATCGGCCACCGACCCAATCCCAGAACGGAAACATATTTTGTGTAGATATACCAAACTTGGAGACTTCTTTTTCGTTGGTAGAGACTGCTACAAAATGACTGGGGATATGAGCTTCGCCTGCATGGCTGACAAACCACAACCTGGCACTCTGCGCATTGGTCATGGTCTCCTGAGTAGTAAATGTTTTAGAAGCTATAATAAATAAGGTAGTCTCTGGTTTTACCTTTTTGAGCACTTGGTAAATATGACTACTGTCTACATTGGATACAAAATGGGGAGTAATGCCCTTATCCCAGTAGGGTTTTAATGCTTCTGTGACCATGACAGGGCCTAAATCAGAGCCACCTATGCCGATATTGACTATGTCCGTGATAGGATCCCCTTTATATCCCAGCCACACACCCTGGTGCAGCTTATGGCAAAATACCTTCATTTGATGCAGGACTTCATTCACTTCCGGCATCACATCGATCCCATCCACGTAGATAGGTCTGTTGCCTCGATTTCTCAGAGCGATATGAAGCACAGATCTGCCTTCGGTTTCGTTTATTTTTTCACCATCGAACATGGATGGTATAGCCTCCTCTAGTTTGCACTCTATGGCAAGCTGTATCAAACTTTCAATGGTTTCTTTGGTGATGTTGTTTTTGGAAAAATCTACCAAAAATTCTTTCCAGGCTAGATGAAACGCTTGAAATCGATGGGGATCCTGATTAAACAAATCTTTGAGCCTGATAGACTGCATCTGTTCAAAATGAGATTCTAGTTTTTTCCAGGCTTGGGTAGTCGTAGGATTTATTCTTGCTAACATGCTTTGATTTAAAATTGTCGTAAAAATAACAAGTTCGATTTGGATAGCCTTTATAAATTCCTTTCAATAGAGTATCATTAACCTTGCATCTTTTACCAAGTACAAACCTGACTAATTCCTTTTAATGACCACTTAAGCAGTTAAAGGTGATTGAGGGTCTAGCAACTATATTATGCAATTCTTCAAGGAGCAATATGATTGTATAAATGCCGGGAGGTAGTATTTTTAATCAACTTTATGTCTAAGAATCAAGCTGTCGGGATCCTGGGGGAGAAAATAGCCGTGGCTCATCTCCAAAACAAAGGCTATACGGTATTGCATCAAAACTGGCGCTTTAGCAGAGCTGAAGTTGATATTATTTGTCAAAAGGATGACCATCTGATATTTGTCGAAGTCAAGACGCGCAGTTATACATATTA
>Ga0138256_10007974_pt1 | contig 11155 bp, 8 predicted proteins | sample KNB2016incub_MG_FD_105486 | JGI IMG/M metagenome (GOLD analysis project Ga0138256, IMG submission 105486) | Active sludge microbial communities from wastewater in Klosterneuburg, Austria - KNB2014incub_MG | ecosystem: Engineered > WWTP > Activated sludge > Unclassified | place: Austria...
AACCGGGCAGGCCTTGCCATAAAGCGTTTCGGCCACGGCAGCGCCGATGGCGAGGTTGATGTCGGGTTGCACCAGGATGATCCCAGCAGGGGCCGTGCCAAGCCTGATGGCTTCGGCCAAGCCTCCGGGTGCGCTGCCGGAACCCCGGCTTTCCAGCATCATGAGGATTTTTCCTTTAAGATTCTGTCCCCGTTGCGGATGGTGAATGTCGATAATGGTTCCGCTGCGCGGATCGAAGGCGCCCCAGAAGCTCAGGGGTTCATCAAGGAGGAGAACCGGGCCCTGCGCCATGCCTGGATGAAGCACGGTCATGGGACTGCCCAAAGCGCTGGATCGCGCCAGACCTCGCCCCGCACGGCGCTTTCCACGCATTCCTTCAAGCTGCCGAAGCAGACGTCAACGCCCAGCATTCCGGGTGCGTAATAGGCCCATTTCGCCGCATTGGTCATGACGCGACCCTTGAGCCCCTGAATCTTGGGCGAATAGTAGGTGCAGACATCGACGGGGATGATGACGCCGGCGTCGTGCAGAAGCTTGAGCCAGCCTTTTGCAACCAGCATTTCGCGGATGCCGCGGCTGGTGGAAACATAGGTGGCAGCTTTCACCTTGCGCCCGTCCAGCAATTTCACCAGTTCGGCAATCTCGGAAAGCGAAAAATGCGGCGTACCAAGGGCAACCGCATCAAGAGGACCCTCGTTGAAGTTTGAAAGCTCGTGGTGGGCCGCTCTCAGATCGTCGGTTGTTACTTCTGATACCTCACCCATCCTGAACACGGCCTGCAATGTGGGCGCTTCGGGTGTCACGCCAACAACATGCAGAAGTTCCACACCGCCCGAGGCAGCGCTTGCAGCACACAGGGCCTTGAGCTGATCGGCGGTAGTTTCCTTTGGAAGATCGGAAACGACCGGAATGCGGCGGCCGGCCTTGCGGCCCACGAGATGGCCCAAGAGATGGAAGAAAATATCCTGGCGCTTCCATTTTTCTGGAATGGAGGGGCAGGAAAAATGGATATCAGCCACCCGGCCTTCGTCGGTGTGGAGCCCGGCAAAGGGCGCAAGACCGGTGATGGCACAAGCCACGTCGAGATAGTCGCCGTATTTGTTGGTGCGGGCGCCGACGGCGGAATTATAATAGGCCACCGCATTGGATTCTCCCACGGCGATATGGTCGCCGAACTTCGGGCCGCCGGCGAGCTGGTAGGGCGCGCAGGTCCAGGTGGGTTTGCAGCCGAGCCTGGCATAGAGCTCCATGAGCTCATGGGCGCCACGCACCATTTCAGGATCGGTGCGTTCGGGGCGGAGACCGCCGTCATCGGGGCTGGCCACGCTGTTGTTGGTCCAGGCGGGCACGGAAAGCGTTGCGCCGTGTTCCAGCAGAAACCTTACGAAATCCACGTGGGACTGGCCTGTGTAAAAGCAGGCGTCGATATGGGCAAAGCTGATGGGAATGAGGCGGGGCGCGCCCATGATGCGGGCGGCCTGCTCCACAAGTTGCAGGGCAAGCCGGTGGGCTTTGCCTTCAGGCATTGGCGCCCTCAAGGGAGATGCGGGTCAGGGTGACATAATCAGTCTTGCCGGAGCCGAGTAGCGGAATCTCATCGAGGTGCACCAGGACTTTTGGAACCATGAGATCGGAAGCGCCGCGGCTCTTCAGCCCTTCGGAAATGGCGGCGCGTTCGGGGTTGGCGATGGTGGTGAAGAGGATCAACTGCTCGCCCTTCTTTTCGTCGGGAATGGCGACGACGGCAAAATTCTCGCCGGGGAAGGCTTCCTGCAGCTTTGTCTCCACGGCGGTGAGCGAGACCATTTCGCCGGCGATCTTCGAAAAGCGCTTGGCCCGGCCCAGAATGGTGACGAAGCGGTGTTCGTCGACTTCGACAATGTCGCCGGTGTCGTACCAGCCGTCAGGCGGAGCTTCGATGACACCGGGATTGTCAGCGCGCAAATAGCCCAGCATCACGTTGGGGCCTTTGACGAACAGCCTTCCGCCCGAGGCTATGCCTTCGACAGGCTCCAGGCGGTATTCAATGCGGTCCATGAGCCGGCCCACCGTGCCGGAGCGGCTGTGCATGGGGGTGTTGAATGAAAGGGCGGGCGAACACTCGGTTGCGCCATAGCCTTCGAGAATCCGGTGGCCGAATTTCTCCATCCAGATTTCGCGGGTTTCCGGCTTTACCCGTTCGGCTCCCGCCACGATCAGGCGCAGGCTGTAGAAGTCATAGGGGTTGGCGGTGCGGGCATAGCCCATAAGGAAGGTATCGGTGCCGAAGAGCACAGTGGCGTTCGTGTCGTAGCAGAGTTCCGGCACAATCTTGTAATGCAGCGGCGAGGGATAGAAGAAACTGTAAACGCCGGAGAGGAGCGGCAGCAGGGTTCCGCCCAGGAGGCCGAAGGCGTGGAACATGGGCAGCACGTTAAAGACAATGTCCTGGGCGCTGAAGCCGATGCGGGCGGCGGCCTGCAGCCGGTTGGCATTGAGATTGCGGTGCGACAGCACCACGCCCTTGGGCACGCCCTCCGAACCCGAGGTGAAGAGAATGACGGCGGGGCTGTCCGGATCCCTGCCGGCTTTTGCCAGCCTGAGGGCGGTGCGCGAGAAAAACCTTGAAAACAGGCCATAAAGCTTGTCGCCCCTGCCGACGGTGGCGCGCACGTCCTCGAGATAGATGATGCGGCAGGTCTTGGAGAGGATGGCGATGTCGCCTTCCATTTCCGCCGCCTCGATGAATTTCCGCGAGGACACGATGGTGGTGACCTGGGCGGCGCTGCAGGCGGCCGACATGTTCAAGGCGCCGGTCGAGAAATTCAGCATGGCGGGCACACGGCCGAAGGCCTGCAGGCCAAAAAGCGTGAGCAGGGCGCCAATGGCATTGGGCAGGAGGACGCCGATGGTCTTTTGCCCGGGGGTGAGCCTGGCGATCTTGCGTCCGAGGATGAAGCTGCCCATGATCACCCGGTTATAGGCAATGGGCTGGCGCTGGATGTCCTCGACGATCTTGTGGCTGCCGCCATGGATGGCGCGGGCATCGAGCAGGGCCTCAAACAGGGTCTGGCCGGCATTGGAAGTGGAGAACACCATGTCGGTCATCACGTCATAGAGTTTGTCGGCCTGGTGCTCACGCAGGCGCGAGCCGCGAAGCTCCGGGGGCGCATCGAATTTCACCGGCGGCAGGAAGGTGATGGTGATCTTCGGAAACCAGCGCTGGCGCAGCTTGCCGCGCATGTTGGAGAACTTGGAGAATTGTGCGCCGTCAATGCGCACGGGCAGGACCTTGGCGTCTGCCATCTGGGCGATGGCGCCGGGGCCTTCATAGACCTTCATCAGGGTGCCGGTCACGGTGATGCGGCCTTCGGGGAATATCACCACACGCCGTCCCTTCTTCACCGCCTCAACGAGGGTACGGAGCGACAGGGCATTGCCAGGATCAATGGGCGCCAGATCAAACAGCGCAAAGGCAGGCCTCACCCACCAGCGTTTTGCCATGTAGGAATTGATCGCAAAGGTGGTGCGGTCGGGAAGAAAGGCCGAGAGCAGGGGACCATCAAGAAATGACGTATGATTGGCAACGATCACCGCGCGGCGGCCGGCCGCCTTGTAGTTCTCCATGCCCTTCACCTCGACGCGGTAGAGCAGGCGGAAAAGCTGGCGGGCAAAATTTGCCAGGGTTTCCTGGGGCAGGAGGAAGCAGATCCAGATGGCCGCCACCGCATTGGCAAGGCCCAGGCAGAGGAACAGGCCGCGCGCCGAGATGAATTGCAGGAGGATCACCGAGGTCACGGTGGCGGAAATCATGAAGATCGCGTTGATCAGGTTATTGGCGGCAATGACGCGCGAGCGCTTGGGCGGCGAGGCGCGGGTCTGCATGATGGCATTGAGCGGCACAGCATAGATGCCGCCGAAGAAGGCGGTGAGAAACAAGTCGAAGGCGACGCGCCAGCTGGCCCAGCCGGAAAAGAACACGCTGACGCCGTTGAGCGTGGTGCCAGCCAGATTGGCGTTGACCTGGCCAGCGGCGAAATAGAGGTCAATGAGGAATACCGTCATCATAATGGCGGCTACGGGCACGTATTTTGCCGAAACCTCGCCTTTCAGCAGCAGGTTGGTGATCATCGAGCCCAGGCCGATGCCGATGGTGAAGGTGGCGATGAAGGCGTTTGCGACATCCTCGTTGGCGAGCAGGATATCCTTGGTGAAAACCGGGAACTGCACGAGGAGCACGGTACCCACGAACCAGAACCACGAGGCGCCGATGACCGACCAGAACACGTCGTGGCGCTCGCGGGCGTAGCCCACAAGTTTCGCGGTTTGCCGGGGAACGTTCCAGTCGATCTCGAGATCGGGCGTGGTGGAAGGGGCGGGCGGCATGCGGATGGTGGCGTACCAGGCGATAACCGCCAGGAGGATCAGCGCGCCCGAGAGGATTTGCCTGCCGCCCGTGTCGATGACGAGAAAGCCGCCGAACATGGTGCCGAGGAGAATGGTGACAAAGGTCCCCATTTCGATCATGGCATTGCCGGCGATGACCTCGTCCTTCTTCAGGTATTGCGGCAGGATTCCGTATTTTACGGGTCCGAAAAAGGCCGCAAGACTGCCGGCGAAGAACAGCACCATGAGGTCGAGGTATGGGTTGTCGAGCCACAGTGCCCCGGCTCCGAAAGCCATGGCGCCGATTTCGGCGAGCTTTACGCGCTGGGCGATGAAAGCCTTGTCGAACTTGTCGGCGAACTGGCCGGCGATGGCCGAAAAGAGAAAATAGGGCAGGATGAACAGGGCGGTTCCGGCCTGGACGAAAAGCGTGGCGTTCCAGCCATGGTTTACGGCGAGATCGAAGGTGATGAGGATGGTGATGGCATTGCGCAGGCCGTTGTCGTTGAAGGCGCCAATCCCCTGGGCCACGAAGAGCGGCAGGAAGCGCCTGGTGGTGAGGAGTGAAAACTGGCTGGCATGGCTCATAAATAAAATCCTAGCGTGCGAATATGTTCTTTTTATGTTCTCTTCGACTCAGCGCGGCAAAAGATGGCCGATCAGGCTGAAACTATCCAGATGATTATTGCTGATGTGGCTGGCACCGGCCCGTTTCAACTCCGTCAAACGGCCGGGATCGGTGCTGAAACCAATGAAATGAACATCATTGGAAAGACCCGCCTCAACGTCATTGAGGTTGTCGCCGATATAGACGATGCGGTCCCTGGGCAATCCCGTAGAGGATATAACCCGGGCCAGAATCTCGCGCTTGTGGCCGCCGCCATCGGCCCCGTGGGCGAGGGCTGCTATATGATCCCAGAGGCCAGCGTGTTTCAGGCGCAGTTCGGCAGCGCCGAGGAGATTGGCCGTGGCGATGCCAATTCTCACGCTGCCGCGAAGATTTTGCAGAAGCTCCAGAGTTCCCTGAATGACGACGGATTGAATGGTGCCGTCCGCCAACTGCTGTCTGAGCACCTCCAGATAATCGGTGACGACTCCGGCATGTTCATGCTCCGGCAGGCCATGGCGCGAGAGGATTTCAGCGATGATGTTTTCATCATTGCGGATGGCATAGGAATTCCAGTCGCGGGATAGGCCCTTCAGGCCGTAGCGCCGTTCAAAGGGAACAAAGAAGGCATCTTCCTCGGGACGCGTGAGTTCAAGAAGCACGCCATCGACATCAAAGATTACCGCCGCATCAGCCATTGACCATGGCGGGGGTCATTTCAATCAGGGTTGGACCTTCAGCTTTGAGAGCCGCCTTGATGGCGCTGGCCAAGGCCCTGAGTGAGGAAGGTTTCTCGGCATTGCAGCCGTAGGCCCTTGCCAGCATCTGGAAATCTGGGTTTTTCAGCGTGACGGCATTGGGCTGGATGCCGAAGGTCACCATATTGTCATGGATGGCGCCAAGACTTTCATTGTTCCACACGAGGATGATAATGGGTAATTTGTGTTCAGCTGCTGTGCCCAATTCATTCAGAGTGTATTGCAGACCATAGTCACCGATCATCACTGCAACAGGTGTTTCCGGCTTGCCGAACTTGGCACCAATGCCGGCTGGCAGTGCAAAACCCAGCGTGCCGAAGCCGACGGGATGGATCCAAGTATGCGGCTGGTAAACCGGGAAGGCCTCGTTCGCCACATAGGCGATCTGGGTCATGTCGGAGCAGATGATCGTATTGCGTGGCAAGCTCGTGCGGATTACTTCCAGCACCTTGAGAATTGCCCGTTGCTTTGCGTTTGTAACAACATCGCGCAGATAATCCCTCTCGCTTTCGGCGATTTCGTTCTTGCCGGTGCCTGCATGCTGTGCAAGTCCATGGGCGATTGCCTCGAGAGTTGCTTTGGCGTCGGCCTGGATGGCGATTTCCGCCGTGTGGGGCTGTGCCAGTGAATCGGCATCGATGTCGATCCGGATCAGGTTCTTGTCGATCACCACATTGTCCTGCCAGAAGTCGGTTTCCGAAAGCTGTGATCCGGCGCAGAGGATGGCATCGGCAGACTTTATGAAATCGACCGAGGGTTTCCGGCCCATCCTGTAACCCAGGCAAAGCGGGTGATCCTCGGGGATTGAACCTTTGCCGGCGGTGGTGGTGATGACCGGCGCGTTGAGCTTTTCGGCAATTGACAGGGCCGCCTTGCCGCAATCAAGCGCACCGCCGCCGAGAATGATGATCGGGCGCTTGGCCGCATTCAGTCTTGCCACTGCGGCTGCAATCTGGTCTGCCTGCGGCAGGGCGCGGCGCGGCAGTGGCCGTATGTGCCAGCCGTCACCCGCTGCAATCTTCAGCATGTCGAGCGGGATTTCGAGATAGGCGGGTCTTGGCCGCTGACTGGAAAAATTGGCGAAGGCACGGGCCAATCCGTCGCGCACGTCCTTGGGCGTATAGGCCCGCATGTGGAGATTGGTGACTGATGCCGCCGCCGCCCGCTGATCAATCATCTCGTGCAGCCGTCCGCGGCCTTGTGCGCTGTCTGCCATGTCGAGAGCGGAAGCGATGACCAATATATTGCTGGAATCGGACCAGGCCTGGCCCATGGGCGTCAGAATGTTCAACAGGCCGGGGCCGGTGATGGTGAAGCATACGCCGGGCTTGCCGGTGGCCCTGGCATAGCCGTCGGCCATGAAGCCTGCGCCCTGTTCGTGGCGCACCAGGACATGCTTGATTTTGGAGCGCGGCAGGGCGCGGTACATTTCCACGTTGTGCACGCCGGGAATGCCGAAGATCGTATCAACGCCATAGGCTTCGAGCAGGCCCACGAGGGCCTCGCCGGTTGAAAGTTCTGGACGCGATGACATGTCATGCCGCCTTTGCATTCGAGGTGGGAGGATTCACCGCGTGGCATGCCACAAGACGGTCGTCGTGGGCAAGGAGGGCGGGATTGAGCTTGTTGCATGGCTCGAAGGCAATGGGGCAGCGGGGATGGAAGGTGCAGCCCGGCGGCGGCGCCAGGGGGGAAGGCAGTTCGCCCTTCAGCACGATGCGCTCGCGCTTGCGCATGGGATCAGGGGTTGGCGTGGCCGACAGCAATGCCTTCGTATAGGGATGCTGCGGGTTGCTGAAAACCGCGTCGCGCGCGCCTTGCTCCACGACGCGGCCGAGATACATCACCATGACCTCATCGGCAATGTGACGCACTACGGAAAGATCGTGGCTGATGAAGAGATAGGCGAGGTTGTGTTTTTCCTGAAGATCGGCAAGGAGATTGAGAACCTGCGCCTGAATGGAAATATCAAGGGCGGATACCGGTTCGTCGAGCACCAGGACTTCGGGGTCGAGCATCAGGGCGCGGGCAATGGCTATGCGCTGGCGCTGGCCACCGGAAAACATATGGGGGTAGCGGTCATAGTGTTCGGGCCTCAGTCCCACGCTGGCCATCATGGCGCGGGCTTTTTCCTGGCGTTCGGCTTTTGGCGCTTTCGTGTTCACCAGCAGGGGCTCCTCCAGAATGGCGCCGATTTTCTGCCGCGGGTTCAATGAGCCATAGGGGTTCTGAAAAACGATCTGCACCTTGGGCCGCAAGGCGCGCAGGGTTTCCCGGGTGGCGCCGACAATGTTGTGGCCGCCGATGCTGAGCGTGCCGGAGGTCGGCAGTTCAATCATGGTGACGAGGCGGGCAAGGGTTGATTTACCGCAGCCGGATTCGCCCACGACGGCCAATGTCTTGCCGCGCTCGAGCGTGAAGCTGGCGCCATCGACGGCTTTCAGTATGGCGGCTTCCTTGAAGGCTCCGCGCGAAACGCTGTAGTAGCGGGTGAGGTTTTGGGCATTCAGGACCTGGCTCATGCGGCAGCCTTTCCGAGCGGATAATGGCACAGGGCGCCAAAGTTCATGGCGGGCTGGGTCGTCCGGCAGAGGTCAGTCGCATAGATGCAGCGCGGCGAAAACAGGCAGCCCACCGGGCGGTCAAACTGTCCCGGCACGACACCGGGAATGGAGGGCAGGCGGCGGGCGTGGGCGCGCTCGGGCAGGGCCGCAAGCAGGGCCGCCGTATAGGGATGGCGTGGGGTTGCGAAAAGATTTTTGACCGGCTGCTCCTCAACCTTCTGGCCGGCGTATTGCACGCTGACCCGCTCGGCCGTTTCGGCCACGACCCCCATGGAATGGGTGATGAGCACCAGGGCCATGCCGGTCTCCTTTTGCAGGCGCACCAGAAGTTCGAGGATCTGCGCCTGGATGGTCACATCGAGTGCGGTGGTGGGTTCATCGGCGATCAGCAGTTTGGGTTTGCAGGCCAGCGCCATGGCAATCATCACACGCTGGCTCATGCCGCCGGAAAGCTGGTGCGGAAAAGCGGAAAGGCGCGTTTCAGGACCCGGAATGCCGACTTCCTCCAGAAGCCCGATGGCCCGCTTGCGCCGGGCAGCCTTGTCCATGTCGAGGTGGGTCTGCAAGGCTTCCATGAGCTGGAACCCCACGGTGAAGCAGGGGTTCAGGCTCGACATGGGTTCCTGGAAAATCATCGCCATGTCCTTGCCGGTGATCTGGCGGCGCTCGGCGGGGGTGATGTTCAGGAGATCGCGGCCGTCAAAGTCGATCCTGTCGGCGGTAACCCTGGCGGTCCACGGCAACAGCCCCATGACGGCGAGCATGGACACGGACTTGCCGGAGCCGGATTCACCGACGATGGCCAAAACCTCGCCCGTATCCACATTCATCGAGACATGGTCGACAGCGCGGAAATAGCCGCTGGCGGTCTTGAATTCTACGGTCAGGTTCTTGATGTCGAGCAGTGGCATGCGGGTTGTTTTTTCCTTCGTTTATCCTATATTCATGGGATCGTGATAACTAGCGTTTTCGTCTCCCAGGAGGCTTTGATGTCCGGACCGATCGTTCCGATTTCCTGAAGATAAGCTTCATCTCTTCCCTGGCTTGCAACAGCAGCTTGCCGGCGCGGGTTTCATTCTCCGTCAGATCAAGCCCCTGCTTGCCGGCGAAGGCCGACAGGTCAGCGAGGGCTGCTTCGCCCAGGATCTTCTGGGTTTCCACAATCTGCAGGAGATAGCCAATAATGCGGCGCTTCTCGGAAGGGGTCTGGCTGATGAAATAGGGGTCGCGCAGGTCGGCGGTCAGCAGGTTCGATTGCTTGGCGGTGCGGTAATACTGCACCACGGAGTGGATCACTTCCGCCGGCAATATCGAAAGATCATCCTTCACCGAGTCAAAGACGAAATCCGTGTCATCGGCCGTGGCAAAGGGAGTTTCCTGGGCCATGGCATATTCCGCATCTTCCTTGCTCAGCTGGCGCCGGTTTGCCACGATGCCCGCGAGGATTTCCGAATGCAGCGCCACTACAATATCCAGGACGCGCTGGTCACGCAGGCGTTCCTCGGCCTGGCGATGGGCCACGCGTTCCGCCGCCTCGCGCTGCCGGTCGTGGCGCGAGGCGAGATACCAGGTGACTACGCCCACGAATGCGGCGGCGATGGTACCGAGCGCGTTGATGATGGCGTCGGGCATGGCCTCAACTCTTTTTCAGGCGGGGATCGAGTGCGTCGCGCAGGCCGTCGCCCATGAGGTTGATCGCAAGAACCGTGATCAGGATGGCAATGCCGGGCATGGCCATGACCCAGGGGTTGGAGGTGATGAGATCGCGGGAATCGGCCAGCATGGAACCCCACTCCGGGGTGGGCGGCTGGGCCCCGAGCCCAAGGAAACCCAGGCCCGCAGCGGCCAGGATGGCATCGGATATGCCAAGGGCTGCCTGCACGATGAGCGGGGCGAGGCAGTTGGGCAGCACGGTTGAGAGCATCAGCCGGAGCGGGCCCACGCCTGCGACTTTGGCGGCGGTGACATAGTCCTTGGTCAATTCGCTGATTGCCGAGGCGCGCACCAGGCGCACATAGAAAGGCAGGCCCACAATGGTCACGGCCACGATGGTGTTGGTCAGGTTGGGGCCAATGACCGCGATGATGAGGATGGCCAGCACCAGGCTCGGAATGGCAAGGATCAAATCCATGACGCGAATGATGATGACATCGACGATGCCGCCCCAGAAAGCTGCAAGCAGGCCAAGCAGAACGCCCAGCACGGCAGAGACAAACATGACCGAAAGGCCGATGAAGAGAGAGATGCGCGAACCGTAAAGGATGCGTGAAAGCATGTCGCGTCCCACGGGATCGGTTCCGAGGGGATGGGCCCAGTTTCCGCCGTCGATCCAGGCGGGCGGCAGTCTGGTGAAGCCGCGGTATTGTTCGATCGGACTGTAGGGGGCGATGAAATCGGCAAAGATGGCAATGAAGACAACGGAGATGACCACGGCCAAGCCAATGACAGCGCCGCGATTTTCGCGGAACGAGCGCCAGAAGGCGACCAGCGGCCCGGGCGGCGCGGCGACGGCAAGCGTTTCAGTGGCCATGGCGGATCCGCGGATTGATCAGGCCATAAAGAAGATCGATGATCAGGTTGACGAGAATGACCACGCTGGCAATGAGCATGATGCCGCCCTGGAGGGCGGGATAATCGCGCCGGCCGATGGATTCAACCAGCCATTTGCCGATGCCCGGCCATGAGAAAATTGTTTCGGTAAGTACGGCTCCCGCCAGAAGCGTTCCCACCTGCAAGCCAATGACGGTGACGACGGGTATGAGCGCGTTGCGCAGGGCATGAAGACCAATGACGCGGAAGGCGGAAAGGCCTTTGGCCCTTGCGGTGCGCACATAGTCCTCCTCCAGCACCTCGAGCATGGA
>Ga0138256_10007975_pt1 | contig 11155 bp, 7 predicted proteins | sample KNB2016incub_MG_FD_105486 | JGI IMG/M metagenome (GOLD analysis project Ga0138256, IMG submission 105486) | Active sludge microbial communities from wastewater in Klosterneuburg, Austria - KNB2014incub_MG | ecosystem: Engineered > WWTP > Activated sludge > Unclassified | place: Austria...
CAACCCGAAGATCCATCCCGACCTTCGCACCGGCAGCACCGTCCGCGTCCACGTCAAGGTCCGCGAGTCCGTCCTCAAAGAGGAGCAGAAGGCGAAGACGGCCAAGGCCAAGAAGGACAAGGATCAGGAGCGGGAGCGCATCCAGATCTTCGAGGGCCTGATCATCGGTATCAGCGGCACGGGCGCCAAGCGCTCGATCACGGTCCGGAAGGTCTCCTTCGGCGAAGGCGTCGAGCGCATCTTCCCGCTCTCCACCCCGTCGGTCGACAAGATCGAGGTCTTGAAGCGCCACCACGTGCGCCGCGCGAAGCTCTACTTCGTGCGCGACCTCAAGGGCAAGGCGCTCCGCCTCAAGGAACTTCGCGACAAGCCGGCGAAGGCCAAGGGCAAGGCCGCCGCCGAGACTGCCTCCTAAGCCGTCCGTCTCAGGCTCCAGGCGTTCCCGCTTGAGCCGAAAGAAGAAGACTGCGGCTGGCCCCCCGAGGGGGCCGGACGCCGACGAGGACGGGTTCCGCCCCTCGAACTCGCCCAATCTTTGCGACGACCGGTTCGAAAAGGAAGCGGCGTCTCGGGGGGATGTCCCGGTCGCGGGAGCCGATGAAGTCGGACGGGGAGCGCTCTTCGGCCCCGTGGTGGCCGGCGCCGTGATCCTGGGCGAGGGCTTCGACTGGGCCGGCCTCAACGACTCCAAGCAGCTCACGGCCCGGCGGCGCGAAGAGCTGGCCATCCGCATCCGCGAAGGGGCCCAGGCCTGGTCGATCGGCGTCGCCAGCGCCGAGGAGATCGACCGGCTGAACATCCGCATGGCCACCCACCTCGCCATCCGCCGGGCGGTTGCCGGGCTCAAGGTCGCCCCTAAGCTCGTCCTCATCGACGGCATCGACGAGCCCCTCGACGGGGTGGCTCAGAAAGCGATCGTCAAGGGCGACGCGCTCTCCGTGTCGATCGCGGCCGCTTCCATCGTTGCCAAAGTTCTTCGAGACAGTATGATCGAAGAGTGGGATGCCACTTGCCCGGGCTTCGGCCTCAGGGAGAACAAAGGCTACGGGAGCGCCGCACATCTCGATGCCTTGAGGACGCTCGGGCCGTCGCCTTTTCACCGGAAGTCATTTATCGAACGCACCGGGTGGCTCTTTTGAGCACTCTCAAGAGATAATCGAACATCGCTCGCATAAAACCCCACCCCGTCAGGCAATAAACCATTGGCCAAGATCAATCCGATTAAGACCCGCCAGGAAGCCGAGAAGGCCGAGAAGGCGGGAAAACTCGATCAGGCGATCCCCTTGTATCGCCAGTTGCTCGAGGACAATCCTCGCGACTGGAACACGATCAACAAGATCGGAGACCTGTTCGCGAAGATCGGAAAGATGCGCGAGGCGGGCGACGAGTACGCGAAGGTCGCCGAGTTCTACGCGCGGGACGGCTTCCACCTCAAGGCCATCGCGATCTGGAAGAAGATCAACAAGCTCGACCCTTCCGTGGTCGAGCCCTACGCGAAGCTCGCCGACCTCTACGCCAAGCAGGGCCTGGTCATGGAGGCCAAGGGCCAGTACCAGATCGTCGCCGAGGATCAGCTCAAGCGGAACCGGCTCAAGGAAGCGGCCGAGACCCTGCGGAAGATGGTGGAGATCGACTCCTCCGACTTGAAGACCCGGTCGCGCCTCGCCGACATCTACACCAAGGAAGGCTCTACCGAGAAGGCGGTGGGCGAGTACATCGCCATCTCCGACGAGTTGAACCTCAAGGGCCACCCGGCCGAGGCGATCCAGGTTCTCGAGAAGGGCCTCAAGATCGATCACGGGATCAAGGTGAAGGCCCAGCTCGGAAAGGTCCATCTCGCCCAGCGAAGCTACGACAAGGCCATCGCCTATCTCGAGGAGGTCAGCGCCCAGGATTCCTCCCCCGAGTCGATGATGCAGCTCGGCCAGGCCTATCTCGGGGCCAAGCGGGTGACCGATGCCCAGTCCACTCTCGAGAGCGTCCTCGAAAAAGCCCCGGCTAGCCAGGAAGCGAGGATCATCCTCGTCCAGATCTACGCGGTCCAGGCGCGCGCGGACGAGGCCTACGACACCGTCATCCCCCTGGTCGAGCAGCTCCTGCTCAAGCGCGACGCCGATCGCGCCAACAACCTTCTCCTTCAGATCACGAACCGCTCGCCCCACCATGTGCGGACGCTCCAGAAGCTCGTGGAGGTGGCGCGGATCCGGCAGAACGATCGCGCCATCGTCCAGGCCCTGAGCAATCTCCTCGAGGCCCACCTCGCCGCGGGCAGCGATCGGGCCGCCGAGGACACCGCGTCCCAGCTGGTGGAGGTCGAGCCGGACAACGAGCAGTTCAAGGCCCGGCTGGAATCGCTGCGCAAGAAGAAGGCGGCGCCGGTGCTGTCCGGTCCGGCCAAGGTGGCGGTGGAGAAGAAGGCCGCCGCCGACGTCACTCTCCCCCCCCCGGTGGCCACGGTGGGGGCGTCCGACCTCGAGGGCCTCGAATTCGATACCGGCGCGATCGTGCGTCCGCAGGGAAAGTCCGCCGATTCCAACACCGACCGGGAGTTCATCGAGGAGCACCTGGCCGAGTCGCGGGTCTTCCGGAAATACGGCCTCCTCGACAAGGCCGAAGAGCAGGTCGACCTCGTCCTCAACCGCTATCCGAACATCTTCGACGGCCGCTTCGAGAAGAAAGAGATCTTCAAGGAGACGGAACGGATGGAGGAGGCGGCCCGCGAGTGTCTCTGGCTCGCCGGGGTCGCGCGCAAGGACGGGAACGAAAGCCTCGGCAAGATGCTCGCCGACGAGGCGCAGGTCCTGTGGCCGGGCATTTCCGACGCCGAGTCCGCGGTCGCGGAGGCGCCAGGGATCGAGGTGGAGGCCGAGCCGCCCGCGGAACTCTCCCTCGACGCGCTCGAGGAACCGGCGCCTCCCGCTTTCGAGGCCATGCCCGAAGCAGGCTTCGAAGCCGCGATGGAGCCGCCGCCCATGGAGATGGCGCCCGAGGCGGCGCCGGCCGCCGAGGAGGAAGAAGACCTCAATCTCGAAATGGGCGTCGAGGACGAAGCTCCCGCGGAGGCCGCCCCGGCCGAAATGTCGGCGTCCCAGAGCGCGGAAGCCGATGCGCTGGCCGCGGGCTTCGGCGAGGCCGAGAGCGAACTCGAGCCTCTCCCCGCGCTCGCGCTGCCGGACGCCGGAGAGGCGGGGCCCGACGTCGACTTCGCTTCAGGGTCGATCGCTCGTCCGATCGGTCTGGGTGCGGCCCCCTCGGTCGACCCCGAGATCGCCAAGGCGGTCGAAGAAGTGGATTCGTACATCGCCCTCGGTTTCGTCGACGATGCCAAGGACGCGCTGCGCGACGCTCTCTCCCGGTTCCCCGGCAATCCGTCGCTCCTGGAAAGAGCCTCGAGCCTCGGGCTTGATCTCTCGGCGCAGCCTGAGCCGGCTCCGGCTGCGGCGCCTCCCCCGGTGCCGAAAGCCGCGGCCGCGCCCCCGCCTCCCCCTTCACCCGCTCCCGCGCCCCCGGCCGCGGAGAACGACCTGCTCAGCGGTCTTTCCTTCGACGACCTTCCCGAAGCGCCTCGAGAACCCGCCGAGACCCCGGCCGCGGTCAACACGCGGGTGGCCGAAGCCGCTCCGATCGGAGACTCGGGGGGAATCGACCTTGGCGCCGAACTCTCCGCGCTCTTCGACGCCCAGCCGGCGCTCGAGGAGGCGCCGGTCGACACGTCGCGGTCCTCGAGCTTCGAGGATCAGGGCCTTCAGGATGTCTTCAACGAGTTCAAGAAGGGGGTCGACTCCCAGCTCGGCGAAGGCGACTACGACACCCGGTACAACCTCGGCATCGCTTACAAGGAGATGGGCCTGGTCGATGAGGCCATCGCCGAGTTCCAGCTGGCCGCCAAGGACCCCAAGCGGTCGCTCGAGTGCTCGAGCATGATCGGGATCTGCTTCATGGAGAAGGGAATGGCCGAGGTGGCCGTTCAGTGGTACGAGCGCGGCCTTCAGGTTCCCGGCCGCGCCCCGGAAGAGTACCGGGGTCTGCGTTACGACCTCGGCATCGCCTTCGAAGCAACGGGCGATCTGGCCAAGGCCAAGGCGACCTTCGCCGACCTCGTGCGGGAGGACCCGTCGTTCCGTGATGTGTCCGACAAGCTGAGGGATCTTCAGGCGCGGGCCTGACCGGTAGTTCGTTTGCTGCTCGCACGGTCAGAGTCCCGACTCGCTCCAGATACCGCCGTGGTCAGCGACAGGCGAAGCGACTTGGCGGTGCGTTTGATCCAGTTCATCAGCTCCCTGATGGTGGGCGCGACCCTGGTGCTGGCGCCCTGGACGCCGCTGTGGGAGAACCATCCGGCCCTCTCCACTTCCCTGCAGTTGCGCGAGATCCTTCTCGCCCCGTGGTTTCGGGGCGCGGTCAGCGGCCTTGGATTCGTCAACCTCGCCGCCGCCGCGCTGGATCTGACCCACATCCTTTTCAAACGCGCGCGGAATTGAACGACGGCCCTCGTCCGATTCTGATGGCGATCGTGGGCGCGGGAGGTGCGCGCTCCGCGGGTGAAGCGCTCCGCGGCGGCGCCGACTTCGTGCAGGTGAGGGCGAAGGATCTGACCTCACGCGAGTTCCTGGCCCTCGTGCGCGACGTCATCGCGGCGGCGGGGAGCGCGGATCGGATCCTCGTGAACTCGAGGCCGGACATCGCCGCCCTTACCGGCGCCCGCGGCGTCCACCTTCCCGAGTCCGGTCTCGACCCGCGGAGCGTGCGGGAGGCCTTTCCCGGTCTTCTCATCGGAGTCTCGAGGCACGATCGGGCCGGCCTCGAAAAGGCGGCGCTCGACCAGGCCGACTTCGCGATGGTGGGGCCGGTCTTCAAAACCCCGGGGAAGGAGTCGCGCGCGCTCGGCGTCGCCGGCCTCGGTGAACTGCTGCGCGGACTGAAGGTGCCGGTGCTGGCGGTGGGCGGCGTCACCTCCGGCGACGTGGACACGCTCAGGTCCTACGGTGCCGCCGGCATTGCGGCCATTCGCCCCTTCGCCCCCGCCGGGCGCGCCGGGGAGGCGGCCGCCTCGTTCCGGTCCGCCCTCGATGCGGGACGAGGCCGCGGCGAGCAGCGATGAGCGCGCCCGGATACTCGAGAACCGACTTGCGCCGTGCTCTGGCGGAGAGCGCCGACGATCCGGATCGGCTGGCCCTCCTGCTCTCGGACGATTCGATCACCGACCTGGACCTGCGGCACGCGCTGCGCAGCCGGCTTCCTTCGAGCGTCGCCGTCTTCGTCATGGAGCGCTCGCGGTTTGGAACGCGCCAGACCGTGCTCGGCGCGGTGGCGAGGTCGCCCTCCACGACCCCCCGCCTCGCCCTTCAGGCCCTGCCCGGCCTCACCTGGCGGGATCTCGCCGACGTGGCCGTAGCGGCGGAACTCGCTCCCTCGGTGCGCCAGAAGGCCGAGGCCCTCCTGCTCGACGGTCTCAATGCCATGCGGCTCGGAGATCTCATCACGCTGTCCCGGGTCGGCCCGCGCCGGGTGACCTGCCGGCTGCTCTGCTCCCGGGATCCCAGGGTGCGCGCGGCCGGGCTTCACAATCCGCGCCTGCGCGACGGAGACCTCTGCGCGATCCTCGAGTCGGATGACGCGCCGCGCGAGATCGCCTCCGAGATCCTGAAGGTGCATCGCTGGGCGCTCTCCTACCAGGTTCGACGGGCGATCGTCCGCAGCTCCACGACGCCTCATCCGATCTCCCTGGCCCTGATCGCGGAGATGAACCCGGGCGATCTCAGGGACCTGGCCCGGTCGGACGACGTGCCCCCGCTCGTGTCCGCGGTGGCCCGGAGGATCCTCGGCTGAGGCACCTGCCCCAACTGCTAGCATCGGCAGCAATGGCCTTCCGGCACTCCGGCCCGTGGACCAGCTCCACGTTTCTCCTCGCTCTGGCCCTTGCCTCGAGTTCCTGTTTTCGCTCGATCTCCCCTCCACCGCAGCCGCCGGCCAAGCCCCGCGCGGCCTCCCCGGCCCTCTCGGGGTGGGCGGAGAAGACGCTCAAGACCCTGACCCTCGAGGAGAAGGTCGCGCAGATGATCGGCGTGCGCGCCTTCGGGATCTACACCAATCCCGCGTCCCCCGAGTACAAGACGCTGATCGAGGCGGTGGAGACGCTCAAGGTCGGTCACATCACCATCTTCGAATCGGATGTGTACGCGGCTCCCCGGATCCTGAACGATCTGCAGAGCCGCGCGAAGATTCCCCTGCTCGTCTCCGCGGACCTCGAGCGCGGCCTCGCCTTCAGGGTGCGGCGCGGGGTGGTGCCGATTCCCTACGCCATGGCGATCGGAGCCAGCCGTTCCGAGAAAGCCGCCTACTTCACGGGTCTCGTGACCGGCCGCGAGGCCCGGGCCATCGGCATCCACTGGGCCTTTGCGCCGGTGGCCGACGTCAACAACAACCCCGACAACCCGGTCATCAACATTCGTTCCTACGGCGAGGATCCCGATCTCGTGGGCCGCCTCACCTCGGCCTATGTCCGCGGGGCGCGCGAAGGAGCCATCCTCTCGACCGCCAAGCACTTTCCCGGCCACGGCGACACCGATTCCGATTCCCACCTGACCCTTCCCGTTATCTCCGCGGATCGCGAGCGGTTGAATCGCGTGGAGCTGGCTCCCTTTCAGACCATGTTCAGGGCCGGAGTCGACGCGGTCATGGTCGCCCACATCGCGGTGCCCTCGGTGGACCCAAGCGGCGACCCGGCGAGCCTTTCCCGCCCGCTCACCACCGGCCTGATTCGCGACCAGATGAAGTACGAGGGCCTGATCGTCACCGACGCCATGGAGATGAGCGGCCTCGACGTGGCCTGGTCGGGCGAGGCCGCGGTCCGCGCGGTGATGGCCGGCTGCGACCTGATCCTCCTGCCCAAGGATCCGAAGATCGCGATCCGCGAGATCGCCCGCGCGGTGCGGGAAGGCCGGATCGCCGAGCCGCAGATCGATGCCTCGGTGCTGCGGCTCCTCAAGACCAAGGAATCGCTCGGCCTCGACCGCGAGCGGATGGTGGACGAGTCCCAGATCGGGAAGAACGTGGGCCGTCCCGAGGACGTCGAGGAGGCCAACCGGATCACCCGGGCCTCGATCACGCTGGTGAAGAACGAGGGCGGTGTGATCCCGCTCGCGGTGGAGAAGCCCCTGCGGGTCCTCCATCTGATCATGTCGTCCGACGCGCGCAACGACAACATCTCGGGAATCCCCGAGGCCGAGCTCGCGCGCCGGTACGTGAAGACGACCAGCCGCTATGTCGGTCCCGACCTCACCCCGCAACTCGCGGAAGAGATCGTGGCCCAGGCCAGGAGCGGCGCCTTCTCGCACGTGCTGGTCTCCGCCTTCGTCCGGGTGACCTCGTCCAAGGGCACCGCGAACATGGAGGGCTCGCACGCGAATCTCCTGAGCCGGCTCTCGACCGCGGAGACGCCCCTGATCGTCCTCGCCTTCGGATCGCCCTATCTGCTCAGGCAGGCGCCCGAGATCCCGGTGTACCTCGCCGCGTACGGCGGGGTGGACGCGGCGCAGCGCGCGGCCATCGGCGCGATCTTCGGGGAGTTCGATATCGGCGGCGAGCTTCCTGTCACACTCCCGGGTCTGTTCCCCTTCGGCCACGGTCTTAAGATCCCTCATCGCGCCATGACTCTCACCACCGCCGCCCCCGAGACGAAGGGCTTCAAGCCGGGGACCTTCGCCGACGTCGACGCCACGGTGGAGCGCTTCATCGAGCGGAAGGCGTTTCCCGGCGCGGTGGTCGCGGTGGGGCGCGAGGGCTCGCTGGTCCATCTCAAGGCCTACGGCCGGATGACCTACGACGCCTCTGCCTCACCCATGAGCGTGGACACCATGTTCGACCTCGCGAGCCTCACCAAGGTCATCGCCACCACCACCATGGCCATGATGATGGTTGACGAGGGTCGGCTCGACCTCGATCGACCGGTTCGCGACTTCTTCCAGAAGTTCGCCGGCGGCTCGAAGGGGAAGATCACGGTTCGCCACCTGCTCACCCATTCGTCGGGCATCGACTGGTGGGCGCCCCTGTACAAGGACGCGCACGCCATGCCCGAGTACCTGAACCGGATCCTCCCCATGGAGCTCAAGTACGAGCCGGGGACGAAGTCGGTGTACACCGACCTGGGCGTGATGATGCTCGGAGACATCCTCGAGCGCGTCTCCGGAGACGACCTCAACTCCTTCGTCAAGCGGCGGCTGTTCGAGCCCATGAAGATGCGCGACACCGGCTACAAGCCGACCGAGGCCATGAAGGCGCGGATCGCCCCCACCGAGTTCGACCGGGACTGGCGGAAGCGCCTGGTCTGGGGCGAGGTGCACGACGAGAACGCCGCGGGAGTGGGCGGGATCGCGCCCCATGCCGGCCTCTTTGGAACCGCTCCCGATCTGGCGCGGTTCGCGACCATGCTCCTGAACGGCGGCGTCTTCGAGAACCGCCGCTACATCGCCCCTGCGACCCTCGCCCTGTTCACCACCCGAGCGGGCGTGCCCGATTCATCCCGTGCCCTCGGCTGGGACACCCCGAGCGAGAACTCCTCCGCGGGCACGATCATGTCGAAGCGCGCCTTCGGCCACACCGGCTTCACGGGGACGTCGATGTGGATGGACCCGGAGACCGGCGTGTTCGTGATCATCCTGACCAACCGGGTTCACCCGACCCGCGAGAACAACCAGATCCGCGAGGCCCGGCCTCAGATCGCGGACGCGGTCATGCGCGGACTGCAGTAGGGGTCAGGGCGCGGGACGGCCTCCGGGGCCGCCCCGCGTTCTCCTTGACTCAGACGAAGGGCGCGAGGTCGTAGGGGACGTACTGGGGGTCCCACATGGCCGCCTTCACCACGCGGTCGATGTCCTCGTCCTTGATCGCGCGTCCCAGACCCTGGTCGCGCGCGGTCCTGATCACCCCCGCCGCCACCCGGGCCGCGACGTGCCGCAGTTCCCTGACCCGGGGGAAGAGGCTCCCGGACGCGATGTCCTCATCGGTCACGGAATGCGCGAGGGCGAGGGCGGCCGCCGCGAACATCTCGTCCGTCACCTCCCGCGCCTGCGAGACCAGGGCCCCCAGGCCCACGCCCGGGAAGACATACGCGTTGTTGCCCTGGCCGATCACGTGGGTGCGGCCGCCGTGGACCACCGGCGCGAACGGGCTCCCGGTGGCGACGAGGGCGCGCCCGTCCGTCCACTCCAGGATGTCCTTCGGATGGGCCTCGGTCTTGCTCGTGGGGTTCGACATGGGGAAGATGACCGGTCGTTCGACCGTGGCTCCCATGGCACGGATCACGCCCTCGGTGAACGTGCCCGGCTCACCGGAAGTGCCGATGAGCACGGTCGGCTTCATGACCTTCACCACGGTTTCGAGGTCGCGCTTCGATCCCTTGGCCATGCCGTGGGCGGCGGCCATGGCCGCGGTCCACGCAAACTCCTGCTTGTGCTGATCGAGAGGCGCGTCGTCGACCACCAGGCCGTGGCTGTCGAGGACGGCGATCCGCTCCCGGGCCTGGTCCTTCGGCATGCCCGCGGTGATCAGAGCGGTGCGGATGAGACGCGCGATGCCGACTCCCGCCGCGCCCGCTCCCAGGATCACGGCCCGCTGGTCCTTGAGCGGTATTCCCGAGACCCTCACACCCGCCATCATTCCCGCCACCGCCACCGCGGCCGTCCCCTGGATGTCGTCGTTGAACGAGGGAAGGACCTTCTGGTAGCGCTCCAGGAGCTTGAAGGCCGTGACTTTCTTGAAATCCTCCCACTGCAACAGGGCCCGGGGGAACCGGCTCTTGACCGCCTGAACGAATTCCTCCACCAGCGAGTCGTACTCCGGCCCGCGCAATCTCTTCTGCCGGTAGCCGATGTACATCGGGTCGTCGAGCAGCGCCTGGTTGTCCGTGCCCACGTCCAGGCTGATGGGGAGCGTGCGCGAGGGGTGGATGCCCGCGGCCGCGGTGTAGAGCGCCAGTTTGCCGACGGGGATGCCCATGCCTCCCGCTCCCTGGTCGCCGAGGCCGAGGATGCGCTCGTTGTCGGTCACCACGATCAGGCGCACGTCATCGAAGGGCGCGTGCCCCAGCATCGCGTGGATCGACCCCCGATGCGCGGGGGTGATCCACAGGCCGCGGGCGCGCCGGAAGATGTGGCTGTACTCCTGGCAGGCGAGGCCCACCGTGGGGGTGTAGACGATGGGCAGCATTTCCTCGAGATGGTTGAGGAGCAACCGGTAGAAGAGCTGCTCATTGCGATCCTGGAGGGCCATGACCCCGATGTACTTCTCGAGCGGATCCTCCTTCCGCGCGATGTTTTCGTAGGCGCGGTGCTCCTGCTGTTCCATGGTGCTGACCCCGTCGGGAAGCAATCCGTCAAGGCCGAACGCCTTCCTCTCCTCCGCGCTGAATGCGGTTCCCTTGTTGAACATCGGCTCCTGGAGGAGGCGCGCGCCCCGGTAGGGAACCTCGATGCGGCGCCCCTTGGGCCCGTCAACGATTCGATAGTGCTTCATGGTCATGGTCTTCTAGCCTCTCGTCTTTACTGCGGTTAATTCCACGTCGTCTCTTTGCGCCACCTTCACCTGGTTCCGCCCCGCGGTCTTGCCCGCGTAGAGGGCCCGGTCCGCGCGGCGCAGCAGGTCCTCGAAGGATTCGAGCCCGTCCTCGAGGACCGCGACGCCCACGGTCACGGTGAGCCGCAGCGAAACGCCCGGCGCCGCTTCGAAGGGGACGGCTTCGATGTGCTGCCTCAGGCGCTCGGCCGCCGCACTCGCCCCCGCGGCGTCCGCGGTGGAGAAGATCATCACGAACTCCTCCCCTCCCCAGCGGCCGAGCAGGTCGTGGCTCCGCACGAAGGCCGAGAATCGCTGGCCCAGGGCGCGCAGGACCTGATCGCCCGCCTCGTGCCCGTGAGCGTCGTTGATCCGCTTGAAGTCGTCGCAATCGATCATCATCACGCCGATCATGTCCTTCGACCTCGCGGCCCGGGCCCGCTCGGCCTCCGCGAGCTTGAGGAGCGGACGGCGGTTGAGGAGGCCGGTCAGGGGATCGGTCATGGCCATCTTCTCGAGATCCCGGGTGCGCTCGGCGATGCGCTGTTCCAGGAGGGAGTTCGATTCCCTCAGCGACGCGGTGAGCCCCTCGCTCGCGCTCAGC
>Ga0138256_10007976_pt1 | contig 11154 bp, 10 predicted proteins | sample KNB2016incub_MG_FD_105486 | JGI IMG/M metagenome (GOLD analysis project Ga0138256, IMG submission 105486) | Active sludge microbial communities from wastewater in Klosterneuburg, Austria - KNB2014incub_MG | ecosystem: Engineered > WWTP > Activated sludge > Unclassified | place: Austria...
CGCCGCCGTTCGAAACCTTCGAGCGGCCCGCCACCGCGTTTGTCGCGCGGTTCGTCGGGTCGCCGGCGATGAACCTGTGGCGCGGGCGGCTGTCTCGCGAGGGTGACCGGGCCCGCGTGACGACGCCGGCGTTTGCGATCGACCTGGCGGATGCGGTGCCCGGTGGCGCCGATGTGATTGCCGGCCTTCGTCCCCACGACATCGAGGTCACCGCACCGGGCGAGGGCGATGCCAGGGCCACGGTCGAAGTGGTCGAAACCCTGGGCGCGCAAACGACGATGCACGTGCGCGTGGCGGGCACCACCGGCGAGCTGACGCGGGTGCTGGTGGCCTCCGGCGATGCCGCCCGGGTCGAAGACGAGGTCGGCCTGAAAATGGGGCGGAACCGGCTGCACCTGTTCGACGCGGCCACCGGCCGGCGGCTGTAGCGCAGGCGAACGCTCCCTCATGTGAGAATGAGCGCTCGATGATCACAGGGACCATCAAGAGCCAGGTCGACCAGATCTGGAACGCCTTCTGGTCCGGCGGTATCTCCAACCCGCTCGAAGTCATCGAGCAGATTACCTACTTGCTCTTCCTGCGTCGGCTCGACGACCTGCACACGCTGGAAGAGAACAAGTCCGCCCGGCTCAGGGAGCCGATGGCGCGCCGGGTGTTCCCGAAGGGAAAGGACGGCATCGGCAAGTCCGGGGGCCGTCCCTACGAGGACCTGCGCTGGTCGCGCTTCAAGCACCGCGCCCCCTCCGAGATGTTCGTCGTCGTCTCCGAGCACGTCTTTCCCTTTCTGCGAAAGCTCGGGGGCGACGACTCCACCTATGCGAAGCACATGGAGGGGGCGCGGTTCACGATCCCCACGCCGGCGCTTCTGGCCAAGGTGGTGGACATGCTGGACAACGTCCCCATGGAGGACCGCGACACCAAGGGCGACCTCTACGAGTACATGCTCGGCAAGATCGCCGCCGCCGGGCAGAACGGCCAGTTCCGCACGCCGCGCCACATCATCCGGCTGATGGTGGAGCTGACCTCGCCGCAGCCCACCGACATCATCTGCGACCCGGCCTGCGGCACGGCGGGTTTCCTTGTCGCGGCGGGCGAGTACCTGCGCGAACGCCACCCGAGCCTCCTGCGCGACAGGAAGCTCCGCGAGCACTTCCACCACGACATGTTCCACGGCTTCGACTTCGACAACACGATGCTCCGCATCGGCAGCATGAATATGCTGCTGCACGGTGTTGAGAACCCCGACATCCGCTACCGCGACTCGCTGGCCGAGGACCACGCGGGCGAGGAGGAGAAGTACACGCTGGTGCTGGCCAACCCGCCCTTCGCCGGGAGCCTGGACTACGAGAACACGGCGAAGGACCTGCTGCAGATCGTCAAGACGAAGAAGACCGAGCTGCTGTTTCTGGCGCTCTTCCTGCGGCTGCTGAAGCCCGGGGGCCGCCGAGCCGCGGTGATCGTGCCCGACGGCGTGCTCTTCGGTTCCAGCAAGGCGCACAAGGAACTGCGCCGCCTGCTGGTCGAGGACCAGAAGCTCGACGCCGTCGTCTCGCTGCCCGGCGGCGTGTTCAAGCCCTACGCCGGTGTGTCCACCGCGATCCTGATCTTCACCCGGACCAACTCGGGCGGCACCGACCACGTGTGGTTCTACGGCGTGGACGCCGACGGCCTGTCGCTGGACGACGGGCAAAACGCTGGGCGCCAACCAGATCGAGTTCGTGAACCTGACCGTGGACCACCTGACCGAACACGGGGTGATGGACGCGCGAAGGCTGTACGAGTCGCCGTTCACCGACCTGACGCCGCGTGGGCCGGAAGGCCTGTTCGGCCGGACGTCGGTGGACGAACTGATCGCGGCGCTCGATGAGGTGAGGCGAACGGCCAGCGCAGCGTAGGATCGATCGCGCCCGCGAGCGATGCCCATGAACGCCTCAGGACGGTGGGTGGTTGTCGCTGTGGCGCGGACGTGGCGGACGGCAGCAGGCACGGCGCCCGCTCACGCGGCGCAGTCTGTTCCGTGTAACAATCGACGAAGCGCCCGCGTCGAGCAACTGTCCCACGACAGATCGGATGCCGAGACGCCGCTTCGGGGGCGTGGTTTCCAAGCCCCCAACTCGGAAAGGATGTGTTTCCAGATGACCATCGACATTGGAATCGACGCGGACAAGCGAGAGGAGATCGCGAACGGCCTGTCGCGCGTTCTCGCGGACACCTATACGTTGTACCTGAAGACGCACAACTTCCACTGGAACGTCACGGGGCCGATGTTTCAGGCGCTGCACGTGATGTTCGAGACGCAGTACGACGAGCTCGCCATTGCCGTAGACGACGTCGCTGAGCGCATTCGGGCGCTCGGCTTGCCGGCGCCGGGCACGTACAAGGAGTTTCTGCAGCTTTCCTCCATCAAGGACGGGGACGGCACACCCAAGGCGCTGGACATGGTTCGGCAGCTCGTTGAAGGCCACGAGACGGTGGCCCGCACCGCTCGCCAGGTATTCAAGGTTGCGGAGAGCGTGAGCGACCAGCCCACCTGCGACCTGTTGACCCAGCGCATGCAGGTACACGAGAAGACGGCGTGGATGCTGCGAAGTTTGCTTGAATAGGCCAGCCTGGCCGCTTTGCCATGCGATCCGTTTCGGGAGTCCTGATCGCCGTCGTCATCGCCGGTGCGGCCTGCATACGGCCGCATTCTGAGCCGCGAACGCCCGCCGTCTCTGCGCTGAGCCCCCTCGAACAACTCGGCAAGTCGGTGTTCTTCGATCAACGGCTCTCGCTCGGAGGCAACCAGTCGTGCGCGGCGTGTCACGCTCCCCAGGTGGGATGGACGGGCGATCTCCCCCTCGTCAACGCGGGACCGGCGGTCTACGAGGGATCCGTCAGCGGTTTGTTCGGCAACCGCAAGCCGCCGACGGCCGCCTATGCCATGGCACCGGTGCTTCACCTGACCGTCGAGGACGACTCGACCCTGTTCATTGGCGGTAACTTCTGGGATGGCCGGGCGACGGGCGAGCGCCTCGGAGATCCGATTGCCGAGCAGGCGCAGGGACCGTTCGTGAACCCCGTGGAACAGGCCCTGCCTGACACGGGCTGCGTGGTGCGGCGTGTCTGCGCCGCCGGCTATCCCGTCACGTTCGAGTCACAGTTCCCGGGCAGTTGCGATATCGCGTGGCCGGCGGACGTCGACGGCGCGTGCGCCTTGCCTGCAGGCACGCTGCAAATGAAGCCGCCGGATCGGGCCGCGTCGAATCGGGCCTACGATCGCATCGCCACGGCGATTGCCGCCTACGAACGCTCGCGCGAGGTGAATCCGTTCTCATCGAAGTTCGATCGGTATCTCGCCGGTGATGCCGCGCTGTCGCCCGAAGAACAGGCGGGCCTAGAGCTCTTCACCGGGCGGGGCCAGTGCTCAGCCTGTCACCCGCTGGACCGAGGACCGGACGGGGAGCCGCCGCTTCTCACCGACTTCACCTTCGATAATCTCGGGATTCCGCGCAATCCTGAAAACCCGTGGTATCGGGCCGTGAGCAACCCCGCCGGTCCGCGCTGGGTGGACGAAGGTCTCGGCGCATTCCTTGCGACACGGCCGGACTGGCGCAAGTTTGCCGCTGAGAACATCGGCAAGCACAAGGTGCCGACGTTGCGCAACGTGGCGCGCCGGCCGGATAGCGTATTCGTGAAGGCCTACATGCACAACGGCTACTTCAAGACGTTGAGCGGTCTGGTGCACTTCTACAACACGCGCGATGTGAAGCCCGCCTGCAGCGGCTCGCTCACGGAACGCGAGGCGCTCGCCCGCGAGTGCTGGCCCGCGCCTGAGGTGATGGCCAACATGAACACGGACGAACTCGGGAACCTCGGCCTCAGCCAGGCCGAGGAGCGCGCCATCGTCGCCTTCATGGAAACGCTGTCAGACGGGTACGTGCCGGCCGCCCGACAGCAGTGAGGGGCTGTGACGCCCATGAAGAACGGCTCACGCATCTTCTACGCCTTCACCCTGCTGGTCCCGGTCGCCGCGTGGCTCGAGTGGTCGGGCGCGGGTCCCGAGGCCATCTTCATCGTGTCGTGCCTGGCGATCCTGCCCCTGGCCGGCTTGATGGGCGAGGCCACCGAGCAGCTCGCGCACCGGGCCGGACCAGGACTGGGCGGGTTGCTCAACGCGACGTTCGGCAATGCCGCCGAGCTCATCATCGGCTTCATGGCCCTGCGGGCCGGCGAGATCGAGATCGTCAAGGCCTCGATCACCGGGTCGATTCTCGGCAACCTGCTCATGGTGCTCGGCCTGGCCATGCTGGTGGGTGGGTGGAAGCACAAGGAACTGGTGTTCAACCGCCTGGCGGCTGAAACCGGCGGCGGCATGATGTTGCTGGCGGTGGTGGCGCTGGTGATCCCCGCCATCTACGCCCGCGTGACCGCGCACCAGAACCCGCAGCACATCGAGTCGCTCAGTCTCGACATCTCCTACGTGCTCATCGCCATCCCGCAAGGGACGACGGGCGGACCAGCCTACGGCTGCGGGTCGGCCTTCGCGGTGTCGTTGTTGTCCTTCAGCATCTTGACCACGTAGTAGGTCGAGGCGATGCCGGCCAACGTGCCCACGATGCCCATCACCATCATCGTCTTGCCACCGCCGCTACTCATCTGCTTACGGCTGCGATCCGGTCGGGTGAGCCTCACTGGCGGCGCATTGGTGGACGCCTGAAAGGGCACCATCGCGCCGGCTCCGGCGGCGACGGCCCGGTCGATGGAGGCCCGAATGCCGGTGGGCGGGAGGGGTGTGCCATCGGCGGCATGAGCCAGCGTGACGGGGGTCATGAGCGCCACGGCCAGCAGGCTGCTGACGAACTTGTGCTTCGACGGGATCATACGCGTCTCCTTGGCGCCGGAACTCGGCGCTCAGAGGTATACGCGCAAGATGCTGGGAAAGCGGATCAGAGGCCGGAAACTGGAACGGTAAGCGGCAGCCTTATCTCAACCGTATCCTGGCTGGCGACGTAACCCGGTCGCAAGGGCCGGCGTCGACCGCGTGACTCGGAAGCAAGGAGAGGCACATGATCAGGAAGATTCTCGTGACGGCAGCCGCCGCGGCTTTGGCGGTCCTCGTGGTCCCGTCGATGGCCGCGGCCCGGGGCCAGGCGTCGAGCCTGGATTCCGCCAAGGCCAAGGACTTCGTCGGTGACTGGGTATTGACCATGGAAGGCCGACGGGGGCCCCAGGAGCGGCCCCTCGCCATCACCGACAAGGGCGGCAAGGTGGCGGCGGAACTGAGCGGCGGGCGCGGCGGCCCGGTGTCCATCAGCGATATCTCCATGAACGGGGCCGACCTGGTGCTCAAGTGGAACCAGCAGGGTCCTCAGGGCGAGATCGGCGTCGTGATGACGTTGACCCTCAGCAACGGCTCGCTGACCGTGAAACAGGACATGGCCGGCGGCCAGTTCAGCCAGACGGGTACCGGCAAGAAGAAGGGGTAGCCCCCGGCTAGGGTTCGGGCACTCGCCCGAACCACGCGCGCAGTTCGGCTTCGGTCCCGGCCGACGTCACGAAGAGGTCGGCCGGGTACCGGCGGTACTGCAGAATCGCCTGGAAAATCGCATAGCGCTGGTCGGAGAACGCAGCGAGTCCCGCGAGGTACTGCAGCCGCAACTGCCGTTCGCGGTTGATCTGCGCGCCCTGCAGCCACGGCGCCAGGTCCCGGCTCCACCCCGCATAGCTTGCCAGCAGCGACACCGCCGTCCCGAGCGAGACCTGCGCCAGGGACTGCTGCACTGCCGGGCTCTGCCGCAAGCGCTCCTCGATGGCCGCCTCGCTGATGGGTGCCGATTGCGCCCGCCCGAGGACGACAAGGTCGTATCCCTCCTCCAGCAGGTCCGGGCTCCACAGTGTCGTGTCGGGAAAGACCAGCGAGAACGTCGCGATTTCGCTCTTCACCGAGGCCGTGTCGGTTTCATAGAGCGGCACCCACTGGGTGACCAGGCCGCCCGGGTTGAGGTGGTTCCGTACCAGCTGCAGGTATTCCAGCGAGTAGAGCGTGGCGGCGCCGCGCACCCAGGGGTGCACGGGATCCGACGTGATGATGTCGAATGTCTCCTGCGTGGTCTGCAGGAAGTGTCGGGCATCGTCGTAGACGAGCTGCACGCGCGGGTCGTCGAAGACGTGATGGTTCTCATCCGCGAACCACGTGCGCGCGCTCTCTGGCACCATTGGCTCGATTTCGCAGACCACGATGCGCTCGACCTCGGGGTGGACAATCAGCGCGCCAGCCGTGACGCCGGCGCCGACGCCGACGATGAGGACGGAGCGCGGACGGGGATGGACGAGCGCCGGGATGTGACCGAGCATGCGCTCCAGCCGCATGTCCAAGTCCATGTCCGAGGCTTCCACCTTGCCGGCGATGTGGAACTGCTTCGTGCCGCCCGCTCCCTCCGTGACGGCCACCGATGCCGTGGCACCTTCGGCTACGTAGAGGACGCGCTCGATCGTGTCCCACGAACCCACCGAGCGGCCGTAGGCGATGAGGGCTGACGGCACCGGCGGCACCAGCAACACGGCGGCGACGGCCGTGGCCAGGACGGCGGCGGCCCCGGCCCGCCGGGTGCGCCGGCCGGTCCTGAGCGCGAGCACGGCCGAAAGGATGGCGATGAGGACCAGCGCTCGCTGCGAGCCCTGGCTGCCCGCGAGTGGCATGCCGACGACCGTAAAGCCGACGGCGCCGGCCAGCGCACCGATGGTGTTGACCGCGTTCACGCGAGCCACGACGCGGACGGGTGCATCCACTCCGCTCGCGGCGGCGAGGGCCAACGGGAAACTCGCGCCCCAGAGCAGCGTGGCGGGCAGCAGCGCCACCGCGCACCGCAGGGTGTCGTACAGGAAGTGCCACGATGGTGTGGCCCACACGCGAGGCAGGAACGCGCTGGTCGGCTGCCAGAGCGGAAGGGCGTGGACGATCGTCCAGGAGCCGAGGCCGATGGCCAGCCCGAGCAGCAGCTGGCAGACGCCGAGCGCGACGGCGGGTTCCCGGGTGCGCCTCGCCACGGTGGAGCCGCCCAGGCTGCCGGCCCCGAGTCCCAGCAGGAACACCGCGAGAATCAACGAGAAGGTGTACACGCTCGCGCCGAAGAGCAGCGAGAGCTGACGTGTCCAGATCACCTCGGCACCGAGCGCGGTGAGCCCCGACAACCCGGCCACGATATAGACGGGAAGCCGCGATACACCGGCCGCGGCAGTCGCCGATTCCGAACGGATATCCGATGCCTGTCCGGACGACTCGCTCGTATCGAGCGCCGGTCCGGCCGGCTGGCTGGCCAGCCGCCACGCCAGCGCGGCGCCCGCGAGGTTGAGCGCCACGGCGACGCCGCTGGCCACCACCGTGTCGAACACGCGCAGAAGGTAGAACCCGGCGAGGATGGTGCCCGTGGCGCCGCCGACGATGTTGGCCATGTAGAGCAGGCCCATCCGCGAGGGACCGGCAGGCCCCCCGCCAACGGCGCGGGCGATGGCCGGCAGCGTTGCGCCCATCAGAACCGTTGGAGGCAGCAGGACCAGCACGCAGACGCCCGCCCGGAGCAGCGCGCCGCCCGCGCCGAAATGGGCCATCGATACGTACCCGTCCTGCACGAGCGGCAGCGCGAAGGGCATCGCGATTCCGATCAAGCCGATGCCGGCCTCGAGGGCGGCCACCACCCGCAGGGGGTGCCACGACTCGGGGACTACTCGCGGAAGAAGGATGGACCCGAGGGCCATGCCGCCCATGAAGCTCGCCAGCAGCGCCGCCACCGAGAAAGAGGACGCGCCCACGACGAGCTCGACCAGGTAGAACCAGACCAGTTCGTAAATCAGCGCCGCCGCGCCGCTGGCGAAAAAGAGGGCGAGCAGTGGGAGGCCGAACACGGTGTGGATGCAGCCTAAAGGTATCATCGCCACGGCCACTGCGCCGGAGGCACCATGCAGATTCGTGGAGAGTTCGACGTCAAGATGACGCCCCAGCCCGCAGACGAGGCGGCGGGCCCGATGGGGCGGTTCACGCTCGCCAAGGAGTTCCGCGGCGATCTCACGGGAGCGAGCCGGGGGCAGATGCTCGCGTTCGGTTCGGCCACCGAAGGGTCAGCGGGCTACGTGGCCATGGAGCAGGTGTCGGGAACGCTCGGCGGCAAGGCCGGCACCTTCGTCCTGCAGCACAGCAGCACGATGACGCGCGGCACACCGCGGCAGAGCATCACGGTGGTCCCCGACTCGGGCACGGGCGAACTCCTCGGCCTCTCCGGGTCGATGACCATCGACATTGTCGGCGGCAAGCACTTCTACGACTTCAATTTCGAGATGGCGTAGCTTCAGCATCGCATCGCGCGCCTCGGTCGACGCCATCCGGCTCACGCATGTCAACGTCGTCCGGCCGTCGTGCTCGCCCGACGCCCGCTGCCCGGGGGCCTACCCCAGCGCCGCTTTGTAGAGCGCCACCAGCTTGGCCCACGCCTTCTCGGCCTCGGGTTTGTTGTAGATGGGCTTGCCGGCTTCGGCCGGCATGTCTGGCACGCACCACCCGTGCAGGCTTTGGTACACCTCGATCTCAGCGGGCACCTTGGCGGCCGCGAAGGCGGCCCTGAGCGTGTCCTTCGCGTCAGGCTGCCGCGCATCGTCGTTCGAGGCGATCGCGACATAGAGGCGCGCCTTCATCTTCGGGATGAGCGTGTGCGGGCTGTCGGGGGCGGCGGTCACGAGGCCGCCGCCGTGGAACGATCCGCCCGCGCCGATGCGATTGGGGACGGCCGCGGCGGTGCGGAACACCAGCGGCCCGCCCATGCAGTAGCCCTGCGTGCCGATCTTTTTCGCGGTGTCCACCGACGGTTGCGCATCGAGGAAGGCGACAAACGCGGCGGCGTCTCCCTCGGCGGCGCCGGCCGCGCCGATGCCGCCCATCAGCTTGCGGAGAGTGGCCATATTGTCCTGGTTCTGGAAGCTGAAGCCCTCCGCGTCGATGCCTGGGGCCCTGGTGACGCGGTAGTAGGGATTCGGCACGAGCACCGAGTAGCCGTCCGCGGCCAGCCGCTTGGCCATGTCGCGCATCGAGGCCCGGAGCCCGAAGGCGTCGGGCCAGATGATCACGCCGGGGTGCCGGCCGCTCGACGGATGGATGAAGGCGGCGTCGCAGGTGCCGTCGGCGGTCTTCACCTCGACGCTGGTTTCCACCACACCCGCCTGCGCGGCCGTCGTTCCGGCCGCCGCGGCCAGGCCCGCTGCAACCGACAAGGTCACGAAGTCGCGCCGCGACAGGTCGTTGGTCTCAGGAACTCGCGTGTCGTCTGCCATGATGTGTCTCCAGTCTGTCGTGTGGTTTCGCGACCCAGGGCCGGTTCGACCAGGTGGCCCCTCACGGGGTCCAGCCGATAGTGTCCGGCCATCCGCGCATCGGTGTCCAGCGTCATGTAAGCGCGTAAGATGGTTCGCTCGTGACCACTGTCGATCACCGCACGCGATCCGCTGCCGCGCTGTTTGCCGGCGTCGCTGCCTCGGCCATGGGCTACACGATGATGGTGGCGGTACTGCCGCTGGCTGCCGAAGACCTGCTGGGCTCGCCCCGCTGGAGCGGGCTGCCGGGCAGCCTGGGCACGCTGGGTGTGGCTTTCGGCGTCGGGTGGCTCGCGTCGATGATGCCCAGGCGCGGCCGGCGCCAGCCGCTGGTGCTGGGCTACTGCGCGTCGGCCGTGGCCGCCGCCGTGGCCGCGGTGGGCGCAGCCTACGACAATTTCCTCGTGATGGCGGGCGCGACCTTCGTGATGGGCGTCGGGTACTCCGCCAGCCGGCTGTCGCGGTACGCGGCCGCCGAGCTCTATGAACCCGCGCGGCGCTCGGCGGCCATTGGCTGGAACGTGTGGGGCGCCACCATCGGCTCTGTTGTCGGCCCGCTGTTACTCTCCGCGACTCAACGCGGCGGGGCCTCGCTCGGGTGGCCCCTGCTGGTCGGTCCGTTCGCGGTGGCGGCGATCGCCTTCGTCCTGTCGGCCGCGGCCCTCAACCTGCTCTACGCTTCCGACGGCGCCGCGCCGGCCACGAGCACGGGCTCGCCGCCTCCGCTGCACGCCGATGCTGCCGCAAGCTTCCAGCTCGCGGTGGTCGCGCTGGTCATCGGCCAGGTCGTGATGGTCCTCATCATGACGATGACGCCCGTCTACATCCGGCAGGGCGGCCAGGGCCTCGACACCATCGGCATCGTCTTCGCGGCTCATACCTTCGGCATGTTCGCCATGTCTCCGGTGGCCGGTCTGCTGAGCGATCGATTCGGCCGCGTGCCGATGATTGTCACATCCAGCATCGTGCTCCTGTCGGCAGGCCTGCTCGCGGCCGCGGCCGACCCGGCATCGCCGTGGCTCGCGGTGGCGTTGTTCCTGCTGGGCCTGGGCTGGTGCTTCAGCTTCGTCGCCGCCAGCGCGCTGCTCACCGAGAGCATCGGAGCGGCGCGCCGTGTCCGCGTCCAGGGCGTGGCCGATGCGCTCGTCTGGGGCAGCGCCGCGATCGCTGGATTGTCCTCGGGCCACCTGCTCTTCGCGGTCGGGTACCAGTCGCTCAGCTATCTCGGTGCCGGGCTGGCGCTGCTGCCGCTGCTGTTCGTCAGGCGGCCGTCGCCGCGGCCAGATGCCGTGCCGACGGCGTGAACTGGCGAGCCGGCGCACCGGCATTGATAGGGCGAAGCTCGTCGGGTCGCCTGACCGGATCCGCCGGCCTCTATGGCTCGGCCTTGGCGCCGGGCTTGGTCACGGCGAAGCGACGCTCCTGGCCGGGGAGCCTGTCGTCGCTTGCCGCGGCCCCCATCCAGGCCGGATACTCGGGGGTCGGGCGGCTGACCTCATCCAGGGCCTGCAGGTCCGCTGCGGCCAGCGTGATGTCCACCGACTTCAGATTGTCCTCGAGCTGTTCCGGCCGGCGGGCGCCGATAATGACGCTCGTCGTCACGGGCTGTGCGAGCAGCCAGGCGAGGGCTACCTGGGCCACGCTGGCCCCCTTGGCGTCGGCAATCGACTTCAGGACGTCGATGATGTCGAACGCCCTCTCCTTGTTGACGGGAGGAAAGTCGAACGACGCGCGCCGCGCCGCCTCATCTCCGCCCGCGCGCGTGAACTTCCCGGAAAGGAGCCCGCCCGCCAGCGGACTCCACACCAGCAGCCC
>Ga0138256_10007979_pt1 | contig 11150 bp, 6 predicted proteins | sample KNB2016incub_MG_FD_105486 | JGI IMG/M metagenome (GOLD analysis project Ga0138256, IMG submission 105486) | Active sludge microbial communities from wastewater in Klosterneuburg, Austria - KNB2014incub_MG | ecosystem: Engineered > WWTP > Activated sludge > Unclassified | place: Austria...
GCTCTAATTACGCTCTGCGTTCTATCCGCTTCTGCGAAAGACCAGTGGATAACGGTCCGCTCTCAGAACTTCTTCCTCGTCGGGAATGCGTCTGAAAAGGACATTCGGAAGGTCGCCCTGAAGATGGAGCAGTTCCGAGCGACCTTTCGTCTGATCTTTCCGAAGACGACGCTCTCGTCAGGCAAGCCGACGAATATCGTGGTCTTCAAGAGCGTTTCTGCGTATAAACCGTTCCTGCCGCGTCGGAAGGACGGCAAGGCGGACACCGGCATCGTCGGATATTTTCAACCGGGCGAGGACGTGAATTACATCACGCTTTCTACCGAGGGCGAAGATGAGGAAACTTTCAAGGTGATCTTCCATGAGTATGTCCACTCGCTTATTGACGCCACCTTCGGACGCTCGGAGATCCCAGCGTGGCTCAATGAAGGCCTTGCCGAATATTACTCTACCTTCAGGGTCGAGAACGGCAATGAGGTCTATCTAGGCTACCCGATCCTCGAGCACGCGAATTTCCTGGCCGGGAACGGCCTGCTCCATCTGGGCGATCTTTTCAATGCGAGCAGCCGTGATATACATGCCAATGGCGGACGCACCCGCACGGCTTTCTATGCTGAATCGTGGGCGTTGGTTCATTGCCTGATGACGACCGGCCGGAATGCTCTGCTGTCGAAGTTCGTTGCCGGATTGCAGAACGACCTTCCGCCGGAAGCGGCGTTCAAAGCGGCGTTTGGCACGGACTATGCGGATATGGAGAATCAGCTTCGCAAATACGTGACCCAGGGCAAATTCAATTATCAGATCCTCACGCTGAAGGATCAGCTCGCCTTTGCCTCCGAGCAAGCGACTGCTCCGATCGACGACGCGAAGGCAAACGCATATCTCGGCGACCTGCTCTATCATTCGAACCGTCTTGAAGAAGCAGAGCCGTACCTTGCGAAGGCGATCGCCGCCGACCCGAGATCGATCCTTGCGACCACCTCGATGGCAATGGTGAAGATGCGTCAGAGATCCTTTTCGGAGGCTCAAAAATATCTGGACACGGCCGTTTCAATTGATGCGAACAATTTTCAGGTCCTGTTCCTGTATGCGAACCTGATAGTACGCGAGACTTCCGGAATGAATAGCGGATTCCCATCAGTCTCGCCCGAGAACGCGAAGAAGGCGGCCGAACTGCTCGAAAGAGCCATCAAGCTAAAGCCTGATTCAGCAGAAGCGGTTGAGTTGCTCGCCTACGTCACGCTAGTGCGACAGGAAGGCTTTGACGACGCACTCGCGGCCTTGAAGACCGCACAAAGTTCTCAGCCCGGCAATCAGCGGATCGCGATGCGAACGGTCGAGATACTCGTCGCAAAGAGGGATTACGAGGCCGCTCTCGCAATAGCAAAGAAGGTCGCGGCACATTCGGACGATGAAGGCCTCGGGGCGCAAGCCTCTTCCTACGTTACGCGCCTTACGACCTATATCGAGCAAAAGAAGGCGTTTGACAACCAGACCGGCGGATCGCCGATGAATGCGCCGGGCGGCCGTCAGGTCATGCGCACAATGTCCGAAGAGGATGCGGCGAAATATGCTCTCGCGATACGAAATTTCGGGATAACCGAGCAGTTGAAAAAGCCCGGTCCGGACTCGGAATCCGCTATCGGTAACCTTCGAAAGATCACCTGCGCGAACAAGGCGGTGCAGTACACGTTCTTCACGAACGGCAAGGAGATTCGGCTTGTCAGTAAAGATGTGCAGGCGCTTGAACTGATAACCTATCTTCCGGATGCCGGAAAAAGCTTCGGCTGCGATTCGGATTTCTCGACGATAAAGGCCTATATCGTCTTTCTAAAACCCGCAAAGCCAGGCAGCGATAAGGTGCTCAAGGCAGTAACGTTCCTTCCGGATGATTTCGAGATCGTTGACAAAATGCCCGGCAGCGTCGTGGAAACAACGCCCGACGTTACCGGATCGGAAGCGTCAACTGATGATCAAGCCCCGAAACTGATGCGAAATTATGGTGCGGCCGAACTTGACGCCATCAGGCAGAACCTTCGTAAGCCGGGGCCGGACGAGATCCGTGTGATCGGAACCATCCAAAAGCTTGTCTGCACGTCGTCCGGCGATCCCACACTGCATTTTCAGCCGAGGTCTGGCACGTTGTTGCAGCTCACAGTTTCGATGGCCGTACAACCACAGATCACTATCTTCACCCGTGATTCATCACCAAGGGTCTTTGACTGCAATATGGCCGGGGGTGATGTTCCTGCGATCATCACCTATCGAAAAACCGCTGATCAAAATAGACCTTCGACCGCAGGCCAGGTCGTTTCCATCGAGTTCGTTCCCGAAGGATTCACCTTGAACTGAGCGGAACGCGATCGTCCAATTCCCCGCAAACATCAATGTTTACGGGCACTTCAGCGTGTCTGTAGCCCGCACGTCAGTAAGGGCTAAACGTTGGATCGAGACCAGCCTGAGCCCTTACTCACGTGCGGGCTACTGACTCGTTTTGACCACGCTCGTCGTCGTCGAAGTGACTCGTATGAGTCATGGGCTTGCCCGTTGGCAGTACGGTCGAGATTCTCTTCTTCGCGGCTTGCCGCAAACCAGTGCGGACTGGCTTGCCTACCCGTCGAGTCAACACAAAATAAATGGAGCCCGCTAACGCGGGCTACGCAGGCTTCAGCACAAAAAAGAGGATCGTGAATAGCCGAGTATGCCCGGCCATTCACGATTCACGATTCACTATTTACTTCTTACGCTCTTAGCTTTGCATTGAGGCGAGGAACTCTGCGTTCTGTTTGGTCTTACCCAAACGTTCGAGTACGACCTCCATCTGCTCGACGGGCGAGAGCGGATTGAGCACGCGGCGCATTACCCAAATGCGTGCGAGATCCTCTTTGCCGATGAGTAGCTCTTCCTTGCGGGTGCCCGAACGCTGAAGATCGATCGCCGGGAACAGACGTTTGTCCGACAGACGGCGGTCAAGATGGATCTCAGAGTTACCGGTTCCCTTGAACTCCTCGAAAATAACGTCGTCCATACGCGAACCCGTGTCGATCAGCGCCGTCGCGATGATCGTGAGGCTTCCGCCTTCCTCGATATTACGGGCCGCGCCAAAGAAACGCTTCGGACGCTGCAGAGCATTCGAATCGATACCGCCCGACAGGATCTTGCCCGAAGGCGGCACGACCGCGTTGTGTGCACGAGCCAAGCGCGTGATCGAATCGAGCAGGATGACGACGTCGCGCTTATGCTCGACGAGGCGTTTTGCCTTTTCGATGACCATGTCCGCGACCTGAACGTGACGCGTCGGCGGTTCGTCAAAGGTTGACGAGATCACTTCGCCGTTTACGTTACGCTGCATATCCGTAACTTCTTCCGGACGCTCGTCGATGAGCAGCACGATAAGGGTGACTTCCGGATGATTCTCCGTGACCGAGTTCGCGATCGTTTGGAGAAGCATCGTCTTACCAGTACGCGGCGGTGCAACGATGAGTGCTCGCTGGCCCTTACCGATCGGCGTGACAAGATCGATGACGCGTGCAGCAAGATTGTCGGGCGTAACCTCCATCTTGAGCTGTTCGTCAGGATAGAGCGGCGTCAGATTGTCGAAAAAGACCTTCTCGCGTGACTGTTCAGGAGCCTCGAAGTTGATCGCCTCGACCTTGATGAGTGCAAAATATCGCTCGCCTTCTTTCGGCGGACGGATCTGGCCGGAGACAGTGTCGCCGGTGCGAAGGTCGAATTTGCGTATCTGCGACGGGCTGACGTAAATATCGTCGGGGCCGGGCAGATAGTTGTATTCCGGAGCACGAAGAAAGCCGAAGCCGTCCGGCAGCGTTTCGAGCACGCCTTCGGAGAAGATAAGCCCGCTCTTTTCGGTCTGCGCAGCGAGGACCTTGAAGATAAGCTCCTGCTTTCGCATTCCGCTTGCTCCCTCAACGCCCATATCCTTTGCGATATGCGTGAGTTCGCTGATGGACATATCTTTCAAGCCCGCAAGCTCGAGTTTCGGCTCGTCCGAGCGGCCATTCTCGACCTTTGCAGGCTGTTCGGCCTTAGAGGCGCCGGTCGCGAGTTCTGAGGATTCTGGTTCGACGCTTTCCGGAGCGGCCTTTTCCGCTCTGGGTCTGCGCGAATTCGTAGGTTTGGTTGCCATTTTCTTAGTTCAACTATTTAAGGATTGGAATCAAAGGTAATATTGCGGCGTTTGAGCCTCACGTCGTGAGAATGAGTAGAGATCAATTGCGGATTATAAAAAAGCTTCTCCGACGGAGACAGACACAAGTGTATGGAATTTCGCAGTTTGACAGCTACTGCGTTCTAGCCAAAAACCGGCTATATCAAGAAAGCCCTGAATTTAAGGGATTCTCCAGAGAATACACGATAAGGCGCAAGAGCGCAAGCAAAAATATCAAAAATCTGCCGCCGCTTGGTTGATCGCATTCCAAAGGTCGTCCCGCCCGCGGCCTGTTTCGGCCGAGTACGCGATGATCTCGGCCCCTTCGAACGTTCTCCTGATCGCCTTCAGCGACTTCGAAAGCTCATTTTGCGAGAGTTTATCGGCCTTTGTCGCAGCAACGACGAATCTGCGATCGTTGACGACGAGCCACTCGTTGAGCTGCTTGTCGAGTGCGGTCGGTTCGTGCCGCGAGTCCACGAGGTGCACACAAAGTGCCAGTTCATCGCGATGTGTCAAATAATCCTCAGCAAGCTTTCCCCAATCGGCGCGCATCGCCTTTGAGACCCTTGCATAGCCATAACCCGGAAGATCCGCAAAATAGATCTCTTCGTTAATTAGAAAGAAATTGATCGACTGCGTACGGCCGGGCGACGAAGACGTTCGTGCGAGACCGCGGCGGCTTAAAAGCGAGTTGATCAGCGACGACTTACCGACATTCGAACGCCCCAGAAATGCGATCTCCGGCTTGCGGTCATCGACCCAATGCGAACGGTCGAACGCGCTCTTTATGAATTCGGCTGAGGTGATCTTCATTTCGGGCGGAGCAAAGACTCTATTCGACCACCGCCGACGAAATATCACCGACCGTCTGATCCGGCGCCCAGATCTGCGGCAGGTCGGCGGCGACTGCAGAATCCTGTGTCTCAAGAGCATGGTGGAGAACTTCGTCGATGTCATCGACGATGTTTATCGTCAATTCGTCGCGCACTTCCGCAGGAATGTCCGCAAGATCCTTTTCATTATCTCGCGGGATCACAAGCGTATTGAGCCCGAATCGATGAGCGGCAAGCATTTTCTCCTTGAGGCCGCCGATCGGCAGAACTTTCCCTCGCAGCGTGATCTCGCCCGTCATCGCAACGTCGCCTCGTACGCGCTTGCCCGTCAATGCCGATACCATCGCTACGGCCATCGTGATGCCGGCAGAAGGCCCGTCCTTCGGGATCGCACCTTCGGGCACGTGAATGTGCAGGTCCTTCTCGCGAAAGTCCGCCGAATCGATTCCCAGCCTTTCCGCCCGCGAACGCACACAGGTCAATGCAGCACGAGCCGACTCCTGCATAACTTCGCCAAGCTTGCCTGTCAAAGTGATCTCGCCTTTTCCTTTTACGAGCGTTGCCTCGACCTGCAGCACGTCGCCGCCAACTTCGGTCCATGCGAGTCCGTTGACCAAGCCGACCTCGCTCTCACGAGCGATGTCCTGCTTACGGTATTTGACCGTGCCGAGCAGTTCGCGGGCCTTTCCCGCGTCGATATCAACGCTGGTTCCGGCAGGAAGCATTCCGGCAACGGATTTCCTGGCGATCTTTCTCAGGCACGAGCCGATCTGGCGTTCGAGCGTACGTACGCCCGATTCCCGCGTGTAATGACGTATGATCTCGAGGATTCCCTCATCCGTGAAAGAAACCTTCTTCGGGTCGATGCCCGTGTTCTCGCACTGTTTCGGGATGAGGTGACGTTTCGCGATCTCGGTCTTTTCGCGTTCCGTGTAACCGGAAAGGTTGAGGATCTCAAGCCTGTCCTGAAGCGGCGCCGGGATAGAATGCAGCACATTCGCCGTCGCTATAAAAAAGACGCTCGAAAGATCGTAATCCACATCTAGATAATGGTCGCGGAACGTGCAATTTTGCTCGGGATCGAGAACCTCAAGCAGCGCAGCACTCGGATCGCCGCGATAGTCCCGCCCGAGTTTATCCACCTCGTCGAGCAGAATTACAGGATTGACGGTGCCGGCGCGCTTTAGAAGCTGGATCACTTGGCCCGGCATCGAGCCGATGTATGTGCGTCGGTGCCCGCGTATCTCCGCCTCATCGTGAACGCCGCCCAATGCCATTCGGACGAACTTGCGTCCCGTCGCATTCGCGATCGACTTGCCGAGCGAGGTCTTTCCGACGCCCGGAGCCCCGACAAAGCAAAGGATCGTGCCCTTAGGATTTTTTACGAGCTGACGAACTGCAAGGAATTCGAGTATGCGTTCTTTGATCTTCTCAAGGCCGAAATGATCTTCGTTAAGCGTTGTCTCAGCATCAGCGAGATCGTCAACCTCCTCACTTCGCATCTGCCACGGCACGTTGATAAGCCAGTCGATATATGTACGGCTAACAGTGCCTTCGGCGGACATCGGCGGCATCGATTCAAGACGGGAGAATTCCTGCATCGCCTTGTCCTTTGCCTCGACGGTCATACCGGCGTCCTCGATCTTTTTCTTCAGTTCGTCGAGGTCGGCCTTTTCGTCCTTGCGGCCTAGTTCCTTGTGGATCGCCTTGATCTGCTCGTTGAGATAATACTCGCGTTGGTGCTTGTCCATCGCCTTTTTGGTACGCGAATGGATATTGCGGTCGAGCTGCCGTTTCTCGATCTCGGCCTCGAGCGAGGCGATGATCGCCGTAAGCCGATCCTGAACGCTGATGAGTTCGAGGATCGCCTGTTTATCCTCGACCGAGATCCGCAGATGCGATGCCATCGAATCCGCTATCTGTGCTGCCGAAACGCCGCGAAGGCTCGAATGAAGTGCGTCCGTATATGCATCGGGCGAAACGCGCATCAAATTTTCGATTAGGGCGTGTACACGTTGTAGTGATCCGTCGGTCCGATAGCCTGATTCTTCGGTGGCGGTCAGCCTTCGAATGTAGGCGTAGAGAATGCCGTCAGGGTCTGATTCCACGCGGAGCGAGCGTCCGCGTTCGCGGCCTTCGACAACGACCTTGATCTGACCGTTATCCTGACGCTGTGCCTGTACGATGCGTCCCAAGGTGCCCGTTCGGTATATCTGATCCGGAGTCGGCTCATCGACCGTAGCGTCGTGCTGTGTTGCGAGGAAAATGTGTCTGTCGCCGGACATCGCCCTCTCGAGAGCAGCGACCGACGACGGACGTCCGATCTTAAAGGCGACCTTCGTGAACGGAAAGATCACCACGTCGCGAATTGGCACCATCGGGAACCGCTCGACGTCCGAGGGCATTTGATCTGAAAATTCCTGCATACGTTACGGGGAAAACGAGGCTAAAAAACTTGGGACTCTCCGCTCGCCTTATTTCGGTATAGGTCTATTTACTCAAACCGACGCAAAAAATGCAATCATTTTGCATCACCAAAAGAGCAAGGCCGCCAAATTTCTATACGCTTATTGGGAGTATAAAACGCCTATTGAGTGGGAATTTTTAGAATTATTTTCGCTCGCGGAACCCGGCTGCGATCATTATGCAGCCTCTTCACGCCTCGAATCGACGACCTCAAAGACCGGAGCCTTGCGTTCGACCATTTCCTTCGTGATAACGATCTCTTTGATGTTCGATTGGGTCGGAAGTACGTACATCGGGTCGAGCAGGATCTCTTCGAGGATCATCATAAGCCCGCGCGCGCCGACCTTTCGCTTATGCGCTTCGTGTGCGACGGCGAGCAATGCTCCCTCGGTGAACTTGATGCCGATACTGTCGAACTCGAATTTCTTTTGGTACTGCTTGATAAGCGCATTTTTCGGCTCAGTCAGGATCTTGACGAGCGCGGCGGCGTCGAGCTCATCGAGGGCACCGATCACCGGCAGACGACCGACGAATTCCGGAATAAGTCCATATTGGATAAGATCGACAGGTTCGAGCTTCTTGATCGAATCTATATGCCGCTGTTTATTGCTCTTGACCTCGGCCTGGAAACCTAGCGACTTGTTGCGAAAACGCTTCTCGACGACCTTTTCGAGCCCGATGAACGCACCGCCGCATATGAACAGGATATTCGTGGTATCAAGCTGCTGAAAATCCTGCTGCGGGTGCTTGCGGCCGCCGCCTACGGGAATATTCGCGATCGTGCCCTCAAGTATCTTCAGCAACGCCTGCTGGACGCCCTCGCCCGAGACATCGCGCGTGATCGAAGGATTGTCGTCCTTGCGGCAGATCTTGTCGATCTCGTCGATGTAGATTATGCCTTGCTGTGCCTTTTCGAGGTCTCCGCCCGCAGCCTGCACGAGACGGTTCAGGATATTCTCGACATCCTCGCCGACATAGCCGGCTTCCGTCAAGCTCGTTGCATCAACGATGCAGAACGGAACGCTCAAGACCCTTGCAAGTGTCTGTGCGAGAAGTGTCTTGCCTGTTCCGGTCGGGCCGATCAGGAGAATGTTCGATTTTTGAAGCTCGATATCCGAACGCCGTTTTGCGAGCTCGATGCGTTTGTAATGCTGATAGACAGCGACCGAAAGCCTCTTTTTCGGCTCCTCCTGCCCGATCACATATTCGTCGAGAATTCCCTTGATCTCGGTCGGCTTCGGCAAATTCGTCCGCGAAGAGATCGCATCCGTGCGCTCGTCGTCATTTATGATCTCATTGCAGATGTCTATGCACTCATTGCAGACATAGACGCCGGGACCGGCAATGAGTTTGCGGACATCGTTCTGCGATTTTCCGCAAAAGGAACACGACAGCAATTCTTCCGGACGGTTGAAATGAGGCATACTTCTTTACTTCTACTTCTTGTCCCGATGTTCGATAACCTCGTCGATGAGGCCGTAATCCTTCGCCTGTGCCGGTGTAAGGATGCGGTCGCGTTCGACGTCCTTCTCCACCTGCTCGAAGGTCTGTCCCGAATGATGAGCGATCAGCTTCGATGTCAGTTCACGCATTCTCAAGATCTCTTCGGCCATGATGCGGACATCGGTCGCCTGGCCTTGGGCACCGCCCGAAGGCTGATGAATGAGAACTCTAGAGTGCGGCAGGGCAAAACGCTTGCCTTTTGTGCCCGCGGTCAGAAGAAGCGCGGCCATCGAGGCACATTGTCCGATGCAGATCGTCGTCACATCGTTCTTGATGAACTGCATCGTGTCGTAGATAGCCATTCCCGCAGTGATCGAGCCGCCCGGCGAATTAATATAGAGATTGATATCGCGTTCAGGATCTTCGGCTTCGAGGAACAAGAGCTGCGCGACGAGAAGATTCGCGATCTGGTCGTCGATCGGTGTTCCGATAAAAATAATGCTGTCTTTTAGCAGACGCGAGTAGATATCGAAGGCGCGCTCGCCTCGCGATGTCTGCTCCACAACCATTGGTACAAGTGCCATAGATTTGATTTCCGTGAGGTTAGCAAAAACCTCAATATCTGAAGTAAACGGTCAAGTAATGTGCGGTAAAGTATTGACAAACTTACCGTTCTTGGATTCTACCGCTTTTATAATCAATTGCAAGCTCTAAAACTTTAGGCTTCTTTTGCCGCCTTTTTCTTTGGAGCGGCCTTCTTTTTCTTTGGCTTTTCTTCCGTTTCGGCTGCGCCTTCGGCCGCATCCTCACTTGCGGCTGCCAAAGCGGCGGCCTCATCGATCCATTCACCGTCAGTCACCTTTGCCGCACTCACAACAGCTTCGATCGACTTCCGTGTTCGCAGATTGTTGCGAATATTGTCGATACCTCCCTGTTTTTCCAGCGACTCGCGGACTTCCTTGACGGGAACGCGATAGTATTCCGAAAGCTTTACGATCTCATCATCAACCTCGGCCTCATCGACGGACACGTTCTCGGCCTCAGCTATCTTATCGAGCAAAATTGCACCTCGGACATCACGCTCGGCCTGCGTACGCATGTTCGAATATGCGAGTTCGATGAAATCCTTCTGGACCTTTGACGGGTCGATTCCCCGCTGCTGCAGGTCGTGTGCGAAGTTATTCAGCAGATTGCGGGCCTGATTCTCGATCAGAGTGTTCGGAATTTCGAATTTATGGTCCTCGATGACCTTCGCGATCGCGTCGTTGCGAAGGCGTGCGTCGGCATCGGCGACCGCCATCTTCTCGACATCCGCGCGAAGGCGTGTTCGTAGATCGGCGAGCGATTCGTAGCCTTCATCGAGGCTCTTTGCCCAATCGTCATTCAGTTCGGGCACTTCCGAGCGGCCCACCGATTTGACCTTCGCCTTGTAATGCACGGTTTTGCCCGCCAACGCCTCGGACGAGAATGCTTCCGGATACGAGACGGTAAATTCCTTCTCTTCGTCCTCGCTTACGCCGACGAGGTTGTCGGTGAACGAGGTCTCGATATTCTCAGCGCCGAGCACGACCTCGAGGTCGTCGGCAGTGATCGGATCTTCGTCGGGCGCATCGTCGAATTTGCCTTCAAGATCAACGACAACGGTGTCGCCAAGTTCGGAAGCTCGACCTTCGACCGGGATCAAAGCCGCCTCGCTCGTCAGACGGTCATTGATGAGAGTTTCGACCTCTTTGTCCTCGACTGGGCGGACACGCCGCGTTATCTCGACGCCCTTGTAATTCGGCGTCGCAACCTCGGGCATTACTTCGACGTGAATATGCAGCGAGAGCGGTTCCGAGCCGTTCACCGCGACCTTTTCAGGGTTTTCGAGATGCAGATGCGGTTCGGTCAGCGGTGTCAGGTCGTGCTCACGGATCGCTTCGGTAACTTGCGTCGGGATCACGCTTTGCAGGACCTCCGAGCGGATGTCTTCCTTGTAGCGGATCTTAACGACGTCAGCAGGCGCAAACCCTTTGCGAAAGCCGGGCACGACCGCACGCTTTGCGTACTTCGCGACAGCCTTGCCGTAGGCGGCCTTTACCGTCTCGGCGTCAATTTCTATGTGTATCTCTCGTTGAGTCGGGGAAACTTCTTTTAGTTCACTTTTCATTTACAAAAAAAGGATAGCGAAGGGCGGAACAAATGTCGAATAATGCCGCTCCTAACCAACGTGCCCGGCTCTCAATTCGCCATTCACA
>Ga0138256_10007980_pt1 | contig 11150 bp, 9 predicted proteins | sample KNB2016incub_MG_FD_105486 | JGI IMG/M metagenome (GOLD analysis project Ga0138256, IMG submission 105486) | Active sludge microbial communities from wastewater in Klosterneuburg, Austria - KNB2014incub_MG | ecosystem: Engineered > WWTP > Activated sludge > Unclassified | place: Austria...
GAGAAACTTACGATGAAAGAAAGCCGCAGAGAGTACAATAATCCCTCAGAAAGAAGAAATAAAAGTGGCCTTCCGAAAACATCTCTGCCTAAAAAATTAGTCCAAGAATCAAAATTAGGGGCCATAAGCTCCAATTCAAGAGCAAAAGGAATTAAATTAAAAGAAGCAAAAAATTTATATAAAAAATAACCAAAGGCCCAAAAAATAAAAAAACTAAAGAGAAAGACACCCAGTATAAGGGGCAGAGGAAATTTAAATCTTTGTGTCATGTTAGAGCACCACTTTTTTCAACCTAGGGTCTAAGAATTCATTAACAAAAGAAACAAAATGAAATAAAAAAAAATAAAGGCCACTTGAATATAAAACTACTCCTTGTACAACAGGATAATCTCGATTTTGAATACTAGAAAGCAATAAAGGCCCCATTCCTGGAATATCAAAAATAGTTTCTGTTATCATCGTGCCGGCCAGTACAACAGAAAGCTGTAAAGCAATAACGGTTAAAAGAGAAGGTAAAATATATTTGTTAAGACGCAGAAGAATTTGAAGTTTAGAAAGCCCCTTACTTTTTAAAACAATCGGCCAGAGAGAGGTTTTTAAGGAATCTAAATTGGCCTTAAAAATTCTCAATAAAACACACCCCAACGGAAGCCCTAAACATAAGGAAGGGAGCATCTTATGTTGCCAGTTAGACCATTCTGAGACTGGAAACAAGGGAATCCAGAGAGAGAAACATAATACCAAGAGAGGGGCCAAAGAAAAAATTGGGATAGAGATCACAAGTAACGAAAATATATTGGCCATATTCCATAAAAAAGAAGATTGAATGTAGGCCAAAAAATTGCCCAACAGAAAGGCAATTCCAATCGAAAAAAGAATAGCATAAAATCCAAGTTCAATTGTAGGAACAAGTCTTTTAAGAATAATTTCTTTCACAGTTTTTTGTGAAAAAAGAGAAGTTCCTAAATCAAATTGCAGGAGATTTTTGACGAAAATCGTATATTGCTGTGTTAAAGATAAATTAAGTCCCAAATTTTTCCTCAGTTCTTCTACTTCTTCTTGTGTCGCATAATCTCCTAAGATTTTAAAAGCAGGATCCCCTGGTACTAAACGGACAAGAAAAAATAAAATAGAAGCAATCAAAAACATCATCCCTAAAAAAGAAAAAATTGATTTTACAAAGGAAAAAAGAAGACTCATTCTAACCCCTCTAGGAGTTCTCGCTCTAGTGTTGTATAGGAGAAATCTTCGTCGGCCATAATAACCCCTTCTTCTGGCCAAAACATGGCCTTAAGCTCTCCTTGCTTTGAAAGCACATAAAAAATATGAGTGTGATCAATTTGAAGCCTTAGTTGAATGTACTCTTGTGAAAGGTATTTATCAAAAAAAAGAGTTCCTTTTACTACGGCCTTATTGGGAAAACTTGGGTAAAGCTGTGAGAAAAAAGGATATCCTTCAACAATTAAAAAAAATTCTTTAGGTAATTTTAACGAAAAAAGAGAAGAATTAAGTTTCGATAAACATTCCGGAAGAGAGAAAAAAAAACAAACAGGAGACAAGGGAGAATCTTGTACTGTCTGATTCACTTCAGAAATTTGTTTTTTTTCCTTAAAAATTTTGAGAGAAAGGTTTTTTGTTTCTGGATTCCATTTTCCATAATTTACGTGAGGAATATTTTCAATCCACAACTGATAAGTGAAATTTAAATTATCAACAACAAGCGACTCTTCTATTTTATTTTTTTCAAGGTTTGTAAGTGTTTGAGAAAAAGAGTGCTTTGTATTTACTTCTCTTAAAATTTGAAAAGTACCATGCGTGTCTCTTAATTCATAATATTTAGAGTAAGATTTAGGTTTTTTTAAACTAGTGCATCCATTTAAAACTAAAACTAAAAATAAAAAAACTAGTTTCATTTAGCTATCGCCGTATTTCTTTTTTTTAATTGCTGTTGAATAAAAATATCATAGGAAACATTGGGAGATTTTAGAATAATTCCAATTTTTTTATATTCCCTTTTATAAAAATCAAAAAGATCACTGCAAACTAAATAAGAAATTTGTCCTTGGCCTAAATTAAAAAATTGGCCTTCAAGAGTACAAGTGATTTGAGAAAAAGATTTTCCAAGAGAAAAGGAAGTCTCTTCTTTCGAGGCCATAAAAGAAAATCCATAAGAAGAACAGTCAAGAAGAGGGAATTTGTTACTTTCTTCCTCAAAAGAGTGATTATCTTGTTTCAAGGAAATATTTTGTTTAGAGCTAAAAGGGAGAACATTATTTAGGGGAGATGAAGAGGTGGGTTTTTCTTCCAATTCTTCTGCTAAAAAAGAAATAAATCCTTTCAAAATAGGGTAACAAAATAATCGTTCTTCTTGTCTGCGCTCTAAGGCAATAACAGGGTTTTTTAGAGCAATAGAAAAAATATGCCCTGAAGAACCGGCCGATGAGATGACCCCTTCTCCTTGAAACTCTCTTCCAGCAATAGAAAGAAGGAGAGGCCCTTTAAGGTGTTCAGGGTTACTTTTGCCTAAAATAAGGGGAGGAGAAAAAGAAGAAACAAAAAAAATAAGCTCTTTTTTTTCTAAAAGCAGACAAGAATCAATCATTCCTTTAAGAGGGGCAGGAGAAAAAAAAGTTAAGTAATTTTCTTTCTGATTTTTACGAAAAAAAAACTCTAATTTTTCTAAGGAATAAAGACTATCCATGATGTCAGTATCATAGATATTGTTCTTCTTAGGAAGAGGTTGAAACTTGTTTTAAAAGATCAAGAGATTCAAGGCATTTGCCACAACCCCTTACAACACAAGTAAGAGGATCTTCTGCTAAGGCCACTGGAAGCCCTGTTTTTTCTTTGATTAAAACATCAAGATTTGCAAGTAAGGCCCCACCACCAGCGAGAATAATACCGTTATCTACAATATCCGCGGCCAATTCAGGTGGAGTCTTTTCTAAAGAAATTTTGATGGCCTCTATAACTTCATTGATAGGGTCTGCAAGGGCCTCTCTAATCTCGTCTGAGGAAACCTCTATAATTTTAGGGGCCCCAGCAAGAAGATCTCGTCCCTTTACTTCATAGGTCTTATAGGATTCTTCTAAGGGGTAAGCGTTCCCGATAGAAATTTTAATTTGTTCCGCTGTTCTTTCTCCAATAAGAAGAGAGTATTTTTTCTTTATATAGGAAGCAATTGACTCATCAAATTTATCGCCTGCAACCCTAACAGAAATAGAAAAAACAATCCCGCCTAGAGAGATAACGGCCACTTCAGTTGTGCCTCCTCCAATGTCCACAATCATATTGCCTGAGGGCTCTGTAATAGGTAGCCCTGCTCCAATTGCAGCGGCCATAGGTTCTTCTATCAAATAAACTTCTCTGGCCCCTGCTTGCTCTGCAGACTCTTTCACGGCCTTCTTTTCTACCTGAGTGATTCCGTAAGGGATACACACAATAATACGAGGTTTAATAAGTTTAGAACCAGAAAGTGATTTATGAATAAAATAACGAAGCATGGCCCCTGTCACTTCAAAATCAGCAATAACGCCGTCTTTGATTGGGCGAATGGCCCTGATTGATCCAGGTGTTCTTCCTAACATTTCTTTGGCCTCTTTACCGACGGCCAAAACTTTGTTCATTCCCTTTTCGCCAGTATGTACGGCAACAACAGAGGGTTCATTGACAATAATTCCTCGATCTTTAGCGTAAACAAGGGTATTTGCTGTCCCTAAGTCAATGGCCAAATCGTTGGAAAACCATTTCATAATTTTTGAAAACATAAAAATAGGGCCTTTTTATAAAACTAAAACTTATTTAGGATAAAAAACAAAATTTCATCTTTCAACGTACCTTGGAAGGGTATTTTTTGACAACTTTTCTTTTTTTCTTGCCATAAAAAAACTCTTAGATTTATGATCTGGTTAGTTTAACATCATAGTTTAATAATTTAACAAAGAGGTTTGTATGGGAATGGGCCGAAAAAAAACAATTTTAAAAATGAAGCAAAGAAAAAATCAAAGAAAATTAAAAGAAAGAATTAAGAAAAAGATAGAGGCCTCAAAAAAATAACTGTTTATTACAGTTGTTTTGATTCTTTTTGCATTTTTCCATTTCTATAACGAAATATTGCCATTGATTTAAACCATTGATTATTTTCAGAACTAAAGGCCCAAGAACCTGTTTTTCCTGTAAACTTGTTTTGCTGAAGTAAGAGGGAATTAAATTTATCCCTATTCTTCTCCTCTGTGAGTGTTGGAGTAGTTTTGAGTGATTGGGCATAAAACTGCAATCCATCAATTGCCCGTAATTCCAAAAGTCCAGGTTTTGAATTAAAAGAAGAAACAAAATTCTTTATAAAAGAATCCTCCTCTATTGATTCTATGTCATCGCTAACAAAGTAAATATTTGCGTTTTGTGGAAGATTTTGTAATAAAGAGCGATTTCTCCACTGAGGCCCCCCTACATACATAAGTCCATAAGGAAAAAGATATTCTATTTGAGAAATTAACTGAATAAGATCTGGATTTGGCCCTAAGGCATATAAAACAGAAAAATTAGGCCGTGCCCATAATAAAAATTCTCTAATTTGTCGTGGCGTGTATTTCCTGCTTGCCATTGCTGATTTTATACTGCTCCAGAGTGCGATCTCTTCTTTTCTGTTAGAATAGTTAACTCCTAAGAGATTTTCTGCTAGATCAGTATAAAACTCTGGAGGTGAAGAGGTGTTGGCAGGATAGGAAAGCACCCCTCCCATTGAAATATTTTTCTTTTCTGCCAGTTGGAAAAAATACTCTGCTACAATTTTTCCAAATTCTTGTTTATTGCCTTTTTCGACTAAAGGATAGGCAATTGCAGGTCGTTTAGGTAAAGGAGCAAGGGCCAAAGGCAAAAGATTTTCTAAAATTTCGCGAGAGACAGATTCATAGGAACCAGAAAGTTCTATTAAAAAAGGCCCTTTTAGATGGCTTGGCAAAAAAATGTCGGAAAGAGAGAGATAAAAACACCCTAATTTTTTTGCCTCAGAATATTCGAGTAAAGCATCTTCAGGGTAGAGGCCTCCAATAATGAAGGAAACTTGATCTTTTTCTATAAGGTCTCTTACTTGTAAAGAGGCAAAAGAAGAAAGTCCTTGTGTGTCTCGTAATTCAAGAGAAAAAGATGTAGGAAACAATTCTTTTAAGGCAAAATGAATTCCATTTAAAATTCTTTTGGCAAATTTAACTTTATCGTGATTGCCAGATAAAGGCAGAATTACTCCTATTTTAAAGGGGTTAATTTTTTGAATATTTTCTAATTGCCCTAAAAGTAGGTGAAGTTTTTCTGTGATAAAAGAAGGGCCTTTATAGCTTTCTTGTGCCCATAAAAGCAATTTTTGACATAATCCACTTTGATTTTCCTGAAGATAAGAAAGGCAAAGTTTATAACTTAGTTCTCCCCAAACAAGACTATGGTCGTCAATATGTGCTTTTAAAAATTTTAACTGATCATTTGAGGTGGAGGATAAAAAAAGTTCTTGAAGTTTTTTAAAATTAGGGTTGATTTCTAATTGTTCAGTTGAGAACGTTTCTTGTTTAAGAGAATTATAGAGATTTTCTTGCCAACTAAGATTATCTTTTGGAGGATTTGTCTCCCATAGCTGCTGTTGTATTTTTAAATATGTTTGTTGATCTGAATTCGAAAGTTTTGAGGTTTTTATCTGATGGTGTAATTCTTCTGCTTCTTTAAATTCCTTAAGCTCTAAATGAGCGTAAGAAAGTTGTAAGAGAATTTTATGAAGAAGGCCTTTTTTATTCTCATCTTGTTTTAAGGCCTCTTTTAAGTGAGAAATTGCTAGTTTGTACTGGTGCTTGTAACGTCCAAGAAGTCCTAAAAGGTAATGATAAAGGGCCTTTTCATCTGTTGTTTTTAAAGAAATTTCTGAGACTTGTTGTAATAAAGTATAGGCCTCTTCTATTTTTCCAGAATGAATGGCATTTTGAACTTGTTTTATTTTTTGCTTAAATTCTTCTGCATACTCAAAAACAAGGCCTTCTTCAGTTTCTTTTTGAGTTTCCTTTTCAGTCTTAAGAGGGCCTTGTTTTTTGGTCGCTTTTGATTTTGTTTTACCAGAGGGAGTACTACAGCCTTGAAAAAAACAAAATTGTGTAAAAATAAAACTTAAGGTAACAAAAGAAATAAACAACTTCATACCTTAAGAATTACCTTAAAATAAACTTATTGAAAAAGATCTTTTACCTTATCAAAAAAACTTTTAGGCATAGGCCTATCTTGGGCCTTATCAAACTTGGCCAGCTGTTTAAATAATTCTATTTGTTCTGAGTTGAGATTAAGAGGTGTTTGTACATGTAGGTGAACAATTTGATCACCTAGTCCTACGCCTCCAAGTTTTTGTATTCCCTTGGCCTTCAGACGAAGTTTTCTGCCAGATTGTGTTCCTTCAGGAATTTTTAATTCCACCTTGCCACTGAGTGTTGGGACTTCTATTGTCCCTCCAAGTGCTGCTTGGGAAAAACTAATAGGAAAGTTACAGTGCACATCAAATTCATGTCGTTCAAAAAATTCATGAGGAGTCACTTTGATATAGAGATAAAGATCCCCTGGAGGGGCCCCTTGAGTTCCTTGATCCCCTTCTCCTGTTAGTCTTAATCTTTGCTCTGAGCGAATTCCTGCAGGAATATTAACCTCTACTTCCATGGATTTTCTTACTCGTCCCTCACCTCGACAGTGAGTGCAGGGGTCATTTATAACCTCTCCACTTCCATGGCATGTATGGCAAGTTGTGGCCATTGTAAAAAATCCCTGCTGTCTCCTGATTTCTCCTCTTCCGTTACAAGTAGGGCAGCTCTTTAGGCCATTAGAAGGGTTTTTAGAGCCTGTTCCATTACAGGGAGAGCAAGAAGTTAATCTTGAAACATTCACCTGTTTTTTTGCTCCAAAAGCGGCCTCTTCAAAAGAAAGAGAAAGTTGAAGCTCTAGGTCATTTCCAGGGACTCCACGAGAACGTTTTCCCCCTCGTCTCCCTTGTTTTCGTCCTCCTCCAAAAAGATCAGAAAAATCACCAAAAATATCGCCGAAGATGTCACCAAGATCTGAAAAATCTGCATTAGAAAAACCAGAAGGGCCTCCACCTGGCCCGCTAACTCCAGCGTGGCCAAAACGATCATACTGTTCTCTTTTTTGATCATCTAAAAGGCATTCGGCCGCTTCTGTGGCCTCTTTAAATTTGCTTTCAGCTTCCTTGTTATTAGGGTTATGGTCAGGATGATATTGTTTTGCCAATTTTCTAAAGGCCTTTTTAATATCATCCTTGGTTGCACTTTTACTAATTCCAAGGATCTCGTAATAATCTCGTTTATTATTGGAGGACATGATTTTTAAATTCCTTTTTAAAAGAGATTATACTTGTTTATACTTCTTTAAAATCAGCATCAACGACATCATCATCCCCTTTTTTTTGGGTCTTTTCTTGTCCTTCTGAATGACCTTGAGATTGTTGGTGTTGTTGAGCATTTTCTGGATTAGCTTGTGAGGCCTTTCCATAAAGTGAGTTAGACATTTCATGAGAGGCCTTTTGTAAATTTTCAAAAGCAGCTTCAATCTCAGTTTTTTGTTCGCTAAATGCCACAGTTTTTGCTTGAGCAATTGCCTTTTCGACATTTGCCTTTATCTCTGCTCCAACTTTATCTCCGCTTTCTTTTAGAATTTTTTCAGTGGCCACCACAAGAGAATCTAAATTATTTTTTAAATCTACCAATTCTCTGCGTTGTTTATCTTTTTCTCTATTGGCCTCAGCATCTTGAACCATGCGTTTAATTTCTTCTTCTGAAAGTCCTGAACCGCCAGTAATGCGAATTTCTTGAGATTTTCCTGTGGCCTTATCAATAGCAGTGACGTGAACTATACCATTAGCGTCAATGTCAAAGGTTACTTCAACTTGGGGAACCCCTCTTGGCGCCGGTGCAATTCCAGATAAATCAAATTTTCCTAACGTTTTATTGTCATTTGCAAATTCTCTTTCTCCTTGTAAAACATGAATCGTGACAGAAGGCTGATTGTCCTGTGCAGTAGAAAAAACTTGAGATTTTTTTACAGGAATGGTCGTATTTTTTTCAATTAACTTTGTCATAACTCCCCCAAGAGTTTCAATCCCAAGAGAAAGAGGGGTTACATCCAAAAGAAGAACGTCTTTAACATCTCCTGCTAAAACGCCTCCTTGAATCGCAGCACCAGCGGCCACAACTTCATCAGGGTTAACTCCTTTGCTAGGGGCCTTTTTAAAAATTTCTTGTACTTTTGTTTGGACAAGAGGAATTCGAGTAGAGCCACCCACTAAAACAATTTCATGAATTTCATTTAGATTAAGACCTGAATCGTTAATTGCTGTTTGGCAAGGCCCAACTAAACGATCAATTAAATCTCCAATAAGTGATTCAAATTTTGCTCGTGTAATATTTAAAGTTAAGTGTTTCGGTACACCAGAGGAATCGGCCGTAATAAAGGGTAAGTTAATATCTGTTTGAGTCACATTAGAAAGTTCGTGCTTTGCTTTTTCTGCGGCCTCTTTCAGCCTTTGTAAGGCCATCGTGTCCTTTCTAAGGTCAATGTTATGCTCTTTTTGAAATTCATCGGCCATATGATTGATCAAGCGATAATCAAAATCTTCTCCCCCTAAGAATGTGTCTCCATTTGTGGACTTGACTTCAAACACACCATCAGAGGTAATTTCTAAGATAGAGACGTCAAATGTCCCTCCTCCTAAGTCAAAAACAGCAATATTTTTATCTTTTTTAGAATCTAAACCAAAGGCCAAGGCCGCTGCTGTTGGCTCATTGATAATTCGTTTTACATCAAGCCCTGCAATACGTCCGGCATCTTTTGTGGCCTGTCGTTGAGCATCGTTAAAATAGGCAGGGACTGTAATAACCGCTTCAGTTACACTTGTTCCAAGATAATCCTCTGCTGCTTTTTTGAGTTTTTCTAGAATAAGGGCCGAAATTTCTTGAGGAGACATTTCTTTTCCATCTGCCCTAACCCAAGCATCTCCATTTTTGTTGGCCACAATTTCAAAAGGAGCAACTGCTTTAAATTTTTCAACTTCCTTATCTGAGGCCTTTCTTCCAATCAATCTTTTAACCCCAAAAAGTGTTTTTCTTGGGTTTGTAACAGCTTGTCTTTTGGCCACCTGCCCTACTAATTTTTCGCCGTTACTGGCAAGTCCTACTATAGAGGGGGTTGTATTGTGCCCTTCATTATTAGGGATAATTTTAAAAGTTCCCCCTTCTAAAACGGCCACGCAAGAATTTGTTGTTCCTAAATCAATTCCAATAATTTTTCCCATTTTAAACTCCTTTAAGTCTTTTATTTTTATATTTTTCTATTTGCTTCTACTTCTGTTTTATCTTCTGATTTTGCCACGACAACTTTTGCAGGCCTTAGAAGTCTTTCAAAAAGCAGGTAGCCTTTATAATATTCCTTCATCACATGCATGTGTGGAACTTCTGTACTTTCTTCAAAAGAAAGGGCCTCATGATGATTTGGGTTAAAAGGAGCACCAAGAGAACTTAATTGTTTGACTCCCTGTTGCTCTAAAATAGAAAGAAATTGTTTATGAACCATCTCTATCCCAATTTTTATATTTTTAACCGCTGGTGAATCTTCCGTGACACTAATCGCTGTCAAAGTTCTTTCAAAATTATCAATGACCTCTAACAGTGACTGCAAAAGTGTCTCCGTTGCATACTTGGCCATTTGCTCTTTTTCTCGTTGATGTCTTTTCTTTGAGTTTTCTAATTCTGCCGCTGCATAGTAGAACTTTTCTTTATAAGAAGCTTCCTCTGAGGCCTGCTCTGGTGTTTGATCATTCAAGTCAAGTTGTTGATCCGCTGTGAACTCTTCGTGAGGGCCTTGAGGTTGAGGGCCTTCTCCTGCAGCTTTTTCTGTCCTATTTTCCGTTTGTTCCTGTGTCATTTTCTAAATCTCCACGCTCGATTTACTCCGGTTTAGTTGAGTATTTTTAATTTCAAAAGCAAGGTGGGATGAGTCTTTTATTTGTCAATTGTGGAAAGAACCTCAAGAACAAAAGAATCCATAATTAAAAATCCTTTGTCTGTTAATCTAAAGTAGTTTTCTCCCTCTCTGTTTTGGTAAAATTCCCCTTTTTCCTGCTGTTTCCATTTTTCTAAAATTTCTTGAATTTTTTGTTGAATATTGTTGGAATAGGAGTGGAAAGGGGCCTTTTCAAGTGAAAGTCCTTTTTTTGTTCTTGCTCCTAAAAATAAAAATTCTAGGAATAATTCCTTTTCTGAAAGGGTTTCCAGTTCATAATTTTGCGTGTCTTTCCATTTCATTCTGTAAGCAAGTGAAGGAGACATAAAATATTGCCCAACAGCAGAGATTCCTAAAGCGGCGACATCTTTTTGATTCCAATAGGCCCAATTATGGAGGGACTCTTGGCCAGTTTTAGCAAAATTAGAGACTTCATAATGGGTGTATCCTGATTGTTTTAGGAGTCTACAGGTTTCTAAATATTCTTCTTCAATCCATTCTTCTGGAGGTAAATCCTTTAAATAGGGATAATTTTTTTTAGGAGTTAAAATATAAACGCTAAAATGAGAAGGCGAGTAAGTGAGTAATTTGTTAATTTCTTGATCAATTTGTCGTTTAGTTTCTTTTTGATGAGAAAAGGGCAATCCAATCATGAGATCGACTGAAAAATTCAGTTTTTTGTCTCGTAGTGTTTCTAATAAAGAAAAGGTTTGCTCTAAGCTATGGGCCCTATCCAAAAAAGGGAGAAGTGTAGGGGAAAGGGTTTGAATTCCTAGAGAAAAACGGTTGGCCCCGATACTTAAAAATGCCTCAAGAGTTTCTAAATGAGAGGAGGAGGGGTTACACTCTACCGTAAACTCATAAGAAAGAGGGCCAAAGGAAAGATCGTTTTGTTTTAAAAAATTTTTTAGAAAAATGGCCCCTTGGGGCCCCCAAAAAGAGGGAGTTCCCCCTCCTAGGTATAGAGTGTTTAAAGAAGTTATTGATTTTTTCCATTCTCCAAGCTTAGAAAAAAGAAGGGTGTATTGGGTTTGTAAGGACTTTTGAAAATTTTCAATTTCGTGCTGCTTTTGTAGGGAATCGACAGGCGCCCTTTTATAAAAAGCACTACAGTTGCA
>Ga0138256_10007982_pt1 | contig 11150 bp, 8 predicted proteins | sample KNB2016incub_MG_FD_105486 | JGI IMG/M metagenome (GOLD analysis project Ga0138256, IMG submission 105486) | Active sludge microbial communities from wastewater in Klosterneuburg, Austria - KNB2014incub_MG | ecosystem: Engineered > WWTP > Activated sludge > Unclassified | place: Austria...
ACACAGCGTTGGCACGACGCTCCGACAGCGACTGGTTGTAAACGTCGGTGCCGCAGAGGTCGGTGTGACCGGCGACTTCGACGCGCAGGTCGGGATAGCGCTTCAGGATCTCAACGGCCTCGTTGAGGATCGCGACGGCATCCGGACGCAGGGTCGACTTGTCGAAGTCGAAGTTGACACCCTTCAGGTCGATCGAGACCGGCACCGGGCAACCGTCCGGACCGATGGTCTGGCCAGCCTGCGAACCAGGGCACTTGTCGTTGCAGTTGTTGACGCCGTCACCGTCTTCATCGAGGTCGGCGCAGCTGGTCTCGGCGACCGGTGCCGGGGCAACCGGGGCAACCGGCTCCGGCCCAAGGGCCACGGTCAGGCCGACCGAAGCCAGCAGGTCGGTGAACATGTCTTCCTGGGTTCCGATGCGGGCCTGCTGGTCGTCGAAATCGACACGGGTGCCAACTTCAGTACGCAGGTCAACGCGACCGAAATCGAACTGCAGACCGGCACCAAGGTTCAGGGCCAGGTTGGAATCTTCATGCTGACCCGGGGAATTCGGGTTCGGGAAGGCGTTGAACTCTTCCTCATGGCGCTGATAGCCGATGCCGCCACGCAGGTAGGGCCACCACTTGGCGTCCGCATTGCGGAAGTGGTAGCGGGCGTCGACGGACGCGCCGTACTGGCTCCACCACAGGGTCGAGTTGCTCGTCTTGTCGGGGTTCTGGTAGTTCAGTTCCGCCTCAAGCGACAGCCTCGGACTCAGGAACTTGCCGAAGCCGAGGGCAACGAAGAGCGAGTCTTCGGTAGCGCGGTCCCTGTCCTGGAAGTTCACGCCGGTCGTGCCGGAGACATACCAGCGATCATCAAACTCCTGGGCGGACGCAGCCTGCGCCATACCCAGACTACCCAGCAGGGCAGCGCAGAGGAGTTTCTTATTCATGTTCAGCTCCTTGATCAGTAATAGAAACTAGTGACGCCAAATGTTGTGCTTCAGACGGCTGAGTCCGCACGCCATCCCACATACAGTAATGGCGGCCACGTGAAAGCCGCGTTAACGCTACCATAACAGTTACCCCGATGCAAAGCGCATACCAGCTTCCGGTATCGGGAACATGTCGGATCGCACTTGCCGGCATCCCTCCCTGCTGGCAAGGCCGACCCGGCAATCTAACACGCCGGTTCGTGACGAGCCTCCCGTTTTGCTTGTCACAGGCGATGAGCGGCGCGCCTGTCGAATCCAACCAATGCGAGCCGGAACCCAGGAGACGATGCACATGACCGTACGCATGGGTATGCTTGAGCCATGACGAGCCTTCCCTATCCGCACCTCTTCGAGCCGCTCGACCTGGGCTTTACCCAACTGCGCAATCGCGTGTTGATGGGCTCGATGCACACCGGCCTGGAAGACCGCGCGGCCGACTTCCCCAAGCTGGCGGCATATTTCGCCGAACGCGCAGCGGGCGGGACGGGCCTGATCGTCACCGGCGGATTCGCACCGAACCTGGTCGGCTGGCTGAAACCGTTCGCCAGCCGGATGTCGCTGCCCTGGCACGTCGGCCGGCACAAGCAGGTCACTTCGGCGGTGCACGCCCACGACGGCAAGATCTGCATGCAACTGCTGCATGCGGGGCGCTACGCCTATCACCCGCTGTCGGTGGCGCCCTCGAAACTGAAGGCGCCAATCAACCCGTTCACGCCGCGGGCCCTGTCGGCACGCGGCATCGAACGCCACATCCGCGATTTCGCCACCGCCGCCAGCCTGGCCCGCGACGCCGGCTACGACGGCGTCGAGGTGATGGGCTCGGAGGGTTACCTGCTGAACGAGTTCACCGTCGCGCGCACCAACCGCCGCACCGATGCCTGGGGTGGCGACGCCGCCAAGCGGATGCGCTTCGCGGTCGAGATCGTGCGCCAGGTGCGCGAAGCCTGCGGGCCGGATTTCATCCTGGTCTATCGCCTGTCGATGCTGGATCTGGTCGAAGGCGGCAACGGCTGGGACGACATCGTCGCCCAGGCCAAGGCGGTGGAAGCGGCCGGCGCCACCATCATCAATACCGGCATCGGCTGGCACGAGGCGCGGGTGCCGACCATCGCGACCTCGGTGCCTCGCGCGGCATTCGCGGGCGTGACCGCCAAGCTGAAGCCGCATGTACGCGTGCCACTGGTCGCGACCAACCGGATCAACATGCCGAATGTCGCCGAGGCGATCCTGGCGTCTGGTGGTGCCGACATGGTGTCGATGGCGCGACCGCTGCTGGCCGATCCCGAATGGGTGAACAAGGCACGCACAGGTCGTGCCGACGCCATCAATACCTGCATCGCCTGCAACCAGGCCTGCCTTGACCATGTATTCGAGAACAAGGCGGCGAGCTGCCTGGTCAACCCGCGCGCCTGCGCGGAAACCGAACTGAACTACACGAAGGCTGCGTCGCCAAAGTTCATCGCTGTCATTGGTGCGGGTCCGGCAGGCCTGGCCTGCGCCACCGTGGCCGCCGAACGTGGGCATCGGGTCACCCTGTTCGATGCCGCGGACCGGATCGGCGGCCAGTTCAACCTCGCCAAGACGATCCCGGGCAAGGAAGAGTTCCACGAGACCCTGCGCTACTTCGGCCAGCGCATCGCCGACACCGGCGTCGTCCTGCAACTCTCTACCCGTGCCGACGCCGACAACCTCCAAGGCTTCGACGACGTCGTGGTCGCCACCGGCATCACCCCGCGCGCGATCGACATCGAAGGCCATGACCATCCCAAGGTCGTCAGCTATCTCGATGTGCTGGAGCGCCGCGTCACCCCTGGCGCCAAGGTCGCGATCATCGGCGCGGGCGGCATCGGATTCGACGTTGCCGAATTCCTGGTCGAAGACGGCCCGTCCGCCACGTTGGACCCGCAGCGCTGGATGGCCGAATGGGGCGTCGATGCCAACTTTGAAACACCCGGCGGGCTGGTCCCGCCGCATCCGGAGCCGCCGGCACGCAAGGTCTGGTTGCTGCAGCGTTCTGCCGGCAAGCCGGGGGCGCGGCTCGGCAAGACCACCGGCTGGATCCATCGCGCAACGCTGAAAGCGAAGGGCGTGAAGATGCTGGGCGGGGTCGAATATCTCGGCGTGGACGATGCCGGCCTGCACATCCGCGTCGATGGCAGCGAGCAAACCCTGCCGGTCGACCACGTGGTCATCTGTGCCGGTCAGGAATCGCGACGCGGGCTGTTCGATGCGCTGCAGGCGAAGGGGCAGCGCAGCCACCTGATCGGTGGTGCGCACGTGGCCGCGGAGCTGGACGCGAAACGCGCGATCGCCGAGGGCACCCGACTGGCAGCCGGCCTCTGACACCCAAGTCCGAATAAAAACTCCAATTGAATCAGTGGCTTCCAAATCCACTGTTCAGCTGACGTTGGGGAAAGTGCCCCTAAGGTGCGCCGACTTTCCGCCCTGCCCGGACGCGACCCTCGCGCGTAGGCAGGTCACCCGCCCCCCGCACTGAAGCGGCGGGCCCGGGCAAAGGCCGCCATAGAGCTGCCGCCCTCCCCAGTACGCCATGACGCATGCGCGACCATCGGATGTTTCCGATGCCAGCGCCTGCGCCGCAACGGAGCAAGGAGTTCGACATGAAACTGGCCTGGATCCTCTGGCTGTCAAGCAACGTGCTGCCGCAGCCCGCGGCAGATTCGCTGTGCCTGTCCACCACCGTCTACCTGGAAGCGCGCGACCAGTCCGTGCGCGGGCAGCAGGCAGTCGCCGAAGTCGCCCTGCGACGCCGCGACAGCGGCCTGTGGGGCCGCAACACCTGCCAGGTGGTGACCGCGCGCAAGCAGTTCGCGCCCACCATCGTGTCGCCGCAGACGCGATTGTCGAACGCCGAAGCCTGGGCCGAAGCGGTCACCATCGCCCTCGAGTCCGAGCACAACTGGGCACTGCCGAAGGGCCAGCGCCGCGAGATCGTGCCGGGCGCCAGCCACTTCATGGCGCACGCGATCGCCAGCCCGAGTTGGCGCAATGCGTATCAAGTGGCCACCATCGGCGACCACACGTTCCTGCAGGTGCAGAAGCTCAAGTCGCGGCGCAGTTGATGCCCCGAAACGACATGATATCGGCAGGCCAGATCACGATGGCCCGCCACGAAAAAGCCGCGCATTGCGCGGCTTTTTCGTGGCCAGTCGAAACACTCAACGCTTGTCGATGCTGACGTATTCCCGATCTTCCGGCCCGGTGTAGTTCGCGCTGGGGCGAATGATCTTGCCGTCGATGCGCTGCTCGATCACGTGCGCGCTCCAACCACTGGTGCGCGCGATCACGAACAGCGGCGTGAACATCGCGGTGGGCACGCCCATCATGTGGTAGCTGACCGCGCTGAACCAGTCCAGGTTCGGGAACATCTTCTTGATGTCCCACATCACCGATTCCAGACGCTCGGCGATGGCGTACATCTTCATGTCGCCCTGCTCCGCCGACAGTTCACGCGCGACGTCCTTGATCACCTGATTGCGCGGATCGGACACCGTGTACACCGGGTGGCCGAAGCCGATCACCACTTCCTTGCGCTCGACGCGGGCCTTGATATCGGCTTCCGCCTCGTCCGGTGTCTCGTAGCGCTTCTGCACCTCGAACGCGACTTCGTTGGCACCGCCGTGCTTCGGCCCACGCAGCGCACCGATGGCACCGGTGATGCAGGAATGCATGTCGCTGCCGGTACCGGCGATCACCCGCGCGGCGAACGTCGAGGCGTTGAACTCGTGCTCGGCGTAGAGGATCAGCGAGGTGTGCATCGCCCGCACCCAGGACTCGCGCGGCGCTTCGCCGTGCAGCAGGTGCAGGAAATGGCCGCCGATGGTGTCGTCGTCGGTTTCGACGTCGATGGCGCGACCGTTGTGGCTCCAGTGGTACCAGTACAGCAGCATCGAACCGAGCGAGGCCATCAGCTTGTCGGCGATGTCACGCGCGCCCGGATGATTGTGGTCGTCCTTCTCCGGCGACACGCAGCCAAGCACCGACACGCCGGTGCGCATCACGTCCATCGGATGCGCCGACGGCGGCAGTTCCTCCAGCGCGGCCTTGACTGCGGCCGGAATGCCGCGCAACGACTTCAATTTGGTCTTGTAGCCGGCCAGCTCCGCCTTGTTCGGCAACTTGCCATGTACGAGCAGGTAGGCGATCTCCTCGAACTCGCTGGTGTTGGCGAAATCGAGGATGTCGTAGCCGCGGTAGTGCAGGTCGTTGCCGCTGCGGCCGACGGTGCACAACGCGGTGTTGCCTGCCGCTGTACCGCTCAGGGCGACCGATTTCTTCGGCTTGAACGCACCGGGCGCGGGAATCTGTTCGCTCATTGTCTTGTCCTTCGCTGGCTTACTTGGTCTGCGCAAACAGCGCGTCGAGCTTGTCTTCGTAGGCGTGGTAGCCGAGGAAGTCGTAGAGCTCCGCGCGCGTCTGCAAGGTATCGACGATGTGCTTCTGGGTGCCGTCGCGGCGCACGGTCTGGTAGAAGTTGAGCGCCGCCTTGTTCATCGCGCGATACGCGCCACAGCAATACAGGGCGATGTCGACGCCGGCATCGCGCAATTCGTCGGTGGTGTAGAACGGCGTGCTGCCGAATTCAGTGAGGTTGGCCAGGATCGGCACTTTCACCGCGACCTTGACCTTGCGATAGTCGTCGAGCGACGTCATCGCTTCCGGGAACACCATGTCGGCACCGGCTTCGACGTACGCCACCGCGCGCTCGATCGCGCTGTCGAGGCCTTCCACGGCGGCGGCGTCGGTGCGCGCCATGATCACGAAACCGGCATCGGTGCGCGCATCGACTGCGGACTTGATGCGGTCGACCATTTCCTGCGTGCTCACCACTTCCTTGCCGGGACGATGGCCGCAGCGCTTCTGCCCGACCTGGTCTTCCATGTGCACCGCGGCCACGCCGATGCGCTCGAAGTTGCGGATGGTGCGGCCGATGTTGAACGCCCCGCCCCAGCCGGTGTCGATGTCGACCAGCAGCGGCATGCCGGTAGCGTCCACGATGCGGCGTGCGTCGGTGAGCACGTCTTCCATCGTGCTGATGCCGAGGTCCGGCACGCCCAGCGAATTGGCGGCGACGCCGCCACCGGACAGGTACAGCGCCTTGTAGCCGGTGCGCCTGGCCATCAGGCCGGCATAGGCGGTGATCGCGCCCATTACCTGCAGCGGCGATTCGGCGGAGAGGGCGGCACGGAAGCGTGCGCCTGCGGTCTCGGACATGGCGTCATGTTCCTTGGGCGGAGTCCGCCATTTTAGCGCGTCGGCCGGAGTGGCCGGCACCCGACTAAAGTCCCGACCGGATCCCTTTGCGCAGCGCCGCCAGTGCGTCCGCGTCCAGCTCCCCGAGTACGCCGCGCCTGGCCTCGGGGATATGCGCGGCGGGATCGCCGTCGCTGAAGACGTAATGGTCGAACAGCGTCCGCCAGTTCTGCCGCTCCCTTGCCGGCAATGACGCGAACGCCAGCCGCGCATGCAGCAGCGCGCCCAGCGCCGGCGCAGTTGCGCGGCCTTCGAGTTGCGCCGGTATCCACCAGTAATTGACCAGCGCATTGAGCAGTTCCAGCGATTCGACCTAGTGCCACCAGAGCGGCGGCATGTACAGGGCATCCCCAGGTTCGAGCTCCGCCACCAGCGCGTTCGCCAGCGCCTCACGCAGCTGCGGATATCGCTCAAAGTCCGGCTTGTCGGGGCGCGCCAAGGTGATCGCGGCACCGGTCGGGGCGAAATCCAGCGGGCCGATGTAGAGATTCGCCACCTGCTCGGTCGGGAACAGGGTGAAGCGGCGGCGCCCGCACACGACCACCGCGAGGTTGTGCGATGCGTCGAAATGCGCGGGTGTGGTGACCCGATTGCCGACCCACAGCCGTAGCTGCACCGACGCCGGCAGGCACGGCATCGGATGGGCCTCCGCGAAACCGGGCATGCATTCGGCCACCTGCGCACTTTGCAGCGCGAGCCCGGGCACCGGGCCTTCGACGCGGCTGTAGGCCGCCAGTCGCGTGAGTGCTTCGGTCAGGCTGACCTTGAAGTGGCGATAGTTGAAGCCATCGAGCGTCGCGTCGTAGCCGACCACGCCCTCCGCCTCCGCCGGCATGTGCAGCACATCGACCGGCGTGCCGGCATCCAGCGCCGCCAACGCCTGTGCGAATGCGCTCGGCGAACGCCGTGCTTCCTGCACCAGAGGCCAGTCGCGGCACAGCCCACGCAGCACCAGCGGGCGCGCAGCGGCCATCGCGTCGGCCAGCGGACCTTTCCAGGCATCTGCTTGTTGGCCAGCGTCATGTTCGTCGATGGGCAGGCCCATGCGCTGGCGATCCAGATGGCGTGGCTGCGCGCAGTGTGCGCGACAGGCTTGCGAAACGAAAACGCCGGGACATGCCCGGCGTATCGTGGTTCGAATCAGAGACTACGATCAGAGAAGATGCGCGACGCCGGCGCGTTCTTCTTCCAGCTCGGCCAGGGTCTTGTCCATCGCCGCACGGCTGAACTCGTCGACCGGCAATCCCTCGATGCGAGTGTACTCACCGTTCGCGCAAGTCACCGGAACGCCGTACATCACGCCTTCCGGGATGCCGTAGCTGCCGTCGGACGGCACGCCCATCGTCACCCACTTGCCGTCGGTGCCCAGCGCCCAGTCACGGATGTGGTCGATCGCGGCATTGGCCGCCGACGCGGCGGACGACAGGCCACGCGCCTCGATGATCGCGGCGCCACGCTTGCCGACCTGCGGGATGAAGGTGTTGGCATTCCAGTCGGTGTCGCCGATCTTCTCCATCAGCGACTCGCCGCCAACGGTGGCGAAGCGGTAGTCCGGGTACATCGTCGGCGAATGATTGCCCCACACCACCAGCTTCTCGATGTCGGCAACGGCCACGCCGGCCTTGCTGGCCAGCTGCGACAGCGCGCGGTTGTGGTCCAGGCGCAGCATCGCGGTGAAGTTCTTCGCCGGCAGGTCCGGCGCGGACTTCATCGCAATGTAGGCATTGGTGTTGGCCGGGTTGCCGACCACCAGCACCTTGATGTTGCGGCTGGCCACCTTGTTCAACGCCGCACCCTGCGCGGTGAAGATCTTGGCGTTCTCCAGCAGCAGGTCCTTGCGCTCCATGCCCGGGCCGCGCGGACGCGCGCCGACCAGCAAGGCGTAATCGGCATCCTTGAACGCGACTTCCGCATCATCGGTGCCGACCATGCCGGCCAGCAGCGGGAAGGCGCAGTCTTCCAGTTCCATCATCACGCCCTTCAGCGCGGCCTGGGCCTTCTCCATCGGAAGTTCCAGCATCTGCAGGATCACCGGCTGGTCCTTTCCGAGCATTTCGCCGGAGGCGATGCGGAACAGCAGGGCATAACCGATCTGGCCGGCGGCGCCGGTGACTGCAACTCGAACGGGGGCTTTCATTGGAAATGACTCCTTAAATTTCGTTGTTTTCCTGCTCGTCATTCAAACCAGCTCGGCGAAGAATTCCTGGAGGCGCGCCAGGCCCGGCGCGAGTTGCGGCGTCGGGCAGGTGTAGCTGATGCGCAGCGCGCGCGGCTCGCCGAACGCGGAACCCGGCACGCAGGCCACGCCTTTGGCTTCCAGCAGCACATTGCAGAAGTCGACGTCATTGTCGATCTTCGCGCCGTTGTGTGACTTGCCGAACGCGCAGCTGATGTCCGGGAACACGTAGAACGCACCCTGCGGACGCGGACAGACCACGCCCGGGATCGCGTCCATCACCGCCATCACCTGGTCGCGCTTGGCCTGGAATTCCGCGCACTTCTGCGTCGGTACGTCCTGCGGGCCGGACAGTGCGGCGATCGCCGCGGCGCAGACCACTTCCGGGAGATTGGTGATGTGGTTGGAATTCATCGTGGTCACGGCCTTGGCCACCGATTCCGGCCCGGCCATGAAGCCCACGCGCCAACCCGGCATGCCATAGGTCTTGGACAGCGAGTCGATGAAGATCACCCGATTGCGCAGCTCCGGGCGGACCTGCACGAAGTTCACGTACTCCAGCCCGTCGAACAGCATCCGGTTGTAGATATCGTCGGCGATGATCCAGGTGTCAGGATGCTTCACCAGCACATCCGCCAGCGCGACCACTTCATCGCGTGTGTAGACCATGCCGGTCGGGTTGGACGGGTTGTTGAACAGGAACACCTTCGGCTTGTGCATGGCCAGCGCCTCGTCCAGCTGCACCGGGGTCAGCTTGTAGTCCTGCGATGCCGGGCACGGCAGGGTGACCGCCCTGGCGTTCACGATGTCGGCGATATCGAGGTACGTCGTCCAGTACGGTGCCGGGAAGGCGATCACGTCGCCCTCGTCAAGCAGGGCCTCGGCCAGGTTGTAGATCACGTGCTTGGCGCCGATGCCGGTCGAGCAATTGGCGCGGCCATAACCGGTCAGCCCGATCTGTTCCATGTGCGCGATGAAGGCATCGAGCAGTGCGTCGGGGCCTCGGTTGCTGCCGTACTGGCCGCTGTCCTTGGCCAGCGCCTCACGCGCGGCGGCATAGACATGATCGCCGGGCAGGAAGTTGGGCACGCCGATCGAGAAACTGATGATGTCGCGACCTTCCGCCTTCAGGCGCTTGGCCTTCTCGGCGACCTGCATGATGGCGCTGGGCTTGGCGCGGCCAATGCGCCGGGCGAGTTGAGGCATCGTGGGGGGACCTCGAAAGAGCCGCGTGGCGCGGCAGGACGTGGGCAAGCGACGTGGGGAAAAGCCGCGGGATTTTAACACAGGGCCTACCCCCGGCCGGCCCTCGCCAGCAACAAAAAAAGGCGGCCGAAGCCGCCCTTTCAGATCGCACCGGAACCACTCAGGCGGCGAGAATCTTGTTCCATTCGGCGACCTTGTCGGCCTTCGCGGTCAGTACGGCATCGGTGTCACCCTCGAACTTGACCGAGGTGATCAGGTCGCCCTGCTTCACCGCGTCGACCACGTCCAGGCCCTGGATCACCTTGCCGAACACGGTGTGCTTTCCGTCCAGCCAGTCGGTCTTGATATGGGTGATGAAGAACTGGCTACCATTGGTATTCGGGCCGGCATTCGCCATCGACAGCACGCCGCGCTCGTGCTTCACGCCGTTGTTGGTCTCGTCTTCGAACTTGTAGCCGGGGCCACCAGTGCCACGGCCCTGTGGGCAGCCGCCCTGGATCATGAAATCCGGGATCACCCGGTGGAAATTCAGGCCGTCGTAGAAGCCACGCTTGGCGAGGTTGACGAAGTTGGCGACGGTCAGCGGGGCCTTGTCGGCGAACAACTCGACCTGGATGGGGCCGCGGTTGGTATCGAAAGTGGCGATGAGGGGCATGGAGGGTTCCTTCAGGATCGGTCAGGCGCGAGACGCCCGGGCCGGCTATAATAACTGGCTTCCTTCCCCATCCATCAGTGCCCTGCCGTCTCGTAGACGGTATCCGGGTGCGATTTGACGATCCCGAAACCATGTCCATTGAACGCCTCCGCAACATCGCCATCGTCGCCCACGTCGACCATGGCAAGACCACCCTGGTCGACTGCCTGCTCAAGCAGTCCGGCACGCTCAACGAACGCACGGTGCTGGCCGAGCGCGTGATGGACAGCAACGACCAGGAAAAGGAACGCGGCATCACCATCCTGGCCAAGAACACCGCCATCAACTGGCAGGGCAACCGCATCAACATCGTGGACACCCCGGGCCACGCCGACTTCGGTGGTGAAGTCGAGCGCGTGCTGTCGATGGTGGACTCGGTGTTGATCCTGGTCGACGCGATGGACGGGCCGATGCCGCAGACGCGCTTCGTGACCCAGAAAGCGTTCGCGATGGGCTTCAAGCCGATTGTGGTCGTCAACAAGATCGACCGCCCGGGCGCGCGTCCGGACTGGGTGATCGACCAGGTGTTCGACCTGTTCGACAAGCTTGGCGCGACCAACGAGCAGCTGGACTTCCCGATCGTCTACGCCTCGGCGCTGCATGGCTACGCGAGCCTGGACGACAGCGCGCGCGAAGGCGACATGACCCCCCTGTACGAAGCGATCATGCAGCACGTGGCGCCGCCGCAGGTGGACGCGGATGGCCCGTTCCAGATGCGCATCAGCCAGCTGGACTACAGCAACTTCGTCGGCCTGATCGGCATCGGCCGCATCCAGCGCGGCAAGGTCCGCCGCAACATGCCGGTCAGCGTGGTCGACCGCGAA
>Ga0138256_10007984_pt1 | contig 11149 bp, 8 predicted proteins | sample KNB2016incub_MG_FD_105486 | JGI IMG/M metagenome (GOLD analysis project Ga0138256, IMG submission 105486) | Active sludge microbial communities from wastewater in Klosterneuburg, Austria - KNB2014incub_MG | ecosystem: Engineered > WWTP > Activated sludge > Unclassified | place: Austria...
ACGACGGCGTCGCTGTACTTCGTGCCCGACGTGTTCGGCATCAGCATCATCCAGGGCCGGCTGCAGGACCTCAACGGCGTGCCCGTCGTCGGCATCTGCGAGACGCCGTTCACCGGCACCAACGATCTCGTCAAGCGCATCAGCGATATCGTGATCGCGTCGATCATCATCGTGCTGATCTCGCCGGTGCTGCTCGCCATCGCGGCCGGCGTCAAGCTCAGCTCGCCCGGCCCCGTCATCTTCCGCCAGCGCCGCAACGGCCTCGACGGCAGCGAGATCATCGTCTACAAGTTCCGCTCGATGACGACGCAGGACAACGGCTCGGTGGTGAAGCAGGCGACTCGCAACGACGCGCGCATCACCCCGTTCGGCGCCTTCCTGCGCCGCACCTCGCTCGACGAGTTGCCGCAGTTCTTCAACGTGCTGCAAGGCACGATGAGCATCGTTGGACCGCGCCCGCACGCCGTGGCGCACAACGAGGAGTACCGGCGCCTGATCAAGGCCTACATGGTCAGGCACAAGGTCAAGCCGGGGATCACCGGGTGGGCGCAGGTGAACGGGCACCGTGGCGAAACCGACACGATCGAAAAGATGCAGGCGCGCGTCGAATACGATCTGGAATATCTGCGCAACTGGTCGCTGGGTCTGGACCTCCAGATCATTGTGCGTACCATCCGCCTGGTGTTCTTCGACCGCCACGCCTACTGATGCGCGGCGCCACTCACCCCGCATCCACTGGAGACCTGCGATGAACCAAACCAAGCATATCGTTCGCCTCGCTTTCGTGACCCTCGGCATCGCGGCGGCAGGCACGGTTCATGCGCAGCAGAGTCCGTATTACTTCGGCGCGTCTCAGACGTTCACCCGCGACTCCAACCTGTTCCGGCTTCCCGGCGGCGCGGCGCTCCCGGTCGGCGCGCTCAGCCGCAGCGACACGATCTCCACCACTTCGCTGCTGGCCGGCCTCGATCAGCCGATCGGTCGCCAGCGCCTGTTCGGCGACGTCGCGGTGCGCTACAACCGCTTCGCCGACAACGACCAGCTCGACAACACCGGCTACGGCATCGGCCTGGGCGTCGACTGGGCGACGATCAACCAGCTGTCGGGCACGGTCAGCTACACGGCGTCGCAAACCTTGTCGAGCTTCGCCGATGGCGTCGGGTCGATCACCGAGCCGAACAAGGAACGCAGCCAGCAGTTTCTGGCGCGCGGCCGGCTCGGCGGAGAGTCACTGCTCGCCGTCGAGGCGACGTACATCTTCAGGAAGCGCGACTACTCGGCCACGACGCCTGCCGCGCAGGCCAACGAGTTCGATCAGAACTCGCTCGGTCTGGGCCTGCTGTACCGGCCCAGCGGGCTGCTGACGCTGGGTGCAGGCGTGCGACACACGCGCGGCAGCTTCGATGCGCTGGCCGACGACTTCGATCGCAACGATCTGGACCTGACGGCGGTGTGGATCCCCACCGGGCTGAGCAAGGTCGCCGCGCGTCTGAGCTACAGCAAGGAAGATCACGACGTCACGACGATCCGCGACTTCTCGGGTGCGACGGGCTCGCTCACCTGGGAGTACAAGCCGACGGGCAAGCTGACGTTCATCACGGACCTGATCCGCGACACCGGCGCCGAAGCGAGCTTCGACGGCTACACGTTCAACAACACGAATCCCGCAGGCAACAACAGCCAGATCACTTCCGCGGCCCGCGTGCGCGCTCACTGGGACGCCACCGCCAAGATCGGCGTCGACGCCGGTGCCCGCTACGCGCGGCGCAAGCTGCTCGGCGGCGGCGACGACAAGACCGGCACGCTGACGCTGGCCGCGAACTACCTGGCGACACGCAACATCATGCTGGGCTGCCAGCTCGGCCACGAGAAGCGCGGCGGAGCCACCTCCTACACCGCCAACACGGCGGGCTGCTCGGCCCAGGTGACGCTGCGCTGAGCCGCCGGCGCCGCCTCCATCGACAATGCCCAACGTCCTGCTCACGGGTGCCACCGGATACATCGCCTCCCACACCTGGCTGGCGCTGCAGGAGGCCGGGCATGACGTCGTGGGCATCGACGACTTCTCGAACAGCTCTCCGGCGGTTCTCGAACGACTCCAGCGCCTGTGCGGTCGCGCGCCCGTATTCGAACGGGTCGACGTGTGCGACGAGGCGTCGTTGCGGCAGGTCTTCGACGTGCACGACATCGACGCCGTCGTGCACTTCGCAGCCTTGAAAGCCGTCGGCGAGTCGCGGCAGCGGCCACTGGACTACTACTCGACGAACATCGGCGGACTGCTGACGCTGTGTCGCGTGATGCGCGACCGCGGTTGTCGCACGCTCGTGTTCAGTTCCAGCGCGACGGTCTACGGCGAGGCGCCGCAGCAGCCGATCCGCGAAGACTCGCCGCTGTCGTACACGAACCCCTACGGCGCCACGAAGTTGTTCGGCGAATCGATCCTGCGAGATCTGGCGGCCGCCGACGAGAACTGGGCGATCGCCTGCCTGCGCTACTTCAATCCGATCGGCGCGCACGAGAGCGGGCTGATCGGCGAGGACCCGCGCGGCGAGCCGGCGAACCTGCTGCCCTACATCGCCCAGGTCGCCGTGGGCCGCCGCGATCGCCTGCGCATCTTCGGCAACGACTACGACACGCCCGACGGCACGGGTGTGCGCGACTACATCCATGTCGTCGACCTCGCCGAGGGACACGTCGCCGCGCTGCGCCGGTTGGCTGAACAGCGGCGCTCGCTGACCGTCAACCTCGGCACCGGCATCGGCTACAGCGTGCTCGACGTGGTGCACGCCTACGAGCGCGCCTGCGGACGCAGCGTGCCCTGCGAAGTCGTCGCGCGCCGCCCCGGCGACGTGGCACGCTGCTATGCCGACCCGACGCTGGCGCGCGAGCTGCTCGGCTGGCGCGCGCGGCGCGATCTGGACGCGATGTGCGCCGACAGCTGGCGCTGGCAATCGTCGAATCCCCGGGGATACGCGGCCTGAAGCCGAGTCGTCCGCGGCCCTCCTTCGTCTGAACCTTCATCCATGAACAAGACCGCACTGATCACGGGCATCACGGGCCAGGATGGCGCCTACCTCGCAGAGCTGCTGCTCGGCAAAGGCTATCGCGTGCACGGCATCAAGCGCCGCAGCAGCCTTTTCAACACCGACCGAATCGATCACCTCTACCAGGATCCGCACGTCGACGACCAGCGTCTCGTGCTGCACTACGGGGACCTGACCGACTCGACGAACCTGATCCGCATCGTGCAGCAGGTGCAGCCCGACGAGATCTACAACCTCGCGGCGATGAGCCACGTCGCAGTGTCCTTCGAGACGCCCGAGTACACCGCCAATGCCGACGGCATCGGCACGCTGCGCATCCTCGAGGCGATCCGCATCCTCGGCCTCGAGAAGAAGACGCGTTTCTACCAGGCGTCGACGTCCGAGCTGTACGGCCTCGTGCAGGAGATCCCGCAGAAGGAAACCACGCCGTTCTACCCGCGCAGCCCGTACGCCGTTGCCAAGCTCTACGGCTACTGGATCACGGTGAACTACCGCGAGGCCTATGGCCTGTACGCCTGCAACGGCATCCTGTTCAACCATGAGAGCCCGCTGCGCGGCGAGACCTTCGTGACGCGAAAGATCACGCGCGCCGTCGCCCGCATCGCGCTGGGGCTGCAGGACTGCCTGTACCTCGGCAACCTGAGCGCGCTGCGCGACTGGGGCCACGCCAAGGACTATGTCGAGATGCAGTGGCTGATGCTGCAACAGGAGCAACCCGAAGACTTCGTCATCGCCACCGGCGTGCAGTACAGCGTGCGCCAGTTCGTCGAGTTCGCGGCGCGCGAGCTCGGCATCACCGTGGCGTTCGAGGGCGAAGGCGTCAAGGAGGTCGGCCGCGTCGTCAAGGTGGAGGGCGACAAGGCGCGCGTCAAGCCGGGCGAGGTCATCGTGCGCGTCGATCCGCGCTACTTCCGCCCGACCGAAGTCGAAACGCTGCTCGGTGACCCGACCAAGGCCAAGCAGAAGCTCGGCTGGACGCCGAAGACATCGCTGGCCGAGCTGGTCGCCGAGATGGTCAACGCCGACTACACGGCGGCGCGACGCGACAGCCTGGTCAAGCTCGCCGGCTTCCAGGCCTACGACTACAACGAGTGACGTCACCCGCCATGGACACCGCATCGCGCATCTACGTTGCTGGGCACCGCGGGCTGGTCGGATCGGCGATCGTCCGCAACCTGCAGGCCAGGGGCTACGGTTCGCTGATCCTGCGCACGCACGCCGAGCTCGACCTGACCGACACGGCGAGCACCGAAGCCTTCTTCGCCGCCGAGCAGCCGCGATACGTCTTCCTCGCCGCCGCGAAGGTGGGCGGCATCGTCGCCAACAACAGCTATCCGGCCGAGTTCATCCGCGACAACCTGGCGATCCAGACCAACGTCATCCACGCGGCGTGGAAGTCGGGGGTCGAGCGGCTGCTGTTCCTCGGCTCGAGCTGCATCTATCCTCGCCTCGCGCCGCAGCCGATGAAGGAGTCGTGCCTGCTGACCGGCCCGCTCGAGCCGACCAACCGCCCGTACGCGCTGGCCAAGATCGCCGGCATCGAGATGTGCTGGAGCTACAACCGCCAGTTCGGCACGCGGTATCTCGCGGCGATGCCGACCAATCTGTACGGCCCCGGCGACAACTACCACCCGGAGAACAGCCACGTCATCCCGGCGCTGCTGCGCAAGTTCCACGACGCCCGGGAACGCGGCGACGCCGTCGTGTCGGTGTGGGGCACGGGCACCCCGCGGCGCGAGTTCCTTTACAGCGACGACATGGCCGACGCCTGCGTCCACTTGATGAACCTGCCGGACGACCGCTATGCCGCGCTGCTCGGCAGTGACGAGTCCGTCACCGGCCGGTTCGAGCCGCCGTTGGTCAACATCGGCGTCGGCGACGACATCACGATCGCCGAGCTGGCGTCGCTGGTGCGCGAGGTGGTCGGTTTCCGCGGCGACATCCGCTACGACGCCTCCAAGCCCGACGGCACGCCGCGCAAGCTGATGGACGTGAGCGTGCTGTCCGGCGCCGGCTGGAAAGCGTCGACGCCGCTGCGCGTGGGGCTCGCGAGCGCGTATCGCGAGTTCCTGCAGACGCTCGCCTGACGACTGGGTATCCGACATGAAGACTCAGACCCAGGCCGCGCAGATCGCCGTCCTGCCCGTGCTGATGGCCGGCGGTTCCGGCACGCGACTGTGGCCGCTGTCGCGGGCGCAGTATCCGAAGCAGTTTCTCGTCCTCTCGGGCGACTGCAGCCTGTTCCAGCAGGCGACGCAGCGGCTCGCCGGACTCGCGACCGCCGACATCGCGGTGGCGCCCCCGCTCATCGTGGGCAACGAGGAGCACCGCTTCCTGGTGCTCGACCAGCTGCGCGAGCTGCGTGCCGATCCCGCCGCGGTACTGCTCGAGCCGATGGGCCGCAACACCGCGCCGGCGCTGACGATGGCGGCGCTGCACGCCGAAGACAGCGGCAGAGACCCGATCCTCGTCGTGTCGCCTGCCGACCAGACTGTGGTCGACACCGCAGCATTCACGACGGCCTTGCAGCGCGCCGTGCGCGCCGCGGCCGGCGGCTCGATCGTCATCCTCGGCATCACGCCCGACCGGCCCGAAACCGGCTTCGGCTACATCCGCACCGCGGCCGGCGAGCCGGAACGGCGCGTCGCGCAATTCGTCGAGAAACCCGACGCGGCTACGGCCCGACGTTACGTCGACGAGGGCTGCTACTTCTGGAACAGCGGCATGTTCGTGCTGCGCGCGTCGCTCTGGCTCAGCGCGATCGACAAGTTCCGCCCCGACATCGCAGCAGCGTGTCGCCGTGCATGGAGCGCACGCGCCGTCGACGCTGCGTTCGTGCGCCCGGATCGCGACGCCTTCGCCGCGATCCCCGCCGAATCGATCGACTACGCCGTGATGGAGAAGTGCCCGGCAAGCGAGTTCGACATCCGCATGGTCGTGCTCGACGCCGGATGGTCCGACCTCGGCGCGTGGGACGCCGTCTGGCAGGTCGGCCGGCGCGATGCGCAGGGCAACGTCGCCGTCGGCGACGCCCTCGTCGAAGACAGCCGGCAGTGCCTCGTGCAGGCGACGAGCCGCCTCGTCAGCGTCGTCGGTCTCGACGACGTGGTCGTCGTCGAGACGCCCGACGCGGTGCTGGTGACGCGCCGCGAGCGCAGCCAAGACGTGAAGAAGATCGTCGCGAGACTCGACCGCGACGGTCGCACCGAGCAGACGCTGCATCGTCAGGTGCACCGGCCCTGGGGCTCGTACGACGGCATCGACGCCGGCCCGCGATTCCAGGTCAAGCGCATCGTCGTCAAGCCAGGTGCTTCGCTGAGCCTGCAGATGCATCACCATCGGGCCGAGCATTGGATCGTCGTCACCGGCACGGCCGAAGTCACTTGCGGAGACCGCAAGATGCTGCTGACCGAGAACCAGAGTACCTACATCCCGCTCGGCGAGGTCCACCGCCTGGCCAATCCCGGCAAGGTCCCGCTGGAACTGATCGAAGTGCAGTCCGGGAGCTACCTCGGAGAAGACGACATCGTGCGCTTCGAGGACACCTACGGCCGCACCAGCTGAACCAGTGCGGCCGCGAGCAACAGCACCGCCCAAGAAGAGGAATACATTGTGTCTACGATTGCGGTCATCGGTCTCGGATACGTAGGGCTTCCGCTCGTGATCGAGTTCGGCAGGAAGATGCGAACAATCGGCTTCGATATCGTGCAGGACAAGGTCGCCAAGTGCCGTGCCGGCACCGATCCCTCCAAGGAGATCCCGGACGCCGACATGGCGCTCGCCGAGTTCGCCGAGTACACGAACGATCCCGCCGCGCTGCGCGAGGCCGACTTCATCCTGGTCGCGGTCCCGACCCCGGTCGACGAGGCGCACCGTCCCGACTTCGGGCCGCTTGCCGGAGCCAGCCGCACGATCGGGCCGCATCTCAAGCGCGGCGCCATCGTTGTATACGAGTCCACCGTCTATCCGGGGGCGACGGAAGAGGTCTGCATCCCGCTGCTCGAGGAGACCTCCGGGCTGCGATGGAAGCGCGACTTCTTCGTCGGCTACAGCCCCGAGCGCATCAATCCAGGTGACCGCGAGCACATGCTGACGAACGTCGTCAAGGTGGTGTCCGGCGACACGCCCGAGACGCTCGAGAAGGTCGCCGCGCTGTACGAGACGGTCGTCAAGCCGGGCGTGCACCGCTGCAGCAGCATCAAGGCGGCCGAGGCCTGCAAGGTGATCGAGAACACGCAGCGCGACCTGAACATCGCGCTGATGAACGAGCTGGCGATCATCTTCGACCGCATCGGCATCGACACCACCGAGGTACTCGAGGCGGCCGGTACGAAATGGAACTTCCTCAAGTTCCGGCCAGGCCTGGTCGGCGGACACTGCATCGGCGTCGACCCGTACTACTTGACCCACAAGGCGGAGATGCTGGGCTATCACCCGCAGGTGATCCTCGCCGGGCGCCGCATCAACGACGGCATGGGAAAGTTCATCGCCGAGCAGACAGTCAAGCAGATGATCGCCGCCGGCAGCTACGTCAAGGGCGCGCGCGTCAACGTACTCGGCCTGACGTTCAAGGAGAACTGCGCCGACCTGCGCAACAGCAAGGTGGTGGACATCATCAACGAACTCAGAACCTACGGAATCGAGGTCTGCTGTCACGACCCCGAGGCCGACCCGGCCGAGGCGATGCACGAGTACGGCGTCGAACTGAAGCGCTGGGACGACCTTCCGCGCGCCGACGCGATCGTCGTGGCCGTCGCCCACAAGGCCTTTTCCCAGCTCGGGCCGGAGGAGTACTGCCGTAAGCTAACGAAGGGAGGTTGCATCGTCGACGTCAAGTCGAGCATCGACGCGGCAGCGGTAGCCGAGGCCGGCCTGCGGGTCTGGAGGCTCTGACGGCCACTCGATCGGGTGGCCCGGAGGACGATCGTGCAATTTGGCACTTCACGACGCAGTCCGCGGGGTCGAGACTATCTATTCAGTTTGCACACGAGGATGAATCATGTATTGCGATGCGCGTCAAAGTAGCGACGGCATGGTGGCCAGTGCGACCGTGTGCATCATCGGTGGCGGTGCGGCAGGCATCACCATGGCGCGCGAGTTCGAGCGGCGCGGCATCGACACGATCCTCCTCGAGAGCGGCGGCTTCCGGCCCGACTCCAGCACGATGGATCTCTACCGCGGCGAGAACGTAGGCATTCCCTACGAGTTCGGCGATGGCTTCCGCAGTCGGCTGCTCGGCGGCGGCAGCAACTGCTGGGGCGGCTGGTGCCGGCCCCTCGATGCCGAGGACCTGCAGCATCGCGAGTGGATCCCGCACACCGGCTGGCCCTTCGACCTGTCGGAGCTGATGCCGTACTACGAGCGCGCGCATCCCGTGCTGCGGCTCGGACCGGTCAACTACGACATCGAGCATTGGGTGTCGGCGATCAATCGCCCGGACGTCCGGCGCATGCCGTTACCGAGCGGAGAAGTCATCGACAGCGTGTCGCAGTTCAGCACGCCCATGCGGTTCGGCAAGACCTATCGGCGTCACCTGAAGAACGCGCGCCACGTGCGTGTCTTCCTCTGGGCCAACGTCGTCGACATCGAGACGGACCACACCGGGCAGACGGTCACTCGCGTCCACGTCAAGACGCTGACAGGCCGAAGCATGATGGTCGAGGCGCGCCACTTCGTGCTCGCTACGGGTGGCATCGAGAACGCGCGCATCCTGCTCGCCTCCCACAAGACGCATGCCAACGGGCTGGGCAACGCCAACGATCTGGTCGGCCGCTACTTCATGGATCACCCCCGGCTCCAGCTGGGCAAGATCAAGCTGCGCGAGCCTTGGCGGCGCAATCGCCTCTACGACATCATGTTTCACTATCTGGACCGCACGGTCTCGGCGAACGGAACGCACGTCGCGGCACAGATGACGATCTCCCACGAGGTGCAGAAGCGCGAAGGCCTGCTCAACGGTCGCATCTGGTTCTGGTCCATCTTCCCAGGCGAAGGCACCGCACCGGCCGAGGCCCTGGTCCGCATGAAGCACCGGCTCCACGCCAAGGTGGATCCGCATCACAGTTTCCTCGGTGACCTCGCAACGATCGCGCGCGAACCTTGGTACGCGCTCAATTTCATCGCCGCCCGGCAACTCAGACCCCTGGGATTCCTGAAGGAGATGCACTTCCAGATGATCAAGGAAGCGCGCTTCCAGATGATCTGCGAGCCCACGCCGAATCCCGACAGCCGCGTGCAGCTGTCGACTTCGCGCGATGCGCTGGGCGTCCCGCGGGCGCGCGTCGACTGGCGACTCGGCGACCAGGTCAAGCACACGTTCGATCGCTCGCTGGCCATCGTCGCGAAGGAGCTCGAAGCCGCCGGAGTCGCCGATGTCGAGCTCGACCCTCCGTTGATCGACCGGTCATGGCCCGAGTCGCTGGAGGGCACGTGGCACCACATGGGCACCACGCGGATGCACGACTCGCCGCGCGAGGGTGTGGTCGACCGCAACTGCCGCGTCCACGGCATGTCGAACATGCACGTCGCGGGCAGCTCCGTGTTTCCGACGGCAGGCGCGAATTTCCCCACGTTCACGCTGGTCGCGCTGGCCCTGCGACTCGCCGACCGGATCGCGGCCGAGCTGAACAGCCCCGACAGCGTGGCCAGCATTTCGCTTGGTCGCGCGGAGTCCTGCGCGCCAGCCGTCTCGGAACTGTGCGACGCCGCGGGTTGAGGCCGGCCCAGTCCTGCATCGGCCGCTGCGGCGGCCCGGAGTAACTCGTTGCGCATCGCCATCATCGGTCCCTTCGCAGGCCCTTCACTGTCCGCCCAGTTCGAGTTCACCGGTGGGGCGCCGCTGCCTGCGGGCTATCCCGGTGCACCACTGATGACAGTGCTGGCCAAGGCATTGGTCGACAGGGGTCACGACGTCGCCGCGATCTCCACCGACTATCCAACACCCGTTGCCGAGCTGGAGCCGTTCCGGGCGTTCCGGGCGCGTCGCCTGACGGCCTATTTCTGCCCCCAACGCCCGCACTCATTCCGCTCCAGCGAGGGCCGGCACGGGCGCGCGCTCGACCTGTTCCGCTGCGAGCGCGACTGGCTGTCGGCGGCGATCGCCGACTATGCGCCCGACGTCATCCACGCCCATTGGACCTACGAGTTCGCATGGGCGGCGCTCGACAGCGGGATCCCGACGGTGGTGACGGCGCACGATTCGCCGCGCAAGGTCGTGCGCTTCATGCCGAGCCTGTATCGCATCGCCCGCTATCTCATGGCGCGCAGGGTAATGCCGCGTTGCACTCATCTGACGGCGGTCTCGCCCGATCTGGCGGCCGACGTGCGGCGACTGACAAGCACCCCAGTCACGGTTGTCGCCAACCCCATCGCGAACGCGATCCGCGATGGAGCCGGCTGCAGTCCGCAGGCGTTCTCTGGCAAGACGCTGATGATGGTGCTCAACGGCTGGAACGACCTGAAGAACGGCGCGATCGCGCTGCGGGCGTTCGCGCGGGCGCGAAGCATCGATCCGGCGCTCAAGCTCGTCTGCTTCGGCGCGGGCTACGAACCGCGCGGCAACGCGCAGCGCTGGGCCCAGCGTCGTGGCTTTGCCGACGGAGTCGAGTTCCGTGGCCCGGTGCCACACGACACGGTCCTGCGACAGATGCGCGAGAGCGCGGCACTCGTCCACCCGTCGCGATGGGAGGCCTGCTGTATGTCGATCGCCGAGGCAATGAGCGTCGGCCTGCCGGTGATCGCCGGCCGCCACACCGACGGCGTGTCCTGGCAACTCGATGACGGCCGGGCCGGCGTGCTGGCCGACGTGACGAAGGTCGATGACATCTCGCGGGCCATGATCACCCAGACGCGCGACGAGCGGGCCTGGCGCGAGATGTCTACGACCGCCCGTGCACGAGCGCGCCAGCTGTTCAATGTGGATCAGGTCGTCGGCCAGTACGTTGCGCTCTACCACGCTGCGCTGGACTCGGCCGCAACGGAGTCCGTATCGCGCGCGGTGCACCCGTAGCCGCGGGTGCCCCCACGACTGCAGGATTTCGGGGGCATGCCGGCATCGCCACACTCGCCGAGGGGAGACCCGATTCGGCGGGTGCGTCGCGCACAGC
>Ga0138256_10007985_pt1 | contig 11149 bp, 13 predicted proteins | sample KNB2016incub_MG_FD_105486 | JGI IMG/M metagenome (GOLD analysis project Ga0138256, IMG submission 105486) | Active sludge microbial communities from wastewater in Klosterneuburg, Austria - KNB2014incub_MG | ecosystem: Engineered > WWTP > Activated sludge > Unclassified | place: Austria...
CTATTGCTGGGCGTTTTTTATATAATTTGGTGACTCACATTCCTGCCAGTACTCCACAATCTTAACGATTACCTTTTTTATTTTTTCATAACTGGTTGGCTTGACAAAGAACCCCTGAATCGACCTTGAATACGCGTCGATTACATGCTTCTGCTCGGCACTCGTAGAAAAGAAAAGATAAGGGATCGATTTTAACCTTAAATCTTCATTATTGTGAATTTTTTCCCGCAACTCCATTCCACTCAACTTGGGCATATTGATGTCAGAAAGGACAAGAAATGGCTCAATATCGGTGTCCGTCAAATACTCCAAAGCCTTTATGCTGTCGCCAAAGAAAATAAGTTCATTGTTGTAATTAAGTTCTTTAAAGATATCCTGTAAAATCTCTTGGTCGTCCATGTCGTCTTCAATTATGACAATCGGGCCAGCTTTGTTCATTGTGCATTTTTTTAGTTTGCAAAGTTACACGCCTTTTCCAAGCAGGAGAATACTTTTTAAAATTTGAGAGATACAATTTCCAGTTAGATCGGGTTTAATTACGAGATAAAACGCTCGATGAATGCTGTAACCTACTTTCAATTTCTTTGCGGAATAAATCGTTTTTTTAGTTATAAACGAACTGGCTCGTTACCACTGAACTGGTATTGACTCTTATCCTTGCCCAGTTTGCATCATAACCATCGGGAAAGGTATAGAAGGCGTATAAACCGGGCTTTACTTTTATAGTGGTGTAACCATTCCATTCTCCATTCCCTAAGAAGTCAATTTCAATAGAAAATTCAACCTCATTTTTACCTTTGTTATTAAAGTGGACGGTTTTCTTATCAAATCCCTTAAGTAAAAACGGATCGGATATATCTCCTGATCCAACGGAATCGTTTAACCATACCGCACCCCATCCTTCGGGTTTGCCGTAATTCCATAAATCGTCGATATTCTGAAAAAGTAACCCTGATTGTGGTTGCCCTACTCCGTGATCAGTTTGGTCTCCTGCCATGACAAACATCCCCCGCCAAAAACAAAAATCAGGAACAATTCTTAAATGATAAGAGATGGGTTTGATACCCCAAACATTACCTCCGTAAGTCATCATTGGAAGTTCATAAAATATACCAAATACATCCATCAGAAATCGTTCTGTTTGCACTTCCCGTATTCTCATCCATTCGGTATTCCAGGCATGATCAAAGGACTGACTCCCTTTAGGCAGACGGTATCTTTTCCATTCTTTTGTACGATCATTATAACATTTTAATATAACTGATCTGTCATCCCAACCCGTTGCAAAGATGGGATTTCCATAGACTGATTTCCCTTTGAATTGATATGAATTTTTACCGCCGATACCTATAAATGCAGTCCTTTCTAAAATCACCCATTTCCCTTTTTTACCATCCCATTCCGCAAGTCTGCCAGCAAATGACTCCCGCAGAAAATCTCGTTCATCGTATGAATTATTGGCCACCACTACCCTGCCATTGCCGGTATAACCATCTTTAAAGTGAACATAGCCTGTTCCTGGTATCTCTAATTCCTTAACTAGATCAAATAACTCAACTACTTTAAGTGAGTTCACATCGCATTCAAAAAACAAACCTTCCATTGTAAGAAAATAAACTTTATTATCAGGGTCCGTCAAATGTTCCATAGTTGCCGCCAATCTATGCTTGGACAATTCCTGACTCGTCCGTACTTTCCCACTCCTATCAATAAAATGAGGTCCAATAATTGCTTGTTCCGAGGGGTTATGTATAATTCTATTGGCATAAGTGCCTGTAACACTTTGAGGGTGTTTTTTCATGGTCATATTGTCACTTATCTCATACAGGCCTAGTCCACTTCCCTGAATATGCGCTACATAACCAATCATCCAAAGTTTATCCGCCCAGGGTATTAATGCCCCTATTCCACTTTCACTTCGCCCTTTATCGGAGGCGCCCAGTATCGTTAAATTGGGAAATACGCCGTTAATGTTAATTGGTGTTTCAGCTGAGCTATCCTGGTGGATAACTACCTGAGTGTATCCCGTTTTTAGAATAAAAGTTGAAAACAATCCGAGGAGTCCTAAAAATTTTAAACCATTGACAATCATAATATTATTCTATTATTTTAACTTGTTTATTATCCTCTGGGCTTTCGGAAGGTGGACATTAACATATCACCGCCCGGCTGACTGAGAGGCTAAATTTATGCTAAATGTTGCTGCTTTGCACCCGCTTTTTATAATAATGTTATTGATGAAATGGATTGGGTTTTATCCGCACAGAGGTATGATTTGGCTTCCACTATTTATTGAGCAATCATTTATTCCCCTTGTATTTGCCTAAGATCCAACTGTACCCGTCTCCACTTTTCCGGCCCGTCTGTAATTGGCCATAATCACTCCGTTTGGTGTCACGGTGCTCTCCATTAGCTTGAATGCTGCTGATATTGCACCATTATCAAACAACTTTTTTCCTTTACCAAGCGTCAGGGGGAAAATTTTTAGCCAGAGTTCGTCCACTAAATCATTTTTGAGCAGGGTCTGAACAAGCTTGCTGCTACCCCATATTTTAATGTCAGCACTTGTTGATCCGGAAAGCTTGACGGATTTGAGTTTTTTAATATCTGATACGGTTCTGAGGACTACTGAGTTTTTCCACCCGAGTACAAGCGGGTCTGACTTTTTCAAGGTCCTGGACACTACATATTTAGTGACCTCGTTTATGCCAGGCCATCCATCCGAATGTTTAGGCAGTAGTTGGCCCAAATCTCAAATGTTTTTCTACCCAATAAAAGATCAGCAGGCTTCATATGATCTTTTAAGACCTTATTAAATACATCATCACCATACGATACAATCCAACCGCCATATTTGAAACCGCCAGAGGTATCCTCTTTAGGCCCCCCAGGTGCTTGTATTACCCCATCCATGGTCATAAATGCTAAAACAATTATTTTTCTCATCGTATTACAATATCTATTTTTGTATACAAATTTCATCGAAAAAATGAAGACAAATCCAGCTTGTTTACGACAATAGTAGGGCTCAATGCGACAACTTTTGAGATAAAATTAGATTGTCGATGCTGCAATTGCATCGCCACGCACGTTTCATGAAAGCAAATGGCAATCAAATTTCTTCCATATATTTTACTTGATTTTAAACATATTTGAGCATTGGGGCTGCCTCCATCGGATTGAGTCCATTAGCCGCCCATGCTATTGGCTTATTCTGGTTTAATTGGTTCAAACAATCCATATCATTGCTGGGAATTACGAAATCAAATACATTAAAATTTTCCCGAATGCGTTCGGGTTTACAGCTTTTTGTCAAAACAGAATAACCATGCTGCAAGCCCCACCTCAATAACAATTTGGCTTCCGACACTTTTAACCTAGCGGCAATCTCTTTAGTAACTAATTGGCATTCTTTTTTTATATCGGAAAGAACTTCACCGCCTTGCCCTTCCTCAGCTCGCCAGGTCGAAAGAGGAGCAAGTGAGCTATAGGCTATGGGAGCAATTGAATTTTCTTTCATATAGTGGGTTAAACCAACCTGCGCGCAAATGGGATGAAATTCTACCTGGTTTGCCTCAGGTTTAGCAAAGCCTGCATCGATCATCTCTTTAATTCTCTCTTCATTATAGTTGGAGACTCCAATATGCCTGGTCAGCCCCAATTTTTTTAGTTCTACCAAAGCCCTCCACTGTTCCAGTCTGAGTTCTGCCAGTGGAGCATGTATAAGGTAAAGGTCAATGTAGTCAAGCTGAAGTTGTTTAAGTTGGTTTTTACAAGTTTCAATGGTTTGATCAAAGGTTTTTTCCGGTGCCCCCCACTGTTTAAATCCAGGAAAAAGTTTTGTGGTTACAAAAATTTCCTCCCTGGCAACTCCGGCTGCCTTTATACCTTTCCCGGTACCTTCTTCATTATTATAGCCCTCGGCTGAATCAATATGTCTAAATCCTACTTTAAGTGCTTCTATTACAGACAATTCAGCCTGTCCGCTCGATAACTGGTATGTGCCAAATCCCACCAGAGGCATGCCTATGCCATTTCTTGAGGTCTGTGTTTTTTCCGTCAATTGTTTTTCCATTGCTTTGTATTTTAAAAGTTATAATACAAAGCTGAGCATTCAAGCGCGTCCTAATACAACCTCAATCAAACAGGAAATGACCAATTTCAAAGGTTCATTAACTATTTATTCGTTTTTCTATAAACTGACGGGGTAAGATGGGTATGCTTTTTGAAAAAACGGCTAAAATGAGTTGGTTCGCTGAAGCTCAATTTATAGGCTATTTCCTTTGTGGAATAAGCTGTGCTTGTTAAAAGGGTTTTGGAAACAATGACCATCCGTTTGGAAATCCAATCATTTACCGTCCTGCCTGTTTTACTTTTGATAACCGAGTTCAAATAATTAGGGTGCAAATTCAATTTCTCAGCAAAAAAGGCGACTTGCAGTTTATTATCGTTTTCCTCGTTTTCCAAAAGTTTTTTAAACTCCGATTCCAATAGCTGCTTGAAAGATTTAACAATTTGAGAATTTCTGGTTCCTTCATCTAACGGATTGTAGTTGGACCAAAATTTTTCCTTTATTTTAAAAAGCAAAATCAAAAAAAGATTTCCCAGTATTTTGTTTTTGTATTTAGAATCTTTGCTGTATTCGCTTAATATTTGCTTATAAAAAAAAACAAATTCTTCGAAATCACTTTGAGAAGGTTTTTGTGGAGGGACTATTTCAGCCAGCAGGAAAGGAAATTCCCCGAAAATTTCCGGATGTACGTTTTCCCGCAGAAAATTTTCATTTAAAGTTATGATAAACGCTTCTTTTGATTCATTTAATTCGTAAGATTTAATATGCCCCGGATTCGTAAAGTAGATAGTACCGGGACCGAAAGGGAATTTGTTGTCATCGATATAATAAATCCCTGAACCTTCTATTGTTAGAATGAAAGAGAAGTAGTCTGCCCGCAAATTGGGCGATTTGAACGGAACTTGAGGATGGATATCGGGAATACTAAGAATGGTAAAATCTAGTTCTTTCTCAAAGCGTAATCCAAGGGTGTGAAATAAGTCAGAAATACTATGATGTATAATGATTTCCATATTTTATAACCGTCCGTGCTTAATTTTCTTTTCTTTCCTTTTTGGTTTGGGCTCCGGTAATTCCTTTACTGAAATTCTGATCAACTCACTCAGCCAATCACTGTCCTCAATTTTATCTTCAATCAGAAAACTTGGTTTAGCTCCCGGATAAGGGGGTGATTCGATTACCTTGCCTATGTAGGTTCGTCCTGAATTGGTAGGCTTTATGAATAGCTTGTTATCGCAAATAAGTCCAACTATTTTTCCGTCCGAGTAAATAGCATATTCCCCAAACATTTTTTTTGTAATAATTTCTCCTGCATCTTTGATTTGGTCAGTGACAAAATCCACAAATTTCTGTGTAGAAGCCATAATTATAATTTGTATATTTTCTTATATTTTTCATACCATTCTTCACCCATACCGCATTTGTGGTGTGCCATGTCTTTTTGCCTGTATTGGTTTGTAGATTTGCCAAGGGCGGGTCTATTGGCTTCCCCAAGCTTCGGGACTGCCAAACTGGGTGAAATGAAATGAAGGCAGGTCTGTTGCACACATCCTGAAGTATAAGTATCGGGACTCTCTAATTGCAAAGTGATATTGCTGACAGTGGCTCTTATTGCCATTTTCTACCAAGTTTAATCACTTTTCCAATCTCTTGTTGATCCGTTGCTTCACCTTTGTCGTCAAAATTGTCCGGGTAAAAGCTAGCAAAGACATCACCTAAATAGTAATGAAGACCCCAACCAATATCACTTGTATCGCTAACAACCTTTCCTGCCCGGTCTGCAAATTTATCAAGCAAACTTTCCTTTTTCATTAGTGTCAATGCAGCAACATAAGTTGTCTCCATACTTGAATAAAAACCTTCGTCAAGATCTCCAAAATCGTTTGTAAACTTTATACCTGTCTCAACGTAATACAGCATTAGATCAGCAAGCCATATCGGGGAAGGTCCCAGTTTTTTGAAGTTGCGAATTGCTTGTTTGCCGTCTTTGAGATTGTACTTATAGCCCCGTGTGGGATAAAACGCTTCAAATACTTTGTACCGGTATTTGTTGAATAATTCTTTCTCATCAGGATTTATATAAAAATCGAAAAACTCTTTTACAGATTTGTTCTTTTTATACAATTCGGCAACAAGGTCAATTAGTTTGTTCTTGTCAAGTTTTTTAAGTTCATTTTTTATGTCAGTCAGTCCCATGTTCCTTAGATGTTATGGTCGTATAAACATTGGCTTAGGTTTTGTTTATGCCGACTTGTGATTTCGAAGCTCGTCAATATCCTAACTAGCCGTACGAAAATAAGAAAACAAAACTTCAAAATTTAAACAATATCCAGTACCTCCAAAGGGCTTTGTCTAAGGATTTTTCGGTATCCGAGAGGTGCGTCGACACACCAGTCTGCAGCCAGGCAGGTGCGGATTACAGTGGTTTTAGGGAGTTTACGGTTAAGCTGGCATAAAATAAGTAAATCCACCCTTGTAGAAATGATTATATATTCGCCGTCCACCCCCTGAAGGTCACCATTTCCATTCTGATCAAAACCATTGCTACCTCAAACAGTTAAACTTCAGGAAGAGAGTTTATTTCATCCCTTCTTCCAGGGCATCAACCAATTCCTGATCGAAGTTATGGAGCCTCCTTGTCCCGGGTTCAAATTTTGCCTGGCATAAATTCGCAGCTATCTAATGGTCAGTGGTCAGTTGGGATCCTGATCAGGACTTATTCCTGTTTTTTAAATTTCACCCAAAAGGGTAAGAATAAATTCAAGCCGCATAGGATATTTTTGAGCTTTTTAAAACTGATTTTAGATGAAGTACATTTTAATATTCGGCATATCACTTATTTTTCAAATCACCCTTTTTTCACAGAGAAGGTTTGATCTAAAAATAATAAGCGAATCAAGGCAACGTGAAGCTATCGTTTCTGTGCCCACCACTCCTCCTCCGGCAGAGGGTTACCCCATCGTTTTTATGTGTCATGGCACCTCCGGAGAGGCGACCAATTATTACAACCCGGTTGGCTGGAAGGAATTGGGACAAGCTGAAAATTTTATTACAATATTCCCATCAGCCCTGGTATGGTGCTACAATGATAAAAGAGATGATAACAAAGAGAAACATCTTTCAAAATTTGTATGCGGAGATTTAGTGGATCAGGTCTGTGAAGAAGATTCGAATAAATTAATCAGTGATATCCTTTTCTTTAAAAAATTAATTCAGCTGGTTTCGGATACACTTAAAGTAAATCCTAAAAAGATATTTATGAGTGGGTTTTCAAACGGAAGCTCTATGGCGCATAAAATCTCTATGGAAACCACTGATGTTTTCTCGGCTTCAGGGGGTTCCAGTGCGTCTTTACATTCCCTTGACTCGACTACCCCATATCCACGAAGGATACCCATGCTATATATGTTAGGCACAAAAGATGACCGGTACCTCAGTGACCTGTTTCCGGTTGAATTACCATTCGGCGGGGATTCCACCTTGTTGTATCTGCAGGTAAGCATTCGAAGAGCCCTTATTTGCCAGGGTCTTACGGAAGAGTTCAGCAAAATAGAAACCCCCGTAAGTCATATCTATACCTGGAATACCTGCAGGTCAGGTGAAACTTGTGCCCCCTACGTTTTTATGCTCAATAAGGATCAATTACACGAGTTTCCCAATGGTCAAAATCATCCTGTCAACGCACCTAAACTCCTTTGGAATTTTTTCAATAATCCCCCGGTAGTCAGGATGACCACTCCAGTGCACGAGCTAAAACAACCAGATTGGGATATTTCTTTCTTTCCCAATCCGACCTCCGATTATATGTATTTCAAAGCAAATGGGCCAATTTCAGGTCCGGGGCAATTAAAAATTATCAATCTTTCCGGTGAAGAAATGGTTCAATATAAAGTATCAACCGAAGGAATCAGGATTATGGATATTAAAAGTTGGCCTGCCGGCATCTATTATGCAATATGCTCAACGAAGGCCGGAAGCAAGGTAAAAGTATTGGCGAAATTATAGAGGATGCTTATGAAAGCATGTCCCTGTATTAAGTCGAAAACCAACTTTAATTATTAAGGACTTTCCTTCAATAGCTCATTTCTAAAACTATATATCCTCCGGTTGAGTAAATAAATTCATCTGAATTGTTTAGGCTTTTGATTTAGGTCAGCACACCTAATAATTTCAGTAATGCGCTTTTGCCTCGTCTCTGGTCGCTTTGCAAGGACCAACCATTGTAAAATATTTCTCTTGTCAGACCTGCTTAATCTCACAAAATATTTTTTAGCATCTTGATTCATTTTAAAATTATCCTCCAGATCTTGAGGAATTATAAGCGCCTCTGCTTCATCCAAAATTGTCCAGGAGCCATTTTGTTTTGCTTTTTCAATAATTTCAAAGCCAGCCTTTGTCATGAGCCCTTCTTTCACAAGTCGCTCAACTTTACCTTTATTTATCTTCGACCAAACACTGTTATTTTTTCGTTTACTGAAAAACTGCATATATCTTTCGTCGTCCAATGGTTTTGCTTTGCTATCAATCCAACCGAAGCATAGCGCTTCGTCTACAGCCTCGTTATAAGATACCGTAGAAACTTTCGATTTCTTTTTGTAATAGATTAGCCAAATTGACTGTTTTCCAATATGATTTTTCTCCAGCCATTCACGCCATTCCTGCCTGCTTTTCGGATAAAATGATTCTATTTGTTTTTCAAGCACTAATTTTAATGAATTGATTCTACCAAAAATATACAATGAACGATTGTTTGTCTTAAATATTTTTATAAGAGGTGAATTGTTGTTTTTAAGTACTCAAGCTCCTAAGTTAGGACTAACACCTTTGTAATATCATGATATCGAAATAGATAAGGAACATATAGAGCAACCATTCAAATCTTATATGTGCAGCTTCCGAAGTACTCAATTTGTAATGGACCCGTTGAGGCTTGAAGATAGGTGGAATAGAATCCTACAAGCTAAAATTAGCGCTCGTCTCCTCAAAAAGGTCAACTCAGTCCCTGAATGGCATTAGATGCTCTGAAGGGCTGGTAAATACTTTCGAAGTGAAACCAACTTATGGTGTCAGGATTTTACGATATAACACCTTTAGTTGTGCATTCTCCCCAATTTTTAATTTATTATTTAGGAAGCATCCAATCGGCACGTTTTGCAAAATCAGTCTGGTACTCCCCCTTCCATTTTGAGATAGACGACTTGCCGGGACCATCAATCCAGTGATTGGTTGACCCTAAACGGACGAATTGGCCCCCCCAGCTTTCCTGGGATGGATCTTCAGCGTTGTTCAATCCTTTTACAGCACTTACCAGATACATAAACGAAGGCGAGTCCCCCTCTTTCAGTCCATCTACTCCCATAGCTGCCGGTGGATAAATACCGCCTAATGGTCCATGGTTTTGGCGAATATTTATATCTAACCAATTTTTATTTCCAAGCGGATCGTCTGGTCCACCAAAAATACCCATAAAAGTAGTTTTGGTATAGATGATAAACAAATCCGGGAAATTATCCATCAACCAATCAATGGTACTATCCTGATGTGCAATCTGGTAAATGCGGATTTTACTCAGGAATGTTCGCAGCTCTTCAGCGCTACGCGTTGTTTTAACTTTCCAGATCGCCTGGGCAATATTGCTGCAATCTCCCCATACACAAAACCACACTGGTCTTGGATCAGGCCTATCGACGATTTTTATTATAGCTTCCGAAGCCTCGCTGTCTTTCCCTGCGCCTATATTATTGTCAGTCGATTTTCCATAGGTTCCAGAACGACCCTGGAATGTCACCGAACGTAAGTGGTTAGTAGATGGGTATCGGGTATCATGGGTTTTAAGATCTTCATAAACCTGATCATATAGATCCAGAAGGTCCAGGATATGCTGTTTTCTGGCAATGTTGGCAAACGTTGCTGAAGAAGCTATTAATCCCTCGACATCGAATTCATTTGCATAAAGCAGGAAGCGCACCATAGACTGGATATCATCCGGGTCGCTGATATGGTCATCCGGACAGCCAGTAATACATACATCCAGGGGAGGAAAATCAGTAGAAATAACAACCCTCGCTTGTGAGTATGTGTTTTCCTCTATGACAAATATAAAGGAAGCAATAATAAATATTTTTATGGCAAGTATCATAATAGACGATTTACATTGAAAAGAACTTATTTATTGCGTTATCGCTGAGCAACAAAACATCAATCGAGCTTAATCGGTAATTCGTGCCATCGGCTGCCGTCCTCAGCATTTGTTTCAAATAACACCAGCATCAGGGTGGAGTTTTCCCGCTGTTTTTTCACATCCACAATAAACTCAAATCTACCCCATTCAGGCGCCCCCGCATCTGCTGTTGTAAAACCTTTCGCAAGTTCATTGTGGCCGTCTTCTACTACCCATTCAACATTGGCTTCAAAGACTTGGGCTTCGCCGCTGACGCTGTACTTGTTATCACCGGATTTTTCAACAGTAACATTCCTGAACCGGGCATTAGAATAGGTTCCGGCGTTTGAAGGTGGGGTTTTATCTTCGGTAGCTGCGACAGTGGTGTCCTCTCCAATTCCCTGTGACCCAGTCTCTTTAGGTTCCACTCTGCCTGTACATGCTGCCAGGCCAATTAGCAGGAGTAGGTAAGTCGTCTTCATTTTTTAAAATGGAGTTTATTGATGGTCTGAAAATACAATTTTCCACTCATCCTCCTGCCTGAAGTCATTAAATAACGCAACTTGTGATTCAATGACGTTTAGTGAGGCAACTTTTTCTATGTGCTTTCTATGTTGTAGGTGACTATTTGCATTCAAAAGCCTGAAACATATAGAACATAGAACACATAAGAGTCCAAATAGAACCTTAACTAAACGACATTGACTCGTAATTCAGGAAATGGGATCACATCACCTCGGAGATATCACTTCACGTGTACAGCTAGCTATGTCAATTGTAATTAGCGGTTTGGGGTTCTTTAATTATACTGATATGGTTCATCGTTATCAATCATACGTTTTATGTTATTCAAAACCCGTTTCATATAAGTTCTCCAAAAAGTCTTTGCAAAAAGCCAATTTAAGGGATATAAAAAA
>Ga0138256_10007986_pt1 | contig 11149 bp, 7 predicted proteins | sample KNB2016incub_MG_FD_105486 | JGI IMG/M metagenome (GOLD analysis project Ga0138256, IMG submission 105486) | Active sludge microbial communities from wastewater in Klosterneuburg, Austria - KNB2014incub_MG | ecosystem: Engineered > WWTP > Activated sludge > Unclassified | place: Austria...
GATCTGGCTCACGTCACGCACGGCGCCGCGCGCGGCGCTGGTGGTCATCGCGGCATAGGCTTGCAGAGCCGGGCTGACCGCGCGCGGCCGTTCCTTCGCCGGGTGCCAGCCCTTTTCCTCCTGCGCGGCGCGGCGGTGCGAGAGCACCTCGTCGCTCACCGCAAGGTGGATCGTGCGGCCCGGAATATCGATTTCGATGATGTCGCCGGTCTCGACCAGGCCGATCTCACCACCCTCCGCCGCTTCTGGCGAGGCGTGGCCGATGGAGAGGCCGGATGTGCCGCCCGAAAAGCGCCCGTCGGTCAGCAGCGCGCAGGCTTTACCCAGCCCCTTCGACTTCAAATAGCTGGTGGGATAGAGCATTTCCTGCATCCCCGGCCCGCCGCGCGGCCCCTCGTAGCGGATGACCACCACGTCCCCGGCGATGACCTGCCCGGTCAGAATGGCGGTGACGGCAGCGTCCTGGCTCTCATAGACTTTGGCTGGTCCGGTGAACCTGAGGATGGACTCGTCCACACCAGCGGTCTTCACGATGCAGCCGTCACGCGCGATGTTGCCATAGAGCACGGCAAGGCCGCCGTCCTGGCTGAACGCGTGGTCCGCCGAGCGGATTACACCGCTGGCCCGATCAAGATCCAACTCGTCCCAGCGGCGCGACTGACTGAACGCGGTCTGCGTCGGCACGCCGCCCGGTGCGGCCCTGAAGAACTCTTGCACCTTCGGGCTGTTGGTCCGCTTGATGTCCCACTGGTTGAGCGCGTCGCCGAGCGTCCGGCTGTGGACGGTCGGCAGGTCGGTATGCAGCAGCGCCGCGCGATCCAGCTCGCCCAAAATCGCCATGATGCCGCCCGCACGGTGGACATCCTCCATATGGACATCGTTCTTCGCCGGGGCGACCTTCGAGAGGCAGGGCACCTTGCGCGACAGGCGGTCGATATCGGCCATGGTGAAATCGACGCCCGCCTCATGGGCTGCGGCGAGCAGGTGGAGCACGGTATTGGTCGATCCGCCCATCGCGATGTCGAGGCTCATCGCATTCTCGAATGCGGCGAAGCTGGCAATGTTGCGCGGCAAGGCGCTCGCGTCGTCCTCCACATACCAGCGGTGACACAGATCGACGATCAGGCGGCCCGCCTCGCGGAACAACTCGCCCCGGTCGGCATGGGTTGCCAGCATCGAACCGTTGCCGGGCAGGGAGAGGCCGAGCGCCTCGGTGAGGCAGTTCATCGAATTGGCGGTGAACATGCCCGAGCAGGAACCGCAGGTCGGGCAGGCGGAACGCTCAATCGTCTGCACTTCCTCGTCGGTGTAGCTGTCGTCCGCCGCAGCTATCATCGCGTCGATCAGGTCGAGCGCGTGCTCCTTCCCCTTCAGGATAACCTTGCCGGCCTCCATTGGCCCGCCCGAGACGAACACGACCGGAATGTTGATCCTGAGCGCCGCCATCAGCATACCGGGCGTGATCTTGTCGCAGTTGGAGATGCATACCATCGCGTCCGCGCAATGGGCGTTGACCATATATTCGACGCTGTCCGCGATCAGGTCGCGGCTGGGCAGCGAATAGAGCATCCCGTCGTGCCCCATCGCGATGCCGTCATCGACCGCAATGGTGTTGAACTCCTTGGCGACGCCGCCCGCCGCCTCGATCTCGCGCGCGACCATCTGGCCCAGGTCCTTGAGGTGGACGTGGCCGGGGACGAACTGGGTGAACGAGTTGACGACGGCGATGATCGGCTTGCCGAAGTCGCTGTCCTTCATGCCGGTGGCTCGCCACAGGCCGCGCGCCCCGGCCATGTTGCGGCCATGTGTGGTGGTGCGGGAACGATAGGCGGGCATGGCGATCAACTCCGGGTATGACTCGAATATATGGATCGGCGGCGTACCCGAAAAGGGGGCGCAACCGAAGCGAAAAATGGGAAGGTGCGGGGCGCGCTCAAGGCGGTTTCGCTGCGCAAATCACCCGATGCGCGCGCGGCAGTGTTCCACGATGGGCGCAAGGATGTCCGCATAGCGGCGCTGGCCGGCGGGAGTGCCGGAAATATCCTGCCGCATTTCGATGCCGAGATAAGGAATGCCGTTCGCCTCGGCATGGCGGTTCATTGTGTAGTTGAGCAACTGGCCGGAATAGGGCAACTGGTCTCCCACATTCAGCCCAGCCGCTTCCAGCATCGGAATGGCGATGCGCGCGGCGCGGTCGTCCTCATTATAAAGCACGCCGATTTCCCACGGGCGCTTCTGATCAGGGTGGGTCGCGAGGCAGGGCGTGAAGCTGTGCACCGAGAGGATGAAGGGGCGCGCAATGGCGGCGACCTGCCGCGCGACCTCGGCATGATAGGGCTGGTGGAATCGCGCCAGCCGGGCGGCATGGTCGGCATGTTCGTTGCCGGGGATGACATGCCCGTCGGTAATGTGGGGAATGATGTTGAGGACTCCCTCCTCGCGGTTGAGATCACACACCAGGCGCGAGATGCCACCGAGGATCGCGGTGCAGCCGAGGCGCTCGGCGAGCAGTGCGCTCACTTCTGCCGCGCCGATGTCGAGCGCGACATGCTGGGTCAACAACTCCGGGGCGATGCCGAGATCGATGTCCTCCGGCACATGGTTCGAGGCATGATCGGAGATGATCAGGATCGGCGCGTCGCCATGCCTGATGCGCTGAAAGGCGGCGTTCATCGCAGCACACTCGCGCAGGTCCACCAGCCGGGTTGCATCGTCGCGATCTCGGCCTGCGCTTCGTCCCGGTCCGCGATGCTGTCGAACAGCGCGAAACAGGTCGCGCCCGAGCCGGACATGCGCACGAGATTGGCCGTGCCGATGTCGTCCAACATGTAAAGCGCCACGCCGATCTCCGGCACCAGCGCGATCGCGCTCGGGCTCAGGTCGTTGCGCCAGCCGGAGCGCATGATCGCGAGCGAGCCACGATCCGCCCCGTCCCAGCCTTTATAGACCGCCCCGGTCGGGCAGGGTTTCAGCGGATTGACGAGCAGGATTGGCGTACCCGCCTCCGGCATATCCGCGGGGGGAGGGGAGAGCTGATCGCCAAGCCCCTTGCCCAGCGCCGATTTCGACTCGACGCATACCGCGACATCGGCTCCGAGCGCGCCAATCGCGGCGACAAGCGCGGCGTCATCCGCTTCCAGCGCCCAGAGCCGTTTCAAGGCCCGCGCCGCAGCCGCCGCATCTGCCGATCCGCCGCCCAGCCCAGCCGCGATGGGAAGACGCTTGTCGAGCGTGATATGCGCGCCCTGAGCCACCCTGAAATGCGCCTGCATCGCCTGCGCGGCGCGTAGCACCAGATTGCTCTGGTCCGCGGGCAGTCCATCGCCAAAGGGGCCGGAGATCGAAAGCGTCAGGTCGTTTGCGGGTTCGACATGGATACCGTCTCCATCGGCGCAGAAAGCGAACAGGGTCTCGATCTCATGATAGCCATCGGTCCTGCGCGCGCGGACATGCAGCGCGAGGTTGATCTTGGCATAGGCGGTTTCGAGTGTCGCGGTCATGACTGGGGTGCGGTGGTTTCCGGTCCGAAATCGAGCTTGCGTGTCACACGGTCGCGCACCTTGTCCGATCCGGCTTCATCATCCAGCCCCGCAAGCGAGGCCCGCCATGCCGCCCGCGCCTCGAATTTGCGGCCCAGCGCCCACAGAATATCCCCCAGATGCTCGTTGATCTCGGCATTGCCGGGGGCAGCCGATACCGCGCTCTCGATAAGGGGTAAAGCCTTGTCGGCCTGTCCCGCCTTGTAAAGTGCCCAGCCGAGGCTATCGACATAGGCGGGTTCGCGCGGCGCGATACGGTTCGCGCGCTCCAGCAGGGCAATGGCGCGCGGCAGATCCTCACCCCGGTCCGCCATCGCATAGCCGATATAATTGAGCGCGGGCGCACTATCCGGCGCGCGCTCGATCACCTTTTCGAGCAGCGGCTTGGCCTGTGCCCAGCTCCCGGATTGTTCGAGCGCGGCGGCAAGTTGCAGCAGCAGGGACGGTTCGTTCTTGTCCGTCATCTTCTCACGCGCCTGGGTGTAGGCGACGACAGCGCCCTTGTTATCGCCGGTCTGAACCAGCGCATCGCCGAGCAGGCGCAGGTTGCGCTCGTCCGGGATCTCAGACAGCCTGCGCGCTTCCCGCACGGCCTCGGCGGTGTCGCCCGCCATGATCATCGCCCGCAACCGCAATGTCTGCGCGTCATGATAGGCGGCGGAACATGCGGCGATCGTTTCGGCCTCGGTGCGGCCAGTCTGCGCCATCCCTCCCACCAGCGCCGCGCGCGTCACCAACAGGCGCGCGTCGTCATCGGCTGGGTCAGCGAAGCTCGCCAGCCGGGCGATGCTCAGGGTCGCGTTCGGTTCGCCCTGGCCGATGAGATCGAGCGCGAGGCGCGAGAGCAGTCGCGTGAGGCCCGCGCTGGGTGTGAATGCAGATGTGGGCGCGGCGCAGCCTTTCGCTCCTTCCGCGTCCCCTGCAAGGTCGCGTGCGAGATCGGCCCGGCCCAGTGTCGCAAAGCGCGCCGCCATCGCCGCCCGCTGCTGCGGCCCGAAGGCGGTGCCGCGCGCCCGCGCCTGCGCGTAGGTATCCGCCGCACCCGCAGCATCACCCAGCGCCAGCCGCTGTAGCAGTAGCTGCTCCTCGGTATAGCGCACCGCGAACACCGCATAGGGCTTGTCCACCGGCACTACCGGCGGATCGTACGGTCCATCCTTCATCGAGATCCAGCTGGTCATGAACGGCGCGATGAAGCCGAAATTGCCTTCGCGCTCAATCCGCTCAACCAGTGCTTCGGCGTCTTTCCATTTCGCCCGGCTCATCGCATCGGCCAGCAACAGTACAACGCCATCGGGTGGGAGCATCCCCGCGCTGTCAAGCGTGTGGGCGGCTTTCAGTGCCAGCGCCCTGTCTCCCCCGAGAACCGCCTGTCGGTAGGCTCGGCTGGCAACGTCTGGGCTGGAAGGATCGAGCGCGATGGCCTGCGCATAGGCGCGGGCGGCGGCCTGTGGTATGCCATCGCCCTCGGCCATCCGCGCCTGCACATAGGCGTCGAGCCGTTGGTCCTCGACCGGCACCTTGGACGCGGCCAAAGCCGGAGCGGGCGGGAACGGCGCCAAAACCAGCGCCAGCATCAGGCTCGCAATCCGCCGTTTCGTCACCGCGTCGTTCCCTGTTTACATATTGGGATAATTGGGGCCGCCGCCGCCTTCCGGCGTCACCCAGTTGATGTTCTGGGTCGGATCCTTGATGTCGCAGGTCTTGCAATGGACGCAGTTCTGCGCGTTGATCTGGAAGCGCGGATTGCCCTCGTCCAGCCCCACCACCTCATAGACGCCAGCCGGGCAGTAACGCTGCGCCGGTTCGTCATACAGCGGCAGGTTATAGCTGATCGGGATCGAGGGGTCTTTCAGTTGCAGATGGCACGGCTGGTCTTCCTCATGATTGGTGTTGGAGAGGAACACCGAGGAAAGCCGGTCGAAGCTGATGACGCCATCGGGCTTGGGATAGTCGATCTTCGCGCAATGCTCCTTGCGCCACAGCTTGGTGGCGTCGGGCTTGTGCTTCATCGTGATGGGGAGGCCGATCTTGAGCACGCGCATCCACATGTCGATCCCCGCGAGGATCGTGCCCAGCGTGCCGCCGAATTTGGAGACGGCCGGTTCGGCGTTCTTCACCAGTTGCAGCTCGTCCGCGATCCAGCTTGAGCGCAGCGTGCTCTCGTAGCTGCCCAGCTCATCACCCGCGCGATCCGCAACCACGGCGTCAAACACGCTTTCCGCCGCCAGCATACCGGTTTTCATCGCGGTGTGTGTACCCTTGATCCGCGGCGCGTTGACGAAGCCCGCCGAGCATCCGATCCGCGCGCCGCCGGGGAATTCGAGCTTCGGGATCGACTGCCAGCCGCCCTCGTTGATCGCGCGCGCGCCATAGGAGACGCGCTTGCCGCCCTCCAGATATTTGCGGATTTCCGGGTGCTGCTTCCAGCGCTGGAATTCCTCGAACGGGAACAGGTGCGGGTTGCGGTAAGAAAGTCCCACCACGAAACCGAGCGCGACCTGCCCGTTTGCCTGATGATAGAGGAAGCCGCCGCCATAGGCGTCCGTCAGCGGCCAGCCCTGCGTGTGGATCACGAGACCAGGCTTGTGCTTGGCGGGGTCGATGTCCCACAGTTCCTTCATGCCGAGGCCATAGACCTGCGGTTCGCTTGTCGCCTCAAGGTCGAACTTGGCTTTCAGCTGCTTGGTGAGATGCCCGCGCGCGCCCTCCGCAAAAAGCGTATAGCGGCCGTGCAACTCCATGCCGGGCTGATAGTCGCCCTTGTGGCTGCCGTCCCGTGCCACGCCCATGTCGCCGGTCGCGACGCCCTTGACCGAGCCGTCTTCGTTATAGAGCACTTCCGCCGCCGGGAAGCCGGGGAAGATTTCCACGCCCAGCCCCTCGGCCTGTTCGGCGAGCCAGCGGCACAGATTGCCAAGCGAGCCGGTATAGGTGCCCTCATTGTGCATGAACTTGGGTGTGAAGATATGGGGCATCGAAAACTTGCCGCCCTTGGTCAGGAACCAGTGCTGGTTGTCCGTCACCGGCACTTCCGCAAGCGGGCAGCCAGACTCGCGCCATTCGGGCAGCAGCTCATCCAGCGCCTTGGGATCGATCACCGCGCCGGAGAGGATATGCGCGCCGATTTCCGAGCCCTTTTCCAGAATGCAGACGGAAATTTCCTTATCCGCCGCATTCGCCAGCTGCTTCAATCGGATCGCGGCTGACAGGCCCGCCGGGCCGCCGCCGACGATCACCACGTCATAGGGCATCGATTCGCGTTCGCTCATTGCCTTCTCCAACCCAGTCCTGCGGCCGCCGACCAGCTCTCCAGCTGCCGCGCGTGCCTGTCATTTCGTCACTCAGGCGCGATGATCGTTCTTGACGCGTTCGTCAAGCCATGCGCCTAGTGTCCGCTTATGGCGGGGATCGATTTCTTGGAGGCCGGGGGGCCATCCGCAAAAGCGCATTGGCAAGGCCTGTTGTCCTGGTGGGCGCTGGCTGGTGTAGACTGCGCCGTTGCGGAAGCTCCGGTCAATTGGCTGAAGCCTAAACCTTCGGCCTCTGTTCCCAGAGCCGCAGGTCCGGCGACTTCCGCATTCCCCGATGCGCTCGATGCTTTTCATGACTGGCTGGCGAACGCTTCCGATTTGCCCGAAGCGGGCTGGCCCGGCCCGCGCATCATGCCTGCCGGGCCGTCCGGGCCACGCCTGATGATCGTCCTCCATGCCCCTGATTCGAGTGCGATGCAGCCGGGTTGTGCGTTGGCTCCGGAAGGCATGGCGTTGCTGAAACGAATGATGCAGGCAATCGGGCTGGATCTCTCGGACTGCTATGTGGCTTCGCTGAGCCTGGTCGCTCCTGCGGGCGGAATGCTCGACGGGGCGGCTGTGGAAGCACTTACGGCCCGAATGCGTCATCATATCGGTCTGGTCGCACCGCAGGCGTTGCTTTTGCTGGGCGATCAGGTGAACCGTGCTCTCTGTCCGACCGATGGGCTTGATCCGTCACGAAATTTACTTTTTGTTAACCATTCGGACGGCATCGTTCCCGCGGGCGCGATTGCGCACCCCCGGCTGCTGCTGGGGCAGCCGCTTGCAAAGGCGGGCGCATGGCGGATCTTGCGGGAACTGGTCAAAGGTTGGGGACAGTGAAAACTTCTATTTGGGCGATAGCGGCCAGCGCCTTGGCGTTGCATATCGGTGTAGCGCACGCCGATCCGACCCTCGTCCCGCCTCAGAGCAGCGCGGACGCGCAGAATGCCGTCTCGCCGCTGTCCGTGCAGGATACCTATCGCGCCCTGTTTGCCGCCCTGCGCTCCAGCAACTGGGACGAAGCGAAAACCCGCATCGGCGCGCTGGACAAGGATGATCCGGTCCGCGCCGTGGCCCTCGCCGAGCTTTACACCGCCAAGAACTCGCCCAAGGTAGAGCTGTTCGATCTGCTGGATCTTCTCAACCGGGCCAGCTGGCTTCCCGACATCGACCAGCTTTCCCGCATGGCGAAAAAGCGCGGTGCGGAGCTGCTGCCCGATGGCCCGCAGGTGCAAAAGCTGATGTGGCTCGGCAGCGCGCCCAAGCGCCAATATGTGCCGGCGGTGAAGCAGGATCTCGCCGCGCAGGCGCTGGTGGCGCAGATCCAGCCCTATATCAAGGCGGACACGCCCGCAGCGGCGGAGGGTCTCATCTCGCCCGAGATTGGCGCCACCCTGACGCCCGATGGCCTCGCCGAGGCCCGGCAGCGCGTGGCGTGGGCCTATTACATCAACAACGACGACGAGAACGCGCGCCGTCTCGCCGCGCAGGTGCTGGAGACCGGATCGAGCGGCGACTGGACGGTGCAGGCGCACTGGACCACTGGCCTTTCCAACTGGCGCCAGAACGATCCGAAAGCCGCCGCAGCCGCGTTCGAGCAGGTGATGAACCGCGCCTCGAACGACGACATGCGCGCTGCGGGCGCCTATTGGGCGGCGCGGGCCTGGATGAACGCCGGGCAGCCCGCCAAGGTCGAGGCGCTGCTGAAGCGGGCGGCGCAGCGGTCGGACAGTTTCTACGGTATGCTCGCGCGTGAGACCCTGGGAATGGATGCGCCGCAGGCTGCCGTAAATCCGATGCGCTCCGCTGCCATTCTCGACAAGCCGGCGGTCCGCGCCGCGCTCGCGCTGCATGACATCGGCGAGAATGACCTCGCCGATCAGCTCCTGCGCCGTCAGGCCGCCATTGGCACGACGCGCGACTATGATTCGCTGCTGTCCCTCACCGACACGATGGACCTGCCCGCGACTCAGATCTGGCTCGCGCAGCATGGCCCGGCGGGGCATGATGGCGGCGCGTTCGGCCGTTTCCCCCGACCGAGCTGGAGGCCTGACGGCGGCTGGCGCGTCGCTCCGGCGCTGGTATATGCCCATGCCCTTCAGGAATCGGTGTTCCGTACCGATGCCGTCAGCCCGGCGGGTGCGCGTGGCCTGATGCAGGTGATGCCCGGCACCGCCCGCATGATGGATGGCCAGCCGGTGCCGCTGGCGCGCCTCACCACGCCCTCGACCAACCTCGAATATGGCCAGCGCTATCTCGAAACCCTGCGCGACATGAAGGCGACCGGAGGCCTTTTGCCCAAGGTGATGGCGGCGTACAATGCCGGGCCGCTGCCGGTGGAGCGCTGGAACACGCAGGTGCGCGATAATGGCGATCCGCTGCTGTTCATGGAATCGTTGCCCTATTACGAAACCCGCGCCTATGCGAACATCGTGATGCGCAACTACTGGATGTACGAGCTGCGCGACGATGGCAGGGCAGAAGCGCTGACCGCGATGGCGCAGGGCAAGTGGCCCGCTTTCCCGAGCATGAAGAATGGCAAGGCAGTCGAGCTGAGCTACCGGATCACCCGCTGACCATGTCCATCGATGTGAACCGGGTGTTCCTGCCTGTCCGTATCGCGCTGCTGACCATCTCCGATACCCGTACCCTGCATGACGACCGCTCCGGCGACGCGCTGGTCGAGCGCATCCACGACGCCGGGCACGAGCTTGCCGCCCGCGCGATCGAGCGCGACGATGTTCAAAGGATTGTCGAGCGTTTCCGGGAGTGGATCGACGATCCGAATGTCGATTGCGTCATCACCACGGGCGGGACCGGGGTCACCGGCCGGGATGTTACGCCCGAGGCGCTGGCGATTGTCGCGGAAAAGCACATTCCCGGCTTTGGCGAGCTGTTCCGCTGGATCAGCTTCCAGAAGATCGGCACCTCGACGATCCAGTCCCGCGCCTGCGCTTGCGTCGCCAAGGGCACCTATATCTTCGCGCTGCCGGGCAGTCCGGGCGCTGTGAAGGACGGCTGGGACGGCATATTGAAGTCGCAGCTCGACAGCCGCTTTCGTCCCTGCAACTTCGTCGAACTGATGCCGCGCCTGAGAGAAAGCTGATCCGGCCCTGCCTCAGGCGATGCTGACGAAACTGTCGATCACCCGCTTGCGCCCGGCAGTGTCGAAATCGATCTCCAGCTTGTTGGTATCCTGGGTGGCGATGATGCCGTAGCCGAACTTCTGGTGGAATATGCGCATTCCTGGCGCCAGGTCGCTTCGCGCCTTCGTGGAGACGGCAGGACTGGTGCGTGCCTCGCGAGGGTAGATATCCGGAGCGCCGACGCCACCCGTCTGCGCCGCGCGCTGCCAGCCCGGCCCGCGCCCCGCTCCGCGTGCGACATCGGCAAAGGGATCGGGCTGCTCCAGCCAGTTGTTGCGCCACAGGCTCGCGCCTCCGCCAATGCTGCTCTGTTCCTCGACATGCTCGGGCGGAAGCTCGCCGATGAAGCGTGAGGGGATAGAGCTGGTCCACTGCCCGTAAATGCGGCGGTTGGCGGCATGAAGGATCACGCAGCGCCGCCGCGCGCGCGTGATGGCGACATAAGCGAGGCGGCGCTCCTCCTCCAACGCGGTGTGCCCGCCCTCGTCGAGCGCGCGCTGCGAGGGGAACACGCCTTCCTCCCATCCGGGCAGGAAGACATGGCCGAACTCCAGCCCCTTCGCGGCATGGATAGTCATGATCGTGACTTTGCGCTCATCCTCCGCCGCGTCATTGTCCATTACGAGACTGACATGCTCAAGGAACGCGCCGAGCGTCTCGTAATCCTCCATCGCGCGGGCCAGCTCGGAGAGATTTTCAAGACGGCCCGCCGCTTCCGTGGTCTTCTCGGCTTGCAGCATCGCCGTATAGCCGCTTTCGTCGAGCAGGATACGCGCCAGCTCTGCATGGGGCAGGGCGGATGCCATATCGCGCCAGCGGGCCAGGCTGGAGACGAAATTCCCCAGCGCCCGCCGCGCCTGCGGTGTCAACTCGTCGCTATCGAGGATGCGCGATGCGGCGGTGAGCAGCGGCGTCCCCTCCGCCCGTGCCAGCCGGTGGATCTTTTCCACCGCCTTGTCGCCCAAACCGCGCTTCGGCACATTGACGATGCGCTCGAACGCGAGATCGTCCGCCGGCTGCGCAACGAGACGCAGATAGGCGAGTGCATCCCGGATTTCGGCGCGCTCATAGAAACGAAACCCGCCGACGATGCGATAGGGCAGGCCGATCTGGAGGAAGCGCTCCTCGAACTCGCGGGTCTGGAATTGCGCGCGCACCAGAATCGCGA
>Ga0138256_10007987_pt1 | contig 11148 bp, 7 predicted proteins | sample KNB2016incub_MG_FD_105486 | JGI IMG/M metagenome (GOLD analysis project Ga0138256, IMG submission 105486) | Active sludge microbial communities from wastewater in Klosterneuburg, Austria - KNB2014incub_MG | ecosystem: Engineered > WWTP > Activated sludge > Unclassified | place: Austria...
GGTGCAGCCCGGCGAGACGGTCGCGGTGGTCGGGCCCTCGGGCGCGGGCAAGACGACGCTCTTCCAGCTGCTGCTCAGGTTCTACGACCCGCAGGAAGGGCGCATCACGCTCGACGGCGTGGGGATCGCGGGCCTCGCCCTGCACGACCTTCGCGGCGCGATCGGGGTCGTCCCGCAGGACACGGTGATCTTCGCGGCGGACGCGATGGAGAACATCCGCTACGGGCGGGTCGACGCCACGGACGAGGAGGTGATCGCCGCCGCGCGCATGGCCGCGGCGCACGAGTTCATCGAGAAGCTGCCGCAGGGCTACCGGTCGTTCCTGGGCGAGCGCGGCGTGCGGCTGTCCGGGGGGCAGCGCCAGCGCATTGCGATTGCCCGCGCGCTCCTCAAGAACCCGTCGCTGCTGCTGCTGGACGAGGCGACCAGCGCCCTCGACGCCGAGTCGGAGCGGCTGGTGCAGGGCGCGCTGGAGGCGGCCATGGCCGGGCGCACCACGCTCGTCATCGCCCATCGCCTGGCGACCGTGAAGAAGGCCGACCGCATCCTCGTGCTGGACGAGGGCCGCCTCGTCGAGACCGGCACGCACGCTTCCCTCGTGGCGATGGGCGGCATCTACGCCAACCTCGCGGCGCTGCAGTTCCACGGGGCCGAGTAGCCATTGGGACGGTTCTACAGAACCGGTCTATTCGGGAACCGGTGCACGATTCTCGCCAAATTGCGGAATAGACCGGTTCTGCAGAACCGTCCCAATAGCTCGCGGAACCGTCCCAATGGCGCTTCCTACCCGAGCCGCGTCGGGATCGAGACCTCGGCGTGCAGCGTGCGGTGGACTGGGCACTTCTCCGCGATCTCGAGCAGCTTCGCGCGCTGGGCGTCGTCGAGGTCGCCTTCGAGGGTGACGACGCGCTCGATGCGGTCCACGCGTCCCTCGCGCGTCTCGCAATCGGCGCAGTCCGTCGCGTGGATCTTCTCGTGCCTGAGGCGCACGCTCACGCGCTCCAGCGGCAGCTTCTTCAGGTCCGCGTACATGCGGATCGTCATCGAGGTGCACGCCCCCAGCCCCGCGAGCAGCAGGTCGTAGGGGCCGGGTGCGGAGCCCAGGCCGCCCAGCGACTGCGGCTCGTCCGCGCGCAGCGAGTGGCCCGCGGCGGATATCGCCTGCGTGAACTTGCCCTCGCGCGTCTCCGCGACCACCACCTCGCCGGCCCCGCCGTCTATCCGGTGCGGATCGGCCAGGGGCACGAAGCGCTCCGCCCACGCCGCCAGCACCGCCGCGGCATAGCGGGCGTCCTCGCGCCGCGTGAGCAGGTGGTCGGCCGTGTCCAGCGAGACGAAGCTCTTCGGGTGCTTCGCGGCCACGAAGATGCCGGTGGCGTTGTCGATCGGCACGGTGTCGTCCAGCGGGGAGTGCATCACGAGGAGCGCGCGGCGAAGCCCGGCGATGGCGTCCCTCTGCGGCTGCCCCTCGAGGTCGTCGAGGAACTCGCGCCTGATGCGGAAACTCCTCCCGCCGAGGTCCACCTCCGCCTCGCCCTTCGCGACGATCTCCTCCACCGACGACTTGAGGAGCCCCTTCACGTGCGCGGGCTCGAAGGGCGCGCCGATCGTGGCCACGGCCCGGCACTCGGCGATGCGCGAGGCGGCCGCGAGGACGGCGGCGCCCCCCAGGCTGTGGCCGACGAGGATCGCCGGCGCACCGTGGTTGGCGCGCATCCAGTCGGCGGCCGCGAGGAGATCCGCCACGTTGGAGCTGAAGCCCGTGTCGGCGAAGTCGCCTTCGCTCGCGCCCAGTCCGGTGAAGTCGAAGCGCAGCACCGCGACGCCGTGCTCGGCCAGCGCCGCGGAAACGAAGCTCGCCGCCTTGCTCTCCTTCGAGCAGGTGAAGCAGTGCGCGAAGAGCGCGTACGCCCGCGGCGGAAGCGCGGGCATGTCCAGCCGCGCGGCGAGTTCGGTGCCGAGGGAGCCGGGAAAGCGCACGGAAAGGGCGGGCATGGCATACCTCCAGTTCTGTGGCGAGAAAAGGGCGAGAAAAAGGGGTCAGATCCCTTTATCGGGACGGTTCTACGGAACCGGTCTATTCCGTGATCGGCGAGGTCCGTGTACCGGTTCCTGAATAGACCGGTTCTGTAGAACCGTCCCGATAAAGGGATCTGACCCCTTTCCGGGGATAGAGACGGTCGAGGAGTTCCCCGGCCGTATCCGCGAGCATCGCCCGCAGGTCGGCCTCGGCCTGGTCCATGTCGTCCGAGTCACGCGCGTTCTCCCAGAGCGCCTCGAACGAGGGGCGGCGTTCCTCGAAGGCGCGCGCGACCTCGTCCTTCCAGAAGGCGGGCGCCTCGGATTCCGCGTACGCGCCCCGCCCGCGGCCGTAGTGGGCGACGGCCAGGTAGCGAAGCAGCGCGGAGCGCACGAGGCCGTCGAGGAACGCCGGGCTCCACGCGACAGTGGAGGAATCCGAGCCGGTGAGCCGGTTGTGGCCCCGCGCGATCCCCGCGCCCCCCAGCGCGCCGACCACCGCGCCGGCAATGAGCCCCGCGCCGAGGGTGAGCCCGCCAGCGGCGAGGTCCGCGGCGAGCCCCGCCAGCGCGCCGGAGACCACGCCGCCCACGGCGGCGGCCTTCCCCTCGCTCACCGGCTCGGTGGTCGCGTAGTGCTCGCGTAGCCGCTCCAGCACGGTCGCCGCCGCCGATCCCTCGAGGCCGTGCAGCGCGATCAGGCGGTCGGTCACCGCACGAGTGCGCTCGTCGGCCCGCTCGGCGAGCCGCGCCATGGCCTCCTCCCGCGCGCTGTCCGCCGGGTCGGCGCCGAAGCCGAGCGCGCGCAGCAGGCGCCGCGCGTTGCCGGGCTGGGCGGAGGTCGCGATCGTCTCGCGGTCGCGCACCGCGGCCATGACCTGCCCCGCGAGTTCGCCCATCGCGCTCTCGAACCGTGCGACGCCGCGCGCGTGCCAGGCGGCGACCAGCCGGTCGAACGCGGCACGCTTGTCCGGCGCGACGAGCTCCGCGACGCGTTCGAACAGCGCGTCCTCCTGGACCCAGCAGCGCGCGAACGCGTCCAGCGCCAGCACGCCCCGCACCACGGGGAAGGGCGCCACGAAGGCGCGCCAGCGCTCCGCCTCCGCGCCCTCCTCGGCGGCGGGCCGCGGCGGGCCCATCTGGTTCAGGAGCAGCAGCACGGGCTTGCCGATCCAGGCGAGGATCTGCATCTCGGGCGCCAGGTAGCCGGCATCGCGCGGGTCCTCCGCGGCGTTGACCACGTAGAGCACCACGTCGGCGGACTCGCGCGCCGCGCGCACCGCCTGCTGGCTGCACCACAGCGGCCGGTTGGCGTAGCGGTCCCACACCTCGCGAAGCATCCAACCGATGGGGTTGTCGGAGCCGCGCAGGCGCTTGGCCAGCCGGACCGAGTCGCCGAACCCCGGCGTGTCCCACAGGCGCAGCACGTCGCCCCCGGGCGTCTCGATGAGCGTGTAGGCCTCGGCGAGATCGGTGACGTGCGGCGCGTCGCGCACCTCGCCCACGTCGCGCCCGAGGAGGGTGCGCGCAAGCGTGGTCTTTCCCGCGTTCGTGTGCGAGACGAGGCCCAGCGCGATGTCTGCAGGCGGGTGCGTCATGGCGTCAGCTCTGTGCCTTCGCCTTCGCGAGAGGCTCGTCGAGCTCGCGCGCCGCCGCGGCGAGGTCCGGCGCCTCGAGGTCCACGAAGACCGCGTGCAGCTCGCGCGTCGCGGCGAGCCCCGTCCAGGCCTGGCGGCGCTGCGCGATGCGCTCGCCGGCGCCGGCCTGCGCGCCCAGGCGCAGGCGATAGGGCGACTCGTCCACGACCACGGCGAGACGGCCGCGCGCGGCCGGCGCGAGGCGGTCGAGGAACACGCCGTGGTTCTCCGTCTCGGGCGTCGAGGCCAGGTTGAAGAGCGCCACGACGAGGTCCGGCGCGCGCGCCCCGCTTTCGGCAACCGGTTCGGGCGCGTCCTCCTCGCCGAACGCGACCGGCCGGGCGAGGTGCACGCGCGCGTCGTCGCCCAGCAGGTGCGCCGCCAGGCGGCGCAGGCCCTCGGCGGCCGACTCTCCCGGCGTGTAGGCGTAGGGCACGACGCGCACGTGCGCCGGCGACTCGCGCCAGCCCGACAGCACGCGGCGGAAGTAGGGCTCGTCGAGCGGCAGGGGGAAGCGGGCCGCGAGGCGCTGCTCGCGAAGCCGGGCGAGCGCCGCGAGCACCAGCCGGGGCAGGATCACGGCGAGCGAGACGGTGACGGTGTAGAGATGGATCCAGCGACCGGCATTCTCTCCCGTCGCGCCGGGGACCCAGCGCAGCGCTTCCAGCTCCGCCACGCCCGGCAGCGCGATGCCGGTGAGCTTCGCGGCGGGCCCGAGGACGAACGAGAGGATCGCGTGCACCGCCGGCGCGTCGAGGAAGGTGCTTTCCCATCCGGCCCGGTACTCGAAGGCGAGCCCGCGCACGAAGAGCCCCGCGATGGCGCCCAGGGCAAGCATCGCCGCGGCGAGGTGCAGCACTCGCCCGGCGCGGGCGGCGACCAGCGGCGAGCTTCGCTCCAGCCAGTCGAGGCCGAAGCGCGCAAGCGGGACGGCCAGCGCGCCCGCGGCGCGCGCATCGAGCTCGCCACGGGCACCGGCGATCGTGCGGTGCAGCCAGCCGGGCGAGGAGTGCGCACCGGCGAAGAGGGCCTTCGAGCCGCGAAGGGCGAGCCAGAGGTAGACGGCGAGGTTCCAGGCGACCAGCCCGACCAGCGGGAAGGCGAGGATGTTCACGTGCCGGCGGTCGGCGAGGTGCTCCACCGCCACGCCGGTCGCGAAGGCGGCGAGCGGAACCGCGACGCCGACCCAGGGACGCCAGTGCAGGGCGCGCAGCGCGCGAAAGGCCTTGGGCGAGCGCCCGGCGAGCTTCGTGGCCAGGAGCTGCGCGCGCCGGGCGAGGAATTCCTCCGCGGTGGCCTGCCTTTTCTGGTCGGCGGCCTGCCAGCGGACGAGCTCGGCGGCGGCGCGCGCGGCGTGCCCGCGGTCGTCCGCCGACAGCACCTCGTCGGCGTTCGCGGACATTTCGACGGCGCGAACGAGCAGCACCTCCCTGGCGGCGGACTCGTTCACCACGACCTTCCGGAAAGGCGCGTCTCTCCCATGCCCCGATTATGGACGCCCTTCAGCTCGCGCGGCGGCGCGCTCCCCTCGCCGGCTTGCGGCTGCCCTTCTCGAGCACGTGGCGGATGACGCCCTCGCAGTCCTCCGGGGACATGTACTTCGGCACCGGGTAGTTCGTGTCCGCCTCCCAGCAGGCGGCACGGGCGATCTCCGGGATGTCGGCTTCCTTCAACGCGTCCACGGTGCCCGGGATGCCCAGGTCCCGGTTCAGCTTCTCGATCGACTCGATGAACCGCTTCGCCAGCACGGAGGGCCGCTCGACGCTCCTGCCGGCGCCGGCCGCCACGGCCAGCCGCGCCAGCCGCTTCGTCACCGCGGGGGCGAGGAAGCGCAGCACGTGCGGCAGCAGGATCGCGTTGGCCAGCCCATGCGGCACGTGGTAGCGCCCGCCGAGCTGGTGCGCGATGGCGTGGACGTAGCCCACGTTGGCCCGCGTGAAGGCGAGCCCCGCATAGGTGGCCGCGAGCGACATGCGCTCGCGCGCCTCGAGGTCCTTCCCGTCCCGGTAGGCCACGCGCAGGTTGCCGTAGACGAGCCCCACTGCCGCGAGCGCCATGCGGTCGGTGTGCTCCGTCGCCCACTGGCCGATGAATGCTTCCACCGCGTGGGTCAGCGCGTCCAACCCGGTGGCCGCCGTGACCGCGGGCGGCAGGCCGGTCATGAGCGTGGGGTCCAGCGCCGCCATGGCCGGCACCAGCCGCGTATCGGCGATGACGAGCTTCTGGCCCGCTTCCGGGTCCGAGATCACCGCGGCCACCGTCACTTCCGAGCCCGTCCCGGCCGTCGTCGGAACGGCGTAGAGGGGCAGGGGCGCGCGCAGCCCCTTGAAGTACCCGACGAGCTTGCGCGGCGCCTTGCGGTTGGCCACCGCGCAGGCGATCACCTTGGCCGCGTCCATGGGCGAGCCGCCCCCGAAGGCGACGACCGCGTCGCACCCGCGCCGCTGGCAGAAGGCGATCCCCTTCTCGATCATCGGGATCGGCGCGTCCGCCGTGACCGCGTCGAACACGACGAACTCGGCGCCGCCCCGGGTGAGTGCCGCCGTGAACCCCTTGAGGAGGCCCAGCTTCACGACCTGGGCGTCGGTCACGATGAGGAGGCGCCGGTGGCCGAACCCGGCCAGTGCCTGCCCCAGCCGCGCGCTGGCCTTCGGCCCCACCAGCATCACCGGCGTCGGGATGGGGAGCATCCCCGTCACCACGCCGGCCGCCTTCATCGCCGTGGAAAGACCCACGGAACGCACCACCCCCCCCACGAAACCCGGCATCTCGATCATCTTGTGCTCCGCAGCATCCGCGCTCTCCCGGCCAGAATGCCGCAAACGCCGCCCCGGGGCCATTCCGAAGAGCGTGTTTGTCGACATGGATCAAAAGCCCGCCGGCCATTCGGGGCACATTTTGTGCATTGCACACAAAAGGGACGGCCATGAAGCGCGTGGTGGGGATCAGCCTGGGGGCGGCAAGCCAGGATTTCGCGTTCCGGGCCCGGTTCCTGGGCAAGCCCCTGGACGTGCGCCGGATCGGCACGAACCACAGCGTGGCGAGGGCGGAGAAGCTCCTGCGCGAGTGGGAGAACAAGGCCGACGCCATCGGCGTCGGCGTGGTGCGCGAGACCTACAACGTCGGCTCGCAGCGCTTCGTGGACCGGGAGGGCGCGCGCCTCACGGCCGCCGTCACCCGCGTGCCCGTCACGACCGGGGCCCGCCTGGGCGACATCCTGCAGGAATGGGCCCTGCGCCACGTCCAGTCGAAGCTGGGCGACTACTTCAACAACGCCCGCGTCCTCTTCTTCTCCGGGGTGGCGAACTACAAGCTCGCGCAGTCCTTCGCCGAGTACACGCCCAACCTCGAGTTCGCCGATGCGCTGCTGCAGTTGGGCGTGCCGAAGATGCTCGGCTCGATCTACGCCCTGGAACTCTACGCGAGCGGCGCGCACATCGTCACCGACCGCGTGCCGGATCTCGTCACGGACAACGCCGCGGTGCGCGAGTGGCAGCGCTTCGTGCTGCGCCGCGCCCTGCGCGAAGCGACCGTGGTCGTGGCGCCGGTGCACGAGCTCGACGCCTTCGGCATCGAGGAGCTCGCGGGCAAGACGATCCTCACCTCCACGGTGAGCGAGGCGCGCATCGCGCAGTTCAGGCGCAAGGGCGTGAACCTGGTCATCGACGGCGCGCCCTCGCTCTTCGGGCATGTTCTGGGCCCGAGCGTGCTGGACGCCATGATCATCGCCGCGCTGGGCAAGGAGCCCGAGGACATCCTCGAGGACGACTACCTCGGGATCATCACCGAGATGGGCCTGGAGCCGCGGATGATCTACCCGAGCGGGCCCCGGCGCGTGAACCGGTGGGCGTTCGTGATCCACCCGCTGTCGCAGGAGTACTTCAAGAACATCCGGCCCATCGAGATGCTCTCGCACGTCTCGCCGCCGGCGTTCATGGACGTGGTGGAGAAGGCGATGGCCTACGCGCCGCCATTCGTCTATTCGCACGTCACGGGCATCAAGTCGCCCACGGGCGTGGAGTCGGAAGGCTGGCTCATCTCCGTCGGGGGGACGCCGAAGGAGATCATGAGCCACAGCCCGGAGTTCACCTACAAGCGGCTGCTGGAGGCGGCGCGCGTGGCGAGAAGCCTGGGCGCGCAGATCATGGGGCTGGGCGCATTCACCAAGGTGGTGGGGGACGCGGGGCTCACGGTGGCGCGGCGCGCCTCCATTCCCATCACCACCGGCAACAGCTACAGCGCGTCGGGCGCGCTCTGGGCGGCGCACGACGCCATGCGGCGCCTCGGCCTCGTTTCCTCCGTCGCCCGCGACGGGCAGCGGCTCAAGTTCAAGGCGATGGTGGTGGGCGCCACGGGCTCGATAGGCTCGGTGTGCGCGAGGCTGCTGGCGATGGTGGCCGAGGAGGTCTACATGGTGTCGCCGGAGACGGCGAAGCTCCTGTCGCTCAAGGGCTCGATCCTCAAGGAAACGCCGGACGCGAAGCTGCACCTCGCCTCCAGCACCGACCGCGACATCGGCGCGATGGACATGATCGTCACGGCCACCAGCGGCGCGGGCAAGCGCATCCTCGACATCATGAAGGTGAAGCCCGGCTGCGTGATCACCGACGTCGCGCGGCCGCTGGACCTGCCGCCCGGGGAGGTGGCGCGGCGCCCCGACGTGCTGGTGATCGAGTCGGGGGAGATCAAGCTTCCCGGCAAGGTGAAGATGGCGAACATCGGGCTGCCGCCGGGCGTGGCGTACGCGTGCCTCGCCGAGACCATCGTGCTGGCCCTCGAGGGCCGCTTCGAGAACTTCACGGTGGGGCGCAACATCGAGTGGGAGAGGGTGCGCGAGATCTACCGGCTGGGACTCAAGCATGGCATGAAGCTCGCGGCCATCTCGGGCGTGAACGGGCCCTTCACCGATGCCGACATCCGGCGCGTGCGCCGGCTCGCGCTGGCGGCGCGCGCGACGGCAATGAAAAAGCCAGCCGTGCACGCGAGGAAACGCCCGCGGTGAAAAAGGGGTCAGATCCCTTTTCCGTCGCGGAAAAGGGATCTGACCCCTTTTCGGCCGGCTTCCGGATTCTCAGGCGAGCCAGGGAGTCTCTTCGCGTTGCCGCGCCTCGTAGGCGGCGATCTCCTTCGCGTAGCGCAGGGTGAGGTCGATCTCGTCGATGCCCGCGAGGAGGCACTCCTTGCGGAACGGGTCCACCTCGAAGCGCTCGACGGTTCCGTCGGGAAGTCGCACCGTCTGCGACGGCAGGTCGATGGTGAGCTCGGCGCCCGGCTTCCCGGCGAGCAGCGCGCGGATGGCGGCCACCCGTTCGCCGGGCAGCACGATCGCGAGCACGCCGTTCTTGAAGGAGTTCTCGAAGAAGATGTCGCCGAAGGAGGGCGCGATCCAGGCGCGCAGGCCGAAGCCCGCCAGCGCCCACACGGCGGATTCGCGCGAGGAGCCGCAGCCGAAATTCTCCGCGGCCACCAGGATCCTCGCGCCGCGGTAGGCGGGCCGGTCGAGGACGAAATCCGCGCTCGCGTCGCGCAGGTCGCGGAAGAGGTAGTTCTCGTAGCCGGAGGCGCGCGGCATGCGCAGGAAGCGCGCCGGCACGACCTGGTCGGTGTCGACGTTCACGAGGTCGAGCGGAACGGCGACCGCGGTGAGGGTGGTGAACGGCGTCATGGCCCCCTCAGCCCGGCAGGATCGTGCGCACGTCGGTTATGCGCCCGGTGACCGCCGCGGCCGCGGCCATGGCCGGGCTCATGAGGTGCGTGCGCGCGCCCTTGCCCTGGCGGCCCTCGAAGTTGCGGTTGGAGGTCGACGCGCAGCGCTGGCCCGCGTCCACGAGATCGCCGTTCTGCCCGACGCACATGGAGCAGCCGGGCTCTCCCCAGCGAAAGCCCGCCTCGGTGAACACGCGCGCCAGGCCCTCCGCCTCGGCCGCCCGCCGCACGAGCCCCGAGCCCGGGACGACCAGCGCGGGAACCACGGCCTTGCGGCCGCGCACGATGGCCGCGGCCGAGCGCAGGTCCTCGAGCCGGCTGTTGGTGCACGAGCCGATGAATACGCGGTCGACCGGCAGCCCCGCGAGCGGCGTGCCGGGGACGAGGCCCATGTAGCGAAGCGCCTTCTCCATGCTCGCCCGCCGGGTGGCGTCCGGCTCCCGCGCGGGGTCGGGCACGACGCCGGTGACGCCCGTGCCATGCTCGGGACTCGTGCCCCAGGTGACCATCGGCTCCAGCGCCCCCGCATCCAGGGCCACCTCGCGGTCGAAGCGCGCATCCCCGTCGGAGGCGAGCGTTCGCCAGCGGGCCAGCGCGCGGTCCCAGTCGGCGCCCTTCGGGGCGAGCGGGCGGCCGTGCAGGTAATCGAAGGTGGTGTCGTCGGGCGCGACGAACCCCGCGCGCGCGCCGGCCTCGATGGACATGTTGCAGATCGTGAGGCGGCCCTCGATGCCGAGCGCGCGGATCGCCGGCCCCGCGTACTCGATCGTGTGGCCCGTGCCGCCGAAGGCGCCGATCTTCGCGATCAGGGCGAGGATGACGTCCTTGGCGTGCACGCCCGGCCCGGGGCTCCCCTTGACGGTCACGCGCATCGTGCGCGAGCGCGACTGCCACAGCGCCTGCGTGGCGAGCACGTGCGCCACTTCGGATGCCCCGATGCCGAAGGCGAGCGCCCCGAGCGCGCCGTGGGAAGAGGTGTGCGAGTCGCCGCAGACGAGCGTCACCCCGGGCTGCGTGAAGCCCTGCTCGGGGCCCACGACGTGGACGATGCCCTGGCGCTCGTCCCGGATCGGCAGCAGCCGGATCGTGGCGGCAGAGGCGTTGGCCGCGAGCGTCTCGATCTTCTCCCGCAGGTTCGGGTCGGCGACGGGATCGCGGCTTCCCGTGGGCGCGTAGTGGTCGGGGGTGGCGAGGCAGGCCCGCGGCCGGCGCACCTTGCGGCCGGACTTCCGCAGCGCCTCGAAGGCGTGGAAGCTGCCGTCGTGCAGGAGGTGCCGGTCGATGTAGAGGAGGGTGCGCCCGCCGGGTCCGGTGGCCACGGCGTGCGCGTTCCAGATCTTCTCGTAGAGCGTGAGGCCCATGCGCCGCCTACTTCGGCACGTGACCCACGGAGTTGGCGTAGCGCTTCATCGCCTCCTCGCCGAGGTACTCGCGCTCCCACGCGCGCACCTGGTCGAAGCCCGCGAAGGTGTGCAGGTCGCCCAGCGGGTGCTTCGCGAAGCCCTCCATGAAGCGCGTCTCGGCGACCGGCCCCTCGGCGCGCATCTGCGCGGCCAGGTCGTGCATGGCGGCCAGCGCCGTGCGCAGCATCGCGTTGGGCGAGATGCACATCATGATGCCCATGGCGCGCAGCTCTTCCATCGTGAAGCGCGGCGACACGCCGGTCATGTTGTAGAAGACGGGCCCCTTCACCTCGCGGCAGATGCGCTGCACTTCCTCGACCGAGGTCGGCCCCTCGATGAAGCCCAGGTCGGCGCCGGCGGCGAGGTAGGCGTTGACGCGGGCGA
>Ga0138256_10007988_pt1 | contig 11147 bp, 9 predicted proteins | sample KNB2016incub_MG_FD_105486 | JGI IMG/M metagenome (GOLD analysis project Ga0138256, IMG submission 105486) | Active sludge microbial communities from wastewater in Klosterneuburg, Austria - KNB2014incub_MG | ecosystem: Engineered > WWTP > Activated sludge > Unclassified | place: Austria...
TATCTTCGGACATTATAAATTAAATTTAATGTTAAATTATTGTTCGTAGATAAACTTTAAAGCATTGTTTGCGATGAAATCAAATAGGAATATAATCAGCGAAAGTATTATAGTGGAAACAATTACTAATCTTGCACTACTAAATAACTCCGGCCAGGTAGGCCAAGTCACATGATTGATGAGTTCGTCATAACTCTCTTTCAGATATAGTCTGATATTCTCCATTGTACTATATTTTATTTCTGAAAAATTCAGAAATTATTAATTAAAATTAGCAGGGGAGACAGGGATCGAACCCGCAACCTACGGTTTTGGAGACCGCCACTCTACCAATTGAGCTACTCCCCTAAAATATCTATTGATAAAAACTAACACAAAATGAAAAATTAAGTACCCGTGAGAGCACTTAATTTTTCAAAATATTTTATAGTATGAAACTTATTAGGAAATAATCTCAGTTACCTGACCTGCTCCTACAGTTCTTCCACCTTCTCTGATCGCAAATCGAAGACCTTTCTCCATTGCTATCGGACTTATCAATTTTACTTCAAGTGAAACGTTATCCCCAGGCATAACCATTTCTACTCCAGCTGGTAAACTTACATCACCTGTAACGTCAGTTGTTCTAAAGTAAAACTGAGGTCTATAACCGTTAAAGAATGGAGTATGTCTTCCACCTTCATCTTTACCCAGTACGTAGATTTCACACTTGAAGTGTGCATGTGGTTTTACAGAACCTGGTTTAACAATAACCATTCCTCTTCTGATGGCATCTTTTTCAATACCTCTAAGAAGTATACCTGCATTATCTCCAGCTTCACCTCTTTCAAGGATCTTTCTGAACATCTCAACTCCTGTTACTGTAGATGTCAAAGGCTTATCACCAACTTTCATCATACCAATAATTTCTACAGGATCTCCGGTATTGATAACACCTCTTTCAATTCTACCAGTTGCAACAGTACCTCTACCAGTGATAGAGAATACATCTTCTATTGGCATAAGGAAAGTCTTATCAACATCTCTTACAGGTTCTGGAATGTTTGCATCTACTGCAGACATCAGATCAAGAATCTGTTGTTTTGCTTTTGCATCACCTTCAAGTGCCTTTAAAGCTGAACCCTGAATAATTGCAGCATTGTCTCCATCAAACTGATAAGCACTTAAGAGCTCTCTTAGTTCCATTTCAACTAATTCTAACATTTCAGGATCATCTACTAGATCCACTTTGTTCATAAATACTACTACTGCAGGTACTCCTACCTGTCTTGCCAAAAGGATATGCTCTCTGGTTTGAGGCATAGGACCGTCAGTAGCTGCGCATACTAAGATAGCACCATCCATTTGAGCAGCACCTGTAACCATGTTTTTCACATAATCGGCGTGACCAGGACAATCCACGTGTGCATAGTGTCTGTTTTCCGTTTCGTACTCTACGTGCGCGGTGTTGATAGTGATACCTCTTTCTTTTTCTTCCGGAGCGGCGTCGATAGAATCATAATCTTTCTTCTCTGCGAAACCTTTCTCAGAAAGCACGTAAGTGATTGCGGCAGTAAGGGTTGTCTTACCGTGGTCAACGTGACCAATCGTTCCGATATTTACGTGTGGTTTGGTTCTTACAAATGTTGATTTAGCCATCAGTTAAAATTTTCTGAACTTTAATTATTATTAAAAAATATTATACATAAAAATGAGCCAATGAAGGGATTTGAACCCTTGACCCCTTCCTTACCATGGAAGTGCTCTACCCCTGAGCTACATCGGCCAAAAAAAAATTATTAGCTCCGGGTGTTTGAAAAATTGGAGCGGAAGACGAGACTCGAACTCGCGACCCTCAGCTTGGAAGGCTGATGCTCTACCAACTGAGCTACTTCCGCAATAGTCAAGCAATATAAAAGTGCTGTAGTGGGGATGATAGGATTCGAACCTATTCAGGCGTAGCCAACAGATTTACAGTCTGCCCCGTCTCTCCAACTTCGGCGCATCCCCGACACTCTTAGAGCCGATGGAGGGATTCGAACCCCCGACCCGCTGATTACAAATCAGCTGCTCTGGCCAGCTGAGCTACATCGGCATGCTATATTTTATATCAAAATTTCAAACTACAAATGGATCTTTTTCCAAAAGCGATGCAAAGGTAAATCTTTCTCAAATATAAAAAAACTTTATTTAAAAAAAAATAAAAAAAAACGATGATTTCAATTAATCCTATATAGTACTTGGTCTTTTCCTATTCATTTCAACAAATAAACTGTCTTTAAATGTATTTTATTTCAGCTAATTCCTTGAAGATTACATTCAAAAAAGTTCCTGATTAAAGATTTCATCTTTCGAAATTATTTATTTTACTTTCAAATCACATGATAAATGTAATTCTAAAGTCCATTACGAAAAGTCTAAAAATAAAGAAATGCTTTTAAATCTTCAAATCCCTAACAAACACAAAAAAATGGATATTAACTTTATGAAATTTGTGATTCTAAATGGATTCAAGGCCCTTGTGACAACATTATACTTTTCGGAGCGGACTACCTCCTTCTTTTTAATAATATCTAACTATCGATTTTTATGATTTGTCTTTCTAATTTTTAAATTTTAAGTAAAGACAATGTTTCTCAGGTCATTATTATTAACAAAAAAAATATAGTTGTCGATATATTCAAAATCAGTGTACTGGAAATTTATTTTTCGCAAACCAATGTATCATGGTTTTACTACCGAGAAGGATTGAAACTGATAAATTTATTGCTCTTTAAAGTCTGTTTGTGAAAAATAGAATTATTTTGTGCGATCATTTTAAATACATAAAATATTATATAATTTATGCGAACTATGAAAGTTTTGATAACAGTCCATTTATTTTTGGCGCACACCCTTATTATTGCCCAATCTAATTATGCTGGTGGTAAATATTCAGAAAAACTATCAACAGAAATAAGTTTAGATAGTAAAAAATGGGTTTCTATCCATATCGTTTTGTCTGATCAACTGGATTATGATCTATGGAATAAAACAGAAGATGCAGCCAGGAGCGAGTTAAATAGCAAACAGCGTAAATTAGTAATTGACCTTAAAAAGAATGCAGAAAGATCTCAACAGGAGCTACTGGTATTCTTAGGTCAATTTCAGGATGTAGCAGTAACCAGCATACAGACCCATTGGATTGCCAATGTAATCACTTGCAGGGTTAAAATGAATTTTATACCTACCGTTGCTGCAAGGGAAGATGTAAGATGGGTAGGATTAAATTCAAAACTGAAACATACTGCAATAACCGAAATCGCCACTGTTCAAGCTGAAGCTGCACCAAATAAAACTGAAAAGGGATTGATCGCTATAGGTGCTCCTGAAATGTGGGCTTTGGGTTATACCGGGTATGGAAGACTTGCCTTTATCGCAGATACTGGCACAGATCCGAAACATCCTGCTATTTCATCCCAATATAATGGACTCCAAAATGGCAATATGTCTTCATGGTACAGTTTTGGAAATTCAAAATCGCCCTATGATTGTGATAGACACGGAACACATGTAACAGGTACCATATTGGGTTTGGACAGATCGACAAATGATACTATTGGAGTTGCTTTTAATTCCAAATGGATTGCCGGCGACATCCTTTGCGGGATTGGAACAGAAGATAACATTGGGGCATTTGAATGGGCTCTGGATCCTGATGGAAACCCTGAGACTACTTCAGACATACCTGATGTGATCAATAATTCCTGGTATGATCCAAGTCTAACCGAGTTGGATTGTTACAGTGTTTATATACCTATACTCGAATCTTTGGAAGCTGCGGGAATAGCCGTAGTTTTTTCTGCTGGAAATTCAGGTCCGGAAGAGAATACGATAACTCCACCACATAATATCAATATCAATGAAGTAAACAGCTTTACTGTAGGTGCATTAAATGGTAATAGTAGCTCATTACCTATCGCGAGTTTTTCCAGTAATGGTCCTTCTCATTGTCCAGGTGAAGGTTCTTTAAAAATTAAACCTGAAGTTTCTGCCCCTGGAGTACAAGTGAGGTCATGTGTGCCTGGTGGTGATTATGCATTATTCAATGGAACTTCTATGGCTGCTCCTCATGTAAGTGGTGCTATACTTCTTCTGAAAGAAGCATATCCATATCTCAGCGGGAAAGAGCTAAAACTAGCTTTATATCATTCGGCCAGAGATCTTGGTGTACCTGGTGAAGATAATAAATTTGGTATGGGAATAATCAATGTATATGATGCATATTTATATTTATTGGCAAAAGGTTACCAGCCAGTTCCTGGTCTAGTGGCAAATGATGTTTTACTTTTGGATGTGAAACACGCGCCTGTAGGATGTGAAAATAAACTTTATCCACAACTTTTGGTAGAAAATAGTGGAACAGATACATTAACTTCTCTTGAAATACATTTTGAGGGATTAACCTTTGATAAAACTTATCATTGGGAAGGTATTTTAGCTCCTAAAGATAGGTCAACCATTCAAGTATACATTACAGACGTTCCTGACAACAGAGATGTTATTACAATAACTTTGATGAGACCAAACGGAAGAGAGGACTCTAAACCTTTAAACAACATGTTTTCATTAAAATTAAAAGTTTCTGACCGATTTCCTACCGAAAACAATTGGCTATTTTCTGAAAATATTTGTGCAAACTCCATTTTTTATCTGAAGGCTCCTGAAACCTTGCCAGTTGCTCCGTTTAGTGTAAAGTGGTATGACAAACTATATGATGGAGACTTAAAATTTGAGGGAAAAAGTATCCTTGTTGAAGAAAAAGCAAAAATTGAGTCTTTGTACGCAGAATTACAATATAGAGACAATGCAGGGATATCTCCTAAATTTAATTCTACAGGTAAATATGAAGAAGCAGGTGAAGAAGGACTTATCTTTGATGCCAATAGTAATTTCACGTTGGATACATTTACAGTGTATAGTGAAAAAATAGGTATAAGACAGTTCTATTTATATGATGAAAATGGAGACTCAATAACTTCCACAAAAAAATATATAAATAAAATTGGAGCTAATGTTGTAAAGTTAAACTGGAGCATTTCTGCGGGTCAAAATTACAGAATAGTAAAAAAAGATGGCAAAGCTTTATTCAGTAATCAAAATGTTAGTGAATTTCCCATCCAGTCTGCTGATGATATTGTCACCATCCGTTCAGGCACCAATGGAAACATGTATAATTATTTTTATGACTGGAAAATATCCTACACTCATCCTTGTGGTCGCGTTCCATTTTTATTGGAAGCCAGGAAAGATACTGTGGTAGGCAGTCCTGAGTTCGAGTTATCGACAGACACCTTATTTCTGCCAGGTAATAGCACCATTCAGATAAAAAATACATCCAAATTTCTAAAATCTTACCTATGGGATATGGGGGACGGTAAAAATTATACAGAAGAAAATGTAGAACATAATTATGAATCCACCGGAACTTACAATATAGTACTTAGCGCAATAGATGAACAAAATTGTCTGATTACTACTGGAAAAAAATTGGTAGTTCTTCAAACTACATCCAGTTTTGATGAAGAATCAGGTCAAAATACCGAAGCCATAAAGATATATCCCAATCCTGTCAAAACCGAATTATATGTTTTGTCGGATCAAAATTTTGAACATGAATTAAAACTTCAATTAACCGATATAAACGGAAAAAATATATCCGTCACACCGTTTAAAAAGGGAGTTAATCAAATGGTATTGGACGTTGAAAACGTTCCACTTGGTGTATATTTGCTAAAGGTAGTTATTGGCAATAAAATCATTACCAAAAAAATAGTTAGACTTTAATCATTCATACAATTGGTTATCATGGTTAAACAAGATGATATTCATAAACCCGAAACTGAACATTACATAAGCTTTACTTGTTTGGGCTTATTAAGTTAAATAAAAATAACATATAATATTATGGCATTCGAAGATATTGACAATTTGCCTATAACGTGGACTGATTATGAAGATATAGGTATGAGACTCTATGATAGATTTGGTGATGAATATACGGAAGGCAAAATATACAGAACCCGTTTCACTGAGCTTATAGAATGGGTTTTGCAGATTAAAAATTTTGAGGGAAAACGGGAAGACTGCAATGAGGGCCATTTGGAACAGATACAAGCTAAATGGGTATATGAATGGAGAGACAACCAATAATAAGGTATGGAAGATAACTTAATGAATGGCATTACCACTTTCATATTTGATGTGGATGGAGTTTTTACCAATAGTGAGGTAATTGTTATGGAAAATGGGGATCATGTCAGAACCATGAATACCAGAGATGGCCAGGCCTTAAAATTTGCTATCGAAGCTGGATACAATGTCGCCATTATTACAAAGGGATTTTCTGCCGGAGTAAGAAAAAGATTTGAATTTTTAGGTGTCCCGCATATTTATGACAGACTTACAGAAAAAGAGAGTGCTTTTGATGATTATGTCAATAAACTTGGGCTGATTAAACGTGAAGTTCTTTATATGGGAGATGATATACCTGATTTAGTGTTATTTGAAAAAGTAGGAGTATCAGCATGTCCGGCGGATGCAGCGATAGAAAATTTACAAAGAGCCAAATATATTTCATCCAAAAACGGTGGTCATGGTTGTGTCCGTGAAGTAATAGAAAAGGTTATGCGTCTACAGGGGAAATGGAATTTTTAAAAAATATATCACCATACATTAAAATAGTAAGACCGGGTAATTTATTGTTGATTGGTATTACACAATGTATATTTTATCATTTTGTAATACATAAATTGATTGATTTTCCTGCTTTGGATCTGTTTAATACATTTTTGCTAATCTTACAAACCATACTTATTGCAGCAGGAGGATATGTCATAAATGATATAAAAGATTGTCTTACTGACCAAAAAAATAAACCACACAAAACCTATATACCCGGGCTAATTTCCAGCCAAAATGCAAAATTATACTATTACTTTTTATTGGGCACAGGAATATTAGTAGCCATAATATTGGAAAAAAATACCATCCGTTTCCCCATTTTATTTATACACCTTTCCTTATGCCTTATCCTTTACTGGTATGCAGTTAAATTTAAAAACTCAATACTTGTTGGCAATATTATAATTAGTATCATGGTGTCTCTTGTTTCGGGTATTATTCTATTAGCAGAAAGAGAATCTATTGTACAATTAGCTGACCACACTATTCAAAATATAATTATTTCTATATTCCTTTCGTATATGATATTTTCATTTTTTGTCAATCTAATACGTGAAATTATAAAAGATATGGAAGACATGGACGGCGATCAGGCTAGTGGTATTATCACTTTTCCAATCAGATATGGAAGAGATGCAGGCAAAAAACTTTGTATATATATTTCAGTCGCTACACTCATTTTTTTGTTGGTTTGGCTATTTACGACCAATATCTCAATGGAATTAAGAAGTAAATCTTTTTTGCTTTTATTTGTAGCAGCGCCTTTAGTAATACTCATTCAGACATTAACAAATACGACGAACAAGCGAGAATTTGCCAAAATAAGCAATACACTTAAATGGATGATGGTATCAGGCTTGGGAAGTGTAATCATTATCTCATCAGAATTATAGATATGGATGTTCTTCAAAATAAAAAACTTATACTGGGGTCAAAATCTCCACGACGCAGTCAACTTTTACAAGAAGCAGGGTTTGCATTTGAGATACGTACTCAAGATATAGAAGAGAGCTTTGATTTATCTACACCTGTGTTGGATGTAGCAGAAGACCTTGCCATCAGAAAGGCATATTCACTGAAGCACACGCTACAGGAGGAAGAAATACTTTTGACGGCAGACAGTGTAGTTATTCTGGACAACATCATCTATAATAAGCCGGAAAACTACGATGAAGGTGTCAAGATACTTTCTGCATTATCAGATCGCACGCATACCGTGGCTACAGGTGTTTGTCTGATGACAAATAAAATAATAGATTCATTTACTGTGGTAACCAAAATCACATTTGACAAACTGAGCTTAGATGAAATTGATTATTATCTCAAAACATATCAACCATACGATAAAGCAGGGGCATATGGCATTCAGGATTGGATCGGATGGTGTAAAGTTAAAAAAATAGAGGGAAGCTATTCCAATGTAATGGGATTGCCGGTAAGAGAAGTATATGAAAAAATTATAAGCTTATCAAACACCAAATAAATGTCTTCACTATATAATATCAAACTATTGTGGCCATCAGTTAAGACTATTTTTGCTATTTTGAAATATTTAAATTATCAAAAAAAATATATAACAGATAGTATTAATCCCATTATTGAAAAATCTACAGTTGTAAATGATGGAAGTATTGACGAAGAAGATATTAAAAAAATTACAAATTATTATGGGTTGGCTGTTCCTGCAATCTTGGGAGAGGCCATTTGTATATTAAGAAATAAGGAAATGACTTCAACCGAAAGATTGGTAAGTACCTGTCAGGGAGCTGTTACTGGATTGGGAGATGATTTTTTTGATAAAAAAAGATTATCCGAAGAAGCTCTAAAAAATTTGATCGAAAGTCCTGATTTAAACAGTGGAAACACAGAGTTGGAAAAAATGGCGCTTAATTTTTATAAAATTGCACTGAGCAGTAACACACATTCTGATTTAATGAAAACCCAGATATTGAAGGTTTTTCAAGCCCAGTTAAATAGCAAAAAACAAACCAATCCGGCGCTTTCCATACCCGAAATAAAATTAATCACTTTCCAAAAGGGAGCACAATCTTTACTTTTTTACCGGACTGCATTTGATCATCCGATGAAAAAAGGGGAAGCTCATATGCTAAATATTTTGGGTGGGCTGATGCAATTGAGCAATGATATTTTTGATGTATACAAAGATCACCAAAACGGAATTTATACACTCGTGACAACAACATCAAAAATAAAATCATTGCGGGATTTATATGATGAAACTTTAAAGTCAGGTATCCAAGCGGCATTTCAATTGGAATATAATGTAAAGGATATCCGAAAATTTCTTCAAATTCTTTCTTTAGCAATTTTTAGTCGCTGCTATGTTTGTCTGGATCAATTGGAAAGCAAAGAAGTAAAATCCAATAATATATTTAACCCGGAACTTTATACACGCAAAGATTTGGTATGTGATATGGATACATGGAAAAATAAAATAAAATCATTAAAGTACCACATGTGGATAACTCAAAAATTCACTAAATTCCAATTATGCCGACGATAATTTTCATGGAGAAAAATTATGTCTTCATTAAACTCAATATCAATACAATAGGTAAGGCATTTTTCGCAAACCAATTTATTTTGAGTATAAATTGAAAAAATAAATCCAGCTTAAATTTGTGGTTACTTACATTAAATAAAAAATTTAAAAGTACCTTTGCCCCTCTTATTAATTATTGAAATTTATAAAAATGAACATTCAAAAAAACCATGTTGTCTCTTTGCATTACACGCTCACAGAGGATACGGTAGACGGTGAACTTATTGAAGAAACTTACAATGCGGAGCCACTTTCATTTATTTATGGAGTTGGCATGATGCTTCCATCATTTGAAGAAAATATTGAAAATAAGGTCGTTGGAGACACTTTTTCTTTTACACTTGAGCCTGAAGATGCTTATGGAGAATATGAAGAACAGGCAGTTGTAGAAATTCCGATTGGTAGTTTTGCCGACGAAGCAGGAAATGTTGATCGTAGTAAATTACTTGCCGGGGCTCCACTGACCATGCATGATAATGAAGGCCGGACTTACAGAGGTGTGGTTGTTGAACCAAAAATTGATATGATAATTGTTGATTTTAATCACCCAATGTCAGGACACACCCTGCATTTTAAAGGTGAAATTCTTGAAGTAAGAGAAGCCACAGCATCTGAACTGGATCATGGCCATGTACATCCGGGAGGACACGACAATCATTGATTTTAAGTAAATTATTTCAGTAAATGGCTTGGTACACATGTCTGATTTATTGCTGAAAATATTAATGCACATTAAAAATCATAATATCCAAAATGCATTAACTTGCATTAAAAATAAAATAACCAGGTATGAGTGAGTTAATATCTGTTTCAGGACATATTATTGATATAGTAAATCGTCGCTTCTACAAGGGAATAATTTATATTTCTGATAGTAAGATACATTCTATTGTTGAAACTGAAAATGTACCGGATCAATTTATACTTCCCGGATTTATAGATGCACACATACACATCGAAAGTTCGATGGTAACTCCTTATGAATTTGCAAAAATTGCATTAGGTCATGGCACTGTTGCTACCGTTTCAGATCCACATGAGATAGCCAATGTCTGCGGTTTGGATGGTGTAGCGTATATGATTGAAAATGCCAGACAAGCAGGATTAAAATTCTTTTTTGGTGCCCCTTCATGTGTTCCTGCTACCAACTTTGAAAATGCAGGTGCAACGCTTGATTCTTTGGCCGTAAAAAGTCTTCTGTCTTCAGACGATATCTGGTATTTATCAGAAATGATGAATTACCCGGGAGTACTAAACAATGATCCTGAAGTCATAGCTAAAATACAATATGCACAGGAGTATAACAAACCTGTAGATGGGCATGCGCCGGGATTGATGGGTGATGATGCCAAAGAGTATATCCTTCATGGCATAACTACGGATCATGAGTGCTACCAACTGGACGAGGCTTTGAACAAGTTGAACCATGGAATGAAAATTATTATTCGGGAAGGGTCGGCAGCAAAAAATTTTGAAGCACTTCACACGCTCATTGGTACGCATCCAGACATGGTCATGTTTTGCAGTGATGACAAACATCCGGATGACCTCATGGAAGGTCATATCAATGTTTTGGTTAAGAGAGCACTAGCGTTGGGTTATGATCTATTTGATGTGTTGCAGATAGCATGTATTAATCCCGTGCATCATTATAGTTTGCCTCTGGGACTATTGAGAGAAGGAGATAATGCAGATTTTATTATTGTTAGTGATACAAATTCCTGGGAAGTCAAACAAACATGGATCAACGGAAGGCCATTTTATTCAGACAAAAAATGTTTGTTGCCTCATTTTTCAGGTAGAATTATCAACCAATTTAACAGTTCATTTATAAGTCCTGATGATTTAGTACTATATTCTGATGACGAAAGTGTACCTGTAA
>Ga0138256_10007989_pt1 | contig 11145 bp, 10 predicted proteins | sample KNB2016incub_MG_FD_105486 | JGI IMG/M metagenome (GOLD analysis project Ga0138256, IMG submission 105486) | Active sludge microbial communities from wastewater in Klosterneuburg, Austria - KNB2014incub_MG | ecosystem: Engineered > WWTP > Activated sludge > Unclassified | place: Austria...
AGGAGGCTCTGCAGAAGCAGCAGTAAGGTTGTGACCATACAGCTTATCTCCAAAGTTAGCTCTGATTGTATCAGATACCCCATCACCATCTAAATCTACACCTACACCTATTACTATTTCAGGATTTGTTGTCAGTGTTATACCAGCACCAAGAGCCTTAAGAGTTTTAGGATTATAGACAACAAGTTGTCCTGGAGCAACTAAACATTCACCTGTTGAGGAAAACACACTAGCTCCAGAAGTGTACATAGCATAGTTGCCTGAGGCAGCTATTACATTTTGTCTTGCATTTCTTCCAGTCATTTATATAAAAATTTTAATTACAATAATATTCTCTCATCTAACTCTACAGATTTCATTAGGCTTTCATACCCTTGTAAATCTCCCATACTCATTAGTATTTTTGCAGCAGCATAGTGAGAAACTTTCAACCATAAATCAGTACTATCTATTTCAAAGTCAGAACTAGTAGTTACTTGATCACCATTACTATCAATATAAGCTCCAAGTTTATAACCTGAAGTTTTTATTAATTGAGGACATCTTATTGGTTTTGGTTTAGTATAATAATCTATAACTACTTCGTTTATGTCAAACTTGCAGTTATGGTAAACTATTAGACCATCTTTGTCCTGAATACCTAAAGTTTCTTCCCATTCAAATGATGGTTCCCAGTAGGTATCTTTTACACTTTCATTTAAGTCAGAAGTCTGAGTTATATGAATTTGTATATTTCTAGAATCACAACCTTCTCTACAGGCTTTAGCATATCTGCGTATTACTCTGTAGGTATCTTTTGGATATTTAATTTTAACAGTATCTTTATCAGACTTGCTAATCTTAATAGGTATAGATCTAAGTACTTTTTGTTTTATTCTATCGTCAGCTAAAGAGTTTACTTCACTCTTTTGAACTAAGTTCTCATATATTGTAAACCAAGATTCAGTTAAAAAACCATCAACATCTGCCACTGAGACAGCTTTTAAATATTCAGAGTTTATTCTGTTAATATCTCTTCTAACGGTTTCATGTAATCTTGTTCCACTAATCACCTTGTTCTTTAGCTTTAGACTCTTTAGGTCTTGTATTTAAATCCTTCTCTAATATATCAATTATATTTTGATTATCAACGTTGTCAAAATATGTTTCTACTTCAAAATCAGTAGTTCCAATATTAACTCCTTTCAATAGATTACCTGCTTTAGTTTTCTTTAAGAATCCTCTTTGTCTAGCTTTAGCTATCAAGTATCTATTTGTTAATTTTTCAGTAGGTAACTCACAAAGACCTATTAATATGTCTTTCTTAGCTTCAGATACAGCATCTGTACCTATACATATTTTCCACAGAACATCATCTATTAATTGTCTATCAGTGGATTCATTAGGTATTAAACCTAAATACATTGCTGCTTTAACTTTCTTATCATCAGAAAGATTCTCTACTAATTTAGTAGCTTTTTGAGATCTAAGTCTAGTTTTTTGACCACTTGATACCGCAGTATCTGCATCAATAACTTCAAACTTAGCATTTCTAGAACTAGAGCTACCACTTTGGTTTACATTATAGTTCCCATCTTCTGTAATATATTTACTAAAGATCTTCTCAAAAGGTGTATTTGACTTTAAGGTAGCAAATGATTCTTCTAATCTAATCATTGCTTGCTTATTAATAAAGAATGGATCATTAAAGTCATAAGGATCAGCACTAGTTATTAACTTACCTTTATCAGGATGCCCATAGATGTCATTTCTAAACTTACATGCAGCCACAGCTTTTTGTAATTCATCTAGCTCTAATGTACCCGTTGGGTACTTTCTCATTATAGGATTCCACCTTATTCTTCTACCACCAACAATTCCTGGAATAACCCTACCTTCAAAATTACCTAAATTTCTCTGAGTCTTAATTCCATTTGGATCCGTAGATTCAAGCAATACATTTGCTCTGATGTCTTTAAGTATATTTGATTGTCTGGCTGGTCTAATTGTTAATATTGTTTCCATAATTAAAATGCTGGTTCGAATAACATTGTTCTTTTGATATTTCTAACTAAAATACCAAGTTTATCTTTGTAAAATAATTCATAGTAACCTGCTGAGTGTGAAGGACTAAATCCTTTAGATCCACCACCAGTACTATTTATTGGGCCAAGAGGAGATACAGAACCACAGATATAAAATAAGGATTCAGCATTTCTTCTATGCAACAGTTCGATGTTTGGTCCACCTTCTTCTATTCCATAGTCAAGTGCTATGAATCTGTAAGAAGAAGTAGGTAATCCTGTTCCAGGGTGTAACCTATGACCATAGATTTCTCTAGAATCTAATATAGGTAAATGAGCAACAGTAATGCTTCCACCTGGGAACATTCTCCATTCTGTAAATGCAGGTCTGTTGAAAGCATATGTATCAATCTTAGAACCAACTACTTTACCAGAAGTTGTAGGAGAAGTTACTCTATCAAATGGTATTTGAGCACCGTAGCCATGGAATTTCTCAGCAATCCAAGATTCCCATAATTTAAGACCACCTGTTCCTGTATAAAGAACTAATTTTCTATTAGCCCAGGGAACTGAGTCAAACCATACAGAATCAATAAGATCCTGAAACATATCTATAGATCCGTTATTTACAGGATACTCATATACGTTACCATCTTCTAAGAATTCCTGTAAACCAGGACCTTTAGTGATTGGATAACCAGATGATTGATCTATAACATTGGATACCGTAGTCTGTATCCCATTTTGTATGGAACCAGAACTTCTACCCATCCATAAAGTTTTAGCTTTCTCTTCCCTAATTTGTTTAAGGAATTCAGCCTCCAACATGCTTATGATCTTGGTAGGATAATTTTCATCAGGCATACCTGAAGCATTAACCCTTCTTATTGCTAAGTTAAGGTTATTAGCTTCGTCAGTTACTTGTAATTTTTTATTTATACTAGAAATACCACTTTCAAATTGTAAGTAAGTATTACCGCTCATTGCAAATGAACCATACAGTTCAGATGCTTCTCCATGAGAAGAACCAAGTTTACACCATTTAGTTCCAGCAGCTAAAAGAGCAGGATCAAACCAGTCTTTCTCTGTACCACTAACTAATTTAACATTATATATCCAGTTGAAAGATCCATCAAATATAGGATTACCAACTACCATTACCTGAGACTCAGGAGATAGTTCTGGATAAAGAACATCGGGAACTGTATATGCACCAAAGTTTAATGCAATGGAGAACTCAGATCTCTGAATACCTGGTTGAGTTAACTCAGGATGTAGATTTTGACCTGATGTAGGTTTAAAGTAAGAATTGGATTTTAGTTTCCAACTTACTCTATCTGTGTCTATCTCTCTAGTTGTAGAGCTGTTAACGAAGAAATCATAAAAAGCAGCATAGTCATTAGACAAGCTGGGCCTCATAGTATCTAAGTATTCCATAGGAATCCTAGTGAGATCAGTTACATTTTTAACTTGATCATAATAAGTCAAAAGTACGTTTTTACTAACGTAATTTGAAATATACTTAGCTTCATTAGGCTCTTGGTATACTCTAAATTTTGAAATTTCTGGTGTTTGTGTACTCATTTTTTATTAAATTTTTTCTCCGTATACTAATTTCATTATATCGTCTTCTGTTTGCTCTACAGTATCTTTACTGCTTGCTCCAGATGATCTTCTTTTTAATTCATCAAATACAGCATTATGTTGTTCTACTTTACCTTGATTTTTAATTGCAGTAAAGTTTGATCCTTTCATTAACCATAATGCAAAGGCAACTTGCTGTTCAGTACTATTCTGAAACTCATATAGTCTCTTTTGATACTGACTTACTTTCACTGGTACTGGTCTGTTATTTTCATCATGTACTGTTACAACAGCAGCATTACCATCAGATAAGAATTTTCTAAAATCTTTAGCTTCTACATCATTAAGACTATAGTCACCAATTTTTTTAGAACTTATTAGAGATTCAACTTCACCATGATACCTTTGTATAGTCTCAAATTGTGCTTGTCTTTCTCTCTCTTCTTCCTGTAAAACATAAGCAGCTCTTGCTTCTTCATCCTTTTCAAAGTATCTCTTTGATTGTAATGCTCTCTCAGCAAGCATACCTTTATTCTTCTTATCTTCTACTATTAAGGATATTTCTCCTTGTGGAAGACCAGTGTGTTTAAGCTCTTCTGCTATTATTCTTTCCCTGTTTCTTTCTACTTGAGCAACTATCTCAGCATCATTCTTCTCTTCAGGTAGTATATCAAGCTTAATCTTAGAGATTATTGTAGCAGATGCTATATCGTCTATTACTTCTTGGTCTATACCCCTCAACTTAAGATTTAGGTAATTTCTATACTCACCAGCTTGGTCAAGTATTTCTTGTCTTAAAGTTTCAGCTTCTCTTTGTCTTTGCTCTTCTAATTTAAGAGCAAAATCTTCAAGTGTGACATTATCTGCATCATCAATCTCAAAGAGACCTTTATCCTTTAAATAACGTGCTGCTAAACCAATATCACTTACTCTTTGAAGTGAAGGTTCAACAGGAGGCTGAGGTTCTTGTGGTACTGCAACAGGTTCTACTGCTGGTGGTGTATTCACTTGTGTTACCTCAGGTTTTGCATCAAGAACTTCATTCATTGTGAATGATATTTCAGAAGCATCGAATAGCGGACTATTAATTTCCATACAAAAATATAATGTTTAATCAGAATTTAAAAATTTTTTACCTTGTTTTGATCAAATAAACTTTAATCACTATAGCTAAAGTTATTTACTTACTTTGGGTTTTTGTCTTGCTTTTATCAAATCTGCATGTGCTTTCTTGAGACCTAGCATCTTATCATTGTCTAGTTTCTCCTTGGCAAGTGCAGTATTTTCTCTTAACTCTTCTCTCTTGAATTTCAGATCTTCTTGGTTTTGTTCAAACATATCATTTAATCCAGATTTGTCTATATCATAAGAATTAGCATCTCTTTGAGCAGCTATTGTAGCAACTATTAATTTAGTCTGATCAGCAGCAGCTTGTTTCTGCATTTCCATCTCAAACCTCATTTGCTCTAATTGCATAGACATTTGAGTTTGTTGTTCAGCCATTTTTGACTCCATCTCCTGCTGTTGCTGCATTCTAGCCTGAACTTTCCTTTGAGCTTGAGCTGCTATGTTAATCATATCAGCACCATTTTTAGAGAAGCCTAGTTTAATAGAATCCTCAAAATCTATTTGACCTGCAGCTAATAGAGGTTCTGCTAAGGAGTTAATTCTCTCCATTATCCTCTGATCCTCTACACTATTGTTTACATAGATGTTCTGTTCTGCTATATCTAAGAGATCATTATCTAATTCTAGTTCAGCAACTGACATGTCATCTAAAACATAGGATGCTTTTACAGGGTTATTCTTTAATGTAATCTTAGCTGTATTAACTAAGTTATTCATCATGTTCTCAATAACCTTATTGTGAGTTCTATATATGTATTCAGTCTGAATTGTTGACTGAACTATGTTTTGTCTATTATTTGATACTGGTAAATTAGGATTCTGTAATCCCAGCCTTGAAGGATTAAAGCCCATAGATAATGACATCTGTACTGTAAGGAACTCTAAGTACGGAATTCTAGCTTCAATTTCATTTGAAACTCCCATCTTAATATCTCTTATAGATTGAAGGTCATTTGCAGTCATACCTTCCATGGTATCATTGTGAAGCATTATACCTTCATTCTTTATGAATGTCATCCACTCCTTCCATGTAGTATTTGTTGGCAAAGCCTTTACTGGGAAGGATAGTACAGAACCATGGTTTTTTCTATCAGCTTCATCAATCTTATGCATCTGCATATTGATCTTGTGCTGCCAGAACTTACCTAAATCTAATGGTGCTACGTTCTCTGAATTACCACCTAGAGTATTATACATAGCTCCTACGTAGTTCATTCTAACTTCAAATGGATTCTGTCTAGATCTATATTGATATGGTAGTGGACCTTTGTCTACATAAATATCATTTCCTATTTTTGTTGTCTGATATATTTCAGGTACAATTTGTACAGCTTCTTCTACATCACCCTTACTAGGATTGAACTCATAGTTTTCATCTACGTAGAATACTGATAATTGCCCAGTCTTTTTATCTTGTCTAGTTATTGCTAACATTTTACCAAAGCTCTTCCAGCAATAATGACTATACTCTATATTAGTAGAATTACTTCCACCAAATACGGTTAATAGAGCTTTAGCATAATTTTGACCTTCAGGTGTATGTATAGGTGGTTGAGATTGTAATATTATCTCATGACCAGGAAAGCTTACTATATTATCTAATTGCTTATTTTTTATAGCAAATCCTCTCCTTACATCTAATAATCTATCTTTATATTTACTTTGATATAATTCTGTACCATGCCATGTTAATATATCACTATATGTTACATTAGGTCTATAAGCTACTATATCAGATTCATCTATAAACAATTTGTTCTTAGATGAGTGCTTCCAGAAACATATAGGATCTACAATATCAACAACAGGGAAACCGTTTCTAATATGTATTCTATAGATTTCAGCACCTGCGATAATAACATTTTTAAAGTTTTCATCTGTTATATATTTAATATCACATGCTTTCATTAACCAATTGACTAACTTTTGAACTTCTGTCTCAACAGGAGTTTTATAGTCTTTGGCCATAAACATGTCTATATCATCAACTAACCTAAATTTAGTTCTATTTTGTATATCACTATGTAGATCTTGTTGTTCATCAGGACTTAATTGAGATTGTTGAGTTATACCATTCTCAATCATTACTTGCATAGCTATTTGCTGTTCTATTGGAGCTATGATTGTATCTTGTATAAATTGTTGATTAAGTTCTAGCCTTTTCTTTTGTCTCATTGTAGTAGAGTACCCACTAGTATCTACTGCTGTAAACTTTAATGATGCCTGCATTTGTTCACCTATCATAGCATCAAATACTTGATTTATCTTAGGTGCATGCCTTACAGGTGTTGTTCCAGAACTTACTATTTGTCCTTCTACTTTTTGTACTTGAAATTGACTTTCACTTTCTATGAATTCATCTCCTCTACCATTGGCTAAGTTATAGTTTATTCTTAACCTACGTATTCTATCCTCATTTTTCATTGGAGCTGAGAGTGACTGAATATAATCAGCTGACTCTTCACACCAACGATAATTATTTGATCTCTTTTCTCTAAATGGTAAAACCTCTGTGAGTATACTACCCTCAGAGATTAGTTTATCAAACTTAGTGTTTTTCTTAGTATGTGTGCCAGTATTGCGTTTCATGTTGAGTGATTTTTTGCTGTTGTTTTTGATATTCTAATAACTGATCTTTAAATTTAGTTTTTACAGATATGTCATCCTCTGTATATACTTTCTTTTTCTCTTGTGATAACCATAACATTAATATCTTATATGAAGATACGTGGTCAAAGTTTCCTTCTCTAAAATAAGAAGCTAGTTCTCTAACTAACCTTAATGAGTATAAATTATCTATATTAGTTAACATCTTTGTCTCAGTCTTTAAGAATGGTTCTAAAAGGTGTTGTCTAATAAGTAATTCAGTATTTATCTTAAGAGGTGTGCTCATAGCAACCCCATGATCATTCTTTCTACTTGGATCTTTAACTGAATCCTTTATAGCTTCCCATGGAGTTCTCTGTAACATATTAACATATCCTTCCATTTTACAGAATGTTTTAAAGTTAGGAAGGTTATTCTCAAATAATATTTTAGCATTATAATATAAAGCTAGCTTAATAGCCATTAAATGATTATCATTTATTTGATCATACCTACCTATCCATTCTGCAACTATAGTATTTTGTAGTCCTTCATTGTATAGATTTGTATACCCTTTGTGTACTAAAACTGATGCTAAGGATGTGCCATATTCATCATCTTGAATAGGGTCATACACTACCTTATATAAAGATCTAACATGATTAGGATCTGGTATATCTATATGAGGATGTTCATATATCGCTATCTTACCTATAAGATCTTCTTGGAACATATCTAAGTTAAGAGTATTTATTACCTTACTTAACCTATAGTTAGATAAATCTTCTTTCCAAGTAACAGATTTCTTATTTACATCTCCCCATTCTAAATCACCTATAGATACATTCTTCTCCCATATCTTCCTAACATCTAATTCTACTTCTCTCTCCCTTAATTGTATAACTGGGAATACAAAAGAAGCCTTAGTTAAGAACATCTCAGATGGAATAAGAGGTCTTGACATTCTATATCCATCTAAAGCTGATGAGTTATTTGATTTCTCTCTTAAAGACCTCTCATGTAATTCTTGTTCAAAAGATGCTTCTATATCTGTATTACCAAGTTCATCTACGAATAAACTATTACCGTAATATGCAGGTATAAACATTCCTATTGGAGATTGTCTATCTTCCCATAAATCAGGATAATCTACAAACTGATGCTCCTTTGGATTCTCAAATAATATCTTAGGTCCTAATATTTTATCTATATCTCCACCAGTTCCTAAGTAAAAGGAAGATCCAAACTTAGTTTTAGTAAACTGACATTGTTCATTATTAAGATGTACTTGTACTACATTCTCAAGAAGACCAACTTCCTCTATAATCATTACAGTAGGTCTAGTACCTACCGCAGCATTAGGATTATCAGTAGTATAAATACCATGATATACTGTTGCTCCAGAGCCTATCTTTCTTTTAACACCACCTTCTTTTACCTCATAGCTATGAGTAAATACACTCTTAGCATTGTTAGGTCCAAGTGTGCCACTACAGTTTCTATAAAAGAATCCTGGAATTAACTCATCTCCAGCTCCCCAAGCTCCATTGTGTGTTTTATTATACTCCTGCGTTAGGGTAAACTTCTTAAGTAAGTCTGAGGATTTAGTTGATAAAGAAGCTCCTACAAACGTTTGAGATCCAATAGCACCCTCTTTAATATATTCATCATAAGTTTTCTTACCATAGAATGTAAACTCGTGACCTAAAACTGCATTAGCTACTGTATATGACTTACCTAAAGCTCTGGTAGCTAATAAGAATAGATTTCTTGAAGGATTATCATATATAGCTCTACCCATAGGAGCAGGACATCCACCATATAAATATTCTCTAGCATCTATGTATGTCTTATAAGAACCATCTGATTTAGTTATAAACTTGGCACTACTTAATGCTTTCTTCTCAGCTGGAGTTAGTTGTAGATTATTGTTAAGTTTTCTTACTATAATATTACAAGTATACTCTTCATCATCTTCAAAACCTGAAAAACCTCTAGCTACAAACCATCCATAATTTATGTACCAATCTATATCTCTTAACCTAGGTCTTATTAACTCTCTGGACTTCTTATCATTCTCATCCTCTATTACTGTAAAGTTTACATAATAATAAAGTCCTGGAGTACAGAATCTGTATTTACTTCCATCTTTACCCCATTTACCTTCTACACAATATTTCTCTTGCTCTTCCCAATATAAAGCATAATCCCTTGTATCTGGATGATACACGGGAAATGTCTTTATAACAAAGTCATCTATTGACTCTAATTTTGGAAATAGCCTTATTGGTTTCATCGACTTCTTTTTTCTCGGTGAGATTCTTTAATATCACCTCTTGTTTTTAGTTTTGATTCTGCTTCATTCATCCTAGATCTAGTTTTCTCTAATCCTTCCCACATCTTATCTAGCTTCTCTAGGATCTTAACTGTTTGATCTACACTATCTTTACCTTTAAGGGTAATACCCCTCATGTGCATTATTAGTTCAAACAGCTTCTCTTGTTGTATTTTGAACATATATTCCTCTAAACTTAGGCACATTGAAGCATAAGCTAGAAGAAGATCTTTATGTACTTTTATATCTATATTAAAATAGTTCTTTTTAACTTCATCTATTCTTTGCTCTTTAGGTATATTTCTTAAGGGATTACTTTTAGTATTATCCTCTATCATATATACAGCCCATGCTATCTTACTTGCGTTTTCTGGATACTTTTCTAGTAGTTCTTTGAACTCGCTTTTTGTTTTTAGTACTGGGTTTTGGACGAAAAAATCTAGCTCTGGACTCCCTATCACTATACTCATTACAAAATGATTTAACTAATTGACCTAATAAATATGCTATCACCTCCTGTTGATTATGATCATAAAAGTCTATTTTTTTTACACATCTTAAGAAAGTACACCATGCAGCATGATAACACTCATGTGCTATAACTTCTGTATCTACCTCTTTATCTAAACATAATATATATCCAAATATATTAGGATGATCTATTGAAAACGTTGACTTTTTATTCTTAACTGTAGAGAATACCTTCAATGGTATTGTTATTGCTGTAAATTCTCCTTTCTTAATATCTGTATCTAAGTGTTTAGCAGCAAATATCTTTGCATTCTTTATATTATCAAATACTGCTACTCTCCATTTATAATCTAACTCTATTCCATTATGATTATCTACAGATCCTGCAATTGTAAATGCATCAACTAACCCTCTATCTGTTGTATAATGTACTTGCATTTTTTAGACTTTAGGAAACCAAAACCTACTTTAGTAATGATCTCAGTATGAAATAATAAATTTTTATCCTTAGAATCATGATACCACATCTCTCTATTAAGTATTGGTCTACCAATTGGGACTAAGGTATAATTACAATCTGTCCTAAAATTATCAGGATAATCTTTATTATCTGAGTTACCTATCTTATATAATGTTATCAATTATAATTAAAATTAAACTTATGGTTACCTACTAATATTGTTTCTGTATATACCTCAGATTCTTCACATACTACTAAATCAGGACAGTATATTTTACAATGATATTCAGCATCCTCAAATGAGCTAGCTATTATATCTATGCTTCTTGTGATGAAGAACTGATCTTCATTTCTATCATATATCAATTTTGCTGTCTTGTATCTCTTCATGTATGTGTTTTTAGAGCACATGGAAGGATTCGAACCTCCGGTTGTAAAGTTTTGCAGACTTCTACTTTGGACCACTCAGACACATGTGCTACTTAATTATGTAGGTGTTACTGTAGCATCAGGACCAACTGTTATAGTATTACTACCATTAGCTGTAAAAATTGCATTAGTATCTACACCATCCATTA
>Ga0138256_10007990_pt1 | contig 11143 bp, 8 predicted proteins | sample KNB2016incub_MG_FD_105486 | JGI IMG/M metagenome (GOLD analysis project Ga0138256, IMG submission 105486) | Active sludge microbial communities from wastewater in Klosterneuburg, Austria - KNB2014incub_MG | ecosystem: Engineered > WWTP > Activated sludge > Unclassified | place: Austria...
CGCTCATGATGTCTCGCTATTTCGATATTGCGTCACGGCTTGCCGTTTTCGATATTCGGTTCACACCATGTCTCGAAGCGCTGCCGAAACTTTGCGAAACGGTCGAGCGAACATGTTTGTCGCTCGGATGATTCGGCGGTGCATGCAATGAACGCGGCATCGCTGTTCACTGCAGCGCCTCTTGCAGCGCAGGCGTTCGAGCTACGGATTCGTCTTGCTCGGCGTGTTCCCCGTTTTCCGCTGCCGCGGATCCTCGAGGAGTTGACGCCGCGTCATTTGCGGCCCGTGGCAGTGCCTCTGCCTGAAGTATGGCGCGTGATCAGGTTGGTCGAGGCGTTGTGCCGGCGGATGCGGTTTTTGCCGGATTCGTGCTTGTACCGTGCGCTTACGCGTTATGCATTGCTCCGGCGTTCGGGTCATGCGGCGAGGTTCGTCATGGGCATGGATCCGCGAGCACGCGAGGACCTGACCGCGCACGCGTGGGTCGAGCTACATGGTGCGCCTTATCAGGAGGCGCTGGACGCGCGGATGGTCGTCACGTACGTTTATCCCGACGAGCCCGGTGGACGATGAGCGAACGTTTTTCTCCCAGTCGCAACGTGCTTTTCACGCAGCTCGACAATGGCAGCGGTGTCTTGCTGAATCTTGGTTCGGGCCTTTATTACACGCTCAATCGAGCCGGCGTTGTCGTGTGGAAAGCGCTTGGCGAAGGCGCGTGCGATTTGCCGACACTTGGGCAACGGCTTTGTGCGTCGTTCGAAGTCGATGCGACCGAAGCAGAACGCGAAGCGTCTCGATTGCTTCGTGAGCTGCAAAAAGACGGGCTCGTGCGCGGCGAGTGACTACATCGCCCGAACCTTGCGCAGGGCTTCTTCCATTCCGCCGAGCAGCGATTCGGGATTGTGTTCGTCGTAAAAGTGCACGTATTGTGGTCTTGGCGCGTGCACGTCGGCAAGCACTTTGCCGTCGGATGCCAAGAAAAACGTGCGCGGCACGTACGCTCCGTCGGGAGAATGAGCCTTGCTGATGGCAGCCTCGTCGTCGGCGTTCAGCCGAATCATCACGAAGTCTTTTGCTCGGGCGACGATGCGCGGATCCGAAAACACCTTGCTGTAATTGCGGCAATGCGGGCACCAATGGGTGAAGAATACGAGGCAAACCGGCTTGTTGTCGATTTTCGCCCGTGAAATGCCCGCATCGTACGACTGCCACGCAATTTGAGCGTCGTTCCAGTCTTCAGCCCGAGCGTTGGGCGCTGTCGCTGGTGCAGCCGGCGTCTTCAAGGCCGACGTGGCGGCGGTCGTCGTGTTCGCGGTGGGTGTCGCACGCGCGTCGGGCTTGGGCGACGGCGCGTTGTCCGCGCACGACGCATAAAGCAAGGCCACGAACGCAACGACCACTCCGGCGGCTGCCGCGAGACTTGCCCACGAGCCTGCGGATGCTTTTCGGCGCGATGCCTTTCCGCCTCGAGATGCGTCTTTCGTCACGACTTACGTGTACCGCGCAAGCAGCGCGACGTCCACTCGTGTGCTTCGATTTGAAACGCTCGGTTCATCGTGTATCATCTGCCAATCCCCATGGAGATCGAGACCGACAACGCCAACGAGCGCGAACCCAATAGCCCCGCCCCCGTCGACCGGGAGGCTGAGTTCAATCGCGGGCTCGAAGCGTACCGTGCGAATTGCCATTTCGACGCGCACGACATCTGGACTGCCGTTTATCAGGGTGAGCAAAACGAGACCACGCGCCGTTTTCTCCAGGCACTCATTCAAGTCACCAACGCGATGCACAAGGTCCGGCACAACGGAGAGCTCCGGGGTGCCCTGCATCTGCTCGAACGCGCCTTGCTCAAGCTCGACGAGCTGCCCGACGTATACGGCGGCATCGATCTGGCCACGTTCCGCGATGCAACGCGCGCGTGCCTGGCCGAAGTCGCCCGCCTCTTGTCCATCAAAAGCATCGATCTCGCTGGTCCATTCATACCCCCTTTGAACTCCGTAGAGCCCGGCCCCACGCTCGAGCATCGCACGGCGGTGCCCCAAGGAGCCGACTCCGACAAACTCTTGGCCGAAGGGCTCGAAGCTTATCGCAATGGCCGCTACTTCGACGCCCACGAACTCTGGGAAGAAAGCCGTCGCCCGCGCCCCGAGGGTCTCGAGCGCAATACCGTCACCGGCTTGATTCTCATTGCCACCGCAATGCACAAGCTCTACCGCGCGAAAAGTCCATCGAGCGCGGCGCAACTGATCGAGCTGGCCCTCGACAAACTTCGCGAGTCTCCCGAAGACATGCTTGGCCTGGCCGTCACCGAGCTCGTCGAGAACCTCGAACGCATCCACGGCGAGCTCGAACAGGTCGCATCACAAAGCCCCGATCGACTCGACATTCAGATCGACCCGGGTTACGTCCCTCGAATTCGCATGGCGCCCTGACAGACACGCTCCAAGCCGCGTTTGCTTGGACAACTAGCGGTACCGACCGCGACCGTTTCCGCTGCGACCACCGGACTTTTTCGCACGCGCGCCGACAGATCCCCCAATCGAGTTTTTCGCACCCCGAGCAGGCGTCGCCGTTGCGGATTCCCCGCCGCCATCCCCATCGAGCTCGCCTTTGAGCGTTCGAATTTGATCTCGTAGTCGCGCAGCTTTCTCGAACTCCAAACTTTCCGCAGCCAGAAACATCTCCTGACGAAGCGCTTCGATACGCTCGGCGATATCCACGTTCGTCATCGTGGCGGCGCCCTTGTCCGTCGATGTGCCCCCGTTTTTCGGCACCGCATAGTAGTCTCGCGCGCCCGACGTCGGGGACAAATCCAAAATGGCCTTTGTCACCGTGGTAGGCGTGATGCCGTGTGCTTCGTTGTACGCCTTTTGCAAAGCACGACGTCGGTTTGTCTCTTGGATCGCTCGCCGCATCGAATCCGTCTCGCGATCCGCATACATGATGACCTCGCCGCGCACGTTCCGAGCCGCACGGCCAATCGTTTGAATGAGCGATCGTGCGCTGCGAAGGAACCCTTCCTTGTCCGCATCGAGGATCGCGACGAGCGAGACCTCGGGCAAATCGAGCCCTTCACGAAGCAGATTGATGCCGACGAGCACGTCGAACTCGCCGCGCCGCAGATCCCGCAAAATCTCGACGCGTTCGAGCGTTTCCACGTCTGAGTGCAGATATCGCACCCGCACCCCAAGTTCCGTGTAGTACTCGGTCAAATCTTCGGCCATTCGCTTCGTCAACGTCGTGACGAGGATCCGTTCGTTGTTCGTCACGCGCCCGCGGATCCGTTCGAGCAAGTCGTCGACTTGGCCGGCGACGGGCCGCACGTTGATGGCCGGATCATTCAATCCCGTCGGACGGATGATTTGTTCGACAACCACGCCACCCGTCTTGACGAGCTCGTAATCGCCTGGCGTAGCGCTCGCGAAAAGCACCTTGTTGTAGTGCTGTTCGAACTCGTCGAACTGGAGTGGTCGGTTGTCGAGAGCGCTTGGAAGTCGAAACCCGTACTCGACCAGCGTTTCTTTTCGCGCACGATCGCCCCGGTACATCGCGCCGACCTGCGGAATCGTCTGGTGCGACTCGTCGACGATGAGCAAGAAATCCTTCGGAAAGTAGTCGATCAGGGTGGGCGGCGGTTCCCCCGTTTTTCGCCCGGACAAGTGCCGCGAATAGTTCTCGATGCCGTTGCAAAATCCCATCTGCTCCAGCATCTCGAGGTCGTACATCGTGCGTTGTTCGATGCGTTGTTTCTCGAGGAATCTGCCCGCTTTGTCGTAGAATTCGAGCCTATCGCGTAGTTCCTCGCGAATGGATGCGATGGCACCTCGAAGCTGTTGGCCTTCGGTGACGTAGTGCGATCCGGGATAGATCGCGACGCGATCGAGGTCGCGAAGGACCTTTCCGCGAAGGGGGTCGACCTCTTTGATCGCTTCGATCTCGTCGCCGAAAAACTCGATACGTATGGCGACGCTTTCCTCATAAGCCGGGAAAATCTCGACCACATCGCCTCGAACACGAAACGTGCCGCGGTGAAAATCGATGTCGTTGCGGTCGTATTGGATGTCGACGAGGCGCCTCAGCAGTTCGTCGCGACGTAACTCCACACCCCGCTCCATCTTGATGAGCAGGCCGTGGTAGCTCTCGGCAGAACCGATGCCGTAGATGCAGCTCACCGAAGCGACGATGAGCACGTCGGGACGCGACAGCAGCGCGTGCGTGGCCGCGTGGCGCATGCGATCAATCGCGTCGTTGATGATCGCGTCTTTCTCGATGAACGTGTCGCTCGAAGGGACGTACGCTTCGGGTTGGTAGTAGTCGTAGTAGCTGACGAAGTAGTGGACGGCGTTGTTGGGAAACAGGTCTCGAAGTTCGCCGTAAAGCTGCGCGGCAAGCGTCTTGTTTGGGGCCATCACGAGCGTTGGCAATTGCATGCGCTCGATGACTTTTGCCGCCGTGAACGTCTTGCCGCTGCCCGTGACGCCGAGCAGGCATTGGAACTTCTCGCTCTGCCCGAAGCTCGAACAGATCTCTTCGATGGCTCGTGGTTGATCGCCACGTGGCTCAAAGTTCGAAACCAGCTCGAATCGCTTGGACACAGGGGAGCGGCAACGTAGTCCCAGGGTCTCCCGAGCGCAACCCGAGCGGGCGCGGCAGGTCGTGTCGCCTTCTCGTTGGCCACTCTGCGTGCTACTTCGGAGAACCACGCTCGGAGGGTTTTTCTCGTGCTAACACGCGCACCCAGTATTTTCAACGCGCATCCGTATGCGGATTTTCTCGACAAAGTAGAGAAGCCGGCGCGTTACACCGGCGGCGAGGTCGGTTCGACATCGAAAGATTGGTCGAGCGTCGAAGCCACAGTTTGTCTTGCCTTCCCCGACGTCTACGACATCGGCATGAGCCACCTTGGTTTCAAGATCCTCTACGACATCTTGAACCGTGACGATCGCACCCTGGCCGAGCGTTGTTACGCGCCCTGGGTCGACGTCCAAGACGAACTTCGAGCGCGCAGCATTCCCCTCGTTTCACTCGAAACACGCCGTCATTTGCGTGAATTCGACGTCGTCGGTTTTTCTCTCCAATTCGAACTGACGTACACGAACGTCCTCACCATGCTCGACCTCGGTGGCATTCCTCTGAGAACATCCGATCGTGGTGACGACGATCCGCTCGTCATTGCGGGAGGCCCGACCGCGACACATCCCGAGCCGATTTCTGCATTCATCGATGCGTTTGTCATCGGTGATGGCGAAGAGAAGGCTGCGTCGGTTGCGCTCACGTGGACACGCTTGAAGAAGGAGGGAGCGACACGTCGTGAGCGGCTCGTAGCGCTTGCCAAACTCGGAGCCGTCTACGTGCCGTCCCTGTACCGAACGGAAATCGACGCTGATACTGGCTTCGAGGTGGTGGTTGGTCCCATTGAACCTGGTTTGCCCATGCCCATCGGTCGCGCCCTGGTGGACCTCGACAAGTACCCATTTCCTGCGACGAGTCCGACGGGTGGGCCAGAAGCGATTTTCGATCGCGTGTCGATCGAGGTTGCTCGCGGGTGCACGGAAGGTTGTCGCTTTTGCCAAGCCGGCATGATTTATCGACCCGTTCGGCAGCGCGATCCGCAGCAGATTGTCGACACGGTGCTCGCTGCGGTGAAGGCGTCCGGGAACGACGAGGTTTCACTCACGGCGCTCAGCACGGCGGATGTTTCGTGCATCTCGCCGCTCGTCAAGACAATCGCCGACAAGCTTACTCAGCAACGCGTGAGTTTGTCCGTCGCGTCGCTTCGCGCCTATGGCCTCGACTCGGACTTGCTCGATGAACTGCGGCGCGTACGTGCGTCCGGGTTGACGTTTGCCCCCGAGGCTGGGTCGCAGCGCATGCGCGACGTGATCAACAAGAACGTCACGGAGGAGCAACTGCTCGAGACAGCCGAACGCGTGTTTTCCCGCGGCTGGGATCGCATGAAGCTCTACGCGATGATTGGTCTACCGACGGAAGCGGACGAAGACGTTGCGGCGATCGTCGACATGGGGGCGCGCACGGCCGCTGTGGGGCGAAAGCTCGGCAAGAAGGGCGCGGAGGTCACGGTGAGTGTGTCGACGCTCGTGCCCAAGCCGCACACGCCGTTTCAGTGGGCCGCGATGGAGTCGCTCGACGAAGTAGCGCGCAAGCAAAGTGTCTTGCGACAAACCGTCAAGCAGCATCGCGGGGTCAAACTGAAGACGCACGATGCCGCGTCGAGTGTGCTCGAAGGCATTTTTGCGCGCGGCGACCGATCGCTCTGCAACGTGCTCGAACACGCGTATCGACATGGTGCACGCTTCGATTCGTGGGACGAACGGTCACGTCTCGACCTGTGGGACGATGCGTTCGAGCACTTTGGCATCGATCGTTCACGGTTTCTTGGGACAATCCCGGTGACGGCGCGTTTGCCTTGGGATCACATCGACGTAGGTCTCGAAGATGGCCATCTGGCTCGCGAATATCGCAAGGCGCTGCAGAGCCGTTTGAGTCCTCCATGCGGAAAAGCCGCGGGCATGTTCGTGCACCACACGAACATCGAGGATGCGCTCGCGGACAAACGCAAGCTCGTCTGTTACGACTGCGGCGTTGCTTGTGACATGTCGCAGATGCGAAGCGACCGAGTGACGTTCCTAGACAAACTTGGAGCGGCGCGCCGCTTGCCCATCGTAGACGACAAACCTCCGCCCGTTACCGTGCCCGTCGCGTCCGATGAAGCGCCCAAGGTCGCTCCGATGATCGGGCTTGGCGGATTCCGATATCGGTTTCGCTTCGCGAAGACCGGCGCGATGGCGCTGCTCGGACACTTGGATGTCGTGCGTGAGCTTCCGCGTGTGTTGCGTCGGGTAGGTGAAACGATGGTGCACACGAAGGGTTTTCATCCCAAACCCGACATGACGTTCAGCCCGGCCCTTTCGCTCGGCGTCGTGAGTCTCGACGAGTACGTTGACATTCGACTCACGCGCGAGATGGATTCGTCCGAGCTCGAAGCACTTGTTTCACGCATGAACGAAGCATGCCCGTCGGGTTTGCGGTTTCTTGGCGCGGCGCTGCTCGGTGCGGAGGATCCGGCCATCTCTCGCGTCATCATCGGAGCGCGGTACATCATCGCGTTTGCTCGCGTGGCGATCGAGGTGCCCGAGGGTGTGCGCGCGGAAAACGTGTTTGCCGATCGATGTCGCGTGGCGATGTCCGCGCCAAACCTTCCCATTCGCCGAAACATCGATGGCGTTGGCAAGACCGTCGATGTGCGGCAATACCTCGAGCGTGCGGAAGTGGGAGGTTCGGATGCCTTTGCGGCGCTCGATCGGGCTGGCATCGTTGGGGACATCGTGCCTCTTGATGTCATCGTTTCGATCACGGGTTCTGGTGCGGCCAAGGCATCGGAGATCGCTGCGGTCATCGTCGGGGACGGGCAGATACCGCCGCATCGCAGTGTTCGTCTCGAGCTGTTCGGTGGAGTCCCGGACAAACGTTTTTCGCCGCTTGATTTGCTCCCGCTGCGCCGGCCTTCCGTGCGTACCGAAGTGCCTGCGCGTGCGCATGTGGAGCCGAGCGCTTCGGCCGAGTGACATGCGTCCGCGTGGGTGCGTGGAGCGCTCCGCAGGGTGCGACATCGTTGTCACGGGTGTAGGCTCGTGCGGCTCCCTCGAATGATGTTTTCGCCTCGATTCTGGCGGCGGCACTGGTTTTGCTGAGCTTGCTGGGCGGAGCGCACGTGCGCTGTTTGCTTGGCTTACTTCGCTTTTGTTCGGTCGCCCGGCGGCGGCGTGCGGCGGTAATGCGGTGACGCAGCCGCTCGATGAACCATGCCGTCGCCGGGGACCCAATTTCCGCTACGCTTGTTCTCGTGACGTTGTCTGATTCGTCAGATTGCGAAAAACGCTCCGAATCGTTGGACGTTGCGGGCGTGCTTGGTGCGGCCGTTTCGCACGAGCTTCGGAACATGCTTGCGTCTGCGGCGTCGTCGATATTTCTTGCCAAACGCGACGTCGACGACAGGTCGCGGCTCCTCGAGCATTTGGATTCGGCCGAGGCAGAGATGCAGCGTGCGCAGGACGTCATCGAGCGAGTCATGCGTCTCGTCCGGGGCGAACCGATTTGTCGTGAAAATCATTCGATTGCGGGCATCATTGCCGAAGCGTTGCGTGAAACGTCTGGTTTGTCGGTACGCAGGATTGTCGACGTCGATCCGCCAAACCTCGAGGTTTCGTGCGAACCGTTGCTCATCGAGCGGTTGCTCGTCAATTTGATCCTCAATGCGTCCGATGCGGTGTTGCATCGTTCGTCCGGGTCGATTACGGTGCGGGCACGTTCGGACGAACGGGGCATCGTGTTGGACGTCGAGGACGACGGGCCTGGGTTTGACGCGGCGGTGATTGCGCGTCTTTTCGAGCCGGGCGTGACGACGAAGTCGACGGGGACGGGCTTGGGGCTCGTGCTGTGCCGTGCGATCGTACGGGCGCACGGAGGGGACATGCGCGTCCTGCGAGCAGCATCGGGCGGAGCGATCGTGCGGTGCGAGTTTGTCGATCACTCGGTGCGTCGCGAACGGCCATTTCATTGACAGACCGAATATTCGGACATGATTGGCGTTTGTCGTTGGCGGATCACACCAGGACACATGTCGACAAGCTCCAGCTCCAATCCTGTCGAATTCGACGGGATTGAAATGCAGGCCGGTCGTAGGGACGTATCCTCGCTCTTGCCCCCAATCCCATCCTCGCCAAACCCGCTCATCGCCTCACGCGGCTACCTCGAACGAGCTCCCCAACCGCTTCCCCGAGCCCTTCGAGCGTCAGTTGAAACATCGGAAAAACCTCGCGGATCACCCTCGTCGTTCCCGTGCTCCAACCACTCGGCGGATCCGGATTCAGCCAAACCGCTCGGTCGAAATGTTCACGCAGCATCGCGAGCCACTTGATGCCCGCGATGTTCGCATCGTCGCCCCATCCTGCTGATCCGAGCAGCTCGTACGGCGCCATCGACGCATCGCCGACCATGACGAGCTTGTAGTGCTTTCCGCACTCGTGGAGAAGATCGCGCACCAAAACCGGATCCCGAAGTCCTTCGGTCTTGAACAGTTTTCCGTACACGCAGTTGTGAAAGTAGTACGTGCGCAGTTCCTTCCAGTGCGTCGCCCGTTTGGCGGCGCTGAACAGTTGCGACACCGTGTGCGCATACGGATCCATCGATCCCCCCACGTCCATCATCAACATCACACGCGTGTTCGGCCTTCGTGGAGCTCGCGTCACGACCTCCAGCTCGCCTGCGTTGCGCGCCGTCGCGTCGATCGTCGCCTCCACGTCGAGTTCGTCGTCGATGCCCTCCCGAGTAAAACCTCGGAGCTTTCGCAGCGCAACCTCGAGCTGTCTCACGTCGAGCGTGATGTCGGCGCGGTACGACTTGTACTTTCGCGCATCTGCCGTGTGCATCGCGCTGCGTCCGCCCGAGCCTCCGACGCTGATGCCCGATGGATGATACCCCCCGCGACCGAATGGAGACGTTCCACCCGTGCCGATCCAGCGGCTCCCTCCGTCGTGACGTTCTTTCTGCTCCTTCAGCCGCTCTTCGAATTGTCGGAGAACTTCTTCGAGGTCGAGTGTTTCGAGCATCGCGCGTTCTTCTTCGCTCAGCTCGCGCATCTTTTTTGGATTCTTCAGCCAGTCTGCCAGTTCGTCCGCGATCTTTTTCGCCTCCACGTACACACCTCGAAAGTGCTTGGCGAACGCGAGATCGAAGTCGTCGAGTTGCGTTTCCGAGTGGACGCAAAGCGCTCGGGCTACGTGGTAGAAACCATCGAGCGACGATTCGTGCAGACCTTTGGTGAGCGCTTGACCAAGCGCGATCGCTTCTTGCGTTCCGACGGGCACGTTGCGGTTTCGCAGCTCGTAGAGGAAGTCGACGAACATTTGGCGCGCAGCGTAGCAGCCTCTGATTCTCGACCTCGCTTCAAACCGAACGTGACCTCCCCAGCGCCGCGCCAGTTGTGTATCGTGCGTGGAATGGCGACCAAGGACGAGCTGATTCAATCCGTCAAGAACATCGTCAAGAGCTGGCGTGACGTAAAACTCGCAGACGCTTACACGGGGTACCGCGACTTGTTTTCGATGCCGGATTTTGGTGAGCATCGTCCGGAGGATCAGCGTCAGGCGCTGAAGCTGATGATCTTGGCCAAAGGAGCCCCGGACCCGGAAAGGCCGACGCCGGAAATGGTCGAAGCGCATCGAGCTGCTGCGGGGCCATTGACGGATCTGGTGTCGAAATACGGCGAGCCTGCTGATCACGAAATGCTCGGAGTTTGTCACATCGTGCTGGGCAATCCGGAGAGCGCGAGCGCGATCATGCGAGCTGGTTTGGCGATCGAGCGGCAGCGCAACCCGCAGTCGGATCTTTGCGGCTCGCTCATGAAGCGCATCAGTTTGATCTAAGTCGTACGAGACGATGGCGTGGGCTGCGCCGACAAACCCCATCCCGTCGGCCGCGCACATTTGTTACGATACGAAAAGATCGCGATTTCGTCGTCGGGTGTCGGGAGAAGCATGCACATCATCACCGTGGCCAGTCAGAAGGGGGGCGTTGGTAAAACCACGATGTCCCTCAATCTTGGACTTGCCCTGGCCCGAGCTGGCAATCGCACCCTGCTGATGGAACTGGACGCTCAGGGCAGCTTGTGTTTGTCCCTGGGTTTGCCCGACAGGGCGCGACCGGGAATCGCCGAAGTTCTCACGGGCGCCGAGCATGTGGGCAACGTGCTTCTTCGGACGCGTGATCCACAGCTTCACGTGCTCAGCGTGGGTCGCGTGGATCCGACGACGGTGGCGGGTTTCGAGGATGCGCTCACGCGGACCGGGGTGCTTGCTGGCATGTTGAAGCAGATCGAAAGCGAGTTTGACCTCGCGCTCATCGACTGTCCGGCAGGCTTGGGCAAGGTGACGACGCGGTCGCTCGAAACGTCCACGCACGTCCTGTCGCCGCTGCAGGCGGAGCCTTTGGCGCTGCGTTCGCTCGGACAATTTTTGGCGCTGGTCGATCGTGTGCGTGCCGAGAAAAACCCGAGACTCACGATGCTCGGGATTGTCTTGTCCATGTTCGATCGTCAAGCGCCTGCGTCGCTGGACGTGGCAGA
>Ga0138256_10007992_pt1 | contig 11142 bp, 11 predicted proteins | sample KNB2016incub_MG_FD_105486 | JGI IMG/M metagenome (GOLD analysis project Ga0138256, IMG submission 105486) | Active sludge microbial communities from wastewater in Klosterneuburg, Austria - KNB2014incub_MG | ecosystem: Engineered > WWTP > Activated sludge > Unclassified | place: Austria...
CCGTTAAATCCTTCATTGAGCAGAACCCGCAGGCTCCACCCCGCACAGTACCCGGTCAGACAATCCAGATCATGAATGTGGATGTCTCCGTTTCTGTGTGCAAATCCCTCTTCTTTTGAGTAAATTTTATCCAGCCAGAAGTTAGCAATCACTTTACCGGAAATGTTATTTACCAATCCCGCATTGGAGTAGGAAGTATTGGCATTGGCATTGATTCTCCAGTCACTCTTGTTTATATATTCCTCAACGGTATGAGTACTGTCTATGTATGTTGTATCTTCATTTAAACCATGGTCGTGCTCTCTTTGCATCTTCCTGGTGTGACGATACAGCATAAAACTCTTCATTACATCAAAGTAACTACTTTCATACAGCACCTTTTCAATGATATCCTGAATTTCTTCCACAGAAATAACGGTCACAAAACCAATTGATAATTTGACTTTTTCAAAAATTTCATCGTTATATTTTACAGATACACTTTCAAAAGCTTTCTGAATAGCATCTTTGATTTTGAACTCCTCAAACAACTTGTATTCTCCGTTTCTTTTTATTACAAATGGTTCCATTGCAATGTAATTTCAGTTTAAGCTATATATCAGCTTTTCTTCAAAATTAATTGAATTGGGAAAAAGAATATTGTTTTCTAGGTGAATGTGTTGATGAAGTTTTTCTTCATACTCCTGCAATAGGGCATATGTAACCAAAAATGTATTACAGGCATTTGCCGGAGGAGTATAATTGTTGGATAATGATGCTATCTCAGCGAATCTGTCCCCCTCTGTCATATGTTCTTCCATCATCATTGAAATTGGATTTTTTATACTGCCGAATGCAGGAGATTTATGAGAAAATCCCTGTCTTTCATCAGATACCATTTTCCTTATGTATGGGAAAAGAATCTTTTCTTCTTTCATCATATGATGTAATAAATCTTCTGAAGATGAACTAAAAAGCTCATGTATTTTATACAATGAATTGTATCCTTGACCATGAACTTTGCACACTTTTGTGAGATACTCGTTAATTAAAGGAATCTTTTCTTCAATATACCTGTGGTATTTCTTTTCAATATAATCAGCCAATAAATCCAACGGCCAAGTGCTATATTCAGAGCCAAAATCTACACCAGTGGATTGGGCCTTTTCAAGATCATTTAAAATTTTTTCCACATCGACATTGCCAGACTCCGAAAGATCTTTGATGGTCCGGTTGCCTTTACAACAAAAGTCAATGCCATAAGACCTGAAGACTTCTGCTGTCTTATAATTCTGAGCAACGATGTCACCTATGACTGAATTGATATTAATATTCATTTTATTAAAATTTAATGTTTATTTGTATTAGATATTTTTAAAATCCAAAACCGATGTGTACCCCACCCAATTGTGCATAACCTGAATTCTTTTCAGGACCAAATCGACCTGGTGCCACGAGTTCAATAAAAAAGGAAGCACCATTATTATTTTTGAATGCTTTATTGATCAATGGTGTAAAACCAAACTGACCTTCTCCAATTTCAAAGGCAGCCCTGAGTCCAAGTGTCCAACCATTTTTTAACGGATATAGTATACCGGGATGGTATAATAAATGAATTTTGTACGGTAAGTTTGAATATATATAGGGATTAATAAATGGCACCAGCTCCATATCAATTTTTATTTTACCCAAAGTATTTAAGGTAATTCCAAAAGGGAATCCTACGGAATATACGCTGGTTCTGTCAAAAAAAGTTGTTTCCCCATTATTGTGCATAAACATAATTTGAACTACACCAATATGATATCCGGCAACTTTTGAAACTTCCGGCTTTACATTCTGAATAGTATCCTGAGTATTTGCAGAATATATAATGGTTGTCATTAAAATAATGAGACAAATTAGTTTATACATATAATAAAATTATTAATTGCTTTTATAAATGATTATCAGGTGCAAATATATAAAAGTTATAATAACGGACAAATTTATCCACTATTTTTTTATTATTTTTTCTTTCCCCTTTAAAAATTATCTTATACCTTTAGCTTTAAGTAATATTCAAATCAGATCAATGTCACCTTACATCCTTTTTGCCTTTGTATTCGGATATTTTTTGCTGCTCCTTACTGTAGCCTGGTATACATCCAAAAACTCCAATAATGATTCTTTTTTCATTGGTAACCGCAATAGCAACTGGATGCTCGTGGCGTTCGGAATGGTGGGGACATCTCTCAGTGGCGTCACTTTTGTTAGTGTCCCGGGGACTGTCGGCTCAGGTGGGTTTGGTTATTATCAGGTAGTTATAGGTTATTTTATAGGTTATTTTGTTATAGCGTTTATACTACTCCCGTTGTATTACAAATTAAACCTTACCTCCATATACCGGTTTCTTGAAGACAGATTCGGCCCCGTATCCTATCGTACCGGAGCATTATTTTTTATAATTTCCAGAACGTTGGGAGCCACCGCCAGGATGTTTTTGGTGATCAATATTTTGCAGATATTTATACTGGATGCTATGGGTGTTCCTTTTATAGTAACCGCATTTATCATGCTTCTTCTAATTCTTTTGTATACTTTTGAAGGCGGGGTAAAGACAATAGTGTATACAGATACACTTCAAACTACTTTTATGCTGGGTGGTCTGATCATTTGTATTATAGCTCTGATGAATAAAATGGATTTCAGTATCTCAGATACCTTTAGCGCCATGTCGGCTCAGGGTTACACCAGAATATTTAATACGGATGTGAACGCTTCCGGATTTTTCCTGAAACAGATACTTGGTGGTGCTTTTATCACTATTGCCATGACCGGTCTTGATCAGGAAATGATGCAAAAAAACATCAGTGTAAAAACACTTGGTGGATCACAAAAAAATGTACTGACCCTTGCCACTGTTTTATTGATAGTCAATGTTCTGTTTCTGATGTTGGGCGGATTATTGTATTTATATGGTGCTCAGAACAATATCTCATTTAAAGGCGATGATATCTTCCCTTCAATTGCTCTTGGTGGTTACCTTTCTGCCGGAATCGGCGTAATATTTATAATCGGACTTATTTCTGCTCTATTTCCCAGTGCCGATGGCGCTCTCACTGCCATGACATCATCCTTTTGCATCGACATGCTGGGCATGCAAAAAGATACATTGTCTACAGATAAAGAAAAAAGAAAAACCAGGCTAACTGTACACTTAAGCTTTGCGCTTTTATTTTTCGTATGTGTGCTCATTTTTAAATGGATTGATGATAAATCTATCATTGATGTCATTCTCAAACTGGCAGGGTATACGTATGGACCTCTTTTAGGTCTCTTTACTTTCGGTATTTTTACAAAACGTGTGCTGAATGACAAATGGGCCATTTGGGTTTGTTTGCTGTCACCGGTTTTAATTTTCGGAATTGATTTTATCAATAATGCAGAATGGTTCGCCAAAAAACTGGCTTTGAGTGAAAACATATCAGCATTTTTAATTCAGCTTTCAGAAACACTCTTCTCTGGATTTAAGATAGGTATTGAAATTTTGATTTTAAATGGAATTCTTACCTTTGCCGGACTTTGGATGATCTCAAAAAAACCAACTTTATAATCTTTATGCAAAAAATAACCGAATCTCCTTCGCTTTATAGACATCTCGAAAATAAATCGACTATGGAGCTCCTTGATGATATCAATACTGAAGATCAGAAAGTTGCCTTGGCCGTTCAGAAATCTATCCATCAGATTGCTCCGCTCATAGATGTAATAACTGAAAAAATGATCTCCGGAGGTCGGTTGTTCTACATCGGAGCTGGAACAAGTGGAAGACTGGGTGTCCTGGATGCATCAGAATGTCCCCCAACATTTGGAGTACCAAAAGATTGGGTAATAGGTTTAATCGCTGGGGGTGATCAGGCATTGCGGAATCCGGTAGAAGGTGCTGAAGACAATCCTGATCAGGCGTGGATGGATCTGGCTTTTTATAATATTGACGATAATGATGTCCTAGTTGGAATTGCTGCTTCGGGAACTACTCCCTACGTCATCAATGGCCTGAAAACAGCAAATGAACACGGAATTATAACCGGAAGTATATCCTGCAATCCAAACTCCCCACTGTCTGTAGTCGCAAAATATCCTATAGAAATTGTCGTTGGTCCTGAATATGTGACTGGAAGTACAAGAATGAAATCAGGTACAGCACAAAAACTAGTACTTAATATGATCAGTACAAGCGTAATGATTAAACTTGGACGGGTACGTGACAATAGGATGGTAGATATGCAACTAAGTAATGAAAAACTGGTAGATAGAGGAGTAAAAATGGTTATAGAAAATACCGGTTTAAACTACGAAGATTCCAAAGCCCTATTATTGGAAAAGGGATCTGTAAGAAATGCTATCGATTCAATGGGGAAAAAGTAAAATAATGGATATTATTCCACCCTTAATTTTTTACCCAGTAATCCAATACTAAAACTTTTTCTACATGCGGCCCTAGCAATGTACCAAATGCTTTGTGATCAGGATGTGGTAAATAAATATCGCGGTCTGCTTCGCTATCAAATGTTAGGAAAAAACAATGTGTAAATCCCTGGGCTATATTCTCAGGACTGTTATTAATGCCCCATTCATAACCTTTGATTTCTTTTATTTTCTGAGGCAAAGCGCCAAATGCTTTTTCAATATGTTGAACGTCGTCAGCAGAACTTGTCTCATTAAATTTAAAGAGGACAACATGTCTTAATTGTGCATTTCCAAGTGGTTTCTTTTGAGAAAAAACATGCTGTGTGGAGAATACTAAAAAGACTATACTTAAGATTGTTTTGATACACATTTTTATTTCTAATTTCAAACAAAATGTGATGATTACTTACAAAATGTTAAGTCTCTTTTGCTGTACTCAAGTATAGCATCAATGCTACTTTTTTTGGGGCTAAACTGAACTCTTGGGAGCATATGAAATGATGTCATTAATTCGGTATACGTCTCCATCAATGTGCTATCATCTTCCATGGCAAACTCCATCTCAAGTTTGTCAAAGAGGTCACACTCTTTATATATAAATTGAATAAGTTGATTTTCAGTGTAATGGTGTGTCATGTATTGGATTTAAAAGATGAAACAATATTTTAATTTACAGTAATTTAACAGATTATTATAACAAATTATTGTGTTTAAGTACAACTATTTTACTTTATACCATATCTGAGTTCTGCCAAACATAGACACTCCGACAAAGCCACGAACTTTTAACTTATCCGTTCCGTCAAGCTCAATTTTACAGTCATATACTTTCCCCTTTTTCGGGTCCAGAATTTCTCCTCCTTCCCACACTTTACCTGTTTTTTTGAGATCCCAAAGTATATCCATGCCTACCAGACTTTTGCCTTTATTAGCTCCCGTACATTTATCACATTTGGTGATGGTAGCGGCTGGAAGCAATTTGATGACCTTTCCGCGGAGAGTTCCGTTTTGTTCATAGATTTCTATATGGGATTTTTCTCTTCCATCTTCATCGTCCAGATTTTTCCAGATACCAATTGGAGATTGAGCATATATGAAAAAACTTAAAAGTAAGTATGGTATAATTAAAAGGTTTCTATTCATAAACAGATGATTTTTATTTATTCATTAAAAAGTAAAAACAACATAATTTATTGTGCAATTGTAATTAATATTCTTCCAATTCTCTTGGATGCCAGAAAAGTTCATTCATCTTTATCACTTTATGGTCAATAATCTCAATGCCTTCCGACTCCAGTCTCTCCTGCATTAACGTGGGCGTGGCAAAATGAAGTCTCCCGGAAAGTTCGCCCAGCCTATTTACCACCCGATGAGCCGGTATAATGTCATCACTGCTATGACAATGGTTGAGAGCCCAGCCTACCATCCTTGCAGATCCCAGTGCTAGAAAATCTGCAATAGCACCATAAGTACTGACTTTTCCTGAAGGAATTAAACGGGTAACATCATATACCCTTTCAAAATAATGGTCATTTTTTACATCTTTATCGGGGCTTATTTTTTTTGTAGGCATGAGTCTTGTTACTTTTGTACAAAATTAATTAAAATGCTCAAAACAAAAGTCAAAATAAGTAAAGTTAACAATCTGACTGATGCAAGATATTTTGCTGCTATGGGTGTAGATTATTTGGGGTTTTGCTGCAATACCGGTACAGAGATGTACTGTGCGCCATCCAAAATAAAAGAGATCACTGAATGGGTCGCAGGCCCACAATTTGTACTGGAGTTTGATGGTTGGCAGCAGGAAGCAGATATCCAGGGGCTGCTTTCAACTGGTATCGGTCACGCTGTCCATTTTGGCGCATTTGCTACCTATGCAGCATCTTTTGAAGTACCTGTGTTTAAAGATTTTATTCTTGAAAACATAGATGAATCTGATTTTGTTGGCGTCGATTTTCCTGTAATCCGATCTGAAAAAAATTACCATCAACTTACCGATACAGAAAAGTCTAAAATAAACGATCTTGCGGCTCAAAAAAGTATTTTCCTTGATATTCTATTTGAAGCAAAAGATTTGGGTGAAGTGTTAAAAAACTTATCTGTTTATGGTTTGATCTTACGAGGTGGAGACGAAGAAAAAATAGGAGTGAAGTCTTTTGAAGAATTGGATGATATTTTTGAAATTCTACAGGATTAATACCAATAAAATCTATTCCATTCTATTTTTCTTCGGCTTTTTGGTATATTTCAAGTTGGGGATAATCTTTAATTACAGACATCATTTTAACTTTATCCATTGGAAAGCCTTCAAAATAAGGCACAATCATCGCTTGCTCAAAATCATTCTTTATCAGACGATCTTTTAACGATTTAGCTTCGTCATATTTTACAAAATTACCCATCGTATAGGTATATTGTTCTTCGTTTGCCCTCTTTTCCACAATATTTTCAAGATTCCAGCCGAGCGCATCACTCTTGAGCATCTGAGATACTTTTGAAAAAATTACTCGAAATGTTACTCCTTTATTTTTTTCATTAAAATTATCCCAAAGTGTGTCGCGATATTGGGGAGCTACCACAGGAATATCATACAGCACTCTAACGTCTTCGTTTGCTCCGTTTAATATGTTTACATCTATACGCCTATTGGTTTTATCTGCCAGTGTGGAGGGGATGCCATTTATAGATGGTGAAGCAAGAGGTAAGCCGGCTCCGCAACCATACAATATAATTCTATGGCCACTTATACCTGATTTAATCAACTCTTCAGCCGCCTTTTCTGCTCTTTTCATAGAAAAATACAAATCTAATTCAGTTCGCCCTTCAGATATAAAATGACTCGTCAAAAAGACTTTTATATCGGGGTATATTACCATTAATTCAGCAATTTTGGCGATTTGATTCAGGTTTGTTGTATTAAGAACATCTTCATTTTTAGAAAAATATAGAGGTTTACTTACAAAATCCCGGCTTTTACTCGGTTCTTTTATGATTTGGTTTTGTTCATCTACATCGACTTTAATAGAATCGTTAAGGAGAAGATTATTTTGAGTATCCATAAAATCCGGAACTTCAACATAAGCCAATTGTCCAAGAACCTGATCTTTAAAATAAGCTATATACAAATCTTTCCCTCCATATGACTCGATCCTATCTGAAGCAAATAATGCTGACAAACCGTCAAAGGATAATTCAAAATCTATATCATTTCCCGGCGAGTTGATGGGTATTCCTATGTTCTTGATATTTTCCCATCCTTTATTTGGAATATATGCGGAAACAAATATGTCAAATCCTCCCAAAGTTTCTGTTCTGTCTGAAGAAAAGTATAGTGTATTCCCGTTTTTGATCAGAAAAGGTGCAATTTCATCAGAATCAGTATTTATTCCGGCACCTAAATTGAGCGGTTCCTGCCAGTTATTTTGTTTTTTTGAAGCATAGTACAAATCATAACCTCCATAACCTCCATCCATCTTTGATGAAAAAAGAATAAGGCTGTCGCTAAAGACAAACAAATCCTTGTCTCCTCTTTCTGCTTTAAAAGGAAGATTGGTTGGATCCGGCAATTTTGTGGGATCTCTGTCAATATTGAAAGTATCTGTATAAAGTACACCTGTGTTTAGGTCAGAACTTTTTATAAAGTAAATTATTGACCCATTCTGATTGAAGTCCTGAAGGATGTCATGTTTTGGAGTGTTTATCAATTGTTCAAATGGCAGAACAGTGCTCCAATTGCCATCTTTAAGGTCCACCATAAACATGTCTGACGAATAGGTGCCTTTCAAAACATCAGATAAGCCTTTTTTATCCCTAAGTCCCCCTATGGTACCCGCTCTTGCTGAAGAAAAATAATATCTGCCTGGCTTTGTTGGGCTCTGTACGGGACCAAACTCATCATATATTGTATTCACTTTTGACCCCAGATTTTCTACGAATGCAAGATTCTGCCAATACTTGTAATTTTTAGAATACCCGCATCGTTTTATTTCTTTGACAATCTTATGCCACTCTTCCGAGTCGGGTTTTAATGTATTCAGATAGGTTTTGTAAAATTTGGCTGCCTCGGTATACTCTTTCTTTGCAAAATATGCCATACCTGAATACTTAAATCTGGTATGATCCAGTGACTTAAGTTTATGTGCTGCAGCCATATCGGTGATACAAGCATCAGGTTGATTGGAATAGAGATAACACAATCCTCTTTTAATGAGCAATTTTGGGTCTTTTTCCGTTTTGTTGTATGCCTTATATGCGGCTAAAGCATCTCTGTATTTGCCTGACTCAAAATAAATGTCCCCTTGTTTTTTTATTGCCTTCTGAGCAATGGAAACATCAGGGTGCATAAACCAAACCAATACAATGATTAAAATGCTTCGGACCATTTTATTATATTGATGTATTACTATCAAATTTTTCAAGATAATCAGCAATTCTTCGCAGGAAAGAACCGCCAAGTGAGCCATCTACAATTCTATGGTCGTAAGATAATGACAAAAACATCAATTGCCTGATTGCAATTACATCACCATACTCAGTCTCCAAAACTGCAGGTTTTTTCCTGATTGCACCTGTTGCAAGAATGGCTACCTGAGGTTGGTTTATGATCGGAGTACCCATCACATTTCCAAAAGTGCCCACATTGGTAATAGTGAAAGTTCCATCTTTAATTTCATCTGGTTTGAGTTTGTTTTCTCTGGCTCTTTTTGCCAGGTCATTGACTGATTTGGCAAGTCCCGCGAGATTCAGATAATCCGCATTTTTTACCACTGGTACAATAAGGTTTCCTGAAGGTAGTGCAGCAGCCATTCCAATGTTGATGTCCTTTTTTATTATTATTTTATTCCCTTCCAAAGAGATATTGATCATGGGAAAATCTTTTATAGATTTTACGACAGCATCAATAAAAAGGGGAGTAAAAGTGATATTCTCTCCATACTTTTCCTGAAATTTCTTTTTATTTTTTTCTCTCCAAAGCACCATGTTTGTAACATCTGCTTCTACAAATGAAGTGACATGAGGTGCTGTTTGTTTGGACATGACCATGTGATCTGCTATCAGTTTCCTCATTCTGTCCATTTCGACTATTTCGACATTTCCGGATACTGAAACGGCATGTGCTTGTGGTATGTTTTTAACTGTTGGCGCATTTAGATCAATGGATTGTGACGACGAGACACCCCTATCTGATGCAATATAAGCCAGTATATCCTGTTTGGTCACCCGTCCATTTGCTCCACTACCTTTTATCTGACTTAATTCATCATTTCCGATTTTCTCTTGTTTGGCAATATTCTTTACTAAAGGAGAATAAAACCTTTCGTCTTCAGAAAATGAAACTGAAGGATTAGTCAATTCTGCTTTTATTGTTTCGATATTTTGGACAATATCTGCCGTTGATTCAACTATTTCCGACGGTTTTTCTTCCCTGACTGACGGTGTGGCTGCTGGTTTAACATTTTCACCTTCCGTGGCAATGATGGCTATTATTTTTCCCACCTCGACTACAGAATCTTCAGGATACAGAATCTCTGCTATTGTACCTGAGACAGGAGACGGAATCTCAGAATCTACTTTATCTGTTGCTATTTCAAGGATGGTTTCATCCATAGCCACATTATCGCCCACATTTTTTACCCACTTCAGGATGGTCGCTTCTATAATACTTTCCCCCATTTTGGGCATTAATAATTCGACTCTGGCCATTGTAAAACTATTTCGGTTAGGTATTGAAAGGACAAAATTACGAATTATTATGGTCTGATTGCAAAAGAAAATAATTTTATAGCCGACGGTTTCATTTATCTGTAATTAAGTACTGTAAAAAAGCAATTGAATAAACATCGAATAAATTTTACATTTATTAAAAAAAACAAGTCATCATTTCCATTAGGTCTGAACACATTATTCTTAATTCGTTATTATACTCAAAATAAATTGGTTTGCGAAAATTTCATTTTCCAATTTATTGATGCTGAGTATAATGGCGACAGAATTTTTTGTCTTGATGAAGACATGAGTATCATCGTCTTTTAAAAATAAATTCTCGTCGGTATAATAATTTAGAATAATCAGATTAAGCAATTTTTGGTTAGGAATCACATAAATACTATACTGTAAATCGCTAATAAATATTTTACTAAAAGTCAACTCATTTTTTTATTCCCATCCATTTCTTGTGCTTACAAATAAATGTATTTAGAAATAAAATATCAATTCTTAATCCTATTATAAATAAGATTGGAGTTATATGCCTATTCGGAAATAAAAATACGTCCAATTATTATTCTTGATAAATGTATAATTTCACCAAAAATTATATATCTTGCTTCTTTTTTAAAATATATTTTGTGTATTTAAGAATATTTACCAAAAGATATATTGATTTTAATAATTATTAGTTTTTTATTAAGACCTTTTGTTTGAGATATTTTATTGCAAGTTAAATTTATCATCCTTTTAAAAATTATAAAAAATGAAGCATCTCTGTATTATTGTTTTGTGTTGTTCTGGTCTGTATTTAGCTGCCCAGGCAAAAATAGAAAGACAGGTTTTCGGTATTTCGGGCACTTCAGTTAAAACCGAATCTTATTCTCTAGACTGGACTTTGGGCGAAGTTGCCGTAACTAGTCATAATTCATCTTTCGGAAGTCTTACTGAGGGATTTCAACAAGCTTTTAGTAAAATAGAATCTCCTTCTATTTCGATAAAAAA
>Ga0138256_10007993_pt1 | contig 11140 bp, 10 predicted proteins | sample KNB2016incub_MG_FD_105486 | JGI IMG/M metagenome (GOLD analysis project Ga0138256, IMG submission 105486) | Active sludge microbial communities from wastewater in Klosterneuburg, Austria - KNB2014incub_MG | ecosystem: Engineered > WWTP > Activated sludge > Unclassified | place: Austria...
ATCGAGACTATGCACATGATCAAGTTGGGGCAGTTGCACTGCCCCGGTGGTCAAGTCATGTCCGCAGCCAAACCAGTTCTACAGTCTGGCATTCTGATTTTCAATGAGCAAAGCGGCTTTGTTGGACAGGTCAACTTACAGACCGACGATCAGGATCGAAGCCAGCGGACACAGTGGTGATCACCCTGTTGGCGCGGAATCGATAGTGTTATGCAGGTGTTTCAAACTGACGTTCCTGACGTTTCGTCTATGTCTCAGATGTTCCAAAACGCGAAAATCTTGGGAGCAATTCATTGCGACTTCTAGGATTCCAGACGGCAGATATACAACCGCCGCTCGAAATATTTTCGACCTCTAAAGAATCATGCAGGAGCAATTAATTTGAACAAGCCAAGGGGTGAGGGACCCAAACAAACCAAAACAACGTAAATGGATAATTTCTGTCGTCCAGCTTCCTAAGCTGAACGCCGTCTTTACATATCACAAGAGTTGGCAAGAAATTTGCTAGTGACAACTGCATGACTAGCATTTATACGCACTGCCAAGTGTCTTTAGGGAACCCGGACAAGATGTCTGGGCAGTCTGATGGGCTATTTACGGCCCCGCCCAAGTTGGGCGAGCACATCCAACCGGTACTCAGCGATTGACTCGGCTATGACCAAGACCGTATTAATACGCTGCGAGATAAGTCAATACTTCAATGAGCCACATGGTTCCGCAAAGGCCAATCAAAACCGATGTGCCGAGTTTAGTTCGGCCAAACAATGGAGCGAAGGAGATACCCGTGAATAATGAAACATCAAACAGTTACCGGCTGGGTGTAGATGTGGGAGGCACATTTACCGACTTGCTGCTTATCGATGAGCGAAGTGGGAAGACTTATTCGGCCAAGGTTCCGTCTACACCGACAGACTCCTCAGTAGGTGTTCTCAACGGGATCGCCAAAATTTGTGAACAAAACTCCATCGACTCACGGCTGATTACACACGTCATGCACGGCACAACGGTTGCAACGAATACCGTCCTTGAAGGCACGGGTGCCCGAGTCGGACTTGTTACAACCAAGGGTTACCGACAGGTATTGCAGATTGCCCGCTCGTTTGTTCCTGGTGGTCTCGGAGGATGGGTGAGCTATAACAAGCGACCGTTGCTGGCGCCTCTTGAACTGACAACAGAAGCGAATGAACGAATCGACGCACGCGGCAATGTTGTGACTCCGCTTGACGTAGATGCACTGCGAGCCAGTCTCGAAATGCTAAAGGGGCAGGGCATAGAGGCGATGACGGTTTGTCTTATCAATGCGTATTCGAATGGGAAACACGAGCAACAAGTGCGCGAGATCATAGAAGCGACTATGCCGGGAGTTCCCGTATCGATCTCTTCTGATGTCATCCCCGAAATGTATGAGTATGAACGCACCGAGACTACTGTTGTCAACTCCTACGTTCGTCCAAAAGTCTCTGGCTATATTCACAACCTATATACCCAATTGGAGCGTCAGGCACCTGGTGTGAAATTGCACGTGCTTCGGTCGGATGGTGGCCTGGCAGCCGTTGACGCAGCACGTGCCAATCCGGTGGCCCTATTGATGAGCGGCCCTGCAGGCGGGGTCACGGGGGCACAATGGATCGCGCATCAATCGGGTTTCAGGAATCTGTTGACTTTCGACATGGGTGGAACCTCTACAGATGTGGCATTGATCCAGAACGGAGTGGCACAAGCCAGACGCGAAACACGTGTTGCTGATGTGACGGTGCGCGCTCCCTCTATTGACGTGCGCACGGTTGGTGCTGGTGGAGGTTCGATCGCATATGTTCCAGAACTGACCAAGGCCCTGCGCGTTGGACCACAAAGTGCAGGTGCCGACCCTGGTCCTGCAGCCTATTGCAAGGGTGGGGAGAAGCCAACCGTCACCGACGCTAATGTGGTTCTGGGGTATTTGCCGTCGTCATCTCGCTTGGGCGGTGACATGAAGATTGACCGGGTGCTCGCCGAAAAGGCCATCCAACCCATTGCCACAGCGTTAGGCAAGTCGATTCATGAGACGGCGGAAGGCATCATTAATATTGTGAACGAGAATATGTTTGGGGCGTTACGTTTGGTGTCCATCGAACAGGGCTATGACCCGCGGGATTTTGCGCTGATCGGATTTGGTGGAGCCGGCCCACTGCACGCCAATGCGCTTGGTCGTCTTACTGGCTCCTGGCCAGTCATTATTCCGCCGGGACCTGGGGTGCTTTGCGCGTATGGTGATGCAACAACTCGTCTGCGCGACGAGGCGTCGCGGACGTTTATTCGCCGGTTCAAGGAGACATCAACTGCCGAGGTGCTTTCGATTCTTGACGAATTGACGGCCATTGCCAAACGAGCCCTGCGCGCCGAAAACATTGCCGACGAACACCAGACCGTTGACTATCAGCTTGATGTGCGATATCAGGGTCAGGGCATGCGATTAAGCGTCGGTACTACACACGCCCAATTGGAGGCGGATGGGATTTCCGGAGTGGCAAAGCGCTTTGACGAAATGCATACTCAGTTGTACACCTTTGCACTTGACGCCGAGCAGGAGTTAGTCAGCCTCCGAGCAATTGTTCAGGGTCCTGAAACCAACGTGCGGGCCGAGCAATTGCCTAAGGGCGATGCAGACGCCTCTCGGGCAGTGCTGGAGGACTCGACCATTTTTGTTGATGGGGCCCATCACAAAGCCAAGATTTATGACCGCTATAAGCTCATCGCAGGTAACCGCATTCTTGGCCCGGCAATCATCTGTCAGATGGACACAACAACACTTATTCTGCCCGGTCATACCGGCGAAGTGGATGCTGTGGGGAATATCCTTATCAGCCCAAACGTTTGAGTCGCATTCCGGAGAACATTCATCATGCCAGCACAAATTGTCCAAACTGACAACACCCCTTTCCAGTCGGTCGCGCTTGATTCGATCACACTGGACATCATTGAGAATGCGCTACGCAACGCAAGAACGGAAATGGATGCGGTGCTATTCCGTACAGCCATGTCGCCCGGAATTCGAGAGCAGCATGATGCTTTCCCAATGATTGCCAATAACGATGGAAAGATGGTTGTTGGCCAATTCGGCTCCTTCATTCATGGATTTGTCCAGGGCTATGAAGGAACCATCGAGGAAGGCGATATTTTCCTCACCAACGATCCTTACTCGTGCGATGGTGCAGTTAGTCACTTAAACGACTGGCTGACGATGATGCCGATTTATCACAAGGGCCGCATCGTTAGTTGGGCCGCCATGTTCGGACATATGACTGACATCGGAGGCAAAGTACCAGGCAGCCTTCCTACTGACGCGGCACAGATATTTGAAGAAGGGTTGCAGATTCCTCCGATAAAGATTTACCGCAAGGGAGAACTGAATTCAGAAATGCACGCACTGCTTCTACGTAACTGTCGCATGCCGCATTGGAACCGTGCTGACTTTGATGCCATCGTTGCCGCTTTGCGCCTGGCCGAACGTCGAGTGCAGGAGATGATCAGCCGTTTTGGTGTTGACCAATACATTGCAGCAATGAGGGAAATGCTTGATCGCAACCGTCGCGCCATGAGTTCTATTATTCAGATGGTGATTCCGGAAAAGCCGCAGTATTTTGAGGACTACATCGATGACGACGGAGTCGGTATGGGCCCTTACAAGATCGCCTGCAAGATGTGGAGAGAGGGGGACAGGGCGATCTTCGACTTCACAGGCACTGACCCTCAGTCGATTAGCTCGGTCAATTTTCTTCTAAATGAAGACATGTTCAAGATGTTTTTGGGGGCATTTTTCATCAATTTGTTTGATCCTCAGATTTTGTTTAATGACGGTTTCTACGAATTGGTGCAGGTAAATATCCCGGAAGCAAGCATTCTCAAACCTAGGCGTCCAGCAGCACTTTCCTGTCGTACGCATTTGCTGGGGCGCATATTCGACGTCATGGGTGGCGTTTTGGGGCAAGGTGCCCCCGAGGCGCTTAACGCAGCTGGCTTTTCCGATAGCCCGCACCTAATGTTCTCGGGTTATGACAAGAATGGGGAGTGGTACCAACTATTTCAGATTGGATTTGGGGGTATCCCGGGACGTCCTGCCGGTGACGGACCCGACGGACACTCCCTATGGCCATCCTTTACCAATGTTCCTAATGAGTTTCTGGAGAGCTACTTCCCACTCCGTATTGTTGAATACAGTTCCATCCCCGATTCTGGCGGTGTAGGAAAGCACCGAGGCGGCAATGGCGTGTGTACCGCCTATGAGTTTTTGGCGACAGGTGAAATCTCAATCCATGATGACCGTTGGTTAACCTATCCTTGGGGAGTTAATGGTGGAAAGCCTGGTGCGCGCAGTAACAAGTTGCTGAAGCGTCAAGACGGAAGTCAAGAGTGGCTTCCAGCCAAATGCGACCGCATCAAGGTTGTAGAAGGCGACATTCTTTACTTCAATACGTGGGGTGGCGGCGGCTGGGGAGATCCATTGGAACGATCTGCGGACTTGGTAGCGCTGGATTGCCGACGCGGACTTGTCACGATCAAAGGAGCACGTGGCTACGGTGTCGTGGTTCGAGAGGAGTTCACTGTTGATAACGCCACAACAGATGCCTTGCGACAGAAGATGGCCGCAGAACGAGGCAAGATTGAATTGTTCGACCGGGGTGGAACCATTGAGGAGTTGCGCGCCCGATGCAAGGAAGAGACGTTCCTGGAACCCCCTAAACCTCCGGTATTTGCCAAGTGGATGAAGAAGTCTGGCGCATTTGCCTGACGTTTTCAGCAACTAATGTTTATGACGGGGGTATCTTTTGCATAACGGGCCTGGAATTTTCGGCGGACTCACGGGGGTTGGTGACATTCTCAGTAGAAACGCGCGCGTTTCCGAAAACAAACTAGGTCTGGTTTTCGAGGACGTCCGGTTGAGTTGGTCCGACGTTAACGTCAGGAGTTGCCGCTTTGCCAATGCGATGCGTGAGCTTGGTGTTAGGCGAGGTGATCGAGTTGGAATATTTGCACGCAATAGTCATCAGTGGGTCGAGTCATCGTTTGCGTTGTCCAAGTTGGGGGCGATCGTGGTAACAGTCAACAATCGACTATCGCCACCTGAGATCGCCTACATACTTGAAAATTCAGGTGTGAGCATGCTAATTGTTGCCAAATCCGAGTTGCAAAACGCCAAATTGGCTATGGCGCAGGTGGCGGCATGCGAACTGCTGATTGGTATTGAAACTGAAGATGAATCGGTCATCGATTACGAAACTATGGTCGCGCTCGGAGATCCGTCTGAGCCTGTGTTGGACACCCCGCTGGCCTATGATGAGCCGTCGATGCTGCTCTACACCAGTGGCACCACTGGCTTCCCAAAGGGGGCTATCTACACGCACGGCAGCACGTTGTTGGGCATGTTTGTTCATGTGCACGCGATAGGAAGCAGAGGCACGCACCGTGTCATGTTGCCCTCCCCGCTTTACTCAGCTGCAGGCACCGCCGGTATTTACTGCGCGGCGTATGTCGGGTCTACCAGTGTGATAGTGAATTTTGATGCTGAGCGTGCATTGGAAACACTTGCGCGCGAGAAAATCACTTTCACCAATCTGGTTCCGACCACCATACAGCGACTGCTTGCACGACCGGATTTTGAACAGTACGACCTTAGCGCACTGGATACCATTCTTTACGGAGGGTCACCAATACCAGTCCCGGTGCTGCGCGAAGCTAAACGCAAGCTACCAAAGTGTCGATTCCGGCAAACTTTCGCATCCACTGAAACTGGTACCGCGGGCACTGTGTTGGAGCCTGCGGATCATGAGCTCGCATTGACCGACCCTGCCTATGAGCACCGGCTACTTTCATGTGGTAAACCGCAAGTCGCTGTTGACGTTGCCATTTTTGACGATAAGGGTCTTAGTCTCCCCGTCGGAACCGTTGGTGAAATTGGTGTGCGTACCGAAGCCAATATTGTTGGGTTTTGGGGCAATCCGCAAGCTACAGCGGAGGCGATTCGCGATGGATGGGTGCTTACTGGTGACCTTGCGCGCATTGATGAGGACGGCTACGTTTATCTGGTGGATCGCAAGAAGGATTTGATTGTGACCGGAGCGTTCAATGTATATCCGTCGGAAGTGGAGCGGGTCTTGCAGTCTCATCAATCGGTTTATGAGGTCGCAGTGATTGGCGTGCCATCCGTGGAATGGGGTGAATCCATCAAAGCAGTTGTAGTGCTCAAACCAGGCCGCACTATTTCTGCACAGGCTTTGATTACTTGGTGTGACGGGAGGATCGCAGGTTACAAGAAGCCAAAAACAATCGACTTTGTTGACACCCTTCCCCGAAACCCGACAGGAAAAGTACTGCATCGACAATTGCGTGAACCGTACTGGCAACAGCAGGATCGCAAGATTTAGCAATGACAATTTTTCAAAACAAATCAACTTAACGTTATAGGAGCACAGCTATGTCGTTTCAAAACCTTTTTATTCCGCATGAACGCTCAGCACAAGAAAGAGATTGGCTGGACCAAGAGATCAAGGATCAACAGGCTCGCTATGACCGCATTGTCAAGGCCATGGATGAGATGAGCCCGACACGGGAGAAATGGTACGCCGAGTTTCTTGAGCGTATTCAGAGCCGCGGTTTCAACGTCGATGGTGACCAGCGCATGAAAGTCAAATTGGCAGACATTCCTGTAAAACCAAGCGGTCCTCACAAGGTTGTTTATTAAGTATTTTGTCCATTTTCAAGAAAGCTAAACATGGCACGCCCTCACATTGAACCATTCTGCGACCGTGACGTTCCCTTCAAAAAAATGACTATGAAGGGGTTCTCCAACGGCATGCACTACAAGATGCTCAGCTTGGACACTGATACCGGAGCCTGTAGCATGACGGTACAGCTCGACGCAGGCTACCAACAGCCTCCCGGCTTCTCCTGGTCAGAACTTGAATTGCTGGTGATAGAGGGGGAGGTGCAACTGGGCACCAAGAAAGTAGGCAAGGGCCATTACGTGTTCTTCCCCGCAGGGTACTCCCAGCCCAAAATTTCAAGCGAAGGAGGTTGCCTACTACTGATGATGTACAACACCGGCGAGCCTAGTCTTGTTGAGTCAGACACCCACCACCCACTATGTCGGACAGACCGTTTCCACCAAACCGACTCGTACAACGACATCCCCTGGGCGCTTGGCAATGTCGCCAAGCCGAGTGTGGCGACGGGATGCTTAATCAAACTGCTAAATTTCAACGATAGGACCCATGCATTGACATTTTTGTACTGCATGACCCCCCACTTCTGGCAAGACAATATTTCCTACCATGATTGCGCTGAAGAGTCGTACCACCTATGGGGGGATTCTTGGATGATGCAATTTGGTACGGTGCCAACCGGCGGTTATTTCTGGCGTCCTGCTTACATCAACCATGGTGCTTTTGCCAGCGAGCAGGGTTGTGTAGCATTGGGGCGCGTGGATTCCAAGTTGTTCAACTACTTTCATTACAACCCTTGGAGCACCGTTGAAGAGAATCAAGTTCGTGCTGTAGCGAAGCTTTCGCAACGTGATCCGGAGTTGTATAAGTGGATAGTGCAGCATGGTCACAACCATCCGCACGGGCCTGAAGATTTTGAAGCAACGATGCCACGCGTTGGTGGCCCACACAAGGCGTCTGAACCTGATCCTAGCCTTGGTTTCACCCATAGCCATGGCGAAGCAGGACACCACCACCATGGCGATGATCATGCGCATGATCATGCGCATGATCACGGCCACTAAATTCTGCTCGCCTTACTGACGATATTTTGAAAAAGTGCTATGCCATCCGAGTAGTTTTTCTCAGCAACTTGTGTGCAATTGCGCCTAAGTAATTTGATTTGAACTGGAGAATAGAAAACATGGAAATTCATGAAGTCAATGTGTTGCGTTGGTTACATATCGTCGCCATGGTTTACTGGGTGGGTGGCGAATCGGGGGGTATTTCAGACATCCTATAACCCATCAATCAAAAGCTTTCGATGGATGTTCGTCAACGTCACATGGAAACGGCCGGTCGTATCGACATTCTGGCGCGTACCGGCATCATCCTGCTGCTGCCCCTTGGACTTCACATGGGATATCTCTGGGGCGCGCAACCACTTGGTATTGACTGGCTTGTGCTGATGTGGGTTCTATTTGCAGGTTGGCTTGCCTCGTGCTGGTCGGCGTCCTATTTACGCGATACCGTTATAGGTCTGAGGCTAACAAAAATCGGCGAAGCCATCCGCCTTGTGATCATCGCGGTATTAATGCTCGCATCAGTGTCATCACTTTTGTGGTACAGCCCGTTCGGACAGGCGAAATGGTATTCGGCCAAGGTCTTTGTCTATTCGCTTACCCTTGTGATTGGTCTCAACATTGCGTATCTGGTATCTGTATTGGATGCTGATACCAACGACAGCATTCTTAGGTGCGACTAAGCCGTTTTGATTGGGTGATTGCATTGCCACCATGGACTCCATGCTGCTGAGCAAGTTTCCGAATTCGTTTTTTTGTGGTCCGGCTTGGCGATGTTCTGCAACTCCTTTCTATGAGCGGTTTTGTGGCTAATTCACCCGTAGCGGGTGAAGGACGAGTCACTGGGATCGGATTGCTGGCCAAGACCTTGTAGGACCTTCGCCTCGTTCAAATGGCCTACATAGTCACCAGGAAATGCCCCGTATCGGTACTCGAACTCGACTCTCATAAAGGTTCCAATGAAACACAAAACTCTCCGCGGCACGATCCGCTATACCAGCACAAAACCCGAGCGGCTCGGGCAAGAGCGCGGTCGTGAATATTTCAGCATCACGGACCAGGCCGATGACGTGCGTCTGGTGCATGCTCACTGTGAAATTGATGACGCTCCGAACGTGATCCGTGACGTGGTCTTGGCCATGGATTCCAACTGGTACCCACTGGACTGCTCGGTACGCATTACCGTGGGCGACCAGTACGAAGGTACCGGCCTGATGATCTTTACACCGGAATACGCCGAGTGCCAGACGATTAATGGGCGCGACGGCCGCCTCTCACAACGCATTGAATTGACGGAGCGTGTGCGTTGGCTTGGGTCCCATCCAATATGCGGCGATGCTCTGTGTCTTCGCATCTACGATCTTGCCAATGGTCCGGGCAAGCAGTTCTTCCCGAACTTAATGCTGACCTCACCTGACCACCGAGGAGCGACCGGTCCGATGTTGTTTCGTCTTGGCTTTGGACTGGAATTTGTCGGTCCCGAGCGCATTTCTGTCGCCGCTGGAAGTTTTGACTCGCTGCACTTCCGCTACGTCGATACGGCCGGGCAGTTACCAGAGGAACACCCGCCTTACGATGTTTGGTGCACCAACGATGGCAATTACGTATTTCTGAAAGGTGGCGTTGGTGGCTACATGCAAACGTATTATGAACTGATCGAACTTCTGCGTAATGACTAAACACAGTGTTTTGTCAACTTGACGGCCCCTGCTTGACAATACCTTACGGGGCGCTGAGCGCAGTCTCGTATCCCCGATCAAGGAGAAGCGCAAGACCGCCTCGCGGGCGGGCTTTTGCGCGCTGATCGTCGGTTCCAGTTCGAGCAGTTGATCAATCGAGCGCAGATAGCTTGGCCAGTTTGGCAGTCTTGGCCCGTTCGGCATCGGTGGGTAGTGCTTCGCTGTGCCAACGGCCGCGCAACCCGAGGTCGCCGAAGGCAAACGCCACGCCGTCGCTGTGCGCAGCGTCCGGTGCGGCGCAAGGTCTCTCCGACATATAGCTGAACTCATAAAGCCATGCCGGCTGCCCGACGGCAAGAAAGCGCGCGGGACCGCAGAACAGCGAGTCGGCAAACCAGGCCTTGACGCGTGCCGCCTGCCGATTGGCCGAAGATGGTCACGCAGGATCGAATACGGTGGCGTCGAAAGTTGCGCTGCGATGCGGCGCGGGTTGCCCCAAGCAGCCCAGGCGATGGGCCGTGCGGAGGATAGTCAAGTTGGTCATGTTGGAAGCGGGCTCACTGTGGGGCCAAATCCTTGCAAGTTCGGATACGAAATAGAGGTGCGGCCCAGGGTCAGACGACCGAACCTCCAACGTGCGGGTACTACTTGACTTGCCCCGCAGCCACCGCTCTTTTTGCAAAAAAGCTCTTAAGCAGCAGCTTGGTGATCGGCAGCGTCATACCCAGGCGCATGACTTGCAGCGCCTCCTCAGGCGAGATGATGGTTTCGCAGGGCATGGCGCCTGCGAAACCGTTCATTACGATGTTGCCGTCTTTGACGCTGGCGTCCTCGATGCGCAGGAGCAGCTTCATTGAAATGGTGTTGACGCGCATATCAGTCCCAGGCCTTCTGAGCGAGGGCGCTCTTGGCGGCGGCGCGGCCAGAGATCATCGCCTCGGTCAGGTAGCAACCGTTTTGGTAGAGGTGCGAGAACATCGAACCGCATTCGCCGGCTTCGAAGAGGCGCGGGATGGTCGTGCCGCTGGTCGATATAACTTCGCCTTCCATATTGCGCTTGCCGCCGCCGCTGGTGCAAACCACGGCAGGCACGATTTTGAGTGCGTAGAACGGACCTTGGTTGATCGGCTGCAGTGTGACCGGATGACGACCAAATTCGTCTTCTCCCCTAGCGCAGTCGGCGTTGTACTTGGCCACCGTGGCTTCGACGGCGACTGGGTCGCGGCCCATCTTGACGGCCAACTCCGCGATCGTGTTGGCCTTCAGGATCCAGCCCTTCTCGACTTCCACGCTGTTGTCGTCGCTCCATTCGATCTCCTCGGTGGCAATGTTCCAGGTGAAGGCCTTGACGACCAGGCAGTTGTTCTCGCGCGTGACCTCGTCGAAGATCATGTGTACCGGCTGCGCGTTGATGTGCGGCGTGTCGGTAAAGAAACCGTGCTTCTTTTCCTTGTAGTGGGTCAGCTGCAGCTCTGCGGTCTCGTTGTAGAAACGCTGGTTGTCGGCACAGATCTCCAGCCAACTGAAGGTCTGCATGAAGAAGTTGCGCATGAACACCGTCTTCACATCGGGATGCTGGATGCCCGGCCAGATGCCGCCGGACTGGCCGTTATTGCGCATATGCCAGAGCTCGGCACCGGCCTTTTGCAGGATCTTGATGCCGTCACCGGTATTGCCCGGCGTGCCCAGCGGGTGGATGTCC
>Ga0138256_10007996_pt1 | contig 11139 bp, 6 predicted proteins | sample KNB2016incub_MG_FD_105486 | JGI IMG/M metagenome (GOLD analysis project Ga0138256, IMG submission 105486) | Active sludge microbial communities from wastewater in Klosterneuburg, Austria - KNB2014incub_MG | ecosystem: Engineered > WWTP > Activated sludge > Unclassified | place: Austria...
GCAAATATATTAAAAATAATTCTAATATAATGAAAATTATTGGATTCAATTTCATATCAATGCAAATATTAAGCACTACCTGATCAGGCATCCTCTGACTTTTGACCTTTCTTTGTATATTTGATACCGGATCAGATAGTTTATTTCTAAATAAAGAATTTACATTTTCTGAACGATTCATTGAAATGAATTATGTTGGTAGCATAGAAATCATGTTGCAAAAAACCGAAGTATTTGGAATAGACAGAAGGATTCGAAATTGGTACTTTTTTTATTGTCAGGGAATAAAATTAAATCGGCAAGAAAATCAGACCATCAGTTTTATCAGTAATATTTGTGGATTATATGGCAATGAAGATTTATACTAAAACAGGCGATAAAGGTTCTACGGGGCTTTTTGGTGGAATGCGCCTATCGAAAAATCATATCCGGCTGGAAGCCTATGGCACTGTGGATGAGCTCAATTCTAGCATTGGAGTAATCATCGATTCATTGGAAGACATTAACTTAAAAGAAGATCTGACTCAAATTCAGAATTGGTTATTTGCGTATGGTGCATTTTTAGCTACGCAACCAGGGAAGAACCCGGGGATTGAATTACCTGATCAGGCGACTGCTATATGGATGGAACAGAAAATCGACCAGATGGAATTAAGTTTACCCCCATTGAAAAATTTTGTACTACCCAATGGCCATTTATCTGCTTCATTTTCACATGTAGCCAGGTGTGTCTGTCGCAGGGCAGAGCGGCGGATTGTCGCACTACATGAAGTAGAGCCACTGCAGGAAGAGATACTGGTATTTTTCAATCGATTGTCTGACTACTTGTTTACCTTAGCCCGGTATATTTTACATATACACAATATCCCAGACCAACCCTGGAAACCAAGATCTAAATAGTGTATGACAAAGGAATTTACATTTGATAACATTTCTAATCTGGCTTCCAGTTTCAGGATTACTATCATTCTTGGAACTGCAGTCATCATCAGTTTTTTATTAATTCAGGTAAAGACGGTCTCTTTTGAATTCGAGGAAGGTGCCAAATGGAAATACCCGGATCTGATCGCGCCTATGGATTTTGCTATCAAAAAACCAGCAGGTGAGTTAAAATCGGAGAAGGATGAGATTACTTCTACCTTTACACCTTACTATAGTTTATCCACAGATAAGACTACTGAGTTAAGAGATAAGTTGGACAATCAATATGCACTGCTGCAAAGTTCAGTCAAAGGAGACACTGCCACATTTCTCAACCAAAACATCAAGAACAATACCCAGTTCCTTTTAAGGATATTCTATCCAATTCTGGAAAATGGTATAGTGGAAATCAGTAATATTCATGAAAATGAACCGGACAATTTTCTGATTAATATTACTAATGGGAATGTGGTTCAGACTTTGCCCATCTCAAGTATCATCACACTGTCTAAAGCTGTCAAAAAAGCGGAGCACGAGATCAGAACAAGTGGATTTAAAAATGCAGATTATTTATTACCCCTTGTTTCTCAGGTGCTGGAGGCAAATGTCTATTACAATAATGAACTCACCAATCAATTCAAAGCACAGGCTTATGAGCGGGTATCGCTCAATGAAGGCATGGTAAAGAAGGGAGACATTATAATAAAACGCAACTCGATTATCTCACAGGATACCTATCAGAAATTGTTGTCATACAGTGACCTGGTAACTGCAAAAAATTCCGGCAAGAAAAAACTGGCACTTTCTTTCTTTGGGTACTTTCTGTTCCTTACAGTGATTCTAATACTCTATATATTATATGTACATTCTTACGTACGGGAAGTATATATGTTTTTCAACAAGATGCTGTTTATGCATCTTTGGATCATCGTCTATGCATTGATTCTTTATGCAGTAATTAAGTCTAACACACTTGATTTGCTGGTCATTCCCTTTGGTATAATTCCGATTGTGATCAAGAATTTTTATAACCAGCGCCTGGCTTTCTTCACCTTAATAGTCACTTTGTTGGTTGCTTCGTTATTTGGACCGGTGACAAAAGATTTCATCATACTGAATATTACGGCAGGGATACTGATTATTGTCATTTCACAGGAGACCAGATATTGGGGGCGTTTTTTCCTTGTATTGTTATTTCTTTTATTCACACTGATTTTTACTTATTCATTTCTCACTTTTATCAAAAATGGGAGTTTCGATGAATTTAGTTGGACCAGTGTACTTTGGTTGGGACTAAACGTCTTCCTTACTTTACTCGCCTATCCACTCATTCCGTTACTGGAGCGGATATTTGGCTTTACTTCCTCGATTACGCTGGCAGAATTATCAGATTTGAATAATCCACTGTTGAAAGAGCTTTCATTAAAAGCGCCGGGTACTTTCCAACATAGCCTTCATGTCGCTACACTCGCAGAAAGTGCAGCCGAGAAGATCGGTGCCAACAGTTCAATTGCTAAGGTTGGCGCATTGTATCATGACATAGGCAAGATCAAGAATCCCTTTTACTTCATAGAAAATCAACAAGGTTATAACCCACACAATGAGATGGAATATGAAGAGAGTGCAAAAGCGATCATTGAACACGTACCCGAAGGTGTACGGATTGCAAAGAAAAATAAACTACCCTCACTCATAATAGATATTATCAAGTCACACCATGGCACTACTCGTACGGAATATTTCTTTCGAAAATATCTCCAGAAACACAGTGGTCGTGAAGTTGATGAGAAGGTTTTTACTTATCCTGGCCCGAGACCCAGAACAAAAGAGCAGGTTCTTGTCATGATAGCAGACACGACTGAAGCAGCTGTCAAAAGCCTGATCAATCCTACAGAAGATGAGATCCATGAACTGGTAGATAAGCTCATTGATGAAAAAATAAATGCAGGTCAATTTGATCGTTCAGAAATCACATTTGATGATTTGCAACAGGCAAAAAAAATTATCAAATTAATGTTAACGAAGATGACGCATTCCAGGATCGAGTATCCGGACAAAGAATAAATCTTGGCATGAAATTTGATGTATCTTAATATAACCCAACAAGTAGTATAAATACCAATGAGTTATGCAGAAAAGTTTACTTAGTTTAATAATCGTATTATCACTAATTTATACTTCTGTTGAAGCGCAGATACAGATTCCTAAGATAAAACTGACTGAAGTTTTTACGGGGTATACGAATCCTATATCTATGACCAATACAGCTGATGGCCGCATGTTTATAGTCGAGCAGCGGGGTGTGATCAGAGTCGCCTATCCGGATGGCACCAAGGAGCCGGATCCATTTCTGGATATAAAAGACAGAGTATTTGCAGGGGGCGAAAAAGGTTTATTGGGACTGGCTTTCCCACCGGATTTTCTACAGGAAGGGATTTTTTATGTGAATTATACGTCCAGAACCGGTGGACTTCATACGGTTATCTCCAGTTTCCGGGTCACTTCAGATTTTAAGAAAGCAATAAAAAACAGTGAAGAAATACTACTCACCATTGATCAACCCTATGAAAATCACAATGGCGGTTGTCTGGAATTCGGGCCTGATGGTTATTTGTACATCGGCATGGGTGACGGAGGTAGTGGTGGCGACCCGGATAATAATGCACAAAATACTCAAAAGTTATTGGGCAAGATGCTCCGCATTGATGTTCATGGCAATGATTATACTGTACCGACAGACAATCCATTTGTAGGCAATCCGGCATATCGTCCTGAGATCTGGTCTGTTGGGCTGAGAAACCCATGGCGTTTTGCCTTTGATCCACATAAAGGTTATCTATGGATAGGCGATGTCGGACAAAGCAATTGGGAAGAAGTAGATTTTGAAACTCCGTTACAGGGTGGCAGGAATTATGGCTGGCGGTGTTATGAAGGCAGTCACGAATATAATACCAGTGGATGTAGTGGACATGAGAATTATACAGATCCGGTGTTTGAATACAGCCATGATAATTCAAATTGCAGCATCACAGGTGGAAAAGTATTTGCTTCTGATACGAGTGCATCTTTATATGGAGATTATATTTTTACTGATTATTGCTCCGGACAGTTTTGGGCCACATCTTACTATGGATTAGATCAATTCTATACTACTGAGATATATACCGCGCCTTTTGCAGGTTTTACCTGTTTTGGTTATGATGGTAATTATAACATGTATGTGGCCACTGAAGGTGGGAATATTTATCGGATCGATACGGTTACCATCTGCCAACCCCTAACGATTACCAGTACTGATAGTTTGGTCGGCTGTGGTATAGTGAATGTAGTATTGACTACTGACTCAATCCCCGGAAACGGATACTATGAATGGACCAGAAATGATGAACCTGTACCCGGTCAAAATGGAAATCACTTAGTAATCAATGAAGATGGTTCGTATGATGTTACTTATGTAAGTGATAGTTGCTATGCATTATCCAACGAACCAATCCAGATCAGAAAAAATACAGTGCTGGAAAATGTCAGTTTCTCAGGCCTGCCTAAAGATTATTGTATCGGTGGTGCTGCATTGCCATTGACCGGGAATCCTCCGGGAGGTACTTTCAGTGGAAATGGCATTTACAATAACAGTTTCTACCCAAATCAAGCGGGCATAGGCAATCATTTCATCACATATTATTATGAAAATACAGAGGGATGTTCAGGATTTCAGTCTAAATATGTTCAGGTCCACCCTATGCCGGTGGTTCATATTTTGACACCTTCAGATACCTTATGCTTGCATGACCATCTGATATCATTGAAAGCTGACCAGATGGACGGAATGTTTGTCGGAGCAGGTGTCAGTGGGAATACATTCAATCCTGAAAATGCAGGTGTGGGAACGCACTTCGTAAAATTTATTTATATGCCTTATACCGGTTGTATAGCCCTCGACTCGATAGCAATTACAGTAATCGACTGTAGTTCATCGATACTAAAGGGGCAGGCAATTAACTGTCAGATTTATCCGTCACCGGTCAATAACCTTTTGTTTATTGAATTAGATAGGACGATCCTGATCCGGTCAGTAACACTATGGGATGTAAAAGGAAACAAAGTTGATCTTACTTCGAAGCTAAAATGTACCTCAAAGGGCAATTATCAGTTATCTACCAGCGATTTAACTTCCGGAAATTATTATTTGCAAATAATAACAGATAAAGGGTTTATCACAAAGCAAATAATTAAGATTTAAAGAGTGCCCACGACTGGATTCGAACCAGCACGGACTTAGTCCACAACCCCCTCAAGATTGCATGTCTACCAATTTCACCACGTGGGCAGGCGGCACAAAGGTATCATTTTTATATAATCACTGAATATTTTTTTGTTTGATTCATCATTCACCTTTTTGTTTTTATATTTGTATTTATTCTAATTCAAAAGTTTGAAGTGAGAGAGGAATACAATAATATCCTGGGGCGATCATTATTTGGTGTTTGTTCTTATCTGGGAGAAAAGTTTGGCATTTCTACAGCCAAAGTCCGAATGTATTTTATTTATTTTACCTGTGCTACACTGGGCTCATGGGTCTTTGTCTATCTTTTCCTGACATTTTGGGTAAATGTCCGCAAATATTTCAAACGAAGCAATCCTACGGTGTGGGAATAGCTGAAATCACTACAAATAATAATTTACCACATCACCATAAAATTAACCTGCTATTAATTGCATTATAAATTCATCAATGACCTGATAGATATCATACCTGTCAGATTTGAATTTTACAAAAAGATTTTTCTTATACTATTCCAAAATAAAGGAGCAGCGATTCTTTATGCCAGCACAGACTTTACCACCTCTGCTGCTTCACGCAGAGATACGGCAGAATGCACATTCAGACCGGAATCATCAATCAACTTCTTGGCTACTTCAGCATTCGTTCCCTGAAGACGCACGATCAGTGGAACGGGCAACTCACCGATACTCTTATAAGCATCTATTACTCCCTGGGCTACTCTGTCACATCTGACTATTCCACCAAAAATATTGATCAAGATCGCTTTTACATTCTCGTCTTTCAGGATAATCTTCAGACCTTTTTCTACACGTTCAGCATCTGCAGTTCCTCCTACATCCAGAAAGTTAGCCGGTGAACCTCCCAGTGACTGGATCATGTCCATCGTCGCCATCGCCAGTCCGGCACCGTTCACCATACAACCTACATTGCCGTCCAGTTTGACATAGTTCAGGTCATTTTCTTTTGCTTCCAGGTCAAATGGATCTTCCTCCAGTTTATCATATTCTGCTTCCAGATCAGGATGTCTGAACAATCCGTTATCGTCAATAGCCACTTTACAATCGACAGCGATGATCTCATCATTCGCATTGTGCAGCATAGGGTTTACTTCCAGTAAGGATGCATCTGAGCTTACATACGCATTATACAGCTTTGAAACAAAACTTACACATTCCTTAAATGCCTTACCACTTAGTCCCAAATTGAAAGCTATCTTGCGACATTGATAAGCCAAAATGCCCAACGCCGGATCGACAAACTCTTTAAACACGAGTTCAGGTGTTTCTTCAGCTACCTGCTCTATATCCATTCCACCTTGTGTGGAGTATATAATAACGTTTCTGCCTTGTCCTCTATCCAGGAGGATAGAAATGTAATACTCTTTATTTGCATTGAAATCAGGTGCGTAGGAATCTTCGGCAATAAAAATCTTCCGAACTAACTTCCCGGGACCTTCCATTCCGCCAGGTGTCTGTGGTGTCTTCAGATGCATTCCCAGGATCTGGCCGGCAATAGTTTTTAGCTCATCAGCATTCTTAGCCAGTTTCACTCCTCCGCCTTTACCCCGGCCTCCTGCATGAATCTGCGCTTTTACTACGGCAAACTTTGTACCTGTTTCGTTCTGTAATTGATCATAGGCAGCAACAGCTTCATCGACAGTAGTAGCGACTATGCCACGCTGAACCTTTACACCAAATTTGTTTAATAAGTTTTTACCCTGATATTCGTGTAAATTCATATTATTTTGTTTCGCTTATTGAATTAATATTTTTTTAGTTACCATTCCATTTACCGACTGAAGACAGACGAAATACGCACCTGGTTTAATATCTCTTGTATCTATCTGCCAATTATTTACACCAGCTGTGAAATCTCTTACTTCAGTAGATCTGACCGGAACCCCGTATGCATTTAAAATGGTTTCCCGGCCCTGAAATGTTTTCGTAGCAATCAACATACTATTTAGATTATTTCCCTGACCAACTACTGTGGGTGAAATGTCCCATGCACTGATTATGTCTATACCCTTAACTGCCAAACTACTGGTAGAGTAAAAAGAAGCCGCTGCATTTTCCAGTTTTGCAGTACAGGTAGCATAATCATTGAATGGTGTGATACGATAGTAATAGGTTTTTGCATCCCGTAGTGTATTAGCAGGGATAGTATAGGAGTTCGTTTTTGTCTCTACAAAGATGGTTACGCGTTCATTAAATGTAGGTGTGATCGAATATTCCAGGAAATACCTTGTAGCTCCCTGTACTGGTTGCCAATCGATGGTAATCGCTGCAGTATTTAATACAGCCTGGCCATTAATCGGGTAAACAGGAGTAAAATCTTGTCCAACGGTTTCACTGGGTGGTGTATAAGGCGTACCACGCAAAAATGCCCGTCTGGATGAATTATAATCAGCCAACATAATCGCACTTTGGTTTGCTGTGAATAGATAATCACCACAATCAAAAAAATAACCCATATAATTATTCTGCATAGGTCTGACGGTATCCAGATTCTTGTCAATAATTATCTTATCAAATGGCTTACAATTGGGCCAACCAAAGCCAAAGTTGTAATCCGGAGGTGTGTCACAAATCAAATCTGCTGATGTCTTACAATTCGATCTGTTTGCCCACTCTATGAACTCACCACTGCATGGGACATAAGTCTGTACCATTGGATTACTAATATTTGAATCAAAATAAGGACAGCCTTCCCAACCATAAAATGTGTGTCTGAGACTAAAGAAATGACCAAACTCATGTGAGCCGGTATGTGTAAATGAGTTAATTTCCGACTTGGGTAATACCACATAATCTCCATTAGGCTGATAAAATCCAAGTACTCCATCCTCCCCACTTTTACCTGTGATAAAGAGATTCAGTGCTTTATTATCTTTATTAGTAACTAATTTTGATGCCTGCGCACTTGACATAGGGTCATTATATATCTTTGAATCTGCGATATTATGAAATTCGCCTTTCAGATAAAACTGAATATTCAGTGGTTTATAATTCGTGTTCAGCTTGCAAAGCCAAAACAAAATCGAGTGTTTTCCCACACCCCCCGTTCCGTCATCCAATGTCACTATATGAACTTTGACAGGTACATATACGACTGCATTATTGCGAATGTCCAGGTATTTACCGGATTCCTCGATATTTTGTTTCAATGCATCTGTGTACATATCCTGCTGTGCTATCGTAACTCCACAACGACCTAATACTGACTGCGAATTAAGGCTATTTATAAATAGAAAACCCAATATCAGAAGCACCAACTTATTCATCACAATAAATTAAATTTATTATCAATTATAAGTGCACAAGATAAGGCATTTCTAAGCACATATTAAAATTACTTTATTTAATTGGACTTTCTAAAGCATATCCCTTAATTTTGTGGCTTCAAAAATTAAAATACAAATCATAATATGAGCAAAGTAACAGTAGTCGGCGCAGGTAATGTAGGCGCCACTGTCGCCAATGTCCTGGCGCATGAAGATTTCCTGGATGAAATAGTATTGATAGATATCAAAGGTGACATGGCCCGTGGAAAAGCATTGGACACATGGCAACAAGCACCTATCGATGTATATTCGACCACATTGCGCGGAACAGAAGATTATGCTGAGACAGCCGGATCGGATATCGTAGTTATTACAGCCGGACTACCTCGCAAACCGGGGATGTCAAGGGATGATCTTATTTCTACAAATGCCGGTATAGTCAAGTCTGTCACCAGCAGCATCCTGCAATACTCTCCAAATGCTATTTTAATCATCGTTTCAAATCCGCTCGATGTGATGACTTATGCTGCACATAAGGCAAGTGGGCACAGTGCCGCAAAAGTAATCGGCATGGCCGGCATCCTTGATACCGCCAGATATCGTGCTTTTATCGCCAGTGAGCTCAATGTCTCACCGAAAGAAATTCAGGCTATACTGATGGGTGGACACGGAGATACTATGGTTCCGCTACCGCGCTATACCACTGTTGCAGGTATTCCTGTCACTGACTTAATCTCCGAGGACAGATTAACAGCAATCGTAGAAAGAACAAAAAAAGGTGGCGGAGAACTTGTCAACCTGATGGGCACATCAGCCTGGTATGCACCGGGAGCTGCTGCAGCACAGATGGTCAGTTCAATCCTGAAAAATGAGCGCAGAGTATTCCCTTGTTGTATAAAACTTGAAGGACAATACGGAATTGACAATGTCTATCTGGGTGTACCTGTAGTCTTAGGCAGGAATGGTGTGGAAAAAGTACTGGAATTGAAGTTGAATGCTGATGAAATGCAACTACTCAATAACAGTAAGAATGCAGTGAAAGAGGTCATGGATGTTTATGACAATATGAATATGTAATTTACTGAAATCAGATCTTTAACGATAAAGTAAGTGGTCAATGCTTGAGATAGCGTGGCCACTTTTTTTTGTTCAGCATTCATTTTTTCGATTGCAAAGCAGTGGATTTCATAAACCTGATTTTGTTGTCGTAACTTTCTGAAAAACAATCCCGAATTACTCTGATTAATTATTGATAGTGTATAATTTATCAAAGCCAACGAACCATTCTGCCAGTGTTTCGTTATAGCATTGTTACTTTAAAAATGATAAAATATAGTTGTCATGCCATTGACCAAAATAAATCCCACTGAGACAACAAGTTGGAACCAATTACTTTCACACAAAGAAGAAGTACATCAGAAACACTTACGTGAGCTTTTTACAAAAGACCAATCCCGGTTTGAAAAATTTCATTTTCAGCATGAGAATATACTTTTCGATTATTCGAAAAACAGAATTACAGAAGACACAGTAAAACTATTACTTACACTAGCCCGGGAGTGCAATTTGGGCGAAGCCATTGAGCAGTTTTTTTCAGGTGATCTAATAAATGAGACTGAAGGCAGAGCTGTACTGCACACGGCACTCAGAGATTTTACTGATACGCCCATTTATGTAAATGGAGAAAATATCAAACCAGAAATCCGGTCAGTACTGGACAAAATGAAGCTTTTCTGTCAAAATATCCATCAGGGCATTTTTAGGGGTTATACAGGAAAAAAAATTACCCAAATAGTGAATATTGGCATCGGTGGAAGTGATCTGGGCCCACAGATGGTTACAGAAGCTTTGAGGCCCTATTGGCTTGAAGGAATGGAAGTTTATTTTGTGTCCAATGTAGATGGCACACACATCAGTGAATGTCTAAAAAGAGTAGATCCGGAAACCACGCTCTTCCTGGTAGCTTCAAAAACATTTACCACACAGGAAACTATGACCAATGCACATACAGCGCGCAACTGGTTTTTGAGTCATGCGATAGAAGAGCAACATATCAGACACCATTTTGCGGCATTATCTACCAACACAGAAGCAGTAAAAGCTTTTGGTATTTCAGAAAATGCAATGTTTGAATTTTGGGACTGGGTCGGTGGACGATATTCATTGTGGAGTGCGATCGGGTTATCAATTGCACTGACCATTGGTTTTGAAAATTTCCTGGAATTATTAAAAGGTGCGCATTCTACAGATGTTCATTTCCGGAGTCAACCCTTTGAAAAAAATATCCCGGTTATGATGGCACTGACAGGGATCTGGAACACTAATTTTCTGGAGATGAGCACAGAAGCCATACTACCCTACGACCAGTATATGCATAGATTCCCGGCATACTTCCAGCAAGGTAATATGGAAAGTAACGGTAAGTCAGTGGACCGATCCGGCAATCCTGTTACATACAATACCGGCCCTGTCATCTGGGGGGAACCAGGGACTAATGGCCAACATGCATTCTATCAGTTAATACATCAAGGCTCACGGATCATACCCTGTGATTTTATCGTACCAGCCCGATCGCACAATCCACTTCCACCGCATCATCAACTACTCATAAGTAATTATTTTGCGCAATCCAGAGCATTGGCATTCGGCA
>Ga0138256_10007997_pt1 | contig 11137 bp, 6 predicted proteins | sample KNB2016incub_MG_FD_105486 | JGI IMG/M metagenome (GOLD analysis project Ga0138256, IMG submission 105486) | Active sludge microbial communities from wastewater in Klosterneuburg, Austria - KNB2014incub_MG | ecosystem: Engineered > WWTP > Activated sludge > Unclassified | place: Austria...
TACCACTTCGCCATCAACATAAAAGGAAACATAACCACCTTTCTCAAAAGTGATGATACCCACTTCCCCCTCATCTTCGCCCTGCCATTTGCCTAAAAGCGTAGGTGCTTTGGTTGTAAAAGATGTAAACGTTACCGCAGTAACAATGAAAGTCGCGATGGTAAAGAATGTTTTCATAGAAATAGACTTAGTAGGATCAGATAATGATTGCTAAATTAAATAAAGTTAGCAGTTAGCAGTTAGCAGTTAGCGGTTGGCAGTTTGTAGGGTTTATTTTTTACTGAATACTGAATACTGAATACTGCTTACTCTTTGCCATTTGTTCCTTACTCCTTACTCCTTACTCCTTACTCCTTGCCGCCCTATGCTCTATGCTCTCTGCTCTATGCACATTATCTTCGCAACAATCATGACAACAGTAAAATCAATCTCAACGGCAAAGCTAAACGGCCTCGTCCTCGCCGGCGGCGAAAGCACCCGCATGGGAACAGACAAGGGGTTGATGGACTATCATGGTATCCCGCAACGTGAATACTTGCTTAAACTATTGAAGTCGTTTACAACAGAAGCATATATTTCCTGCAGGCCCGGGCAAATTGAAGACGCCCTCATTCCCGTCATTGAAGATCACTATGAAGATCTGGGGCCTTTTGGTGGTATACTTTCCGCCTTTCAATATGATCCAACGGCTGCATGGCTGGTTGTGGCATGTGACTTTCCGCTTCTTGATCATGATGCCATTACACAATTGATCCGGGAGAGAGACACAACTTCGCTTGCTACCAGTTTTCTGGACACACATACCCTCATGCCCGAGCCATGGATCACTATCCTTGAACCAGGTATTTATCCACTGTTGCGTGAGTATTACAGCAAGGGGAAAAGCAGCCTGCGGGGAGTGCTGGTTGATTACAACAGCACTTGCATTCGGGCCGAAAACCCGGATATATTGCTCAATGCAAATACCCCAGAGGAAGCCGAACAGATGAAGCAAGTGATTGCAAAGAATCGGATTGACAATTGAGGATTGACGATTTGTATATCGCGCAAAGACGCAAAGACGCAGTTAAATTGGACAGGCCCTATTGTTGAGCGAAGTCGAAACAATCTTGCTTATTGCCTCATTGAAAAATCTTCTGGTCATTGAGCGAAGTCGAAATGACGATTTACGATATGTTACCCCTTACTCCTTACCCCTTGCTCCTTGCTCCTTGCTCCTTGCTCCTTGCCCCGGTTGCTGAGCTGTAGCAAAAGGATGAGTATAGCAGGTCGAAGCATGCCCCTTGCTATTTCATCACCACAAACCTCGTCATATACACCTTCCCGTCCTGCTCAATCCGGATAACATAAACTCCTTCTGTCAGTGAAGAAATTGAAATATTTTTTTCGCTTGTGATTTCTCTCATCAGTGATTTGCCTGTAAAGTCAAAGATAGAGTAGGTGAATTTATTTTCAATCCCTTCTATTGTAATCTGATCCTTTGCAGGATTAGGATATAGATTAAGCGATAAAAAGTTATCAATTTTCGATGTAGCGCTGATAATTACAAACACAGGTAGCGAAGTAGCAATGCATCCATCCTCTGTGACAATAGTTGCTGTATATTCTCCTGATTCAGTGGGGGTATAATTCTGACCTGTGGCGCCCGGAATGGCCACTCCATTTAAATACCATTGATATGCACTAGCTGTAATGGTTGCGGTTAATTCATTCCCGGTGCCAGGTATAATACCGAAATCAGGTACATATAAGGAAATAACATTGATCTCCGCTACAGCAGACATTCCGCATGCATTGACAGCCATAGCGGAAATCGTACCTGAAGAACCACCTACCCAAAATTCGATAACAGATTGATCAGAAGCTCCTTCTACCGACCAGTCTTCAGGGTAGCTCCAAATGATTTCATCAGCATTTTCAACATCTGCTATGTAGGTTGCTAACGTTCCTGTGCAAGCTTCAGCATCACCATTTAAGCTATTTATCTTCGGTTGTAAAATTGGTGCAACTGCCAACATCTCAGGATCTGTCTGACCGCATTGATTTGATCCAACAACCGAAACTACACCTGGCATACTTCCTACCATAACCTGGATGCTTGATGTATCAGTAGCACCAATGATCAGCCAGTCTGCCGGCAAACTCCACACAAAATCATCAACAGCGGAGTAGTCTATACTATAATTTAAGATTTGTCCTTCGCAAGGTGACTGATCTCCAAAGACTACACCAAGTCCAGGTAAAGGATAAACCGTTGACCAATAACTGAGTTGTTCTGAAAATCCACACACATTTGTTCCAACCACAGAAATAGATCCGCCGCTTACACCGACACGGACGTTAACTGTTGGCTGATTCGGATCTCCAATGATAGTCCATCCTCCGGGGAAGTTCCAATAATATTGATCTATGTTTTGAGAGCTTACGCTATAGGTTACCGTATCATTTTGGCAAGGAAATAAATCACCCATGAAATCAGAAACAATCGGAAGTGCATTGCAATAGGGTAGTACTTCGATATCAGAACCGAATCCAAAGATCCATGCCGTTCCATTCGGATTGGGAACACCTGTTACACCTCCGAGCGGAAATGGCGTGATATAACTTGATGACCAGGTTTGTCCGCCATTGAAAGTGATGTACGCCCTGCCTTCAACACTTGTATGGCATGTGATGATTCCGGTATCCGGCGTAATAAAATAAACACCATCCCAAAACCTGTCAATCGGCAAAGGAATCGTATCCCATGTGTCGCCTGCATCCGTAGTATGCCACATGCTCTTTTTAAAACTGGAAGTCACAAGCCAGCCTTCATTACCAAGAAAATAACTTTGTTCAAACTGAATTGATGGCTCAGGCACTGCAACCGGGTTCCAGGTAGCTCCCTCATCATCACTTCTGACGATAATACCATTGAAGCCAGTGACCATGTATCGTTGGTTGTCTATTTTGGCTATGGATCGCAATTGCTGATTACCACTCGCCGCATAGGTAGTATCCCAACTGGCACCACTATCCGTACTTAGATAAATAATACCAGTACTCGAAACAGCAAGAATCCTACTGTTGTTGATCGCCAGGATATCATTGATGTTGGAACCGGTGGTTACTAGTTTTTCCGTCCAGGAGGTTCCATTATTATCAGAATGGTATATGCGTTGTGCAGCAGCCATCCACAGATCATTTGTGTTCATTCCATCTATTGCGAAATGGGATCTTACACCGAATGAAATATCTTCCCAATGTGTACCACCATCGGAAGTACGGAGCAACATTCCCTTAGCACCACAAGCAAATCCAGTTTGTCTATCAATGAAATGTACATCCTGTACGATGTTTCGTGTTGGCCCACACTTTTCTTCCCAACTTAAACCGGCATCATATGACTGCATGACACCACTGAGATCATTTCCTATCAGGAATTCACTATCAGACCTGGCAGCAACTGAATAACTTCGGGTATTGATGAGTGCGGTTGTCTGTGAAGTCCACGTCCTGCCACTGTCAAGGGAGATTCCTGGTTTTGCATTAAACGTTGCACCTATCAATACACCTGGACTGATTCCAAACGTTAAATCATTTACGTTATTGGCAAGTGCATTGTTGCTGATCATTGTCCAGTTTTGTCCGCCATTGACAGTTTGGAATACCATCCGGTCATCTGTAGCTATACCATATTGTGCATTAAAGAAACGCATGACATCCGGACGTCCTATGTCGGAGTTGACCGACCAGGAACCACCACCATTTGTAGTATAATATGTTACAGGAACGGCATCATTGGTGAATGCCCAGATGTGATTGCGGTCCAGGATAAACCCGTTAAGTACATTTAAAGAAACCGGCAGGTTCAGATTAGTCCATCCGTTATTTTCCCAGAGGTATACACCTATACTGGAGGATACCAATATTTCTGTTTCAGAAAGAATCTTTAACGCAAAAATACCGGCAGGCGCACCTGTAATTTCTGTCCAGTTGTCACCGGCATCCATCGAAACGATCATGCCATTTCCACCGGCAGCCACAAAGTTTCCATTTGTTCCTTCAAGGTAGTCAACCGTTTTAAACTGCCATCCTTTGTCCCAGCTATCCAGGAGATTCCATTGATCAGTGGATATATCCAGGCGAAGGATCAGGTCGTTGTTGCCAACAGCAAAACCGAAGCCATCATTGTGCAGGGAAATAGAATGGACCGGTTCGAGTTTTTCAAGGGGATATTGTCTGACCCACTGTGCATAGCCTGTGGAAGGCAGGCAAAACAGGAGCGCTGCTAAAAGAAATGCGGAGGATATTTTTTTCATAAGTAAAGTCTGTTATCGGATGAGTGTTAGGACCTTAAAAATACCCCAAAGAAGCATATCTAGCTTAGAAGGAATGCATGAAAACAATTATTTATCATTTGTTGCATTCGTCTGCAGGGCAATACCCGGTGAATATTCACTTTTGACCCCGGAAATGTGGTTGAAAGCGTCTTCGTTGGTCACAAAGAAATTATGTTCCCCGATTTTCTGTGTCAATCCGGATTTGTAGAGTTTGTCACGTACCGGCCCCTTTACTTCCGTGAGGAGCAATGTAATATTTTCTTTAGTAAAGTCCCCGATGAGATCTGAAAATATTTCGATAGCTGAACTGTCAATCGTATTGATGCTTTCCATGTCGATGATGATCGTATGAATAAGATCCTTGCGTTGATTTTTATAAAATACCAACACTTCTTTGAAGCGATTGATATTGGCAAAAAACAATGGCGCATCAAATCTGAAGATTAACACACCATCTATCTTCAGCAGGTCCTTGAAGCGTCGGACATTGCGAAAAGAATGCGTACCGGCTACTTTCCCCAGCTCTGCATGATGCGGATAAGATGCTTCGAATATAATCCATGCCAGCGATAACAATACGCCTATGCCGATACCCGGACCGATACCAAGAAAAAGTGTTCCGGTAAAAGTCACCATCATCATCCAGAAATCTTTCCGGTCTATCGTCCACAGCTTTTTGGCTTCCTTGATTTTCAATAAGCGCACCACCGCAGTAATAATAACCGCAGCGAGAATAGCATTGGGTAAAAAATAGAATAGGGAAGTAAGAAAGAGCAGTGTCAGCAAGACAAGCATTGAACTGACGATACTGGACATTCCTGTGCGTGCACCGGCCTGATCATTGATCATAGAACGCGACATTCCGCCTGTCACAGGCATGGAATGAATGATGCCATTTGTCATATTAGCCAAACCAATCGCAACCAACTCGCGGTTGGGTATTAATTGATAACTTTTGTGCCTCGATTGTATAGCACGTGCGACGGCCGTGCTTTCCATAAAGCTGACCAATGCAATCGCAAATGCCGTTGGTAGAAGTGTCAGAAGAGTAGGAATGGAGATAGTTGTTAATTGTGGTATTGGCAATCCTCCCGGGATCTGACCAACGATTTTTATTCCATGTAAATCCAATCTGAAGATCCACGTGATCAGAATGGACAATGTCACAACCACAAGAGCGCCGGGAATGTGAGAGAGATATTTTTGCATCAGCATCAATACGATTAAACCACCTGCTCCCATCGCGAGGGTAAGCCAGTGTACATTTGATATTTGCTGAAAGATCTCCACGACAATTTCCTGGATATGTTGGGTTTTCACTAATTGGATCCCAAGAAAATGTTTCAGTTGGCTGAGGCCGATAATGATGGCAGCGGAAGAGGTAAAGCCCAGGATGACCGGGTTGGAAAGAAAATTGACAAGAAAACCGAGTTTAGCCCATCCGACTACTAATTGGATAACCCCCACCGTAAAGGCAAGTAAAGCAACCAAGACAATATAATCCTGGGACCCTGTCTGGGCTACCAGACTTATGCCGGCAGCAGTGAGCAGTGCAGTCAGTGCGCCTGGCCCGACTGATAGTTGTCTCGAGGTGCCAAACCACGCATAGATGATGGCAGGAAATAAGGAAGCATATAATCCATAGATCGGGGGCAGTCCTGCGACCATGGCATACGCCATTCCCTGGGGGATCAGCATCACCCCGACTGTCAGACCGGCTATGAGATCAAAACGTAGGTCTGCTTGTTTATACTTCTTTAACCAGTCTGGTATGAGGGTCAGTCGTTTCACATCAATTGCTCTGTGGTACAAATGTAACATAAAGGCAGAATGGCGGAAAAGACGGAAAAGGCTGAAAAGGCAGAAGGGTAGAAAGAATGTTTTTTTTTAGAAAGATTTGTTGGTTTTCGGGTAACAATTTGATGAGTTCAGGACACTAGTGGGTATGGAAACAAACTTACATTCATTTGAAGACCTGTTCATCTGGCAGGAAGGTATGGAGATCTGTTATCAGATATATGACAACCTTGAGCATTGCAGAGATTTCGGATTGAAAGATCAAATGCAAAGAGCTGCAGTATCAATTCCATCCAATATTGCAGAAGGATTTGAATTGAGTTCAAATCGTGCTTTTATAAGACACCTTTACATCGCAAAAGGATCAGCTGGTGAACTCCGCACACAATTATACATAGCCATTAGACAAGGCTATATCTCTCAAGAAATTGGCTCTCAGCTTGTAGAGCGAACAAAAAAAATTGGAGGGATGATCTATAATTTTATAGCTGCTCGAAAAATACGTAATAGAAGGACTCCCTAGGTTTCCCCTTTCCGCCTTTCCGCCGTTCTGCCGTTCTGCCTTTATTTCACAAACCGAATATTGTCAAACGGCATAAAATAATTAGGATGACAAGTCAATGTATCCCCTTTGATAAAAAGATCAATTCCCTTAAAACTCACCTGACCTAGAGATGGCAACAAGGAGACTTCAAAATAATTATTTGCATTAGCCTTGTCTTTGATCAACGTAGGGATATCAGGGAAAATCTCATGGCGCAGATAAATCGTATCGATTGCATCTACGTCAAGGTGGATCATTCCTTTCGAATCTGTTTCTGCGGAATTTGTTTGTGTTGCATCTGGTGTCTCACCGTCAAAGTAGAAGCAGAGGATATTACGCAGTAAGTATTCATTCGGTGCTGTCACCTGGATGGTGTATCCCTTTCCTTTTTTGCTTTGACGATCGATCTTGAAATCTTTGCCTGGCTCTTTATCACTGTGTAGTTTGACCGTATCGCCTTCTACAGTGTATGTCCCTGTAGCATTCCGGTCGGAGGCTCCGTAGATATAGAAAAATTCAAACTTACCATCTGGTGTAAACCTGAAACCCGCGGCCATGTCATGGATGCCTTGCAGTGTGTATTCTCCATTCAATTTTGTCATCGATTGTTTTTTTGGTTTAGGATTAGTTGTACTCTGACATCGAATCATCAAAGTCGATGAAAGCAATACAATGGTGAATAGAATTTTAGTCATCGGTTTAGGATTATCATTGCAAATATACATACGTAATCTGCGTTTCAAAGGCAAAGCCTTCTGCCGCTAATCCCACTATAAATAATTATTTGGCGGGATCTCCGCTTTGCTCCGATTTCCACTAATTCACGCTACTAGGGTCGGGTGCAACATGACCCTACACATAACCATTGAAAGATTATTCTATTATCACACTCACACACTATCGCAAACCTCTTACACTCTTACACTCTTACGTTCCTTCGGTCGCCGAAGCCATTGAATGCGAATGCAATTCCATTCAATGCGCGAAGGAGACTTACGTTCTTGCGTTCTTACATTCTTACGTTCTTGCGCCTCTTACACCTCTTACACCTCTTACACCTCTTACGCCTCTTACGCCTCTTACGCCTCTTACGCCTCTTACGCTCTTCTTAATCAACGCACCCTTCATAGTCCCCAACCAATCCTGCCAATGATTCTTCCGTCTGCTTGTACGTTTTATTTTTTGCTTTCTCCACAATCGCAGCGCAGAATTCAAAATCTTTAGCGAGAGCGCCATTTAAACCAAGGATATACCTTGATCCCGCAGAAACCGGCAGGATCTCAAATTCTTCTCCTGGTTTTTTGTCTTTATACGTATACAAGTATGCCCTTGAATCCATGCTGCTCAGTTCATAGGGCATGCTTTCATGATAGGCTGTGCGCATCAACGCAAGTTTTTGATCTGCTGATACACGCACGGGTTCATAAAGGTGTATCGGTGGGATGGGAGCAGTGGCTATTTTCGTTGGCAATGGGATCATATATCCGCCTTTATGGCGCATGTAGATAATCTGGTCATAGGTTACACTCACTTCCTGCTGTGGCATATTGATTGGGTTGACAACCACCTTTTCGAAATCGTGCATCTGGTCTTCACCCATTTTACGCATCTTATGAACGCAGGTGGCGTAACCTATGATGATATCTCCGTTACGTGCATATATGGTATCAACAGTTCGCGTTTTATCTCCTGCCAGGGTTTTTCCTGCTGCACCTCCTTTTGCATTGATTGGCGGAAGGTTGGCATCAGCGCCTTCCTGGTAGGTACCGGCATATGCTTTTGAAGAAACAGCATCCGGCACACCGCGGCCTTCCATGGTGGGGATCCGTTTTTCAAGTTGTTCAAATTCGTACACTTTACGATCCGCTATTTTACCTTTTTTAATATGCGTTTTGGCGGCGGCGACATCGTTCCAGTACAGGTTTAAGATAGCAAGGTCGTAGTGAGAGATGGCATAGGCAATGCGCTGGTCATTATCTTCCGGGTTGAAGGTGGTTCCTTTTGTCAGCAAAGTTTTGATTTCTGTTTTCTTCGCTTCATCCCAATCAGACATCACAGGATTTTGAGCCAGTGTACTTGTTATTTTTGCAAACGCTGTATTTATAAATTCAGCGCCTATCTTCTCCGGTTTTTTTATATCAAACATAGTGATCTTATCCTCAATCACCTGGTCATCGTAGCGGTCTCTTACTGCACTGGCAGTATAGGCAAGGCTAAAGCGAAGGGTCCCTGTCATCTTTTTACTGATGGTGATTTCCTTGCCTTGTTCCCAGGCCTGTTCCAGTGCAGCTGCTGAAGTATATTTTTCTGAAGTAAAGCTCAGGTGGTCACCGGCACTGTACGTGATTTTCTCTTCGATCAGGTTGCGTGCGCCATCGCGTAACTCATAGTTCATCGGAGTGATGACCGTGCCACGATAATAGTAGTAGGTTACATCAACATTATTTTCTTTCCTGACTTCACTGTCTTTCACTACGCCAAGATATTCGGGTGTACCGATAAAGACATCCAGATGCAAATCACCATGTTCCGGTACATTGGTAAACCGTTTAAATTTATAATCCGTGGCTAACAGTTCAGATTGAAGGATGCCATATCGTTTGAGTTGGTCATCGCCATGAAACCGCACCGTGATGGTTTTAAATGGGGTCGTAAAAGGCGTCTTGGCCGGAAGGTTGTACTTAAACTTGACCTCTTCATAATTAAAGGTCTGTGCACCAAGATGGCTGCATAAAAGCAAAAGCACGGCCATGATAAAAGAGAGCTGTTTCATCGTTTTCGGAATTTTTGATTTAGGACTATTGGATGTTGAGGCTGCAAGATACTTTTTTCATTTTATTTACCAACCTCATTCCGGGGGCGGGTAGGGTAGGAGGCCATACGACCCTACATGATCAGATAAATATCCATTTCAATCACACCCCACACTCACACCTCTCACGTTCTCAATTCGTTTTTTAGGTCGGGTGCAACACGACCCTACAGAAACGAATTGAAACCTAAGCACACACCTCTTACATTCTTACGTTCTTACGTTCTTACGCTCTTACGTTCTTACGTTCTTACGTTCTTACGTTCTTACGCTCTTACGTTCTTACGCTCTTACATTCTTACTGTCTCACACGTTTCCACCACTGTGAAAACTTCTGTCCGGTATCATCCAGGTTTACTTTTTCACCAATCATCGGCGTGATGACGTTCAGATTTTCTTTCTTGTTATGTTCCGTGATCAGTTCCAATGGTTCATCCCACGCGTGATTACCCAACGCAAATTTGGAATTGTGTACTGGAAAAATCCGATTAGCCTTCAGGTCCGCTCATTGCGTCCGAACAGAGCCTGCTTCAACACTTTTGCATAATTGGCTCCCCCTGTAAAGGTGGGCGTTATGCTTTGATTTTGAAAGGCCCCATCCCTGTAATTAGGAGACTGTTTGATCTTAGCTAATCGCTCCCTGGAAGGTAATTTGCCAAACCTTGCCATCTTAAACAATCCGAAAATGCGCATGGTGCAAGGTAGGGATAAAAATTATCTGCGAAATCTGCGATCCAGGAATTACTGCCTGATGGATATAGCATGCAGCCCTATTTCCTTTTTCTTTCCCTTTAGTTTCATCGTACCCATGTATTTCGATCTGTAAACAATGTCAAGTTGAAACTGGGCCAGTAGTTCATCTGAAATAATCAGCAACACATCGAGTTCGTTGCATTTATCCTGGATACGTGAAGTCGTGTTGAGTACATCACCGGAATAGGTAATGTCCCGCTTGATGATTCCGATTTCTCCTGCTATGACCTTGCCAGCATGAAGTCCTGCCTTAAACTCAGGCACAAGACCATAATGCTGCAAGTAGGTATCCTTTTTATCCTCAATACTCTTTTTCATGTCGAAGAAACATTGGATACAATGATTTCCCGGAGTGGTCCAGGAAACAATAACCTGATCACCTACATAATTGTATATGCTGCCTTGGTTGTTGATGATAGCATTGGTCACATCTGAGAAAAAATCCCGCAGCAGTAAATGGTACTTCACATCGCCAATAGTTTCTGCCACCGTAGTGGAGGACTTTATGTCTGCAAACATAAAGATCCGGTATTCCTCTTTTGGCAAATGGTATTTGCCCAGAATGATCTTCCATAATACACCATGACCAAATTTCCTGTCCATCTGGAGGGAAAACTGTGTAAATGCGACAATGACTGCCCACACCAGGTGTTTCTTAAGTTGGAAGGGATTGAAAATGTATGCATTGAAATGGCTCCAGAATCGATCATCACCAATGGGTATGCCGGTGGATAAATATATGTACGGTACACCCATGACCAATATCAGCAATGTGGTCATCGTGAGAAATAAGACAATGACAAATAGGATCGATTGGCCATAAGGCCTGTTGATGTATTTTTCATTAACCCAGTATATGATCAAAGGACCTGCAACAAGGCCACCAACCAGGGCAGCTACCAGATTGAA
>Ga0138256_10007999_pt1 | contig 11135 bp, 8 predicted proteins | sample KNB2016incub_MG_FD_105486 | JGI IMG/M metagenome (GOLD analysis project Ga0138256, IMG submission 105486) | Active sludge microbial communities from wastewater in Klosterneuburg, Austria - KNB2014incub_MG | ecosystem: Engineered > WWTP > Activated sludge > Unclassified | place: Austria...
CGGGATCTTAAAATGAAAATGGCAGAAGAGAAAAGTAACCGGACTCGCGAGGCACAGCCATTGAAACTGCAAGCTTACGAAAGGCTCATTCTTTTTCTTGAACGAATCTCTCCAAACAGTATTTTAGTCAGAGTGAACAGAGCCGGGATGTCTGCTGCACAATTGCATTCGGATTTACTGGCTACAGTGAGGGCTGAGTATGAGCATAACCTCTCTCAACAACTTTATGTTTCGGATGAAGCATGGGAGGAAGTGCAGACTGCAAAGGAAACAATGATAAAACTTTTCCATCTTTCATTTAAACTTGCAGGTAATAATGCAAGCGGCATTCAAATGAGCAGTCAGATTTTTGAACAAGTCCTCAAGCTCGAAGTCACTCCAACCCAGCAAGCCATTGATTATGTTAAGGCTGAAGCCAGACAATTGTTCGAGTAGAAAAATCGCTTATTAATTCAACGATTATTTATTCCTGATCTCATGAAGAAAGAAACTAGTGAAGAGAAAAAATTTGTCACAGATAGTGGCATTGAGATAGGAAGAGTCTATACAGAACATGCTAGCATGAATGAATTACCCGGCGAGTTCCCTTTTACCCGCGGGGTTCAACCGGACATGTACCGCAGCCGATTGTGGACAATGAGACAATATGCCGGCTTTTCAACGGCTGAGGAGTCCAATAAACGATACCATTATTTGCTCGAGCAAGGAACAACAGGATTATCGGTTGCCTTCGATCTGCCAACTCAAATAGGTTATGATTCTGATCACGCTTTATCTGAAGGAGAAGTCGGAAAGGCCGGCGTAGCGATTGACAGTCTTAAGGACATGGAAGTATTATTTGATGGTATCAGTCTTGAGAAGATTACCACCTCTATGACGATAAATTCAACGGCATCCATTTTGCTGGCCTTATACATCGCTCTTGCAAAAAAACAAGGAGCTGATTTGAAGAAAATCAGTGGAACTATCCAAAATGACATCTTGAAAGAATACGCTGCCAGAGGGACATATATTTATCCTCCTCAACCGAGCATGCGAATCATTACCGATATTTTTGAGTACTGCAGCAAGGAGGTTCCCCGCTGGAACACAATTTCAATATCAGGTTATCATATTCGAGAAGCGGGTTCTACTGCATCCCAGGAATTAGCATTTACGCTAGCGAACGGAAAGGCATATGTGAGGGCAGCCTTGGAAAAGGGGTTAGACATTAATGTATTTGGCAAGAGATTGTCATTCTTTTTCAATGCCCATAATAATTTATTTCAGGAAGTTGCAAAATTCAGGGCGGCACGTCGCATGTGGGCTTCCATCATGAAGGATCTGGGCGCTACAGAAGACCGTGCGATGATGCTTCGCTTTCACACGCAAACAGGAGGTTCTACTCTTACTGCTCAGCAACCGATGAATAATATTATGCGTGTCACCCTGCAGGCATTGTCTGCTGTTTTAGGAGGAACGCAATCTTTGCATACTAACGGATATGATGAGGCACTCAGTCTCCCTACTGAAGAGGCTGCAAGAATTGCATTGAGGACGCAACAAATCATAGGATACGAGAGTGGCGTAACCGAAACGGTGGATCCATTGGCCGGTTCTTTTTTTGTTGAGAGCCTTACGGATGAACTTGAGAAGAAAGCATGGGAATACATCAATAAGATTGAGGCAATGGGAGGATCTGTGAAGGCGATTGAGGCAGGCTACATTCAAAATGAAATTGCAGGAGCTTCTTATAGGTATCAGCAGGAATTGCAGAGCGGGGAAAAGATACTTGTCGGCGTAAATCAGTTTGAAATGGAAGAGAAGGTATTCGACAAAGTGTTCTCCGTTGATGATTCAATCCGACAGGTTCAAATTGAAAAAATCAAAACCTTAAAAAAGCAACGCGATAATGAAAAGGTAAAGGCTTGTCTTGCCAAAATAGAACAAGACGCAGTTAACGGAACTAATCTGATGCCCGGAATTATAAATGCAGTAGAGTGCTATGCTACTTTGGGAGAAATTTCAGACGTAATGAGAAAAGTTTTCGGGGAATACAGGTAAAGGCCAAATCGCAAGGCGAAGAAATTCTTAATCAGATTTTTGAAGCAAGAATAACAAAGACTTCTTCGTTATCTCGTTTCATCAAATATCGCTCTCTTGCATATTTTTCCAGATTAGCCCGATTGGTGCGTAATTCAATCAGATCCTCCTTGTTCCTGCTGATTTCTTTTTCGTAGAACTCCTTCTCCGATTGCAGTTTGTGCAATTGTGATCGATAAGAAGCAGTAGTGATAAAGTTGTTTCTGTCGAAAAAGCTCAACCAAACAATAAAGCCCAGAGCCGTAAGGAAGTATTTATTCCGGCATTTACTGAGATAGGCCAAAAATACAGGCTGCTTTTTCTTTTTCATCTATTAATTCAATTATCTATCTGTCTTATTTTACCAGCCTGAAAAGCAATTATCTATTTTGTTTATAGGATGTAGGGCTTGTGTACGAAGATTTTTTGAGATGGTTTTGCGAGTAGTAAGATTTTTTTTTAATCAATAAATACCTGAAAGTCTAATATGGATTTCAGAGCTTTTAATATACAAGAACGTAACTCCCCAAAAGTGATTGTCCTGAGGATTAATCTTATTTCGGTAATTGGCTAAATATTTGAATCCCAGTCCGGCCTGCGCCAGACTGGGATTCAAATACCAATAAATTAAAGAATTGAATTAATGAACTTTTGATTTCAAACGGGAGCTTTCCTTAGAGGCAATCCCATTCGTCTTTTCTTCGTTCATGAAAGGGTAACGATATTCCTTGGCCGGAACGAAGGTCTCTTTAATGGTTCTGGGAGAAACCCAACGAAGCAAATTAAGCAATGAACCTGCTTTATCATTGGTTCCTGAAGCTCTTCCGCCGCCAAAAGGCTGTTGTCCAACAACAGCTCCGGTGCATTTATCGTTTATATAAAAGTTACCGGCTGCATTTACCAGTTTTTTGGTAGCCAGATCAATAGCATAGCGATCCTGTGAAAAGATGGATCCTGTTAGTGCGTAGACACCCGTTGAATCAACCAAATCAAGTGTTTTCTCAAATTTGGCATCCTCGTATACATACACTGTGAGAACTGGTCCGAATAATTCTTCGCACATGGTAATGTACTTCGGATCTTTGGCCAGGATAACTGTTGGATGAATGAAATATCCCTTCGATTTATTGTAGGTTCCACCAACAATTATTTCTGCATTCTTATCCTTTTTTGCATTATCGATATAGGAAGCCAGTTTATCAAATGACTTTTCATCTATAACTGCATTGATAAAGTTTGAGAGATCTTCCGTTGGTCCAATTTTAAAAGATTGAATGTCCTTTATCAATCCTTTTTTAACAGCAGGCCACAAACTAGCCGGGATGTATGCTCTCGATGCAGCAGAACATTTTTGTCCCTGATATTCAAAGGAGCCACGGGAAAGAGCAGTGATTAAAGCCTGCACATCCGATGAAGGATGAGCCATGATGAAGTCTTTGCCGCCAGTTTCCCCGACAATTCTTGGATAGGATTTATATTTATGAATATTGTTTCCAATAGTTTTCCAAACATCCTGAAACACTCCTGTTGAACCGGTAAAGTGAATTCCTGCAAAGTCACGATGATTGAAAATCACTTCCCCTGCAACCGGTCCGGAAACATAAACCAGGTTAATGACTCCCGGAGGCAATCCTGCCTCAATGAAGACCTGCATCAAAATACTTGCAGCATATATTTGGGTGTTAGCAGGCTTCCATACTACAGTATTTCCCATCATTGCAGGAGCAGTAGGCAGGTTACCGCTGATTGCTGTGAAGTTAAATGGCGTGAGAGCAAAGACAAAACCTTCTAATGGACGATGTTCTACACGATTGTAAACACCTTTTGAAGACATTGGTTGCTGAGTATAAATTTCGCGCATGTACTGCACATTGAAACGAAGAAAGTCAATCATTTCGCAAGCGGCATCGATTTCGGCCTGATAAACATTTTTACTCTGACCGATCATGGTTGCAGCATTGATGGTGGCACGATAAGGCCCCGCCAAAAGATCTGCAGCTTTAAGAAAAATTGACGCCCGGTGTTCCCAGGAAAGACATGCCCATTCCTTTTGAGCAGAGAGCGCTGATTTGATAGCGAGCTCGATGTGAGATTTATCTCCTTGATGATAATTTGCTATGTGATGTTTATGGTCGTGCGGGGGAGACATTTTTCCGGTCTTCTTCGTACGGATTTCTTTTCCTCCAATGTACATAGGGATATCCCGCACTTCAGCACGCATCTTTTTTAAAGCAGCTTTTATTTCTTCTCTTTCAGGACTTCCGGGAGCATAGTTTAATACCGGTTCGTTTATAGCCGGTGCGACGTTAAAGATGGCGTTTGACATGATAATTTTATTTTGTGCAAAGGTACGAATTTATGAGAGGAAGAACGATTTGCCGTTTAGTCCTTGCTCAATTCCAGGTCATTGAATTTTGATTTGCTTAAAACCTGATCAAAAATTACATACTTTTGCCTTTGTTAAGGTATTGATTATTAAATTATTGCATGTTTATAAAAGGTCTTTATTTTCACTCAGCGATAAATTCTACAAAAATGACTGGCAGGAAAAGAACTTAATTTGGTTTGCGAAGATTAAAGTCAGACAAGTGCAATTGTTATCAAAGAGTAATATTATTTCGATATTAATACGATTAAATATTTTTTTTTGGTTGAATAAATATTAGCATAATCTAAAATCTATTCGTGGGCAAATTGAATTTTTTTCTAAATTAGCCCGATATGATTAAAGCTTTGATTGTTGAAGATGACCCAATGAGCGTTGAGCTATTGCGTGATTATCTGGAAGATTCCAATTTAGACATTGCCGTTATCGGTCACTGTGGAACAGTAAGTTCTGCAATCAACAAAATCAATAAGCTAAATCCGCAGATAGTATTTTTGGATGTCGAATTATCAGATGGCAATGGTTTTGATGTATTAAAAGAGATAGAAACGATAAATTTTGAAATCATCGTCATCACATCGCACGATCGGTACGCGATGGAGGCCGTAAAATACAGTGCTCTTGATTATTTAATTAAGCCCATAAAATCCGGTGACCTTAATGCTGCATTAAAGAAAGTTCAGAGAAGGTTAGGGGTGAAGAGTCCCAAATCATCTGTAAAAGTTCAAAATAAATTAGCAAACAAAATTGCAGTTCCAACTTTTGAAGGACTTCTTTTTATACCAATTGAAGAGATCATCCGTATTCAAAGCGATAGAAATTATACTGATTTTCATCTGACCTCCAAGCGAAAAGTGGTTGTGACCAGATCTTTAAAAAATTATGAAGAGCTTCTGGCAGAGTTTGGTTTTATTCGAATTCATCACAGCCACCTCATTAATATGAATCACCTTGTGAAATATATTAAAGGTGTGGGCGGTTATGTAATTATGAGCGATTCAAGTAAAGTAGATGTTTCCAGGAGAAAAAAGGAAGATTTTATGGAACATCTTTCAAAAGCCTGAATCTTGCCACTTATCAATAAAATTCGACCACTTATCAAATTAATATGCCAACTGCAAAGTATGGCTCTTTTGATGTTCCATTGTTCAGCATTTTTGAGGAACCATATTGCATTTCTTTGCTGTTAAGGTTCAACTTTTCAGATAAACACTAGAAATAGCAAGCATTGATGCCGGGTCGCAGCGGCAATCAGAGGTCTGGAGCTTTGTTAAAATTCCGGAATTGGTTTACGCCGGTGTTAAGAGCACCGGCGTTTTATTTTTATAGGTATTTGGGATTGGACTATTTCAAAAAATTATCTCATGCGGATAATGAAGATTCCAATGAGCAGGGCAATGACAATGATAACGAGAAAAACATTAAAGAATCGTTGGGTTCCAAGGTTTTTTTTGAGGGTATAGTGACCTAAAATATTATTTGTAATCAGTGCCAGCCGATGAAAAGCGTTTTCATTTTTTACGACGTAATCGTAGGCCCCGTATTTCATTGTGTTTGCAGCAACCTCTGCCTTCTCTTGACCTGATAAGAAAATGACAGGGGCATCCGGAAAGCGATCTTTAATTTTTTTCAATACCTGCATTCCGTTCATTGCTGAGGGATCGACAGAATCGAGGTGATAGTCCAGCACGATCAGATCAGGGGCCTCATACATTGCCTCCAATGCCTTTTCACCGCTGGAGAAGGAGGTAAGTGAGGAGGATGGATATTTGTCCTGAAAAAAATCTCTGAGCATTTCAGACATATTCGGATCATCGTCAATCAGGGTAACTTTTATGCTTTGCGAAGTATACATGGAAATGCTTTCGATTCGATACGTTGATTTAAGGACAAAGATGCAAATTTCCCCGGTAATCTGATATTATTTTAAAGGCTGGTATCGGCCGGGTATTTATACCTCAATCACCTGTTTTGATCCAATATACACAAGAAAACTCCTAACATTAGGGTAGGCCATCTCCTGAAGTACCGATGCGTATTTCTGAATTTGGTGCTGATGATTCAGACTTTCCTTGCCTGTTTTAAAATCAATCACACAAGTTTTGTCAGGACCCCAAATTACACGGTCAGGTCGCAGACTTTCGCCTCCGGGCAACATTATTTCCTGTTCGTTTTTTACTTTCCATTCCCGGGAAAAGAAGGATTTTATTTCCGGTAGTTCAAGAAGGGACCTTATTTCATGAAGTAAATTTTCACGTTCGTTTTCAGGCATCATTCCTTCAAATATTATTTTCTCCACTGCCTTTTCGATATCATCACTGAATTCAACTTCAGAAAGTACACGATGGATGAGGATTCCGTAATTTATTTTTTCCCTGATCTTTTCACCAGTAATTTTCAAAAGGTCACCTGCCCGTGATTTTATGCCAATTTTTTCCTGCCACCGATTTATGGTGTATTTTTTTAATTTCTCAGAAATAATATGACCGGAGCTCTTATGGTTTTCAAATTTTATTTTCTGATCGCCCCTTTCGTAAACATCGTCGACAATGGTACAGCTATTCGCTTCGAGCGTTTTTAGCAAGAGTGATGAAACCGTATTAAGATCTTTACTTGCACTATAAGGTGAGTAGATGAACAACTGTTCTTCCGCTCTTGTAAACGCCACATAAAGCATGTTCAGGTTGTCTACTAATGTTTGCATAGTTTCCTCCTGATAGGAATCACTAAAATAAGTTTCCAGCAAACGGGCTGAATTTAACAATGCCACACGGCCCATCTCACCGTATGGCTCTTCTGCTGCGTAGCCCCAAAACAAATCGTTCGCTCTTGGAAGAATTTTCCAGTCGGCAAAAGGCATAATCACCACCGGGAACTGAAGTCCCTTAGATTTATGAATCGTCATGATTCGAATAGCATTCTCATTCTCCGGAATCATTACTGAACAGTTTTTAACAGTCTTGCTGCTATTCCACCAATCCAGAAAGCCATCGAGGCTGCTGTTATTGCTGCTTGTATACTCTAAGACGAGATCCTGAAAGCGTTGAATGTATGCATCGGGGTGTTGATGGAAACCAAAAATCCGGATAAGTTGTTCGCATAAATCGTATACAGGAAGTTTATTTAGGTAGCTGATGTTTCCACTAAAATCCTTGGGAAGTGATTTATTAAACAGTGTCTCTTCCAAACCTTCTGTGTCAAACAATGTTCCGCTTTTAGGTTTGGCTGATTTGTTTTTTATTTTCAGATGATCGCTGAAAAAGTCATGAAAATCTTCCGAATCACCTTGCTTAATGTATCGATTGTAATAATATATAACCTCAGTCCTTGCAATTGTATTGCTGGTATCTGATAAAAATGTCATGGCATTGACCAGAAAACGAATGCGTGGAGCAGTTGCAATCAAGAGGGAGTCAGGCGAAATAATCTGACTGATTCCATTTTCCAAAAGAAACTGAGCAACCTCATTTCCTTCAATGTTTCTCCGAACCAAAATTGCGATGTCGCGGTAGGCGTAATTTTGCATTAGCAGGGACTGAATGTTTTCAAGAGTTCTCTTTAAAGAATTTTCTTTCCAGCCGCCTTCTTCTTCGTCATCTGTTTCTTCTGTTTTCTTTTCCAGAAAATTAATTTTTACATAACCGGGTTTCTTGTTTTTTTCTGAGACCGCTTGAATCAGATTATCCGAGTAGGCAAGGTCGAGTAAAACGTGGCCATCAGGGTGGACATTCTGTCGGATAACTTCCGGCAAAGCGTTGAAAAAAGTGTTATTAAAATCAACGACATCATGACGTGATCGAAAATTTGTAGATAGTATTTCTTCCTGATATAATTCTTTGAAATGGATCAGGTCTTCCATGATATGAACAAGAAGTAAGTTCATGTTTCCCCCGCGCCATCGATAAATGCTTTGCTTTGCATCACCAACCACCAAAGCCATGTTGCCTGAACCAAGAGTGTTATTTATAAGTGGCAATAAGTTTTTCCACTGGTAAAAAGAGGTGTCTTGAAATTCATCAATCAGTAAGTGCTTATAGCGGTTTCCGGATTTTTCATAAATAAAGGGAGCATCTTGTCCGGTTATTATCTGGCTCAACATTTTTGGTGTATCTGCCAGCAGAATGACATTGTTTTCATTTCTGTACTCACCAAATTTTTTCAGGATATCATTTGCAATGCCAAACATATAGATCCTGCGTAATGCTTCTGAGGCACTCAAATATTGTTTGAAATCTTTTTCGAATGTGTTAAATGCCTCTTGCAAACATTGTCCCAATCCTGCGTCTACCGCAGAAGCAATTTGTTCTTTGAGTTTTGAACTTTTTGTGAACCATTTATCAGGATCCTCCAATGCAGCAATTGCTCTGGCCTTTAACCGAAAATCATCAGGTGAGAAGGCATCCATGAGATTGATAAGATTGCCCATTACACCTTTACTGCCATATGAAAAGTCTTCTACTGAAAGTCCTGAGTTTTGCATTATGCTGAAGGCTTTTTTTCCGCAATCCTTCATTTTATTCTCAAAGCTTTTTCGGACCCCTTTCAGCTCTTCGTAAATTTTTCGAATTCTGTCTCTGCTGAGTGCAGGAGAGTCTTCATAATGATCTTTGAATAATTCCTGAGCAACGGTGTTTATATCTGCTTCAACATTCCAGCCCTTATCCTCATCTAATTTCTGAAAGAGGAGTGCACTCAACCACTCTGTTAAATCTTTATCAGTTCCAACCTCTTTAAATAAGCGGTCGGTCACTTCGAGAATAGCATCATCCAAACCAATTTCCACTTCAAGTCTGAGCGGCAAATGCATTTCACGTGCCAGTGCGCGAAGAATACGTTGAAAGAAGCTGTCGATTGTGCTGACGGAGAAGGAAGAGTAGTTGTGAAGAATTAATTTTAATGCTTTATCAGCTTGCTTGTCGAGTTTTATACCGGGTAATTCAGCGCTAAGAACTTCCTGCAAGGCGCCCCCCATATTTTTTGTCAGCTGCACGAGTGCTTCAACAATACGACTTTTCATCTCAGCAGCCGCTTTGTTCGTGAAGGTTATTGCCAGGATGTGTTGATAGTCTTCCGGATTTTTGAGCACGAGTCGTAAATACTCTTTGACCAGAATAAAAGTCTTCCCGGAACCGGCAGATGATTTATATATTTTAAGGGCGTTCATTTAGAAAAAAATATTTTCAGTTTTCAGAATCAAACTACATGGTTTATCTTCAAAGGTAACTTTGCCAGACGGTACAGCTTCGAAAATAAGCACTCAGGTGTTTCTCCTGGTTGAAAATTCCATAGACTGAGGATCCACTTCCACTCATGGAAGCATAGATCGCACCGAGTTTATACATTTTATTTTTAATATTTTTAATTCCGGGATGTTTTTCGAAAATTGTTTGCTCGAAGTCATTAAAAATACAATCTTTCCATTCTGCGATTGGTCGTTGGATTAAATCGCTAAGTTGATGCTTCGGTTTTGATGGTTTAATTGAAGAGTAGGCTTCAGAGGTACTAATGTGGGTGCGTGGCTTAACAATAACTATGAAATAATTTTTTAACTTTAGGTTTATCGGATGAAGAATCTCACCTTTTCCGGTAGCCAGCATCGGCTTATTGCGTATGAAAAATGGGCAGTCACTTCCCAGAGTCAGTGCCATGGATTCCAATTCATCATCATTTGCTCCTAATTTAAAGATCTTGTTGAGCAATATTAAAGTACTCGCAGCATCTGAAGAGCCACCACCAAGTCCGGCTCCAATGGGAAGCACTTTGTGCAAATGCATCTTAATTGATGGAACCGGAAATTTTTCGGCAAGGAGTTGATAAGCTTTAAGGCAAAGGTTTTTTTCCTTTGGGCCGAATAAGCGCAAACCGGTTGAGCGGAAATCTACATTGCTTCCTTCTTGTCCGTTGGGAACTATTTCAAGAATATCGGTCCAGGGTATTGGATAAAATATTGTTTCGATAGAGTGGAAGCCATCACTCCGTTTCGAAATAATGTTCAGGCCGATATTTATTTTACATGCAGGGAAAGTAATCATGGCCTGGCCTGTACAGAAAAGTGCATTTATAGGTAGGTACCCGGAATGTGATGATTTCGATTATTAATATTTATCATCCCAAATAAAATTCCAACGATGAGTAATTATCCTTCAACGACAACACCCATGGAACTGAATTTATGGATTCTATTCTTTACCAATTCTTTTCTGTCAATCTTCAGCAAATGGTTCAGATGATTTTTTATTTCTGTTTTGACAATCTTGAACATTTCTTCAGGAAAAGTATGTGCTCCTCCAATTGGCTCCCGTATTATTCCGTCGATCAATTTCTGACTGAGCATATCCTCTGCAGTGAGTTTTAAAACTTCAGCGGCTTTTTCTTTGAAGTCCCAGCTTCTCCAAAGAATGGAGGAACATGATTCAGGGGAGATAACCGAGTACCATGTGTTTTCGAGCATGAGAACTTTATCGCCTATTCCAATTCCTAAAGCACCACCGGATGCACCTTCGCCGATAATAATACAAATGACAGGAACCTTTAGCTTGGCCATTTCAAAAAGATTGCGGGCAATAGCTTCACCTTGTCCTCGTTCCTCTGCTTCAAGTCCGGGAAATGCTCCGGGAGTATCAATCAAAGTCACAACCGGTTTGTCGAATTTTTCTGCAAGCTTCATCAGGCGTAAAGCTTTCCGATA
>Ga0138256_10008000_pt1 | contig 11135 bp, 9 predicted proteins | sample KNB2016incub_MG_FD_105486 | JGI IMG/M metagenome (GOLD analysis project Ga0138256, IMG submission 105486) | Active sludge microbial communities from wastewater in Klosterneuburg, Austria - KNB2014incub_MG | ecosystem: Engineered > WWTP > Activated sludge > Unclassified | place: Austria...
TCATTGATGAACCCCAGCAACATACCGAGTATCAGTAAATATCCTAAAACACTGAGGAAAATATACATTCCCGGCAGAAAACGTTGCCAGGCCTCACTCATACCCGTTGTAATTGTCCGCACCACTGTAAAACAATAGATATCAAACAACACATACAAGAAAGAGATAACCAATAATCTACTCCACATAATACAATAATAAATTGTTCAGGTCACTTAGAAACAGAAATTAGACCAATGGGTTTTACAGACTGGTAAATTAATGGTAACTATTCAGATAGATTAGTAACATAAATGCCCTTGAATCTGCTTAAATCAGGTATGTGATACAAACCTGACTGGCAATATAATACCGACGCTACGGTCGGCATCTATGCCGATACTCCGACTGAACAAGAAAAAAAATTGGCACTTTGTATTTGATTGTATCGCCAAAAGCGTAGGCTTGAGCCTACGCTTAGCGGTGAACAAAGTTAAAAAGATAATTTAAGCAAAGCTTAAATTATCTTTTTAACTAACTAAATGTTCGGTGTAGGCTCAAGCCTACGCCAGTGTTGTCAATATCCAGCCGGGGTGTCCTCTCAAGTTATAATTTCCGCTAAAAAAGCCTGGAGTCACATATTAATTTTGTAAATATATTTAAAATAATAAATTTGCGCTGTTTAATATGTAGAAATGACGCAAACAACCAACTTTCACAATTACACATTTCCGTTTCAGACTGATCAGAAGTACTCAAAGCGTGTGGCTTATATCAGTATGGAATTTGCATTGGATCAGTCACTGAAAATTTACAGTGGTGGTCTGGGCTTCCTGGCCGGGTCACACATGCGAAGCGCTTATGCACTCAGACAAAACCTGATCGGTGTAGGTATGTTGTGGCGTTACGGCTATTATGATCAGGAGCGGGCAAGTGACAATAAGATGTATGTGCTGTTCCAACAGAAAGCCTATAATTTCCTGCAGGATACGAATATCAAATTCAAGGTAATGGTCAATGATCACGAAGTCTGGGTCAAAGCATTTTATCTTGATCCCGAGGTATTTAAGACTGCACCAATGTTCTTTCTGAGCACTGATCTGCCTGAGAATGACTATCTGTCACAGACGATCACATACAAACTATATGACTCAGTGGTGGATACCAAGATAGCCCAGAGTATCATACTCGGTATCGGCGCAGGCAAGCTGATGGATGCGCTCAACTATTCCCCGGATATTTATCACCTCAATGAAGCACATGGTCTGCCAGTAGCTTTTCATCTGTACAGCAAATACAAGGATAAGGAAGCGGTAAGAAAGCGAATGGTTTTTACTACGCACACGCCGGTAGAAGCCGGCAATGAGAAACATGACTATGCCAAGCTCATAGACCTGAGTTATTTTCAGCAGTTGACGAATGAAGATGTCAAAAACCTCACCGGATTTGATTCCGGCGTATTCGAACATACACTGGCAGCACTCCGGGTGTCAAAAATAGCCAATGGCGTCAGCAAGATACACGGGGAAGTTGCCAATAAAATGTGGGGAAAGTATGAAGGCATTCCTGAAATCACTTCCATCACCAATGCACAGAAGAAGAGCTATTGGGCTGATGAAGAACTGGAAAAAGCCAATCAATCCAGAGACAGAGGCGCATTAATTCTCAGAAAATCAGCGCTTAAAAAACGATTGTTTGAACATGTAGCAAATCAGACCGGCAAGTTATTCGATCCGAACATCTTCACCATTGTCTGGGCACGCCGGTTTGCAGAATACAAGCGCCCGCAACTCATCATCGATGACCTCAACCGATTTGAAGAAATATTTACTGAAGGAAAATATCCGGTACAGATCATCTGGGCAGGTAAACCCTACCCAAAAGACGAAATAGCGATCAGCCTGTTTGATGAACTCATAGATTTCTGTCGGGATTACCCGAATGTTGCTATAATGACCGGTTATGAACTCACTCTATCAAAAATGTTGAAACAAGGCAGTGATCTTTGGTTAAATAATCCCCGCATACCCAATGAGGCATCAGGAACCAGTGGCATGACCGCTATGATGAATGCATCGGTCAATCTATCTACCTATGATGGTTGGATCCCTGAGTTTATCAAAGATGGCGTCAATGGTTTTGTCGTTCCTGCGGTGGATTACAGCAATCTGAGTGATGCTGAGGAAGACAAACAGGACCGGACAAACATACTGGACAAACTGGAAAAGGAAATCATACCGATGTATTACGACTCGCCAAATAAATGGTATGATCTGGTACTCAGAGGAATGCAGGAGATAGTGCCCGAGTTTGATTCAGACCGGATGGCAGATGAATACTACACGAAGATGTACAAGTCATAAAAAAGACTAATTGTATAGTTGAAACTCCGTGTACTAAAACGTTGTATAACAACTATTTATACTAATTATTTCTAAAATTTTACAGAAAATTGTCACAAAACAGCGAAAAATATGCTGAAATTATTTAATACCTTTGTGTATTAAATAACAAATACACGATGAAATCAATAATAGTAACCATTCTGTTTCTCTTCACATCATTACTGGGGTACAGTCAGGTAGCCAAGACCACTGATAAAAAACCTGATCCAAAGAAAGAACTCCACACAGTGGAAGCCTCCTGTGGCGAATGTAATTTCGGTTTACCAGGGGACAATTGTGATCTGGCAGTAAAAATTGAGGGTAAGCCCTATTATGTGGACGGAGTTTCTATCACTGAGTTTGGTCACCCCCACAATAAAAATGGGTTTTGTGTAGCCGTACGGCAGGCTCAGGTACAGGGTGAAGTAGTCGATGGCCGGTTTAAAGCAAGCTATTTCAAGCTATTACCGGTCAATAGTAAAAAGGGAGAAAAGAAATAGTCCACAAAAGCGTAGGCTGGAACCAACGCTTAACGGCGGTTAAGTATAAGGAACTATTTAAGCGAAGCTTAAATAGTTCCTTATACAAAAAATGTTAAGGTTATATTGTTGATAATTTTCAAATTGACCTGGATAGTTTCAAACTGATTACTAACTGCTAAAGTGATATATATTTGATTAATTTTGCAATACAAATATGATTACAAAAGAAAAAATATTAATAACACTTAAAAAAAACAAGGCCAATCTTTCAAAATTTGGAGTTTCTTCGATTGGGCTTTTTGGTTCGTATTTTCATGGCACCCAAACCAGAGAAAGTGATATTGATCTGTTAATTGACCTGGTTCCGGAGAAGGAAAATTTCGATAATTATATGGCAGTATATGACATTTTAGAGCGGTTGTTTAAAAATAAAAAAATAGATTTAGTTACTAAAAACGGGCTTAGCAAATATATTGGTCCTGCTATTTTACAAAATGTGACTTATGTATAAACATCCCTTTGAATTTTTAAAACATATTTATGATGAATGTATTTATCTTAATTCTATAAGTGACCAACTTGTAATAGATGATTTTCTAAGAGATGAAACATTAAAAAGAGCTGTAGTCAGAAGTTTAGAAATTATCGGTGAAGCTTCAAAAAAAATCCCAGATGATCTTAAAACTAAATGGAGTTCCATCAAATGGAAAAATATGTCAGGAATGCGAGATCGATTAATCCATGATTACATGGGCGTTAATTACAATATCGTCTGGGATGTATTAATGAATAAAATTCCAGAACTCACCCAACAAATAAGCGAGGTCATAACCAGTGGTGACAGTTAAAAATCAATACTACCATTGATAAACTTAGGCTCCCCAACCTATCGGGGCAGGCTCAGACTTCGTTTAAATACTATAATGAAGATAGCTTCAGGCGCACTAATCAAATTGTAGCTATTCACCCTACTCTGCATACAAGGCCAGATCCTGCATCTTCGCTAAGATCGCATAAATACCATCCGGGTTTTGCATGAGAGAAGCATGATCACCTGATTCAATCACAGCCCCATCTTTCAATACAATAATCTTATCGACATCCCTGATCGTCGCCAGGCGGTGCGCGATGATAACTGATGTACGGCCTTCCATTAGGTTATTCAGCGCATCCTGAACTAACTTTTCTGAACCTGCATCCAGTGATGAAGTCGCTTCATCCAGAATCAGTACTCTGGGATCCTTGATTATTGCCCGTGCAATGGCAATTCTTTGTTTCTGACCACCAGACAGGCGCACACCCCGGTCTCCTACCAGAGTATCCAGCCCCTCAGGAAAAGATTCGATAAATTCCATCGCATTGGCACGGGTAGCAGCAGTAATGATCTCATCATCACTGGCTTCAGGCTTACCATAGGCTATATTTTCACGTATAGTACCCCCGAAAAGCAAAATATCCTGCGGTACCATCGCAAAGTTTTGTCGGTATGAACGTAAATCAAAACTATTCACATTATCTCCATCAATCGAGATTTCACCGGAGTCAGGCTCGTGAAACCTAAACAGTAACTGGGTGATAGTACTCTTTCCAGCACCACTGGCACCTACCAATGCTGTTTTCTTACCAGCTTCAAAGGTGACAGAAACTTGATGAAGTACTTCCTTATCCGGTCGCGTGGGGTAACTGAATGACACCTGATCAAACACTATATCCCCATGGATATGAACAGGGACGATTCCAGGATCAGTCTTCTGCGATAATTGTTCCGGTGCCTGACTCAAAATATCCAGAATCCTGTCTGCCGCTCCCAGCGCACCGGCTATATCCGTATAAAATGTCCCCAGACTGGCTATGGCACCTCCGATGATTCCAGTGTAAATAATAAATGAGAAAAGATCGCCAATCGCCATATTACCTGACTGAACCAGGAGTGCACCTTCGTACAGGATAAAAAATATCCCTCCAAATAAAATTGTAGTTATAAATATAAAAAATACACCTTTTACCCTGGCGAAATTGAGCGATATCCGCACTACTTCATTGATCGTATTACTGAATCTGTTTTTTTCATAGTTTTCATTGGAAAATGACTTCACCGCCTGATATCCATGCAGCGCTTCCTCGGCGATGATATTTCCCTGCGCGATTGCATCCTGTCTGCTGCGGGATAATTTCCGGATATACCGACCGAAAATTATCGCTACAATCACTATCAATGGAAAAGACAACAACATAATCAATGACAACCGCGGTGTTAGCCAGGCTAAGATTACCACGCCTACGATCAGGGTGATAATTTGTCGCAAAAATTCTGCGAGTGTTACTGAGATTACGTTCTGGATCTGGGCAACATCCGCTGTGATACGACTGGTCAGCTCCCCTACTCTGTTTTTCTCAAAAAAGGTGACTGATTGAGTGACCATATTGTCATACACTTCTTTCTTCATCTGAGCCATTCCTTTTTCACTGACATACGACATCAGATATGACCTGAAATAGGCAAAAAAGCCTTGTAAAACGAGTATAAAGACAAAAAATAAGCCGTAATCCTGTATCGTAAAATGAAATCTGGACTTGCCCGCAGCTGCATTCGCCATCTCACCGGCCGCAGCCGGAAATATCATAAACATCAGACTGCCAAAAGACAAACAGACCAATCCAAAAATAAAGGCCCACTTGTAGGGCAACATATAGGAAAAAATCTTCTTTGCTGAAGACCATGTCTTCCTGTCCCATTTAATTTTCGCCTTCTTCTTTTCCTGACCTTCCATTCATTGATATTTGTCGCAAAATTAATCATAGTTGACTATCCGATTCAATTATGGCCGGTTTCATTAAGTTATTAGGGCGTTAACAGAATGTAAATTTTCTTTAATTCAAGTTTCCAAACTACGCTCACCGGACATCTTGCACTATTTAATACCGAATCAATTCTTTCAACTCTGTGTAGATTATTGGGTCAATGCTTATGATTTTCTATCTTTGCGCAATATTTCAAAAATCTGGAAAGATGCGATTTACCTATTTAGGGCATTCATGTTTTTTAATCGAATCAGGTAGCCACCGGCTCTTGCTGGATCCCTTTATCTCCGGTAATCCTTTAACTACAGACAAAGTAGATATTTTAGCCCTCAAGCCCGATTATATCCTACTGACCCACGGTCATAGTGATCATACATCGGATGCTGAACATATAGCTCTTGCAAATGGCAGCTTGATCATTGCCAATTTCGAAGTGTGTAATTGGTTTGCTGATCGCGGTTGTCAGACATTTGCCTTAAACACAGGTGGTAAAAAACAATTTGACTTTGGTACCGTAAAAATGCTTTCAGCGACACACAGTAGTACTATGCCTGATGGCAGTGATGGTGGCGATCCGAATGGTTTTTTACTGCAAGCTGAAAATAAAGTAGTGTATATCGCAGGCGATACCGGACTAAATGCAGACATGGCATTGATTCCTAAATACTTTGTCCGGCCTGACCTGGCTATACTTCCGGTAGGTGATGTTTTCACCATGGGATATGAAGATGCTTTGATTGCAGCACAAATCGTAGAAACATCCAAGGTCATCGGATGCCATTTTGATACTTTTGATCCCATAAAAATTGACCACAATAAAGCCATTTCAACCTTTGCCACTAAAGGTATTGAATTGATATTGCCTCAAATAAATCAAGTTATCAATCTATAGCGTGGGGAAAGTAATAGCCATAGCCAACCAAAAAGGCGGAGTAGGAAAAACTACTTTAGCCATCAATCTCAGTGCTTGTCTGGCGATGATGGGCATGAAAGTGCTGGTAATCGATGCCGATCCACAGTCCAATGCGACCTCCGGGCTAGGAATCGCTAAAGACGATATCGAGCATACACTTTATGATTGTATGATGAATGAAGAGCCGATACAGAATGCCATTCTCAATACAGAGATAAAGACACTCGACATTTTACCGTCTGATATCAATCTGGTGGGTGCAGAACTTGAGCTGGTAAGCCGCATGCGCCGTGAATATATCATGGATGAGATGCTGAATCCGATCAGAGATCAATATGATTACATCTTTATCGATTGTCTGCCATCACTGGGCCTGATCACGATCAATGCACTGACAGCAGCTAATTCAGTTTTGATCCCTGTACAGTCTGAGATATTTGCTCTGGAAGGCTTAGGGAAATTAAAAAATACAATTGCACTCGTCAAGAAACAACTGAATCCTGAACTCAGCATCGAAGGAATCATAATGACTATGTACGATCAGCGTCTGCGCCTGGCCAATCTCGTCATCCGTGAAGTGCAGGATCACATCAAAGACCGCGTGTTCCAGACAATCATCCATCGCAATTCCCGGATCAGTGAAGCACCCAGCATGCACCAACCGGTGATCTTGTACGATGCCGGAAGTAAAGGGACGATCAACTTTATCAATCTGGCCCGTGAGTTTCTGAATTATCAGAACACGGTACCCTCTGAAGTCTAAGTCGAATATTAAAACAGAAAGACATTGAAGCCAAGACTACCAAAAGGAACCCGGGACTTCTTACCGGATGAAACACGTAAACGGAATTACATTTTTGATACGATTAGAGAGGTTTTTAGGATTTATGGTTATCATCCGATCGAGACACCGGCAATGGAAGCCCTTGAAACGCTTACTGGGCGCTATGGTGATGAAGGTGATAAACTTTTGTTTCGGGTACTGAACAATGGTGACCTCCTGGCTGAAGTCGATGATAAAATACTCCAGGATAAAGACAGTAATGCGATCCTGCCCTACATTGCCAAAAGAGGTTTGCGCTACGACCTGACCGTTCCCTTCGCTAGATATATCGTGATGAACAGACATGCGATCAAACTACCTTTTAAGCGATCAGCTATCCAGCCTGTCTGGCGCGCTGACCGCCCACAGAGAGGCCGCTATCAAGAGTTTTATCAGTGTGATGCTGATATAGCCGGATCTGATTCATTGTACAGTGAAGCAGAGTTAGTAAAGCTCTATGACGAGGTTTTCCGCAGATTGAATTTACCGGTAGTGATCAGGATAAATAGTCGGAAGATATTGCAAGGCATTATCCAGTCTTGTGGTATGGGAGAGCGATTCAGCGAAGTAGCCATCATCATTGATAAGTTGGATAAGATCAGTGATGAGAAAGGAAAAGAATTATTGGTGGCGAAAGGTTTTGATCCAAATGAAGTAAATCGCTTGTTTGAATTGATCCACAATACTCAACTGGATTCATTGAAAACTACCGGAGTCAATGCCCTGACGCAGGACGGAATCTCAGATTTAGAGACAATCTGCTCCCTTTGCCAATCTACCGGTCTTACCAATCAATTAATCTTCGATCCGAGCTTAGCGCGCGGGCTCAGTTATTATACAGGTGCGATTTTTGAAGTAACAGCCCTTGATGCAAATATGGGTAGTATCGGCGGTGGCGGTCGCTATGATAATCTGACTGATTCATTTGGCATGCCGGATATCCCGGGTGTCGGTATTTCATTCGGTGCAGAACGAATCTATGACCTGATGGAGGAAAAAAACTTATTTCCACCGGAAGTTATCAAAAAAAGTGGTGTACTTATCCTGTGTATGGACGCTATTGCCATGGAAACCGGCTTTAATTTGACATCAAGCCTCAGGAATAATCATATTTCTACAGAATTGTATCCTGAACCCGGAAAGGTGAATAAAATGATGAGCTATGCCAATGATAATGGGTACTCGCATGTAATCATTATCGGTTCGGATGAAGTTGCTTCAGGCCTGTTTACAGTTAAAAATATGCATTCCGGCATACAGCAAAAACTTACTTCAGATGAGCTTTTGAGCCAATTAGTCTGATTTCGGGTAAATCACATTTACAAAGTACGTATATGTAATTTTAAATTATAAAAATATTACATTAAAAAATACTGCTCTTAAACGCTTATTATCAATTATTTATATATAAATATACAAAATATGATAATATGTTAAACTCGTTAAATTCTGTTTACTAATCTTTTCTACTCTATATTAAATAGTACCTTTGGCGCATAGTATGATACTATAGCTTGCTTTCAGATAGCATTCATTTATTTCTAATAAAAACAATGAACAATGAAGCTAAACTCTTTCATTGCAGGTGTGGTACTTTTTTTTATAAGTTTCATGCCGACTACCGAAGCATCCAATTTGAACTTAAGTGATCATGTCACTTCACCTACAGCCTCAGATGATAATTCAACTGAATTTAATGAGCAAGTCATCAAACTCCGTCTGCGTAAACTCAATTCGCCAATTGATATCCGATATACTGATGAAGTCAAATCATTCCTCACAAAGTTCATCAAACAATACAGAGGTCAGTCTTGCAATCTGATCGGACGATCCACGATCTATTTTCCATATTTTGATGCTGCACTCAAGGACAATGGATTGAGTGGTGATTTCAAAATTATTTCTGCTATCGAATCTTCGCTCAATCCTAATGCAGTCAGCCCTGCAGGTGCAGTCGGTTTCTGGCAATTCATGCCCGGAACTGCCAGAACGATGGGGCTCAACTTCAATAGTGTAATCGACGAACGCAGAGATGCCTATAAATCTGCAGATGCGGCTGCCCGATACCTGAAGGAATTATATAGCTTATTTAATGACTGGACACTTACACTCGCTGCATACAACTGTGGCCCCCGCCGGGTACAAAATGCAATCGATGCAGCCGGTGGAATGAAGGATTTCTGGGCTATACGCAAATATTTGCCTCGCGAAACGCAAAATTACGTACCGAAGTTTATCGCGATGAGCTACTTGTTTACTTATTTCAGTCAACATTCGATGGAACCGGATTTGCCAGAACTGGATTTACAGATCACACAATTAGTCAACTCCAATGGTGAAATAAATCTGCGTACATTATCTAAGAAGTTTGATGTACCGTATGAAGTAACGCAAGTTTTGAATCCGGCATATCGCAGAGGTTATATACCGGCTTCCGGATCAGATATGTATGTAATCTTACCTACACGCGTGATACCTGAATTCAAGGATATGTTGCGAAACCGGTATTTAGGTACTGAAAATAATCCGGTCAATATAGCCGGTAAATTTGTAAATAACACTACGAATTCCAGTGATTATTATGTGTATAAATATACGGTAAAGAAGGGTGAAAGTCTGAGCGATCTCGCAAATGAATTTAATATTTCAGAATATTTACTCCGATTGTGGAATAGTCTGGGAAATTCTACTCTCAAAGCAGGTCAGACCATTCAGTTATTTGTGCATGATAATTTAGTCAAAACGGATATCGAAGGACTCGAACTGGATCATATCAAAACAAAATTCCATTCTGTAAATACAATGATGGAAGATGCGCTTTCATTATCCGTTCCTGATCTGGAAATTACCGATGCAGCACCTGTAGAATACATCACTCATACGATACAGGAAGGTGAGACCCTCAGAGATGTTATTCATTCCTATGGTGATCAGTACAAAGACCAGATACTCAAGCTCAATTATCTTCCGAATGACAGTATCCGTGTTGATGCAGGAATAATTCTTAAGATCGCGGAGAAAAAGGCACCTACGGCAGCAACCATCTTAGGTCAACCCTGATACTCTGGGTCAAAATTTATTTATAGATAGTGTGAAATGATTTGACTTAACCTTGGCGTAGGCTGGAGCCTACACCCAGCATTCAGTGAGTTAAAAAGTTCATTTAAGCGAAGCTTAAATGAACTTTTTAACTTTGTCCATCGCTAAACATAGGGAAAGATTCAGCTCAGGAAATAATCTTTCCGGCTTCTTTCACGCTGTGATCAATATCATTCCAATAATTTTCCTGATCCTCAGCAATATCCCCTACACCAAAATACTTACTTTCCGGATGTGCAAAATACCATCCGGACACAGAAGCAGCGGGATACATCGCATACGAATCAGTCAACTCGATTCCGGTACGCTCAGTCACCTGCATCAATGCAAATAATTTTGCTTTTTCCCTGTGATCGGGACAGGCCGGATAGCCCGGTGCAGGCCGGATGCCGCTGTATGCCTCACTGATTAATTCTTCATTACTGAGGCGTTCATCAGCCGCATACCCCCAGAGCTCTCTTCTTACTTTCGCATGCATACACTCTGCAAACGCTTCAGCAAAGCGATCCGCCAGTGTCTTGAGCATAATTCCATTATAAATATCATTATTCGCAGCAAACTCTTCCAGTTTTGCTTCTATATGGAGTCCGGCAGTCACTGCAAATGCACCAATGTAATCCTTCTTACCTGATGATTTCGGCGCAATAAAGTCA
>Ga0138256_10008001_pt1 | contig 11134 bp, 10 predicted proteins | sample KNB2016incub_MG_FD_105486 | JGI IMG/M metagenome (GOLD analysis project Ga0138256, IMG submission 105486) | Active sludge microbial communities from wastewater in Klosterneuburg, Austria - KNB2014incub_MG | ecosystem: Engineered > WWTP > Activated sludge > Unclassified | place: Austria...
TGGTATTCATTATTGCCCGATACGCCCCGCACCACACGCAAGACGCCGGCCTCTTCAAGCTCTTTCAATCGCTTAGACAAAAGTGCCGGGGACATCTTTGTCACCCCCCGCCTGAGGTCACTGAACCGCACGCTGCCGCAAAGAAGCTCCCGCAGCAGAACAATCGTCCAGCGCGCGCCCAGGATTTCGGCGGCCATCGCCACTGGGCAGAACTGGCCGTAACTCGCAGAATTGTCCACCGCGCGCCCTCCCTGATTTCCCCTAAGGAACCTTAACACATATGGCGCCACATTCATGCGCAGATACAGTTCCAGAACTGGATCGGACGCAGGCACAGGCAGATACTTGGCCATCCTGAGCAATAGGAGCACAAGATGACCCTCGCCATTTCGACGAAGATCCATTCGGCTTCGGCCGTTCTGACCGCCGAAGGACTGGTCCCCTCCTTCGCCCGCAATGCTGCGATACATGACCGGGACAATAGCTTTGTCGCGGACAACTATACGGCACTCAAAGCCGCGGGGCTGGTGCGGGCCGCCGTGCCGCTGGAACTGGGTGGCGGCGGCGCCGCGGTCCGCGAACTGGCCGAGATGCTGCGCACGCTCGCCCACGGCTGCGGCTCAACGGCCCTCGCCTTCGCCATGCATACCCATCAGGTGGCGATCCCGGCCTGGCGCTGGCGCCACCGCCCCGAGACACGGCCTGTGACCGAGCCGCTCCTCCTGCGCATCGCTGGCGAAAACATCGTCATCGCGACCTCTGGCGGATCGGACTGGATCGGTGGTTCGGGGCGCGCGGAAAAGGTCGAGGGCGGCTATCGCATCCACGCCCGCAAGATCTTCGCCTCATCCTCTCCGGTCGCGGATCTCTTCATGACCTCTGCAATTGCCGACGAGGATGGCGCCAGCAAGGTGCTCCATTTCGGCTTGTCCATGTCCAGCCCGCAAATCAAGGTGCTCGACACATGGGATTGCCTTGGAATGCGCGGCACCGGCTCGCATGACATCGAGATCGACGGCGCCTTCGTGCCTAACGAAAAGGTTGCGCTGAAACGTCCGGCAGGACTGTGGCATCCGCTGTTCCAGATCATCGGCACCATAGCCTTTCCGCTGATCTATTCGGTCTATCTGGGCGTGGCTGAAAGCGCCGCTGCACTCGCCCTGGAAACCGCGCGCCGCAAACCTGCGGACGCGCGCCAGCGCCGCCTTGCGGGGCACATGGAAACCGAACTTGCCGCGGCGGGCTTCGCCCGCGAGGCGATGGTCGCCGAAGCCGAGCGTAACGAGCCTGGCGAGATTTCGATCAACCGCGTGATGATCGGGCGACGCCTGGTCGAGGAACATGCCATCCGCGCCGTGGAACTGGCGATGGAACTTGCCGGCGGCGGAGGCTTCTACCGGGGCAGCGGACTTGAACGGCATTTCCGGGACATCCAGGGCGCGCGGTACCATCCGATGCTGCCCGAGGTACAATACGAATATGCGGGCGCCCTCGCCCTCGGTCAGCCAGTGGCAAACATCTACTAGGGGATCAACCCACCCGCGCCAATGGGATACCCAGAACGTGCCGGAGCGATCCGGCGCGTTTTTTGTTGGTCGCGCCAAGGATCGGGTCGTGCCCGGCGTCTCAGTTCCAACGGCCGCTCAGGCCAAGCTGGAAGGGAGACAGAATGAACATCACCGCCACCTTTGCGATCCTCGCCCTGACATTGATCCTTGCCGCGCTTGACGGTGCACATGCCTGCTATCTGACCGTGGATACCGACGAGGATGTCCCCGCCGCCCCAAAGCAGATGAGCCTGTCCTCCCCCCTGGCGGGTGGCCATTGGCGGGTCGACAGCATCGACGGGGTCCCCTTGCCGGAGGGGGTCTACCCGATCCTGAAATTCGGCACGGACGGCAAGCTTGGCGGTCACTTCGGCTGCAACAGCATCACCGCCGACTATTCGGGCGATCCGGACCGGCTGGACATCGGATCGGTCTTCCTGACCCGCGCGACCTGCGAGGCGGCCAAAGCGACGGTCGAGGCGGATCTCTATGCGATCTTGCGCGGCAGGCTGCGGATCACCCTGCCCGAGGACACCGATTGGGTGATCGAGTTGACGTCGCCCGAAGGGCGCGTCATCCGGCTCGGGCGGGTCGTCTACCGATAAGGTCCACCATTCTGGTCGCTTTCCGTCCGGCAATGTCGCGAACCCTTGGCGCGGGTTTTAAACGGCGCGCTAAGCTGGGTGGGAACAGTCGGGGGTGGCCTTGCAAAGGAACAACGCGCGCGGCATCGCTTGCCTGATTGCAGGAATTGCGATTTTTTCGGTGCAAGACCTTGTTTTAAAGGCTATTTCAAATGGCTATCCCCTGCATGAGGCCATGCTGATCCGCAGCCTTTCTGCCATCCCGTTCCTTCTGATCCTTGTGCAGAGAGAGGGCGGGCTGCACACCCTCGCAAGCGTCGGCATGCGCGCCATGGGATTGCGTGGCGTCCTGAATTTCTTCGCCTATACGTTCTATTATCTGGCGCTTGCGGCCCTGCCGCTTGCGACGACCGTCGCGCTTTACTTCACTGCGCCACTGTTCATCACCGCCCTTTCAATCCTGTTTTTGGGGGAGAAGGTCACGACAGGCCGCTGGATTGCACTTCTGGCGGGCTTTGCGGGCACGCTGATCATGGTCCGGCCCGGTAGCGACCTTTTCGACTGGGCCGCACTTCTGCCGGTCACGTCCGGGCTGTTTTACGGGGCCGCCATGGTGATGACCCGCAGGCTTGGGGTGCGCGACACGGCCCCCGCCATGGCCTTCCATTCCAACCTCGTCTTTCTGTTCGGGGCTTTGGCGCTTTCGCTCGTCTTCGGGCGCGGTGGCTTTGACGGCAGCCTGCACGAAAGCCTGTCCTTTCTGGTGCGCGGCTGGGTCACACCCACCCTATCCGATCTGGGTCTGATGATGGCTTGCGGTCTGGTCGCGGCTGTGGGGCTTACGCTTCTGACTCAGGCCTACCGCATGGCCGAGGCGACTTTGGTCGCGCCGTTCGAATATACCGCGCTGTTCTGGGGCGTACTGTGGGGATGGCTGTTCTGGAGCGACTGGCCCGACATGGTGGCCTGGATCGGCATAACGGTCCTGATTGGCGCAGGTCTTGTGCTTCTTTATACCGACAGCAGGACTCAGACCGAGAGCGTCAGATGACCCGACAGCCAGCCAGCCTTTCCGCCACGCTCGCCGCCATCGACGCCGCCAACGCGGTCGATCCCGATCACAGCGAGGGGGGCCCGGCTGCGCGGCTCTATGGCGAGCGGATGACGGCGGAGCTTGAGCGGCTTTTCCCAAGTGCGTCCGACGAACTCCGCATCGCCGCACGCGGCCAGCATATCGAACGCTGGACCAGTCCGCGCAGCGGCTACCCCGAGGGTAAGGAAGGCTATCTTGCCTGGCGGCGCGATCTTGCGGCTTTCCACGCGCGCCGGCTGGGCGAAATCATGCTGGGGCACGGATATGATGCGCAAGCCGCCGAAACCGTGGGCCGCATGGTGCGCAAGGAAGGGATCAAGCGCGACCCCCAGGTACAGGCGCTGGAAGACGTGATCTGTTTCACCTTTCTGCGGTGGTATTTCAAACCGTTCGCCGAAGGCCGCGATGCGGGCAGCCTGCTGAAGATCGTACAAAAGACCGCGCGGAAGATGTCGCAGTCCGCACGCACCCGCGCCCTGACCGAATTCGCGATCCCCGAACCCTATGCAGCGGCATTCCTGGACTGATTGTCACGACTAAGGAAACAATATCCACCCCAGAGCCCGTTCGTTCGCCAATATCGGGCAAAACAGCATCATCCGTTTGGTCCCTTGGGGCGACTGTCGCAGACTGTCTTGACGATGCCGGATTCAGACCATACATGCGCCCCGCTCCCGCCGTCAAAAGCGGCAAGGATGCAGAGGCAAGGTTGAACACGGCCATCAAGAGCCGCCGTAAGAGGTGAGACATGGACAAGGGTCAAAGCGCGCCAGCCGCGCGCGCAGACAAACTTCGACAGGAACAAGCGGCGCGCGACACCGCCGCACAAAAGGCCACGCCCCAGATGAACGGGACGATCCCGACTTCTCAGTCAGGCAGCACACAATTTACCGACTGGGCCTCAATCTGATCTTGGCCAGTTACGGGCGTCCGGGGTAATCAGGCGCATGTCGCGCCCGATTTCCTCCATCCGCAATCTTGGCCCAGCCTCAGAGGCGGCATTTGCCCGCGCCGGCATCCATACCGCCGATGAAATCGAAAGTCTGGGCGCCGACGAAGCCTATCTGCGCCTGCTGCAAAGCGGCAGCGCCCCGCATTTCATCGGCTATTACGTTCTGGTCATGGGGCTTCAAGGCCGCCCGTGGAATGACTGCAAGGGCAAGGAAAAGGAACTGCTGCGGGTGCGGTTCGATGCGCTGAAGGCGCGCGCTTTGGCCATGCCCACGGCATCGAAGGACCACAAGAAGCTCGAAGCGATCTTCGACGAACTTGGCCTGCGCGCCCGGCGCTGATCGGTCAAGCGCGCCCGAGCTTTTCAAGCCGCGCCGCCCTGAGCCGCGCGAAATCGTCACCCGCATGATAGGAAGACCGGGTCAACGGTGTGGCCGACACCATCAAGAACCCTTTGGCATAGGCGGCTGTTTCATAGGACTTGAACTCTTCGGGGGTCACGAACCGATCCACCCGGTGATGTTTGGGCGTCGGTTGCAGATACTGCCCGACCGTCAGAAAATCGACATCAGCTGCACGCATGTCGTCCATAACCTGCCTGACAGACTGCGCATCCTCGCCCAAGCCGACCATGACACCCGACTTCGTGAACATCGTGGGGTCCAGCTCCTTCACCCGCTGCAACAGGCGCAGGCTGTGAAAATACCGCGCGCCGGGGCGGACGGACGGGTAAAGGCCCGGCACGGTTTCAAGATTGTGGTTGAAGACATCGGGACGTGCCTCCACCACCTTTTCCACCGCCTCCGGCCCGCATTTCAGGAAGTCGGGCGTCAGAATCTCGATGGTCGTGCCGGGGGAACGATGACGGATCGCGCGGATCGTCTGGGCGAAATGTTCGGCTCCGCCATCGTCCAGATCATCGCGGTCCACGCTGGTCACGACCACATGCTTCAGCCCAAGCGTCTGCACCGCATGGGCGACACGACCCGGTTCGAACTGGTCAAGTGATTTGGGCTTGCCTGTGGCGATATTGCAAAAGGAACAGCCCCGCGTGCAGATATCGCCCATGATCATCATGGTGGCGTGCCCCGCCGACCAGCATTCACCCACGTTCGGGCAGCCAGCTTCTTCGCACACGGTCACAAGCTTGTTGGTGCGCAAGATGTCGCGGGTTTCCTTGTATCCCTGCGACGTCGGGGCTTTCACGCGGATCCAGGCCGGTTTTTTCGGCTGATCCTGATCGGGGCGATGGGCCTTTTCCGGGTGCCGCTGATCAGGGATCCTGAGATCACGCATGGTTTTTTCCCCTATTCTGAGAATGCATTTCAGATAGGCTTTTTGACAGGCCAAGGCAACCTAAGCCCGGCCCGTGGTCCGATGGGACCAGAAAAAAAGAACTTACAGGAGGGACCAATGTCCAAAAAGTTCATCGCCGAGTTGATCGGCACAGCCATTCTGGTGCTGTTCGGCTGCGGATCTGCCGTCATTGCCGGGTCAGCCATTGGCTTTACGGGGATCGCGCTCGCGTTCGGTCTGTCTATCGTTGCCGCCGCTTACGGCATCGGGGCGATTTCGGGTGCCCATCTGAACCCGGCCGTATCCTTCGGCATGGTGGCGGCGGGCCGCATGTCGGTTGGCGAAGCGGTGCAATATGCCATCGCCCAGATCATCGGAGCCATTCTTGGCGCGGGCATTCTGTACCTGATCGCCTCGGGCAAGGCCGGTTACACGCTGGCCACGAACGGCCTGGGCCAGAACGGCTACGGCCCCGGCTATCTGGGGGAATATTCGCTTTCTGCGGCGTTGATCTTCGAAGCGGTCATGACGTTTCTCTTCGTCACCGTGATCCTTGGGGCGACAGGCAAAGGGTCGGCTTCCGGCTTTGCGGGTCTTGCCATCGGCCTGACGCTTGCCGCGATCCATCTGGTTGGCATCGACGTGACCGGCGTATCGGTCAACCCGGCGCGTTCGATCGGCCCGGCGCTGTTTGTCGGCGGGGCCGCACTTTCGCAATTGTGGGTCTTCATTGTGGCCCCGCTGGTCGGCGGTCTTCTGGCGGGTGCTGTCTACAAGGCCGGTCTGACGCAGGCGGACTGAAACCTTCCGTTCTGAAACCCTTTCAGGTCGGCCCCTTCGGGGGCCGACCGTCATTACAGATCAAATGAATTTTATCGTCACACTCGGGAACCCTCTGTTAGAATCATTCTAGATGCGCATCATGGCGGCCGATGACACGCCAGTTGAGTGGCACTGTCGGCAATACTCTGGATTGGAGACTTCCCATGGATGGCAACGACTCTGCGGGCAAATGCCCGGTGATGCACGGCGCTGCGCGCCCCGCGACCCGGTTCAGCGGCATGGCCAACCGCCATTGGTGGCCGAACCAGCTGAACCTTGCGATCCTGCATCAGCACCAGCCGGTTTCAAATCCGCTCGGGGCGGAGTTCCACTACCGTGCGGCGTTCGGACAGCTCGACTACAAGGCGCTGAAGGCCGACCTCGCGCGGCTGATGACCGACAGCCAGGACTGGTGGCCCGCAGACTGGGGCCACTATGGCGGCCTGATGATCCGCATGGCTTGGCATTCGGCCGGAACCTATCGCACGGCGGACGGGCGCGGTGGGGCCTCAACCGGCAGCCAGCGCTTCGCGCCGCTGAATTCCTGGCCAGACAATGGCAACCTAGACAAGGCGCGGCGCCTGCTCTGGCCGATCAAGCAGAAATACGGCAATGCGATTTCCTGGGCCGACCTGATGATCCTGGCGGGCAACGTCGCGCTTGAAAGCATGGGGTTCAAGACCTTCGGCTTTGGCGGCGGGCGCGCCGATGTCTGGGCGCCGGAAGAGGATATCTATTGGGGGTCCGAGACCGAATGGCTGGCCACCTCTGACAAGGCGGGCAGCCGCTACTCAGGCGAACGCGACTTGGAAAACCCGCTGGCCGCCGTGCAGATGGGCCTGATCTATGTGAACCCGCAAGGCCCCGATGGGGTGCCTGACCCGGTCGCTTCGGGCCGTGACGTACGCGAAACCTTCGGGCGTATGGCGATGGACGACGAAGAAACCGTGGCATTGGTTGCGGGCGGCCATACCTTCGGCAAGGCCCATGGCGCAGGCGATGCCGCCCTTGTCGGCCCCGACCCGGAGGCCGCGCCCTTGCAGGAAATGGGCCTGGGCTGGATTAACAAGTTCGGCACCGGCAAAGGCATCCACACCACCACATCGGGCTTTGAAGGCGCGTGGAAGCCCCATCCTACCACCTGGGACCATGGTTATTTCACCGTCCTCTTCAAATATGAGTGGGAACAGGCCACCACGCCGGCTGGGGCCATCGTCTGGTTGGCCAAGGATGTGGAACCACAAGATCTGATCCCCGACGCGCATGATCCGTCGATCAAGCACCGACCGATGATGACGACCGCCGACCTGTCCCTGCGCTTCGACCCGATCTATGAGCCGATCTCGCGCCGGTTCCTGGCCGATCCCGAGGCGTTCGCCGACGCCTTCGCCCGCGCCTGGTTCAAGCTCACCCACCGCGACATGGGGCCAAAGTGCCTCTACCTCGGGCCGGAAGTGCCTGCCGAAGATCTGATCTGGCAAGATCCGATCCCGGCGCGCACCCATGCGCTCATCGACGCGACCGACATCGCGAGCCTGAAGGCCACGGTGCTGGGCGCTGGCCTGCCCGCCGCTGACCTGATCTTCACCGCTTGGGCCTCGGCCTCCTCCTTCCGGGGGTCGGACAAGCGCGGCGGAGCCAACGGCGCCCGTATCGCCCTTGCCCCGCAGAAGGATTGGGACGTTAACGAACCGGCTCGCACCGCCCCGGTGATCGCCGCGCTGAAGGCGATCCAGACGGCGTTCAACGCGCAGGCGTCGGGCGGCAAGGCGGTGTCACTGGCCGACCTGATCGTTCTGGCGGGCAGTGCCGCCGTCGAGCAGGCCGCCATCGCCGCCGGCTTCCCCGCCGAGGTGCCCTTCATGCCGGGCCGCACGGATGCAACCCAAGATCAGACCGATGTGGGGAGTTTTGCGGAGATGGAGCCTGAAGCCGACGGCTTCCGAAACTGGCAGCGTCAGGCCTTCCGCACCACGGCAGAGGAAATGCTGGTCGACAAGGCCCAACTTCTGACCCTGTCGGCCCCGGAAATGGCCGTGCTGGTCGGCGGTCTGCGTGTGCTGGGCGCGAACCACGGCGGCAACAGCCAGGGTGTGTTCACCCGGCGCAAGGGCACCCTCAGCCAGGACTTCTTCAGCGAAGTGCTGGAGATTGGCACTGTCTGGACGCAGACCTCCGATGCGGCCGACGCCTTTGAGGGCCGCGACCGCGCCACGGGCGCGCAGAAATGGACGGCCAGCCGAGTGGATCTGATCTTCGGTTCGAACTCGCAACTGCGGGCAGTATCCGAAGTCTATGCGCAGGCCGACAATGCGGGCCGGTTCGTCCGCGATTTCGCCGTCGCCTGGACCAAGGTTATGGAACTTGACCGGTTCGACCTGAAGTAAGGCGCAAAAAAACGGCGCGACCGCAGAAACACGTTGCTCTGCTGCGGTCGCTCTATCGGGCTAGAACCAGTTCCGCTTTCAGCCCGCCCAGCCGTTCGCTGGTGCCCAACCGCAAGCTGCCGCCATGGCTGCGGGCGATATCGGCGGTGATGGCCAGCCCAAGGCCAACCCCGCCACCCCGGTCCTGATTGCGCCCCGGCACCAGCCGGGTGAAGGGCTTCACGGCCTCCTCGCGCTTGTCCTCGGGAATGCCCGGCCCGTCATCCTCGACCGTGAAGCGCACGGACCTTTCCAGGATCGTCACCGACAGTTCAGCCTGGGTGGCATAGGTCACGGCATTGCCGATCAGATTGTCGAGCGCGCGGCGCACTGCGCCTGCCCGCCAGACCGCGCGCCCTTCGCCTTCGATGGCCATTAGATTCACCTGCCGGCCCATCCGCCGCGCGTCTTCGACCGCAAGGCGGGCCAGCGTCACCGGGTCGGTTTCCTCTGCTTCGCCCTCCTGAGCGTCCGACCGGGCAAAGGCCAAAAACCCGTCCAGCATCCGGCGCATATCCTCGACATCGCGTTCCAGCGCCGCGACCTCATCGCCCTCGCCCAGCATCGCCAGACCCAGTTTCAGCCGGGTTAGGGGGGTGCGCAGATCGTGACTGACACCAGACAACATCTGCGTTCTTTGTTCCATCTGCCGCTCGATCCGCGCCCGCATGTCCAGGAATGCCGCCCCAGCCGCCCGCACCTCGGATGCGCCCGCCAGCCGATAGGGCACACTGCGCCCTTTGCCGAAAGCTTCCGCAGCCTGCGCCAGCCGCCGGATCGGGCGCAACTGGTTGCGCAGGAACAAAAAGGCCACGACGGTCATCAGGAAACCCGTGGCCAGCATATAGACCAAAAGCTGATGGGGATTGCGCGCCGTCACCCGGTTGCGGCTAAATCGCAACTCATAAGCGCCATGTGGGGAATTGAACGACAGCCCCACCGTGCGCAGATCCGCCAGATCAAGTGACACGAGATCAGGCAGCGCCTGCTTCAGCGTGCGGATCACCACCCGGCCGGAGAAATCGTAGAACACCCGGGTATCCTCAGGCGAAGGCTGCGCCTGACGGCGCAGCCCCATGTCCAGGTCCCAGGCCATTTTCGTACCCTGAGCAAAAGCCTGCTCTGCTCCCGGATATTTGCGGATCTCGGCGCCTACCTGCTCCAGATCCGGCAGTATGTTTTGCGACATCTGCCGGGTGACATCGGTGAAATAGCGCTGCACGAAGACAATCGACACGACGAGCTGAATCGTGAGAATGGGAACGATCAAGATAAGCGCCGCCCGGCCATAAAGACCTTTGGGCATGAAATTTTTGAACCAGCCAAGCAGCATGGCCAAAGCCTAGCCGGGACTGGGCGGGGAAGGAAGATGAGATGAACCATGCGCCCGCCGGTGTGAGCGAAGATCTGATGCCGGGGTTGCGCCGGATCCTGGCGCCCAACCCCTCGCCCATGACCGGACACGGCACCAACAGCTATCTGGTCGGCCGGGGGGCGGTGGCCCTGATTGACCCAGGCCCCGATGATCCTGTCCATCAGGCCGCACTTCTGGCCGCACTCGGGCCGGACGAGCGCATCAGCCATATCTTCGTGACCCATGCGCACCGCGATCATTCCGCGCTTGCGCCGCGCCTGGCAGGGGCAACCGGTGCCCCCATCCTTGCCTTCGGCAACGCAACCGCAGGCCGGTCGGCCGTGATGCAGGCGCTGGCCGCGCGGGAGAAGCCCCTGGGCGGCGAAGGTGCGGACACGACCTTTAACCCCGACTGTACCCTGGCCGATGGCGAGGCGATCACGACCGGCGACTGGACGATCCGCGCCTGGCATACGCCCGGCCATTTCGGCAATCACCTGTGCTTTCAATGGGGGGATCAGGTCTTTTCCGGCGATCATGTGATGGGCTGGTCCACTTCGATCGTGGCGCCGCCCGATGGAGACATGGCGGCCTACATGCAGTCGCTCGACCGTCTGGCACAGCTCGGCGCCAGCAGGCTCTGGCCCGGCCATGGTGATGCGGTCACCGACCCCGCTGCACGCATCCGCGGGCTTGCCGACCACCGCCGCGCCCGCGCCCGCGCCATTCTTGCGGCGCTTCACGCCGGCCCGGCCACGGCACGGGACCTGGCGCAGGCGATCTACACGGAAACGCCCCCGACGCTTCTAGGTGCGGCCTCTCTGAACGTCTTTGCGCATCTCATTGAAATGATAGAAGCAAATATGGTTGAGACCGAAGGTCCGATCCGCTTTGACGCCCGCTTTTCCGCCCCGCGCGGGCTGTAGCAAAAACTGTCGAATGCCACTGGACGCCCCCGAGCCACCTTGCTATATCGCCCCGGTGTTCCGGCGTAGCTCAGCGGTAGAGCAGTTGACTGTTAATCAATTGGTCGTAGGTTCGATCCCTACCGCCGGAGCCAA
>Ga0138256_10008002_pt1 | contig 11133 bp, 7 predicted proteins | sample KNB2016incub_MG_FD_105486 | JGI IMG/M metagenome (GOLD analysis project Ga0138256, IMG submission 105486) | Active sludge microbial communities from wastewater in Klosterneuburg, Austria - KNB2014incub_MG | ecosystem: Engineered > WWTP > Activated sludge > Unclassified | place: Austria...
CCGTTCGAAAACCGCGTGTACCACGTATTGTTCGACGGCCGATACAAGACAAGATCGGTCTTCCCGTCCGCATCCCGGTCCGTCGGCACCGGCTGATCGCCATCCTGCCCCCAACCAAACGTCTGAAACGTCTGCGACTGCGACATATAGACGTACCAGGTCCCGTTCGACGGCCTAAACACCGCCACATCCGTCTTCCCGTCCCCATCATAATCCGCCGGCACCATCCGATCCCCAGCCACCCCAAACTCCATCGCCGTATAACCCGCCGTCCCCCGCAGCAAATACCAACGATCATCCAAAGGCCGCCGCACCGAAAGGTCACTCCGCCCGTCGCCATCATAGTCGAACTGCGTGCGAGCGGTCGCCACCTGAGGACGATACCAATCGCACACAACGTCACTCGCGGAGTTGACCGTCAATCGCTGAATCGAACCACCATCTGTTGAATTGATCGAATAAATGTCCGGTACGTTGCTCGTGTCGCGGATCGAGTTGAAGGCTATCCTCTGCCCATCTGGCGACCAAAATGAATTGTAGTCGCCAAAGGCATTGTTGGTGAGGCGATTTTCTCCGGTGCCATTGCTGTTAATAACGTAAATTTCACGTGTTGTAGCATCAGTGCCTGTTCGACGGGTAAACGCGATCTTTGTTCCATCAGGCGAAAATTCGGCTACATAGTTAACGACCGGCGAAGTTGTGTTTGTAATTAACGTCCGGTTGGTTCCGTCAGCATTTGCCCCGCAAATATTAGCGTTCATATAAGCTGAGCCGCCGGTCGAACATCCGAAAAGTATCCGTTGGCCATTGGGCGAATATCTCGGCAGGCTTTCGTCATTTGCTGTGTTTGCGGCTGAAAGAGGGGCAACGTTGGACCCGTTTGGATCCATCGTGTAGATGTCGCAAACGATGTTTGCATCGCAGCGTGAAAAGATGATCTTTTGGCCGTCCGGCCGCCAGCTGGGATTAAGGTCGGTGGTCGCGCTGTTGGTCAACCGCGTTTGGCCGGATCCGTCGGCATTCATTATCCAGATCTGATACGGAAGGCCGGTTTCCTGCTTGGCATAGACGAGCTTTGCCCTGTCGGGCGAGAACTTTGCGTCGTAATCATGAAGTTCATTATGGGTTAAGCGCAGTTGATTGCTTCCGTCGGGGTTCATCGTGTATATCTCGGCGAATCCGTCACGCTGGGACCAAAACAAGATCGATTGATCGCCACCGCCGGTCGAGTTCGGCAAGCGATCAAGCGCCCTGATCTGAGATGTCGTCAACGGCCCGTCGTAAACACGAAGCCGAGCAATATTTCCCGCTGAAGCAAGCTCTAACGGGTCCTGAAACAATGCCAATATATTTGTGTCGAAGATAAAGTCTCCGTCCGGGTCCGCCTGATTGACGCGAAAACCACCGTCTCTATAGGCACGTACCGTCCCATTGGCCTCCCGCACCACCGCTACTTGAATATAGTGATTTGGCTGAAACGGAGCGTTCGCGACATTTTCAAATACCAGTCTGCCATCCTGGATGTAAGCGCCTGATTCATTGAGGGGGTCACAACCTGCAATGCACCGAAATCCGCTTGTGGCATCTAACCTAAACAACCCAACGAAGGTGTAAGTATTGTTAGGGATCAAACCTGCGATGTTAAGACTCAACCCGCTGTTAAACGGAAAACGAAGGGTCTGTCGGGTGTATCCGTCGATCACGTCGTTCTGAAACGAGTTTGGGCCCCCGCTTCCGGTCAAATTCGTCATCGCCGGTGCTCCGGCGACCGAGCTGTTCAGATTTCCTTGAAATTGATAATCCGCCTTTAGGTTCTGAGCAAATGAGATCGCGGCGAAAAGGCAAATGAACGTGGGGATCGAAAATACACGCAGGCACATGGGGTTTTGTCCTCCTTCAAAATGTGGGAGCAAGTTTCAAGAATTTCCGACTTCAATCTGTAAAGCACGAGAATTGTCAGAAACCTGCAAGCTTTTTTCCACCACTGCATTCCGGACAAAAAAAAATCGGCCGGCTCACGGCGTGGGTCCGTGATCCGGCCTTTATCTCTACGATACAGCGTGGACAGATACCCGACCGATATCAATCCCTAACGCAGTTTGCGCTCCAAGGCTGATATCTTCCTTTCGATCTCCCCAATCTCGCGCTGAAGGCTTCGTGCCTCTTGCCGATAAGAATCTGCCTTCCTTTTCGCCCGATCGCGTCCAATTTTTGACATCCCTGCCCCAAACTGCCCAGCCGGCGTCGACGTATCGTAAGCAGCCATTTGTCTCTCCCAATAATCAACCTGCCCATCCTCATAGTCTGCGGACGACTCAGCCCTGTTTAGCTTACTCGACAAGTCCTCGCGTTCCTTCTCAAGCTCTCCAATTTGACTTTCTATTTGTTGGCGTGCGGCTTCCTTTTCGCGTTCGATCTGTAGTAGTCGTTGTCGTTCCCGTTCGCCAGCTTCTCGCCTTGCCTCTTCGTCACGCTGCCGTGCCAATTCTGCTTCTCTGGCCTGACGATTATCTTCCGCAATTTGAAGCAGGTCTTTGGCATCCGCTGAGACGTTTGGATCCTTGGTATTCAGAACGAGCTTTCTGAGAATTGCTATTGCTTCGTCATAATTCTTAGCGTTGTCGTTGAAAATGGTAGCGGCTTTCAAACCAAGATCTTCGCGAGATGAATCCGATGCCCAGGCCTCCTTATAGGTTTGTGCTGCCATTTCAGCGTTGCCTTCTCTTGCAAAAGCTTCAGCCGCTCTTATTCTTTCTAATTGCGTTTTCTCAATGGCAACTTGGGCCAGAAGCACCTCGAGCTCACTGAGAGACTCTTGCGAACAAGCCTGCTTTGCTTTCTCGCCAGTCGCGAGTGCGTTAGAGAAATCTTCAAGGCCAACGTATGCGTTGATAGCGTAAATGTACCCTTGGGAACTATCAGGCTTCAACATGATCGCCTTATTCGCAAAATTCAATGCTGTTTCAAAGTTGCGCTTCTCTAAACTTGCAGCGGCCGCAGTTAAATTCCGTGAAAAGGACGATGAAGTCTTCGTCACGGCAACTTTCGCTCGTGCGGTACGGCGCTTTTGACCAAACGCCGAGTTATCCATTAGGCAGACGGCGGTTAGAACGGCAAGCAGACAGATGACTCTGAATTTCATATTTCCTCCATTTTCATGTTGTTTCGGTGACTTCATGTTACGGTGTTTCCTTCGAGTAATCTGGCTCCCACCACATCACATAAATCTCAAGCTCAATGCCGCGTTTGTCAGTCTTTGATTGGTAGATAGAGTGGCGATAGGTCCTTCGCTGTCCGGGAAGCAACTTATTACCGATATGCACGGCCTCAACGGAGTAATAAACTGGGAAGGGACTGCCGTTTTGGATATCAGCGCAGCAACCTTGACTTGACGGATCGCCACGAGCGTTCACAACGGTCGCGTAAACCGGCACATTCAGTAGCGCAAATCTAGAACGAGGACCCCAGTTATTGAATCTATATCGATACGACTTCCAGGTTCCGTTGCATCCCTCACGTAACCCATATTTTTCAGCATCAACGTATACCCATTGAAGTTCCTTTGGATGACTTTCAATAGAAACGCAGCGAGCGGGTTTAGTACTTGCGGAAGTCACCTTTCGACTCGGAGTGCTTCCCTGTGATCTCCGCGGTCGCGAGATCCGACGTGGATTGGTAGAAACGCCTGTCAGCCCACCGGATTTTGCGGTTTTGTATCTTGGTGTTCCGGCCTCGTAATCCAAAGTTCGCGACCATCCAACTGGCCCGCTACTGGATGGGCTTGGTTGAGGACTTGGCGGATAATCGATCGCAGCGTCCCTTATAATTGCTTCAAGATCGATGCCAAATTGCTGGGCGTACCTGTCGGAACAAGATGGGATTGGACATGCCATCTCCAAGTTGTTGGTTGAAAAGTTCTTTCGGAGGCAATCCAGGAAGGCGATAAGATTTCTCAGGCAGGATTTTTCCTCGCCGGATTCCAATGCAGCCTCCATCTGCCGCAACATGTTTAGAATCTCGAGCAGATTCTCCGGACCCCTATTCTGGTCTTGCTCTGACCGGTCGCGGGTCGAGCTTGGCGTACCTGCACATGGACAACCAGCAGGGCACCGTCCGGGAATAATCTCCGCAGGGCATGACGCCCGTTGGGCAACAGCGGCATCGACTCCGAAAAGGACCCATGTGGAAATCAATACCGCGATGGCGCGAATCAACATTGTCTTCATAATGGAGTCATCCGTAAATAATCCGGCAATTTCCTGATAGACGAACCCTGCGCGAACGGCCGCTCGAATTCAATTTTCAAACTTGAGCTCTCGTACTCCATACTTTTCCAACGAATAGGCAATCGAAAACTGCCCAATCGACGACTCGATTTCGCCGGCTCCGACTCTTTGAACTTCGGTCGTTCGAAAAGTTGAACCGTTCGCTCTCATAAATTCGAGAATAAAAGTTACTGCTACGGCTTTCCTGTACCGGTTTCTGAGCCGCCAGAAAACTTCATAATTTCCATCGTCATACTTGAAACGTCCGCGTTGCCAGCTCAGATCAATCCCGTTACCATTCTGGTCGGGCATTGCTCCCCATGCCGACCAACGATCTTGGAGGAACACACATTCGGTTGGAGCCAAATCCCTGCTCGACACTCTAGTATCGCCATGTACCGCGAAACTAGCAGTAACAACGATCATAATCAGCAAAAATGTCCTTACCATATTTCGTAATCCTCTCCTATTATTAGTATCCCAACACGGGATGATTCCTGTTGAAATTGGAACCGCCTGCGAACCCTTGGGAGAAGGCTGAATCTCACATCCCCGCCTTCAACTGTAAAAGCACGGAATCTGAAGATTCTCTGCAATTTTATTTTTGGATACTTTGGTTCACCGTTCGCGGGCGACTAGGCGGATGCTGAAGTCGTTTTTGACAAATTTTAGGCCGGGGCCGGCTCTTAGGCGGGACGTTACGCGGGCGTAAAAGGCATCGTTGCCGGCGGAGCCGCCTCGGAGGACGCGGAATTGGGGATTGCCCGATGATACGTTCGCGGATCCGTCGGCAGATGCACCGTTGTAGTTGGGTTTATAGATATCCTCGCACCATTCCCAGGAATTTCCGAGCATATCATAGAGGCCGAAGTCGTTCGGCTGTTTTCCGCCGACCGGTTGAGGCTTGTTACCGGAATTGTCCAGAATCCACGCAATTTCGTCCAACTTTCCGTAATAGTTGCCGGTTGTTCCCGCCCTCGCCGCGTATTCCCATTCGGCCTCGGTCGGAAACGAATATAGAAGCCCGTCGTTCTTGTCGTTCAGCATCCAAACTATCTCTTTCGCTCTGAACCAAGTAACGTCTTCGATCGGGCACCGAAGGCAGTCCTTTTTCAAGTTGGGATAATGGGTGTTAATTGTATGAAATTGCTCGTCCGTAACTTCATATTTGCTCATCCAGAAGCCTTCTGCAATGGTCACCTTGTGCGCCGGCCTTTCGTTCGCGGGGCCATCGTCCGAACCCATAACGAACTCGCCGGGCGGGATATAGACAAATTCCATCCCGAGCGAGTTCTTTCTGATCGTCCCAGCGACCTTCTTGCGAACCCCAGTGGACGGATCGGCCAACTGAATTTCAGACGCCCTTGGCCGAGCAGCGACGCGGAACCCGACGCCGCGAAGATCGGCGCGAAGCGACAGCGAATCCTTGTACCGTGTTGCGGAGCGCGTGTTGTATCCTAGGTCGCCCCAAGATCCGCCGCGGAGAACCCTAACGCTGGATTCGTTTGAATTAACATTTGCCGTTCCGTCAGTCGGCAACCCTGTGTAGCTGTTCTGATAGACATCTTGCACCCATTCTAATGCGTTTCCATGCATGTCGTAGAGGCCCCAAGCGTTCGGCTCGTAGGTCCCTACGGCTGTCATCATTCCGAGGTTTGTACCCTTCGTTGAGGCGAATGGGTAATCTCCGTTAAAGTTTGCCTGGGTTGAATTTAAGCTGTCTCCGAATGCAAAGGCAGTCGTGGTTCTTGCTCTGGCGGCGTATTCCCATTGTGCCTCGGTCGGCAGGCTGTAGAAATATCCGTCATTCATCGCGTTGAGTTTGTCCAGGAATATCTGGGTGTCTTCCCAAACAACCTGCTCCACGGGACAGTTTTCCCCGCAGTCCTTAAGGAAGCTCGGATTACCACCCATAACCGCCTGCCACTGGCCTTGCGTGACCTCATATATGCCAATCCAAAATGGGTCCGTTATTTTGACGTTGTGTTTCGGCATTTCCGCCGTGAACCATTCTCGATCGCAGTTCTCGCCGTATTTTTCCGTGCAATCATTAAGCGCTTCATCCACCTCCTGCTGCGTCGAACCCATCGTAAATTCGCCCGCCGGTATGTAAACAAACTCCATCCCAATCGCGTTTTTTCGGGTCCTTAAAGACTCGCCTCCTGCGGTTTGAGGCAGGCGATAACCGTTGTAAATGAACGCAAAAGAGATAATTACCATCAAAGATCCGAAAACAGCGAGTAACGGCCACTTGCGAGCCAGAACAAAGCGTGTAATGGCTCTTCTACTACCCGCGTTGCCGCCCGCAATTGCCTCATCTGAATCCTCGGTAACGAGATTCGTTTTCTCAGTAACAGCAACATCAAGTGTGCTTGTGTGGTCAGCCAATTTGATCCTCGCAAGTTCTTCGATGGGTTCAGCTATCGACAGATATCGGTTGGCAGGTTCTTTTTCCAGACATTTTTCTATGACTCGGCGAAAGCTGTTTGCTGGCGAAAGCCGCAAGGGCTGGCCCCTCAGGATCGCCGCACGAACGTCGGAAGATGTCTCACCCGCGAACGGCCTGACTCCCGTCAACATCTCAAATAAAACGACGCCAAAGCTCCAAATATCGGTCCGGCGATCGGTCTCATCACCGCGGACCTGTTCGGGCGACATATAGGCGCTAGTGCCCATAAGGAGGCCGGGGAGAGTTTCGAGCACCGTATCTGCCGGTCTCGCGTCAGCGTCGGGCAATGCCTTTGCAAGGCCGAAATCAAGCACCTTTATGGTTCCGTTTTTGGTGACGGCTATATTTTCCGGCTTTATGTCGCGGTGTGCGATGCCAATGTCGTGGGCGGCCTTGAGTGCGGAAGCGATAGCTAGCGCAAATGACAGAATTTGCCGAACAGTGAGATTCCCGTCGGAGATCAATTCCCTGAGCGTCCAGCCGTCGATATATTCGATCGCGATGAAGTGGCGTCCGTCTTTTTGGCCGAATTCATAGACCTGGGCAACCGACGGATGACTGATCTTTGAGGCAAGCCGGGCTTCCTGACGAAACCGTGCGGCGGCGGAATGATCGAGCAGCGACGCAGGCAAGATCTTGAGCGCGACCTTGCGGTTGAGCCGATCGTCTTCGGCCAGATAAACAACACCCATGCCGCCTCGGCCGATCAGCCGGATCATTCGGTAATGGGCAAACTCCAACCCGCCGAAGATCTCCTCTGACCCCGAGTTCGCGAGCAAACGTTCGCCCATGGAAAATGCAGGATGGTCGAGAAGGCTGTTTTCGCGGGAATCGTTTTCGAGCAAGCTGTAAAGCGCGCTGCGGAGTTCGGCGTCGTCACATGCATTTTCGGCAACAAAAAGCGAGCGCTCATCGAGGTCTGCGATCTTTATCGCCTTCTCAAACAGATCTTCGATCCTTGTCCAGTCCGACGCCGCCATGCTCGACCCTCAAACTATAAAGCACCAAATTCGTTAGAATCACGCGCCGTTTTTACGTCCGTTCAAAAGCTCACGCTGAAGCCACGCACGCGCCAGCCGCCAATGCAGCGAAACGCTCGATGGCGAAATATCTAGGGCTTCGGCCGTTTCTTCGATGGTCATGCCGCCGAAATATCGAAGTTCGACCACATCTGCCTTTATCTTGCTTCGTTTTGCCAAACGCACAAGCGCCTCGTCCAGGTCGAGAAGTTCCTGGCCCCGCTCAGTTGAGACGATCGCGGCCTCGTCAATATTGATATGCTCGGCACCGCCGCCGCGTCTTGCCGCCTTTGAATCGCGGGCATAATTGATCAAGATCCGCCGCATCACACGGGCGCATACCGCATAAAAATGCGCCCTTCCCTGCCAATCCACATTGCCTTTTGCAAGTTTTAGAAATGCCTCATTAATAAGCGCGGTCGTTTGGAGTGTGTGGTTCTGCCGCTCTCGCCTGACCCGGATGCTTGCGATCCGGCGCAGCTCATGCTCAACTAGCGGATAAAGCCTCTCGAAAGCGGCGCTATCGCCGTTCTTCCAATTGAGAAGCATCTCTGTAATATCGTTGGGAGCCATCTAAGTGATCGCGGTCAATGGAACGCTAAAAATTCGTTTTGGCAGGATATTTGAAAACAGCTTCCGGGGCAAGCAAAAATTATAGGTGAGATAGAGAAATTCGCACTTTATGCCGCGATCAATAGATTGTTATGCCAAGAAAATGATCAATGCCGCCTCATCCGGTAACATGAAACGAAAGTCTTGTTGGATCTGATTTCGATATCGTAATTTTTGCCCCGGGCGCGTGAATCCTGTTCGCCATCCTCGATCGGATAGCGATTCGTTACAGAAATGCAGGTTCACAGTGGTCGTAGAAGCCAAGCTCTGACCGTAAGATCTCCTATTCCTTTTTGACTGAGTTGTTCACGCCTGAATTAGTGATCTTAGGGCGTTTACCGTTTGAAGAAGTTTTGTAGGTAATTGCGTTATCGACACCGCCTACGCGGATAGATGTCGCCCGTTCGATGGAAACAAGGTGGCCCGTTCCGGTTACTTTTACGTCCGGGCAGTTGCCGATCAGCTTGATCTTATGCGAGCTTCCGCTCACCTCCACGCCTTTGCCCTCGCACTCGACAACAACATCTTGGTCAATACCAGTGATAACGATCTTGTCATCCTGACGACTGGCCGCAAATGCAGCCAACGAAAAAAATGCCAGTGAAAAAATAAAAGCCGCTAATTGTCTCTTCATGAAATGCCTCCGATCAAGTTTCTGAGTGGGCAATTATGGGCTAGTCAATTATATCTATTTCCTACTCGTGCGAAAAACCGGCGCGGGCATGAACAAACGCATATAACCCAAAATAAGCCCTGCAAGCGTCCCGGAAAAAAGATTGACGGCAGCCGAGCTGACGGGTTAAACTTGTTTTGACGGTTTTTCTGCGTTTTTGCATGCCTGGTTGATCGTCTGTGCGGTTATTCGAAAACAAACAGGGCCGAGCCCGGCCTTCTTGGGGCAAAATCAATCTAATTCCTTTCTCGGGCATCTGAACCGTCCGCGTCCGCCAATCGAACAGGGCCACGGAATCCATCCCTTTCAGAAGAACAAAGCAGTAAGTAGTAGATCGACCGTATGCTTAACCGAATTGATGATCTTTTGCGGATGGCGATGAGTTTTGGGTCGTCGGACCTGCATTTGCGGGCCGGGGCCGTGCCGGTTATTCGGGTGAATGGGGAGTTGCGTCCGTTGGCGGGCGTGACAAAACTGTCGCAGGACGAAACGCTGGAGATGGCGTTTTCGATGATGTCAAACCGGCAGAAGCAGCATTTTAAAGAAGTTTACGAAGTAGATATTGGCTATGGCGTGTCGGGATTGGGCCGGTTTCGCGTGAATATTTTTCAGCAGCGGAATTCGATAGGCATTGTCGCACGCGTTATTTCGGACACGATCAAAAGTTTTTCCGAGCTTGGCCTGCCGCCGATACTGCAAACTATCTCGAACGAAAACCGCGGGCTTATACTTGTGACCGGCACAACCGGTTCGGGCAAATCGACCACGCTCGCGGCCATTGTTGACGCGATCAACCAGCAGCGTAATTGTCATATTGTCACGATCGAAGACCCGATCGAATTTCTGCACAAGGACAAGGAATCATTTGTTACACAGCGTGAGGTCGATGTCGATACAAGATCGTTTGCCGAGGCTCTTCGCGGCTCGCTCCGACAAGACCCTGACGTGATCCTCGTCGGCGAAATGCGCGATCTCGAAACTATCGAAACCGCGTTAGTTGCGGCCGAAACCGGCCACTTGGTCCTTTCAACCCTGCACACGCTCGATGCTCAGGAAACACTGACACGCATCCTGTCTGCCTTTCCGCCTTTCCAGCAAAAATCGATCCGCATCCAACTGGCCGGATTGCTAAAAGCCGTCGTTTCACAGCGTTTGATGAAGGCCGCGACCGGCAGCAGCCGCGTGCCCGCCGTCGAGGTGCTGATCTCGACGCCGCTCATCCGCGATTACATTCTGCACGAAGAGAAAACCAACTCGATCCGCGACGCCATCGCGGCCGGAACGTCGCAATACGGCATGCAGACGTTTGACCAGTCTCTATTCTATCTATATCAATCAGGCCTGATCACGCTCGAAGAAGCGCTTCGCGGCTCGACCAACCCGGACGAATTCCGCCTGCGGCTCGCCGGCATCCAGAACACGTCGGCCATCGCCAAGGAAGAAATGGAAAAAATGGGCGGCGTCAGCAGCGTGACCGATATGATAACGAGAATGTAGGCACACCCAATATAAACCGAGATTACGCACTGGACGTTTTACGCCCGCGAATTACGCGAATGAACGCGAAAAAAGGAATTTCGAAAGAAATTTTGCTCGGCAAAGACTCGCCAATCGTGCGAGCCGGGTCAAGAACACGTCTTGAGCTTCTGGATCGGACGGCGCTTAAGTTCAATTGAATTTTGATAACAGACCTGCGACTAGCCGATTTAAGAGTCCTATAACAATCGACGGAACGAGTGCGAAAAATGACAAAAGAATCAAATAGATAAAGAGATTGACTACGAAGATCCAAACCGCCGCCAAGATTTCAGTCGAATTTGCTCCACCGAAAACTGGCCCTTCAGTGTATGCTACCCAGCATACAATAAACCCAACTATAATCAGTACTTCAGTGGCTAAAACGCTCGATACGGTGGCACTCAAGATTGAGGTCGGTTTGAACCAAAAAATCATAAGGCCGGTAAGCAGGCCGTGAGAAATGCCGATTACTAAGCCAACCAAAGCCGACGTTGAAATCGGATTTTTAATTACGCCGAACGGTGGGGCCGGAATTCCTGACGACAGCAGCCATATTGCACAAATCACACAAACCGCCGTACTAGCCAGAACACTGAC
>Ga0138256_10008003_pt1 | contig 11133 bp, 7 predicted proteins | sample KNB2016incub_MG_FD_105486 | JGI IMG/M metagenome (GOLD analysis project Ga0138256, IMG submission 105486) | Active sludge microbial communities from wastewater in Klosterneuburg, Austria - KNB2014incub_MG | ecosystem: Engineered > WWTP > Activated sludge > Unclassified | place: Austria...
AATCCTAATTATCTTAAAAATAAACAGGTTGACCAGATTCTGCTAGATCAATTAGATGCAGATCAAGTTCATTCAAGAGCATCAAATGTTGTATACACCATTCCGGTTGTTGTGCACGTGGTTTACAAGACTACGGCACAGAATATTTCTGATGCCCAGATTTTATCGCAAATTGAAGTCTTGAACGAAGATTTTAGTCGAAGGAATGCAGACTCAACTAACACGCCTTCATTTTGGACCGGGATTGCAGGAACCAGTAATTTTCAGTTTTGCCTTGCTAAAGAGGATCCTTCAGGAAACCCTACATCCGGGATAGAACGTCGTGTCACTACAAGCAATTCATTTAGCACCAGTAACAATATGAAGTATTATAGTGCTGGGGGCTTGGATGCTTGGGATGTGAACCGCTATTTTAACATTTGGGTTTGTAATCTTAGTAATTTTTTGTTGGGATATGCTGAACCTGCTTCAAGTATTCATTCAAACGATTATGGCGTGGTAATTATTTATGATTCTTTTGGCCGGATAGGAACGGTTTCATCACCTTATAATCTTGGGCGGACGACTACCCATGAAATCGGCCATGCTTTCGGTATGGAACATATTTGGGGAGATGATAATAACTGTTCAGGAAGTGATGGTATAGCTGATACCCCTAATCAGGAAGTTGAAACATATGATTGTCCGGTTGCAGTACCCATGTTTGATGGTTGTACTCCTTCCGGTAATGGAATCATGTACATGAACTACATGGACTATACTGACGACGCCTGTATGAATATGTTTACCACCGGCCAGACTAATAGAATGAAACTGATTATGGAGGCATTTTACCCTACATTATTGGTTTCAACAGCATGTGAAGACATAACCGGGATAAATGGAACCACAAATGATTTTTCGTTTAGCATTTACCCAAATCCTACGAATGGCTTTGTTAAACTTGATATGTATCTGATGGAATATGTTGGAGCCAGTATTAATCTGAGAGTTTCTGATATGCTCGGTAGGAGTATTCTAGAAGAAAGAATTAATAACCCAAATGGGAAGACACATGAACTGGACTTGCATGATCAGGATGCCGGGATTTACTTTGTGACACTATTTAATGATGATTATCGACGGACGGTTCGTTTGGAAATCACCAAATAATAATTTCAAAAAAAAGCGAAGCAGATGCTTCGCTTTTTTTTTGTCTCTTTGATAATAGAATTACAGATCAAAAGGAATGCTATTCATTGATATACTTTAGAAATAAATCCATACCGGCTTTCTTTTTTTTGTCAAGAACCAGTTGAATATTATTGTCAAAGTAATCTGTTACTTGTTGTTTAGAAAGATTTTCAAATTTTTGATCATTGATAATTTCAGGAATTAATTCCACTGAATGGCTGAGTGATTCATTAAATTTTCTTAAAAATGCTGAGTCAATGGTTTTATTTGATACCCAGCAAGCAAAAACAAATGGAAGTCCGGTCAACTTCTTCCATTCTTCTGAAAGGTCATATACATAAGGGTATAAGTTCGCAGCTGTCAATGCCCGATCACCAATGATAAGACCTGCAGTATCTTCTAAAATATTGTTTTCATAGCCCGGTTCTGCATCAATCCATTCAGGTTCTACCTTCCATAATTTCTTTGACAAGATTCTTACAAGTTGAACAGAGGTCATGGATTGATAGTCGAGTAATATTCTTTTGACATCCTTAATAGGAGTATGGCTCAGCAGTAACACAGAAGCAACAGGGCCATCAGCGGCTATACAATAGTCGCTGATGATTTGTGCTGTTTTCAATTGGGGGATGATAGTAACCGGTACCAGTCCGATATCAACGCGACCGTCAAGTAATTTGGCGGCACAATCGCTTGGCATGTCTAATGAGATGTCCATTAATTCACTAGCTCCGGATTTCTCTAGAGACAGAATGAATGGCCTACTATTCAGATATGAAACAACAGAAAGTTTAATTTTTGAACCGCTCATATTTCATGTTCCAGATTGGATTTATATTTCAGCTTCTATCAGTTCTTCTATCCGCTTTGGATTAGTACCGGGATCAATTGGTCTGCCTGTCCATTGCCGTACTTTGTTCTTCATCCTTTCGCTGAGTAGATACATTACCGGTACCATGATAAGAGTGATAAAGGTTGCAAATCCTAAACCGAAGATCATCGTCCATGATAAAGGCCCCCAGAAGGCTGTGTTATCTCCACCAAAATAAATGTGAGGATTAAACTCATTGAAGAGTCTTGCAAAGTCTATGTTCAAGCCAACTGCGAGTGGAATTAGTCCGAGCATCGCTGCTAATGCAGTTAGGATTACCGGTGTCATTCTGGTTTTACCAGCCTCAACAATTGCATCGAAAACAGGCACACCTTTAGCGCGTAATAGATCAGTAAATTCTACCAGTAGAATTCCATTTCGTACTACAATTCCTGCGAGAGCGATGATTCCAACTCCACTCATGACGATAGAAAATTCCATCTTGAATATTGAAAAACCTATAAACACACCAATTATACTAAAGACAATTTCTGTCAGGATAATTATAGGCTTGCTAATTGAATTAAATTGTATCACAAGAATTAGTACAATGAGTAGGAGGGCGGTCATCATTGCCCATCCCAAAAAGGCCGAAGTTTCAGCTTGTTCTTCCTGAGATCCGGTCATATTAATCTCAACTCCGGGAATAGAATTGAAATTTTTAATAGCTTTTTGCACATCCTGCACAACTGCATTTTCATTATGCCCGGTGAGTACATTCGATGCAACTGTCACAACCCTTTTCTGGTTTTTTCTTTTAATGATTCCGTATGTATCTGAATATTTTACTTCAGCAAATGATGACATAGGGACATTTCTTACCATGCCACCCATGCTCATATCTCTGTATAGAATTTTAAGATTGCGGAGGAGATCAATATTATAGCGTTGATCATCCTGATATTTAATAACGATGTTGTGGTCATCATTCAGGTCTCTGTATTTAGAAATGTCAGTACCAAGTACTCCCAGCAAAATTTCATTTCCTATAGCATATGTCGAAATTCCTTCTCGATTTGCCCGCTCTCTATCAATATTAAACACCACTTGAGGTTTTGAATCCTGTAGATCACTACGGAGCTCTTCAATACCATCGATCTTTAAAGAGTCTAAATACCTTTTTAAACCTTTACTGTTTGCAACTAGATCCTCATAATTATCGCCACTTATTTCAATGTTAACCGGCTTCCCAACCGGTGGTCCACCTTGTTCTTGTGCTACAGTAATTTCAGCACCTGCAATCCCTTTGACAGCCTCTCGGATCTTATCCATATATCCTGCCGTAGATTCTCCGTCTCGCTTTCCATATTCTACAAAAGCGACTGATACTTTACTTTTATTTGGGTAACTGTTTTGGTCTTCATCCTGCGGATCTGTAACGCTCACTGTAACATTCGCAATCACTGATTTTACCATTGGATTTGGCCAATCAATAGCTTTATAAACTTTGGCTTCAACTATTTTTGTGATTGAGTCAGTGTAAGACTGGTCAGTACCTACCGGTAAACTGGTATAGACGTACACAAAATTAGGATCAGCTGTAGGGAAGAAGCTAACCCCACCATTCCTAACACTTATCATGAAAATCGAAATGACGAAGACACCTAGTGTCGTCCACATTAGAGTCCATGGTTTGTGCAAGCACCATACAAGAAATTTTTTGTACCTGTCCTGAAATCTTGGCCATGTATTTTCTTGAAAACGTTTGATGACAAATCTTAACCAATAGTGATTTAGTAAAAAGAGAAGCAGAGCAAGTACACCAAAATTCCCTGTTCCAAAGTCTATCATGTAACCTATCACAATTGCAACAGCAAAAAATATTAGAGACTTCTTCAGGCTCTTTTTCTCTTTCTCTGGGTTTCTCTCAGCATGTGGCTTCATGAACTGAGCTGCGAATACCGGATTGATTATATAGGCAACAATTAAAGATGCCATTAACGTAACTATGAGAGTTACAGGAAGAAAAAACATGAACTTTCCGATTATTCCTTGCCAAAACAACAAAGGTATGAAGGGAGCAAGAGTTGTTAATGTACCTGAGAGTACAGGTAGGAAGACCTCACTGGCTGCCATTTTTGCTGCCTGAATAATTGGTCTTTTCCCGTTGGCGAATATCCTATGAGTATTCTCAATAACTACGATAGCATCATCAACTACAATTCCTAATGCAAGCAGGAAGGAGAAGAGTACGATCATATTCAATGTGAAACCTATCGTTGGCATTACCAAAAATGCAAGACACATTGATAGTGGAACAGACATGGCCACGAAGAATGCATTCGTGGTTCCCATGAAAAACATGAGGATCAGGAAAACTAAGACAAAACCAATGATGATAGTGTTTATCAGGTCATGAAGTGTCGTTCTTGTTTGCTCACTTTGATCTCCGGTTAATGTGACCTTAATATCGCTAGGCCAGGAGTTGGCTTGTAAATCGTCGATAAGAGTGACAATTTTATCTGATGCTGAAATCAGATTTTCTCCTTTACGTTTTATAATATTTAATGTGATTACATTTTTATTATCCAGTCGCGCATAACTCTCCTGCTCTTTGTAACTGTCAACAACTTCTGCAATATTTTTTAAATAGACGGGCTTGCCATCGATTCCATTGATGATGAGATTTCCGATTTGTTCAATATTATGAAATTCACCGCTTACACTAAGTGATCGGCGTACACCTTCAATATTAACAGAACCTCCCGGCATCGTTAAGTTTTCTGATTGAACAGCTCTTGCTATATCACCCATCGAAACACCGACAGCCTGCATTTTTAGCATATCAACATTAATCTGGATCTCTCTTTCTAGAGCTCCGATCATTTCGATTTTTTTGACTTCTTTCATGCTTTCGAGTCGATCCTTTGCATCGTCAGCATACTGTTTGAGTTTGTTCAAATCATAATCACCGCTGATGTTGACTTGCATGATTGGCAAGTCTGCAAAATTTACATCAATTATTTCCGGATCATTTTTTAGATCCTTTGGTAAGTCTCGTTTTGATCGATCAACGGCATCCTTCACCTTTTGTCTTGCGTCATCAATGTTGACATCTGAATTAAATTCCACGACTACACTGCAGTAATCCTGCAACGAATTACTTTTTATTTTTTTAACGCCGGCAATATTTTTACATTCTTTTTCTATCGGACGAACGATGAGGTTCTCCATGTCTTTTGGAGATGTTCCGGGATAAATTACACTCACATAAATATTAGGAAGTGAGATGTCAGGAAAACTTTCTTTCGGGAGGTTGTTGTAAGCAGATATACCTGCAATAGTCAGTATTAAGGTTATTATAAATATAGCAACCTTATTATCGATTGACCAGGATGATGGTTTGAATTCTTTAAAATTCTCTTTCATAATAATTTTTCAAAATTGATATTCAATAGAGGAGAGGGGAGAGTAAATACTACAGGCGGACTATGTCGCCTTCAATGATATTTTGGTATCCAAATGTGATCACCTTGTCACCATCACTTAATCCGGTAGTAATTTCTGTGATACCATTGTATGTCAAGCCTGATGTAACGGTTTTTCTGCGAGCATAAGTTTTACCGTTTTCAGGAGTAGCTACATAAACAAATTCACCATCACTTGATCTTTGTACAGAGCCTACCGGTATAACAAATGCTTTTGGAGATGAGTAATCAACAATTTTTAGAACTGCAACCATATTTGGATTGAAATTGCCATCCTTTGGATTAAGCCTTACTTCAACATTAAAAGTTCTGTTCAATATGTTTACAGCCTGTCCTGAATAGTTTAGTTTACTTTTGATCTCTTTGTCTTGATCTGGAAAATAAATTAATACATCGTTTCCTTTTTTTACTTTACTGATGAATGACTCAGCTACTTCTGCAGTAATTTTAAGTGAATTAAGATTTACCACTCGAAATGCAGGTCGCCCGGGGGCAACGCTTTCGCCTACTTTTAAGTTCACGCGATCAACAGTACCATTAATTGGTGATTTAATTTTTGTCAGGTCCCATTGCTCTTGTAAACCGGCCATTCTTTTGTCCATGGATTCTTTGTTTGCCTTGGCTTGAAGAAACTGAATTTCGCTTCCTATTTTTTGGTCCCACAGGTTCTTTTGTTTACTATACAATTGTGTGCTTAAGTCAAGTTGAGCTTGCATTTCCGCAATTCCTTGAAGGATGATCCTATCATCAGTTTGAGCAAGTATTTGTCCCTTTGAAACATGATCGCCTGCTTTGACATTGATCGAGGTAATCGTGCCCATTGATTCAGCACTGATCATCACATCCTCATCACCCTCAACCTTTGCTTGAACTTCTATAAAATGATTAAAGGTGGTCGGTTCCATAATTGAAACTCCAACATTCTTAAACCGCAGATCCGAACTTGAATCTGACTCGGCTAATTGATTTTCAATTTCCAAGATTTTTTCTTTTAGTTCTGTTTGCTGTTTTTTTAATGATTCGAGCTCAGCCTTCTTATTAGTAGATGTGCTGTTGTCTGAACAGGAAGCAATAATACCGGTGAGTAAAATAAATACTAAAACTTTTTTCATGATATTTATATTGTTTGTATAAGGAGAGTTTGATTTGTAGTTTAGATTAATAAATGAATTTTCCCATCGACTTATCCAGATCAATTTTTGAAATCATTACGTCGTATAATGCATTAAAATAATTCGCTTGAGAATCTTTGAGGGAAGTTTCAGCGTCCAGTACTTCAAGATTTGAGCCAACACCCTGATCGTATTTTAACTTCGAGGTTGTGTAGATTTCATTCGCCAATTCCAGATTTTGCTCTTGAATGTTCAAGGAACTGACAGAATTAATTAGCGCATCACGATTACTGCTTACTTCAATAGAGGCGGCTTCTTCAAATCTTTCAATCTCGTTTGAAAGTTTGCGAAGTGATAATTTTCCTTGTTTGATCTTGTTGTGCTTTTGGAATCCATCAAATAATGGCAAGGAAAGTGTTGCACCAATTATTCCGGTAGGATACCAGCCTTTATCTGAATCGAAAAAATCGAAATCTTGCCTTTGAGCAGAGGTGCTTAAATTCCCATAAGCTACGAGACTAGGGTATCGACCTGATCGGTATCGCTTGATATTATATTCTTGTAATTTTTTTTGTGTCTCAAGAATAGAATATTCAATCCTTTCACTCACATCGTATTTCTCAACAGAGACCGCCATTTTCTTAAGCTCCGTTGCATTGATAGTTTCAATAGCTTCCAACGTGGCTGATTGTTTCATTCCCATTTGGTATTTCAATACTTTATTGCTTACAGCCATGAGCCGGTTAAACTTTTCTATTTCTGTCGTAACATTGTTCAAGGTTACTTTTACACGGTCTAGATCTAGTTTTTCCACAAACCCATTTATATTCAGAATTCTTGTGTCATCGTACAATTTTTGAATTCTCTGAAGGTTTGCGTCAATGGCTTTTTTTCTTTCTGTTAGAAGTAAGAGGTTGTAATAAGCCTTTGTGACTGCTACAGCTGTTTCTAATTCCGTTCTATTTAAATTTTTCTCGGATAATTCTTTTAATGTCTTCGTTGCTTTTACGCCGATCAGATAGGTAGGGTCAAAAATTAATTGAGAAGCAGAAATTGTTCCTGTTGCATTCCAGCGTGTTCCAAATTTTACCGGAATGAATGACCCTGTTTCTCCACCGAAAAATTCTCCCGGTATTAATGATGTAGGGATCTCTTCGAAATCTTTCAGGTCGAAACTACTGTTAAGTTGAGGAAGCCCCATACCGAGTATTTCTTTTACCTGTGCTTTTGATATTTCCGCATCGAGCTTTGCATTTTGTACATCGGTTTGATTTTCAAGTGCAAATGCTATTGCTTGCTTTACCGTAAAGCTGAATACACTATCCTTCGTTTGTGCATGTAAATTGGCACTTAGAGGGACAAATAGGAGAAGGAGAATAAGTTTTTTCATATAAATTAATTGTCTGGTATTTATTAGGATTGCATTACATTGATGCAAGAGACTATTCTTCTTCAACGGTATTGTTGTACTTGTTAAGTAATTTATGTCCTTTAAGAGTCACTACTCCCTGAACAAAGTGTTCCATGATAGTAAATTGCACTTCAGCAATATCAAATTGATCAGAAGGAAATGTATAAGGATCCAAGGCAAATTCTATTTCTGCTAGTCTTAATTTTGCGAGTATTTTTATTTTTATATTCTTTCGATATAATCCCTGTTTCATTCCTTTATTTAGGTTTTCTTCTATGAAGCCTGTTAACTCCATTTCCTTAAACGACCTGAAAATATTCCATGCAGATGGATGGTACTTCTTCATGTCGTAGAACATACTGGGATTAATCTGACTAAAGATTTGTCTCATATATTTCATCGACTCAAGTAATTCGTGAATTGCATTTTCAGATTCATTTCGAATCATACAAATATCATCTTGCTGACATTTTGTTTGGTCCTTGGCCAATGCATCAACCAGTTCATTCTTATCTTTATAGTATTGGTATATCGTCTTTTTCGAAATCCCTTGCTCAGCTGCTATATCATCCATGGTGATGCTCTTAATCCCATTTCGGAAGAATAATTCACGTGCAGTATCCAGGATCCTTTCTCCGGCAATTTGATTTATTTCTTTTGTCTTTTCCATTCCGGGCGCAAAACTATGGAAACTATTAACATTTACAAAGTTTCCTGAAAAATTATAAAAACTATAACAATTAGCTTTTTTTGGCTGTTTCGGTGTAATATGAAGATTGGTATACCTTCTGATTTGATTGAATTTTGTTTTTAACATTATTACCAATAAAAATACCTGCTTTTGTACCTTCGCGCTTTCCTTTCAAACAAAATATGGATTCTCAAGCACTGACTGCAATTTCTCCGGTTGACGGACGCTATAAAAACCAAACTCAGGAATTGACCCCTTTTTTCTCAGAGGAAGCTTTAATGAAGTATCGCCTGAAAATAGAAATTGAATACTTTCTTGCCTTGTGTGAAATTCCGCTTCCTCAGTTAAAAAGTATCGACAAAAGTTCTGCTGAAAAATTTAGAAACCTGTATCGGAATTTTTCCGGCGCAGACTCTAAGCTGATCAAGGAAAAGGAAAAAATTACTAACCATGACGTGAAGGCTCTTGAATATTTTCTTAAGGATAAAATGGCCGATTTTGGTTGGGAAGCTTATAAAGAATTCATTCATTTTGGATTGACCTCTCAAGACATCAACAATACAGCATTTCCCTTAGCAATAAAAGATGCAATTGTAGAATGTTATATGCCGGTGTTGCGTGAGCTCGTTGAAAAACTGGAACAACTTAGTCATGAATGGAAGGAGATCCCTATGCTTGCAAGAACTCATGGGCAGGCTGCATCTCCGACTCGTTTAGGAAAAGAGATCAAAGTATTTGTTGAAAGATTGGAGAGGCAAATTATTCTTTTGGAAAGAATACCCTACTCAGCAAAGTTTGGTGGAGCAACAGGAAATTTTAACGCACATCATGTTGCATATCCTGAATTAGATTGGAGAGTCTTTGCTAATTATTTTGTAAATCAGATTCTGGGTTTAACGCGTCAGCAATTTACTACTCAAATTGAGCACTATGATGATTTAGCGGCTTTATTCGATAACCTTAAGCGTATTAATACAATTTTAATCGACTTCAATAGAGATGTATGGACTTATATCTCTATGGATTATTTCAAGCAAGAAATAAAAGCAGGGGAGATTGGATCCTCAGCCATGCCACATAAAGTTAATCCTATAGATTTTGAAAATTCAGAAGGAAACTTGGGAATTGCTAATGCATTATTTGAGCACCTTTCTGCCAAGCTGCCTATTTCAAGACTTCAAAGGGATCTGACAGATTCTACTGTTTTGAGGAATGCAGGTGTTCCTTTTGCGCATACTTTGATAGCTCTCAAATCAGTAATGAAAGGCTTATCGAAAATTAAAGTGAACAAGGATGCATTGAATTTGGATTTAGACAATAATTGGGCAGTCATTGCAGAAGCGATACAGACAATTTTAAGAAGAGAGAACTACCCTGATCCTTATGAGGCTTTAAAACAACTTACTCGTACCGGAGAAAAGATAACGCAGAAGTCTATGCATGCTTTTATTGATGGACTAAAAATCGCGCACGATTTAAAAGTTCAGTTAAAGACAATCACACCTTTCAATTACACAGGGATCTGAGCTAATGAAAGTCACAGGTTTCACATTCATTAGAAACGCCATTCGCTTTGATTATCCTGTCGTCGAAGCGATCCAATCAATACTTCCACTTTGTGATGAGTTTGTAGTTCTGTTAGGAAATTCAGATGATGACACAGAAAAATTAATTAAACAGATTTCTTCTGATAAGATCAGAATATTTGAGAGTATTTGGGATGACTCGCTTCGTGAAGGTGGAAGGGTATTGGCAGATGAGACTAACAAGGCTTTATATAAAATATCAAAGGATTCAACTTGGTGTTTTTATATTCAAGCAGATGAAATTTTACATGAAAAATATATTCCGGCTGTGAAGCGTGCAATGGAACAATGGAAAGACGATATACAAGTGGAAGGTTTACTATTCGATTATACACACTTTTACGGTTCTTATGATTTTATTGGCGATTCTGTAAAATGGTATCGAAAGGAAGTACGTATTATACGTAACGATCCTTCAATTAAATCCTTTCGTGATGCGCAGGGTTTTCAAAAAAGTGGCCGTCCGCTCCGCGTAAAGCCTGCCGATGCAAGTATTCATCATTATGGATGGGTTAAGCCTCCGGGAAAACAGCAGGAGAAGCAAAAGTATTCTCATCAACTATGGCATACTGATGAATGGATGAAAAAGAATATTTCTGCAGATGCCGAATTTGATTATTCAGGAGTCGATTCACTTGCCCATTTCAAGGGGACACATCCTGAAGTAATGAAAAATCGAATTGCTCAAAAGAACTGGAAGTTTGATTTCGACCCTTCACAAAAAAAACTTAGCCTGAAATCGCGTTTTAAAATGAAACTTGAAAAAGTTACAGGATGGAGAATAGGGGAGTACAAGAATTATAAATTGATATAGATTTGTCGGCCGTTAATCTCTTTTTAGGAATTTATAAGCCACTGGCC